>Ga0209580_10000131_pt1 | contig 53855 bp, 50 predicted proteins | sample Coa_R1_5_FD_187153 | JGI IMG/M metagenome (GOLD analysis project Ga0209580, IMG submission 187153) | Surface soil microbial communities from Centralia Pennsylvania, which are recovering from an underground coalmine fire - Coalmine... | ecosystem: Environmental > Terrestrial > Soil >... | reverse complement strand
GCGGTTTGAGGATGGCCATGGTGGTGCCAGTATAGCCACCCCCCAACGGCCGAAAGTACCCGCGGTGCCGCCGTGGCACCGAGTCTCAGGCGTAGTCGGATCTATCTGAACCTAGACAACATCGAACGCGCCGAAGATCAGCGGGGCGAGCGGCGCCTCGACGCCGCCCGCGAGCATCACGTCCGCGTACCCGTCGCGCACGACCCTGAAGGCGTGGCCGATCGCGATCGCGCCGCTCGAGCAGCTGTCCGAGTTGGCGCTCGCAGGGCCGCGAAGATCGTACTCAATCGCCACGTTGCACGATCCCGCGCCGCAGAAGACTGAGAGGGCAAGCTGGGGCCGGATGCGCCGCAGCCCCTGGGTCAGGAACACGCCGTATTGCTCCTCGGCGAACGCCGCACCACCGAGTGCGGACCCGACGAAACAGCCGATCGCATCGCGGTCCTCGTCCTCCAGCCGCAGCCGGGCATCATCAATCGCCAGCCGCGCGCACACGACGGCCATCTGCGCGTACCGGTCCAGGCGCCGGAGCCGCCGGGGCTCGATGTACGCCGCCGGATCGAAGTCGGCAACCTCCCCCGCCACTTGGGAGGAGTACGGTGAAGGGTCAAACCGCGTGACCCGGGTGATGCCCGAGCGCTCCCGACGGACGCCCTCGTAGAGACTGCGGCCTGTACCGGATCCGATCGGTGCGACGGCACCGATGCCCGTGACGACCACCTGTCGCTTGTCGCTCAACGGCTCACCTCCGTGCCGCCGCTCCGAGGCGTCGCCGTCCCGCTCTGAACCTCGGGGACGGACCGCGCACACGGCCGGACGGACTCCCCCCGTCCCTCAGAACAAGAGCGCTGCATGCATGATCTTTTTCGTCATTTTGCCGACGTTGATCTCCATCGTCCTAAGCGTCGCTTCCGCCCTGCCGAGCGTCGTCCCCATCCTGCCGAGCGCCGCATCCATCATGCCGAGTGAGCGCTGCATTTGATTGAGCCCCGGCTCGTCTTGTCGACCGCAGCTTGGGTGCCGTCCCGCGGGCCAGCCCCATGCGAAACAGCGGCAGCCTGAAGAGGTGCAGCCCGGGGATCCCGGCGTGGGCGGCGAGGACCCGGTACTCGTTCCACGACGGCGCCCGCCGCACCGAGACCGGACCGTCGTGCCGGATCAACGGGCTGCGCGAGCAGCGGGTGAGCAGCCATACCCCCGCGTACGCGCTCCACCCCCGCACGAGATCGACCACCAGGAAGCCGAGACGGCCCAGGCGGTCGAGCTGCCGGAGGAGCGCGACCGCGTCGCCGGGATCGAGGTGGTGGAGTGCCAGGCTACAGAGGCACACATCGAAGGCCCGGTCGGGAAACGGCAGGGCGAGCGCATCGGCTTCGAGGATGGTGATCGAAGGATACCGGGCGGTCATCTCGCGGGCGAGGCGCGTGATCGTTGGGTGGCGATCCACGGCGACGATTCGGACGGCCGCGCCGCGGTGCCCGGCCCACTCGGCGACGGCGACCGGGATGTCCGCGCCGCCGGTGGCCACGTCGAGAATCCAGAGGGGGGCGACGTCCGCCCCCCGGACAGGAAGGATCCGGTCGAGGAACCTCCGCACGAACGCGTGGGCCCCGAACCAACGGTTGATCCGGCCGAGATCGCGCAGGGTCTCCCGCAGCTCGCGGTCCGAACAGCCGCGAGCATCCATCAGTTCACTGGTGGCCATCCTCGTGAGCGCCGCCATCGGAGTCTCAGATGAAAGGATTCAGGTGAAGCGCTTACATTATACGTAACCGAGTTTAACAGACTGGTAACGCCACGCTTACAGCTTAGTAAACGCCGAGTATCCCTGTGATCTTGGCGTACCCGCAGGGCAAACGTCCAGGCCATGCCCCAGCCTACGCCCGCGGACGCACCGGTGATGACAACGACGTCGCCGTGCGAGTCGCTCATGTGAATGAGGTCATCGGCGTGCCGGGGTACGCTCACGAGGCGCTGGTGAGCACCCGCATCGCATGGGCAGCCGGCGCCATATAGAGCGCGCCAAGGATCATCCCGAACACCAGGTGCGCGATGAGCACGGAAACGGGTGTGCGGACGCCGTAGTGAAGCGCGAGAAACCCCGGGGGCTCCAACTGCCGCACGACTGTGGGCCCCTGCTGTTCGCTCGCCATGCGGGGATGAAACCCCGGGATGATCCGCATCCCGACCGTCAAGACAAACGCTGCGTGCACGAATCCGATCGCGGTACCTTTCCACCAGGCCGGGCCGCCCCAGACCGAAAATGCCGCTACGTAAATCAGCGAGAAGAGCCAGCCGTTGATGAGGTGGAGGCCAAAGCCGATGACCTTGGCGCGGTCGCGGTTCGGCGTAAACATCGTCCCCAGCATGTAGGGGATGTTCATGCGCGTGAGCCCGACGCCCTGAGTTCCCGCCATCACCGTCGTGAGGACGACGGTGCTCGCAAAGCCCCAGACGAGCCAGCTCGCCCAGTTCACGGGTGCACCGGCTGACCAGCCCCGGCCGCGTCCGGCGAGAACGTGCGGCGCGCGCGCGGGCGTCGGCCCTCCAGACGCTGCTGGAGGCTTAGCGCGGCATTGATCAGGCCGATGTGCGTGAACGCCTGCGGGAAGTTCCCGAGCGCGTCACCCGTCGCGGGGTCGATCTCTTCCGCGAACAACCTCAGATCGTTGCCGTACGTGACGAGACGCTCGAAGAGACGGCGGGCCTCCTCAGTGGTGCCCCCGCCCAGCGCGAGGTACTCGGCACCCCAAAAGCCGCAGACACCAAAGGCACCCTCGCCGGGCGATTCCCCGGTCCGGTACCGGTATAAGAGGCCGTCGCCTGCGCCGAGCTGTTCCTTGATCCGGACGGCAGTTTGTTTCATCCTCGACGACGAGGCTTCGGCAAACCCGTACCACGGAAGAAGGAGCAGGCTTGCGTCGAGATCGTCTCCGTCCAACGTTGCGGCGTAGCTGCCGAGTTGTGCGTTCCACGCCCGCTGTTCCACGTCGCGCCGGATCGAGTCACGGTTGCGCTCGAACATGTCGGCCGGAATGCCGGCCAGATGACCCCTGGCGTGGAGCGTGAGGAGGCAATCGAGCGCGGCCCAGCAGAGGACGCGCGAGTGCGTGTGGTGAGCTTTCCCCGACCGGGGCTCCCAAATACCATGGTCCGGTTGCTGCCAGTTGCGGCAGACGTACGCGCCGAACGTGGAGAGCATCCGCTGCGTCTCACGATCGAAGGTTCCGCCCTCGTGGACGAGATAGCTTACGGCATCGACGACTTCGCCGTAGACGTCCAACTGCACCTGATCGCTTGCGCCGTTGCCGATGCGGACGGGCCGAGAGCCGCGATAGCCCGCAAAGTGATCGAGTGTTCGCTCGGCCTTCGGCAGATTGCCGTACACATCGTACAGGATGCGCAGCTCGGGGCGGGTGAGGCGTGTGGAGTGGAGGAGCCAGCTCACAAACGCCTCCGCCTCCCGCGCGTACCCGAGTCCAAACAGCGCGCGAACAGTCATCGACGCATCGCGGAGCCAGCAAAATCGATAGTCCCAGTTGAGGCCGCCGCCCACGCGCTCCGGCAGCGACGTGGTCGGGGCGGCAACGATCGCGCCCGACGGCGCGTACACCAGCAGCTTCAAGAGCAGCGCGCTCCGGACGACCGCGTTGCGCTCCGGACCGTCGTAGGTGAGCTCGGCCGTCCAGTCCCGCCACCAGGCTATCGACCGCTCGATCGTGTCCTGCGTCCACCGGCCGAGCGGGGGCAGCACGGCAGGCTGCTCGTCGGCGAACGTGAGCGAGCAGTACCGAACTTCACCAGCCCGAAGCCGGATCCGGCTGCGGGCCTCGCCGTGATCCGATATCTCGAGCGGCATGTCGGCGCGGAGCACGAGGAGACCCGGCGAGGTCTCGATGCGGAGCCCAAGGGGTCCGGAATCCCGGATACGCGGCGGCCGCCGCGCGTACTCGGGCCGGGGGGCGAAGGCCATGTCGACATCGGCCTCGCCGCGCTCGCACCGCACCATCCGGACGAGTTCATGACCTGGAAAGGTGTGCCTCCGCTTATCCTCCTCGGACGCCACGGGCATCAGATCGGTTAGGACGACCGTGCCGGTGTCCGTGCAGAATCGCGTCTCCAGGACATTGGTGCCCTCGAGGTAGCGACGCTCGCTGCGAAACGGCGCACGCGGTGCGATGCTCCACCGCCCGGCATCGTCGTCGAGCAGGGCGGCGAATATCGACGGGCTATCGAACCGCGGCCAGCACAGCCAATCAATCGAACCAGTGCGTGACACTAGCGCGGCCGTGCGGCAATCCCCGATGACCCCATAATCCTGAATGGCCTGGGCTCGGTGGCGTGCCGGCGGCGCCATCTCAGGAACGATGCGGGCGGCGCGCCACTTCGACGTCGCGGTCTGCGTCTGCGCGCGACATCCAGCCGCGAAGCACCGCGTCGATCCCGGGTACTTCCGGACGAGTGCAGCGGCTGTCGCGCAGATCGATCTCGTGGACGACTTCCGCGATCGCGCTCACCGCAGGATCGTCCAGCCTGAAGGCCCTGACCATCGTCTCAAACGCGCATGGGTTCCCGCGGTGGCTGAACGGACCTTGGCTCATGTCGAAGGCGACCTTGTCCGCGTCCGGGGCATCCGAGTAAGCGGATCACTGGGGACTTCGCGCGACGATGTGCAGCGTGACCGTGACCGGATCGCGCGCGACAAAGATGAACGCGCGAGGGTAGGGGATGCCATACTCGGCCATCTTGATCGATGTCGTGACGTCGGCGAGGTATTCATGGGACAGCGCGGTGACGGTCGCGGAGAACCGTTCCTCCCGGGTCACATCGCGGAGCGTGAGCCGTCCTTGAACGGCCGCGGGAAACGGCCTCAGGGCGAGCCCGGGATGCGCGGACGTGGTCCCCTCGAACGCGATCGTCGGGAACCGGTCGGTGCGCAGATAGGTCGATCGCATCGCGGCGTCGCGAATCCCGACGTGGGTGGTCAGGCTGCGGGCGTCGATCGCCGCGGCGACCTGTGCGACGTACCCGTCATTCGTCTGAGTGACCGTCACGCGTCCCGTGACCCGGGTCGTCTTCCCCGAGAATCCTCCGCGGTTGTCCGGGACGAAAAACGCGGCCGACGAGTCGCCCGGAACGATCTCGAACGTTCCTGCGGGCAGCAGGCCGGGCGGGGGGGCGGCCGCCGCCGGCGCGAGCAAGACGGCGGCCAGCGTGATCGTGATCAGCGCGATACGCACGGCTAGCTCCTTTCGGATCCGGTCTCGCCCGATCGTACGCGCGCTCCGTATCGCGCCCGTCACGGCGCGCGGCGTTGGGCGGCGCGGGTGGGGTGCGCCCTAGGATAGCGAGCGTCGTGCAAAAGACTGCGCAATCCGTCCACATCGGCCAGTCGGACTCCCTCGAGGATGACAGGGGCACGATGGTGGCTACGGGTCTGTGGTCTGAGAGCGAAGCTACATGCCCGTTACTTGTTTTCAACAGAACAGTGACGCGCCGGCGGGAACATAGACACAAGCTCCACGGAGGTGGTTCTGTATGTGGTGGATGATGGGGCGCAAGATCGTAGGCGCCGTGTTGTTTATGTTCGTGGTGTTCGTGGGGATGGCCTCCGCTCAATACAACTCCTACCCGACAACTCCCGCGCCGGCTCAACCACCCAGCCAATCTTCCACGCCGAGGGCCGTTTCCACGGTGAGTACTGCCATGGTGACGGTTCAGGGCAAGCAGGAGAAGATTCTGGTCGATGGCCAGGGCATGTCCCTTTACTACTTCGCCGCTGATACTCTCACTACGGCGGCGTGTGCCAGACCAATGGCCAGGGGGTGGCCGGCAAGTGGCAGGTGGCCTCGGTCAATCTTAAACCGGTGACTTCGTTAGCACCGGGGCCGGTCACGTCGAGCGGAGGAAGCACCAAGAGTAATACCGGTTGGTGAAGGTCTCGCTCTTGCCACGCGGGCGAGGACCTTGGCGATCCTTCGCCAGGCCCTGGCAACCGGATGCGCTACCGGAAGAACGGTCGGCGCGTGGTAAGATCAGTCCGGGGCACCAACCACGAATGGGCAGTAGCACGGCCCCGTCTTCGCGGCTTCCAAGGCCGGTGAACCGGCGGGTCAAGCCATGAGAGTGATCTCTGAAAGGACGTACCAATATTATCAAGATCCGCCGGCAGTCCGGATCTTGTTCGGTTCCTCCCGGTTCGCGGCGTTGTGGGCCATCTTGAGAGTATGGCTTGGATATCAGTGGGCTGAAGGTGCACTGCACAAGGTCGCAGACCCCAGCTGGGTGCAGACTGGCACGGCGATTCGGGGATTCTGGGAAAAGGCGGTGGCTTTCCCTGGCACGGGGAAGCCTCCAGCATCTTTGGATTGGTATCGGCATTTTCTTCAGTGGCTGTTGAGCGTCCACGCCGAGACGCTCATGGGAAAGATCATCGCCTATGGCGAGATGCTTGTCGGGATAGCCCTCATCATAGGCGCTCTCGTCGGCGTGGCCGCATTCTGTAGCGCGTTCATGAATTGGAACTATTTGATGGCCGGGTCGGTGAGCACAAACCCGTTACTACTCGGTTGGGGCGATCTTGCTCATCGTGGCCTGGAGGGTGGCTGGCTATTACGGGCTCGACCGGTATTTGTTGCTGAGACTGTGGAAGCCCTGGCGACTGGAACGGCTTGTCGTTCCCCGCTCTCAAGTGGCGTCGCCCTAGCTATTTCCCGGTGCAAAATTCCATTCGATAAGTTGCTTGAGACGAGCGGCTTCTCCTGACAAGTGAAAATGATGTGACCGTGGTCAGGATTGAGGGTGAAGTCGACGTGGCCACCGCTCCCGTGTTCGAGACCGCGCTGGAACGTGCGGCACGACAGGTCTGCAAGTCGAGGTGGATTTGCTCACGTCTGACGTATTTTGATTCGACGGGCATCCCGTGTCTGCGACATGTCCTCTATGCGCAACCCGTTTCGGCCCCGCACTCGACTCAGTTCCGTAACCACTGATGAGGAGGGTCGCAATGGAATACGTTATTGGATTGTTCGCGGATCGGCACCAGGCGGACAAATCGGTCGAAGCGCTTAAGGCCGCTGCCGTGTCGGAGGATGAATACGCTGTGAAGGACCACGAAACTACGGTGAAGGGTTGGCTCGAACGCCTCTTCGATATGGAAGAACCCCAATCTACAATGGAGGCGCACGGCCTGCGGAGGGAGACATCTGCGTGGTTGGACACGCAAATCGAATCCGGGCGGGTGATGGTAGCGGTCCGGACCAGCGCATCCAGAGGTCATCAGTCGAGTCCTATCGGATGCAGGAGCGAGCGATATTCGGCGGATAAAGTGGGCCCCTGGGGAAGACCCGAGTGTAGAGTAGTTTGTGCTTCCGATTCGAGCACGAGTCCATAGACAACTTCACCATGGGACAAGTCGATCCATCCATGGTCACCGCAGGCATTGCCCGGCCTCAGCGTAGTGCGCACACGAAAGCGGACGCCGCTTATCGCGCAAGGGCTAGTTATTCATCCCGAGCGGTCGCGTTCGCGCGAGTAAGACTCAACTAGGCAACGACCGATTCGAGTATCCGCGGATGCCACCTCGGCGGATCCGTTTCGATCGCGCCCTCGCGTCACGCGCACGAGCGCCTTCGGATTCCGCTCGGTCTCGCCTAACCTCACCGCCATTCCGATGGTGCCGCAGTTACTGTGGTTCGGGATGGATGTTGATCGTGCCGATCAGCGGAAACTGCTCGTGTATCTGTTAAGGGTGCGCGGACGAGGGCGCGGTACTTCTGGCAAAGTATTAAAAATTCGCGCAAACTGCGAGCAATCCGCTCAATCCTGGCCAACCCAAGCTCGTTCCCATGAAGCTCGGATGTGGCCAGAAGCCGCTCGCTCTCTTCCACGGCATCGCGTGCAACTCCAAGACGGAAGTGTCTGGAACTTGTCCTGCTGGCGGGCGCCCGCGAGGAAAGCATTACAGACGACTCGGGCTGCAAAGTATCATCTGCTTCTTCACCGCCGGCACCCACGGCGGGGCTCCCTTCTGCACGCGAGGTCACCGTAGTCGACACCGCCTCCAGTGGCGGCTGTCCCGACAAGGTGCGATCTGTGCCCTCATGCTGCACGCGCACCGCTTTGGGCCGCCCGTCCTTGCCCGGGCCGATCTCGAACGAGACCTCTCCCCCCGCCTCCAGCAGGCGAAGTCCCGTCCCTTCAACGTCCCGATAGTGAACGAAGAAGTTGCGGCCCAGCTCGGCGGATTCGATAAACCCCCAGCCATGCTCGAACCGAGACACGATACCAATATGTCGGCGCCCGTTCTCAGACGCAAGGTCCCTCACAGTCTCTGTACGTGGTGCATTCGTATCATGAACACCAAGGTGATCGCAAAGAGCTTGCAGCATCCGCTCGATCCGATCCAATTACGTAGTCATTATCCAGCCTCCATGAAAATTTGCAGGACATGCAATTACGCACGTCCGTGCGATTCATGCCTGCGGTATTTGAATGATGGGATATCGTTCGATCAACTTGATCCGTTGCGGTCAACGCGACAATCTCCCTATGTTCCAAGTCGCTCACACCCTGCGGGTCCGCTGCACGAGCGGGCCGTAGTTGGTGCACACGCGGTGAGGCCTCGTCGCTATTTTCAGGAGGCGGTGCTTTTGAAATGGCGGTCGGCACGCTGGCGTCACAATCCTGGTGTGGTCGGCTGTGGAAGCCCCGTAATATATAGAAGGCGAGGAAATGGAGGGTTCAAGTCCCTCCTCCCCGATTTGGCTACCTTCGGTCTTCTGGCTAGGGGCCGGGTAGTCTGTCGACTCAGCCATGGATTTGGACACAGGCGACATACCTGCTGTGCTGTATCTAACAGACTGGGCGGATGAAACCAAGACATCGTTGAGCGGGCACCACCGTCTCCTTCACGCCGTTCGCGTCCCTCCGGCTCGTGAACTCCCGACGGGTGCCGTGCGTCAGACGAAGTGAGGAAATCGCGGTTGCCAACCATAGATGCTTGGCTGGCAAGTGGCCCGAGAGGGATGGTGCGATGGAGTACGAGAGCGTTTTCTCCGAAGCCCTGGTCGGCTCAAGACGGACGGCCGGTACCGGACCTTTGCTGATCTCGAGCGCCGGTGCGGCGCCTTCCCGCGGGCGACCTGGCATACGCCCGACGGACCGGCTGAGGTCACCGTCTGGTGCTCTAATGACTACCTCGGCATGGGCCAGCACCCCGCGGTGCTGCAGGCGATGGCCGAGGCACTCCGCCGATGCGGCGCCGGGGCCGGCGGCACGCGCAACATCTCCGGCACCAACCACTATCACGTCCTGCTCGAACAGGAGCTCGCCGATCTGCACCAAAAGGACGCCGCCCTGCTCTTCCCCTCAGGATATACGGCAAACGAGGGGGCCATTAGCACGATCGCGCGGCTGCTTCCCGGCTGCGTCATCTTCTCGGATGAGCTGAACCACGCCTCGATGATCGAGGGAATCCAGCGGAGCGGCGCCGAGAAACAGATCTTCCGGCACAGCGATGCCGCGGATCTCGACCGCCTTCTGCGCGCGGTCGACCCGCACCGGCCGAAGCTCGTCTGCTTCGAGTCCGTCTACTCGATGGACGGCGACATCGCCCCCATTCACGCCCTCTGCGACGTGGCGGAGCGCCACCACGCGCTGACCTATCTCGACGAGGTACACGCAGTCGGCCTCTACGGACCGCGCGGGGGAGGGATCGCCGAGCGCGACGGCGCGCTCCACCGGATCACCGTCGTCCAGAGCACCCTCGCCAAAGGGTTCGGAGTCGTCGGCGGTTACATCGCGGCTCCGGCGTCGCTCGTCGACTGCGTCAGGAGCTTCGCTCCTGGCTTCATCTTCACGACCGCGATGCCTCCGGTGATCGCCGCCGGCGCGCTCGCAAGCGTGCGCTATCTCAAGACGAGCCAGGTGGAACGAACCCGCCACCAGGAGCGGGTGGCCCGGCTCAAACGCCTGCTCACCGAGGCGGGCCTTCCCGTACGCAAGACGCCGAGCCACATCGTGCCCTTCATGGTCGGGGATGCGGTCCTCTGCCAGGTGATGTCGGACGAATTGCTCCGCCGTCACGAGATCTATCTGCAGCCGATCAACTATCCGACGTGCCCAAGGGGACAGAGCGGCTCCGCATCACGCCGACGCCGCTCCACGGTGACGCCGAGATGGATCGCCTTATCGAGGCGCTTCGCGACGTGTGGGGGCGGTTGCGACCGCCACGCCCCGCCGTCGCGTCGGTCGGCCGCCCCGCGAGCCCGTAAGAGCGCGGGCCGCGATCGGAGGCCTTCCCGCGGCGCGGCCCGCGAAGTCATGCGCGTGGTTTCCTCGGCGGCCGATCCGCCCCGCTTCGCGCGCACCCGTGCGGTCGCCGTGGTGCGGGACCGCGTCCTCGACGGCGGCGCGCCGCCGCGCGTGGACGCGGTACTCCCCACACGCTGCGCGGGCGAGGATCGCCGGCATCTACGCGGCCGCCCGGGCGCTGCGGGCGCGGCGCAAAGGACGAACGGTCAGTTTCTCGCCCGAAGGTCTTTCTGCCGCTGACGCGCCTATGCCGCGATGCGTGCGTGGTACTGCCCGTTCCGAACGGAGCCGCGCTCTGACCCGCGGCTGTACATGACGCCCGAAGAAGTGATCGAGGTCGCGCGGACCGGCGAGCGGCTCGGCTGCACCGAGGCGCTGTTTACACTCGGCAAGCGTCCCGGGCAGCGGCTCCCCGAGGCGCGCGAGCGGCTTCGGCGCCGCGCGGGCATCGGAGCATGTTCTCGTCCCTGCGCGAGGTCGCCGGCATCGATCGGCCTTATGCTCGAGAATACAAGCGGGCGTCTGTGCCGGCCGGGCGGCCCGCACGCGCACGCGCCCAGCAAGGGACCCAACGGGGTTACGTACTCCTTGACCAATCGTTTTGCGGCTCGATAGAGAGGCAAGGGTGTTCCTTCCATATAAGTTCCATATAAGAGAGATAAGAGAGCGCGCAATGGTGACGGGCGCCGTGTGCTCAGGCCGCATGTCTCTGGCGGACGCGCAGCGCAAAATTGCCGATACAAAGTTGTGGTGGTAAGTTGACTTCCGCAACCCTCCTCAGGCGACGTGGGGAATTCGGTAACGTGCTCATCCGGGGTGAACGCACGACTCGGACGTCGTGATGCGTTACGATCCGCTCAGATTATCGCAGGTAGCGAGCGACGGCTCCGCCACCTGCGAGGTCTACGAGATGCGCCACCGCCACTCGAACACAAGAGCCCCGGTAACCGCGGGCGGCACCCACCGGTACGCGAGCAGGTAGGCAAGTATCCACGCTGCCACGGCGACCAACACGGCGCCACTCTGCGCAACCTGGTCGGCACTGAGGCAGATGCCGGCGGTCAAGGTCACCACCCCGACGTTGCTGAGCCAGAGCACAAGCCGTCCCAGCGGAGGATTGTAAGGAGCCGGCTGACGCGGAATGGCCAGCACATCGGGAATCGTCGCCCGATAGTACCACATCAGGAACGGGGTGATCTTGTAGAGCTGGCCGATGATCGCTTGGGTCACCCACCCCAAGAGGAACAGCACGACGACGGCCTCGCCAAGTCGATCGGGCGCGTCGGTGCGTAACCAACCCAACCCCCACCCTCCGCCGGCGCAGGCCAGCACAAGCGAGTAGCCGACGACGGCATGCCAGTGCGCGACGTTGAGATCCGGTGCCCGGTTCCGCCGGTGCGCCAGGACGTGAAGCACCTCCCAACTGAAGAACACCAACCCGGCGGAGGCGAGCAAAGCGGCGATCCGGAGCATCACGAGCATGCTCACGGCGATCCCGACGAGCGCCCCGGCGATGGCCAGGACGCCAAGCGCGAGAATCACCCTTCCCCGCCGGGGATCGGCAACGCGGGCGCCATGCACAAGAGGGACGAGCCGGTAGAACGTCCCCACGACCATCAGTCCGAACCAGCCGCCCAGGCCCAGGGTCAGGTGGACGACGAGGCCTCGGTGGCCGATCAGCAGCGCCGGCCAGAACCCCCAGCGGAGGTTCGCCGCGAGTAGCGTGCCCCACAGGAGCACAAGGGCAAAGCAGGTCAGCGCCACTGGAACATGCGGACTGACAACGACTCGCTTCGGGCCCGCCGACCGCAACGTCGACACGACGATGGCGAAAAACCACCACGATGCCAAGGTCACCCCTGCGCCACCGGCCGCCACGGACTCAAGCGCGCTACGCGCGAACCCCACGACCACGGCCGTGACACTCAGCGCAAACAGGCCGTACAGCCCCGGCATCGTCCGCTCGGCCCGCACCCGGGCCCCGAGGAGGGCTGGCGCCATCTGAGCCGCGGCTCCCATGATCGTCATCGTCACCCACCCGAGCGTCGCCACATGAGTGGCGGCGAGTACGGGCCACTGCTCGTAGGCGCCGCGGGCCAACAAGCTGGCGACCCGTATGAGGAGGACACCGAGCACGGGGAATGCGACACCGACCGCGGTCCACGTGAACCAGCTGCCAAACGTGAAGGCTAGCGGCCCTCCGGCCGCTTCCTGATCCCGTGCCGCTCGGAGAGCCATGTCCCCCTGATCGGCAGGAGCTCAGTAGCGGGCGCCCGTATCGACCACGGTCCTTCCATTAAATAAACGTCCCGATGGACCTGGCCCTGGGAGAGGCGTTCGGCCGTCTGGGCCCATATGTGAACAGATCTGCCTCTCGGGCGTGCGCAGGATGACCAATACCGCCGCGCACAGGAGGACGATACCGCTTCCGAACCACATGATCCCGCCGGCGAGGTGCTGGTCGACGAGGGGTGATCCGGATCCTGAAAAGACAATAGTAGATGATGCGTGAGTGGCCAAACAGCAACTCGCGGGGTGCGCCACCCGTGGCCAGCAGCAGTTTCTCCCACGTGTAGGCCGTGCCCTGATCGTCGATCACGCACTTCTGTGCGGCGTCAAGGACTCGAACGGTGCGCCCGAGATGGGCGTCCACCCCCCGCCGATCCGTGTGCCGCCAGATACTTTCCAGGGACTTCCCTTTCCACAGCGCTTTGGATAGAGGTGGGCGGTTGTAGGGAGGATGGGGTTCCGCACCGATGAGCCCAATGCTCCCCGCCGGATCGACCTGGCGGATCCCGTCCGCGGCCGCATCGGCCGTCATGCCTGCGCCGACGATCAGGTACTGATAATGCGCCATCGGCCTTCCCCTCTCCATCGGTTCGCGTGATCGTACTCGTAGGTCCATCAGCGATGCGAGGTCCGGTGCCACCGCTCACACACTCGGGCATCTGCCACCGTGACCCGGGGATTGCTTGTGCCCGCCGGCGCGAGGCCCGGGCCACCATGTCGCGCGAACCGATGCCCTTGCGGCAGCGCAAGCAAAGTGTCCGCCAGTTCGACCGGGCGTGGCTGGGTGCCCATCCATCGCCGGCCGTGCGCGGAGGCCGGACGGGATTCTCTCGACGAGGCGGTTCGCGATGAGCTGCCGCCGTCACGGGTTCTGGCCGTCCGGGACGGCGCGATCACGCCACCGACCACTTCCTCTCAGTCGAACACAAGACGATCCTCTTCCGGCGAGACGTATTCGCGTTGCCCCACCACCTCGTAGAGCCCGCGCGGCAGCGTGAGTGTCTCATGTTCCTCGTGAACAATCCGGGAGGGTTGCTCCAGTTCGAGGTAGAGCCGTGTGTCCTGCCGCCACACCTGGCCGTCTCCGTCGATTCGGTGGGAGTGCCCGGTCCGCTCACCATACGCCAGAATTCCCCCTGGGCAGGGATGAGCGTCCTCCGGCACCTGAGACACTTCTCGCAGCACAATATCGCCTTGCCGATACAGCCCCATGCGCCTCCTCCTCTCCGCGTTGGCGAGGCCCATCGCGAGGATGCCGCCCATCCGGTATCGCGTCATGTCTCGCGTGACGGGGTCCACGCCTCTTCCGCCATTCCGAACGTCCACGCCACGGCCTGACGGGCCCGCTCCATCCCCGGCGGTACCCGCAAGAGTGATGGCCGCCCCGTAGACGGATCAATCACGTACACGAAGGCCAGATAGGTGAACGGCGCCCACCGGCCGGACACATGGACCAAGACACCGGTATCGTCTTGGTGCACGATTCGAGCGGCCCCCTGGCTGTGCGTGAATCGAAGGCGTCCACGCGGGTCGCGCTCGAAGTGCAAGGGTAAGCACGTCGGCCCTTGCGGGAGATCGATTGGGATCGTGAAGCAATGATCGTTGACGAGCGCCACCCGCCCGGCCGTGACCGTCTCGGCGTCGGAAACGTCCGTCTTCCGATTTCGAACGAACGCCTCGTGCGCCATCAAGCCCACGAGGCAGAGGAGCAAGCCAACGAAAACCAGCATCGCAAAGACAACGTGCACGGCCCACACCACCCGCCGGCTTCCCTGGCGCTCAGGCCCCACCCTTGGTCGATACCTGAGCGGACCATAGAACAGATCCGCTGCGACGGTAGCACGATGACGCCAATCGGTCCTTGCGGTGACGCAAGCAATCGGGCGCCGCGAGCGGCTTGCCGGAATCTCGTCGCGCATCCTCATGTCAGGTGCCCCGTGGTTCTTTGCGACCGTGAAGACTCCGGAGAAGCATGCGCCACGGGTCGAAGTGTTCATCGGCCACGCGCTCCTTCAAGACGATGATCGCGTTGTCGGTGATCTTGATGTGTTCCGGACACACCTCGGTGCAACATTTGGTGATGTTGCAGAGCCCAAGGCCGCCTTGAGTGTGCAGGAGGGCGGTGCGGGAGTCCGAGCACCTTACGCCGGCTTGGGGATTCGACCACCCGGTCTCGTGGCGACGGGGCGCGACATCGAGGAACGACCGGGACTCTGGTCATCGTCCGAGCAGAGCGGCTCTCCCGCGATCTGCGCAAGCTGCGGCAGCGAGCGGATGATCACGCGCCCCCTGAGCGTCTCAATGACGTGCCGGCGCTTCCAGCGGCACAGGATGCGGCTTACCGTGTACATGTTCGTGCCGATGAGATCCGCAAGATCTTGATGCAGAAGCACCACGATCCTCGCCGGCGCGCCCGCGTCGAAATCCGCCGGATAATGCACCAGCCGGAGCAGCGTCCGGGCGATCCGCCGTTCGATCCGCGTCGTGACAAGATCGTGAAATCGTTCCCAATTTTGTTCGACGCAGGTGGCCAAAAGCTGAAGGCCATTACGCATGATGGCCGGATGAGCGCGCATGAACCGATTCATGGTCTCGAAATCCCACGCGACGAACCGGCTGTCTTGCACCGCCTCGGCGGACACCCGATGGGTGCCCCCATCAAACATGCCGACGTACCCGAAGGGCTCCGGCGGCTCGATCACGCGCACGATCACCGGGCGGCCGTCGGCGTCTGTCCAGACGAGTTTGATCGTCCCGCTCGTCAGCACATACATGGCATCCGCTCGGCTGCCCTGAAGGAAGCAGACCTCGCCTCTCGCCGCCGTGCACGTGCGCGCGGACCGACGCACGTCCCACAGCTCGTCGTCTGAAAGGCCCCGAAACAGGCCGCAGTGCGTGAGCTGGTCCAGGTCGCCCTGCGTCGGCGGTGTTCGCAAGACCCGACCCGCGTGTGCGCTTCTCTGGAGATGCGCGGCTGATCCCGGTCCGCAGAGGTCCTGGTAGAATGCGTCCGGACGCACGACTTCCGCGTTGATCATATCGTTGTTTCCCCTCCCGTCCCAACTGTTCCAGATGATCGTCTAACCGATGCGTCGTTGCCTCGCCCGCTGGATCGCAGGCAGGAGACCGGTACTCAGCATCGCCTTGGTGACGAATTCATCGGCGCCAGCGGCGAGTGCGGCCTCGCGGTACTCGGAGGGCTCCATCTGCGTGAGCGCGACAATGCCGGCGTCTGGCCGCAATCCCCGCAGGCGAGGAATCGCCTCCAGGCCTGACATCCCGGTCATCGCGAGGTCCACCACAATGACCTGCGGCCGCAAATCTCCGGCCTGAGCCAGGGCTCCCCTTCCCCCCGTCGCCGTCCCAACCACTGTGACCTCCTGAGTGCAGTGCTCGCGTAGAAACTGCGCCGCAATGCGGAGAAAGGTCGGATTGTCATCGACCAGTAGCACAGATATTGGCACCATCGTCGCCTTAGCCAACCACTCCCGGGCCAAACCATACAGCGTTTCAGGACATCTGCAGCGTGACAGACGCCGGTGCCGACGTCTATCCGGAAAGACGCGTGCCGACGGGTACGGATTTCTCGCAGTTTTCAGGGGCGGGCCCCGTGATGCCGGGACGGACGGAGCGCCTAGTCCTTGAGCGTCACAATCCCCCGCTGGAGGCTGTACCGGACGAGATCCCCCTGAGTTTTGAGACCCAGTTTGCGCATGAGGTGGGTTCGGTGGGTTTCTACGGTTCGGGGACTGATCCCGAGGCTGGCGCCAATATGCGCCGTCGCCGCGCCCTCCGCGGTCAAGCGGAGGATCTGCCGCTCGCGGGCCGTCAACGTCTCATACGGATCAGGCGGCTGGTCCTTGCTGCGTTCGACGTATGCATCCACGACCAGGCTGGAGATCGACGGGCTCAGGTAGCGCCGGCCGGCGGCGACTTCGCGGACCGCATGGACCAGGCTGTGGATGTCCAGGTCTTTCAAGACGTATCCGGTTGCGCCGCTTCTCAGCGCTTCGGTCACGTACGCCCTGCCCGCATGCATGGACAAGACAAGGGTCTGCGTGAACGGCGACCTGTGCTTGACCTGGCGGATGACCTCCAGCGCGTCCAGCCCGGGCATCTTGAGGTCGATAATCAGGACGCTCGGGTGCAGCCGTTGCACGAGATCCAGGGCCTCGTCTCCTCGGGCCGCTTCGCCGACGATGGAGAAACCGGGTTCGGCGCTCAGCAGGGCATTCAGCCCCTGCCGTACGATCGGATGGTCATCGGCCAGGACAATCGTCGTCATGCACGTCGCGCCTGCATGTCGCTCAGCCGTTCTCCCCACAGGGCAACTCTACGATGATCCGAGCACCGGTGCCGGGGGCGGAATCAACCGTCAAGCGGCCGCCCAGCAGAACCGCGCGTTCTCGCATGCCGATGAGCCCGCTCGACCGCTGCGACCCGAGTGCGACCGCGGCGTCGAACCCGGCTCCCTTGTCCTCGATTTCCGCGCCGAGCGTGCCTCCGGCCGTCCACAGGCGTACGGTGGCCGTGTCGACTCCGGCGTGACGCGCTACGTTTGTCAGCGCTTCCTGTATGATCCGATATGCGGCGGTCTCAACGGCCGCAGAGAAGCGGTGACCTTCCACACCCGAGTGTTCGAAGACGACCTGAATACCGGTGGTCGACGTGTAGCGCTCGAGATGATGCCGCGCGGCCGGGAGCAGCCCGAGGTCGTCGAGGGCGGCCGGTCTCAGATTCAACGACAGCTGTCGTGTCCGCCGAATGAGGTCGTCGACGAGTGCCTGCGCGTCCCGAAGCTGGCCGAGCTCATCGGCGGCCGGCTGCCGGCGCGCCATGTCGAGCACGAGCTTGAGCGCGGTCAACGCCTGGCCGATTTCGTCGTGCAACTCGCGGGCGATCGAGCGCTGCACGGTTTCGTGAGCCTCGAGCAGCTGGCGGGCGAGCGCGCGCAACCCGTCCGCCGCCCGTCGATTTTCGAGCGCGGCGGCAATCACGTTGGCCACGGCCTGGAGGAAATTGACATCGTCGCCGGTGAACGTCCGCCGGCGCGCCGTGTGAGCCCCGAGCACGCCGAACAGAGCCTCCCTACCGTGGATGATGACATCGACGCCGCTTACGATATCGTGCGCGGTTAACAGTGGCGAGCTCCGGAAACGGGTCTCGGTACGCAGATCGTCGACGATCGTGGGCGACGTGGTGCGGAGGGTGTATCCGGCGTCTGAGCCCAATCCTGCAGGCTCCGTCGCGTGTCCAACGAGCCCCTCCTTCCATCCTACGCCGGCCCGCAGCCGCAACGTTGCCCCGCCGGGCAGGATCTCCAAGATCTTACAGTACTCGACGTCGAGCGCCTGTGAAACGAGGACGGCGCATTGCTCCATGAGCGCATCCACGGTGACGTCGCCGAGGGCCAGCAGTCCCAATTGGGCGACGGCTTCCTCCTGGCGGACGCGGTGGTGGTACTCGGTCACGTCGGCCACGATGATGCCGATGCCGGTGGTCCTGCCCTGCGCGTTTTGCACGGGAAAGTACGACGCCACCCGATATTGAGCGGCCTCAAAGGAGGGACCGGGCGGAATGGTCAGGGGCCGGTTCAGGGCGGGCTTTCCCGTTGTGAGCACTTCTCGGAGGATCGGCTCGATCACAGGCGCGAGTCGCGGCACCACTTCCCGGACGGTCTTCCCCACATGCTCGTCCAAGGAATGCCGGTTCATCTGGGCCAGGGTGTCGTTGACGTGCACGTACCGAAGCCGACTGTCCAGCAGCGCCAGGCCGGCGGGGGCCGCGATGAAGAACGCGTCGAACAGGTCCGATTGCGCGATCACGCGGTGTGCGGGGTTGCGGGCCATCGTCCTGCCTCCGTTCGCGACTCCGGTCACCGCCCCCTCATCGGCCGGCGCTGGTCGCGAACATATATGTTAGTGTGGCCTTCGCGGGTACCTCTTCTCGAATGTCGTCGCCGCAGGCTCCTCGCCCGGAGGCGGCAGCCCGTCGGCGATGGTAGCCAGCGTCTCTGGATCTTGCACCAGAACACGACCCCTCCCTACCCCGACGACGCCCCGCCACCTCCAGAGACCGAACACACGACTGACGGTGTACGTGTTGGTGCCGACGAAGCCGGCGAGGTCCTCGTGTGACAACGCGAGTACAACGGAGGTATCGCTGCCCCAGCGCTCATGGTCCCGAACGAGTTGAAGCACCCCGCGCGCGAGGCGCTGCTCCACGTACTTCGCCCGGAGAGGTCGGACATGATCCCACCCTCGCTGCAGCCGCTCCGCCAAGAGACGAAGAGCATTGAGAGTAACGACGCGGTCCTCAACCACGATCCGCATCACGATGCTCGCGTTCCAGACGAGTGCCAGGCTGTCCTGTGCGGCCTCCGCGCTGGTACGCTGCTCGGCCCCGCCGAAGAGCCCTTCGTATCCGAACGGTTCTCCGGGCTCTGCAAACCACACCACGGATTGCTGACCGTCGGCGCTCAGCTGGAGCAACTTCACTGTGCCCGAAAGGAGCACGTACACGCCGCTCGCGGGAGTCCCTCATGAAAGAAGAACCCGCCCTTGGCCACGGACCGGAGACGAGCGGTGTTGAGGAGAACGCGCAGAGTTTTCTCGGAAGCCCCCTCAAACAGCGTACACTGCCGCACGTGCACGGCGCCGAATCGGGGCAGCGACACGCGATACCCCATGCTCCCTCTCCGATCTCACGGCCGCGCTGAGGTGACCCGCGACTCGCCGCGATTAGAACTTTACGTTTAAGTGACCAGCTAAGTAAATGACTTAAGTCAAGTGACCGGGATAGATATTTGATTTGTAACGCGATACATTAGTTTTCGGTGGGGAGCCTCTGAAGACAACCCGCCGGAGCGGCGGTGACGCGCGTGAATGGATCAGCGGGCGAGAACAATGTCCCCCATAGGGCAGGCCGGCCCGAACACGCATTCGCAGGAGTGCAGCGCGGCGACCACATCATTCTCGTCTACGAGGACGCCGCCGAGCTGCTGGCGTTCGTTGTCCCCTACATTAAAGACGGTCTGGCCGGCGGCGAACGCTGCATCTACGTCGTCGATGATCTGACGGCGACTCAAGTGACCGCCACTCTGACCGATCAAGGGGTCGACGTCGACCGGGAGATCGCCCGTGGCGCCCTGCTGCTGCTGAATAGGCAGGAACACTGCGTGACACCGCCTTTCGACATCCCGCGGATGGTAGAGCGAATCCTGACACGAGTCACGGCCGCGGGCGCCTGCGACTTCGCCGGCGTGCGGTTTGCCGCGGAATTGACCTGGGCGTTCGGGATGGGCGTCCAAGACGACGTCCTCGTGGAGTATGATTCTCTATTCGACATGATCTGCGCTCCGAACATCCTCACCTTTGTTTGCATGTATAGAAAAGACCGCTTTTCCCCGGACACCCTCCGGCGGCTGATTCGCAGCCACGCGAAGGTAGCGGTGGGCGACCACGTCTACCTGAGTCTCTGCGCAATGTTCCAGGACCTCGCCCGAATGGATCTGGAAAGCCTCCTCCGATCGGCGCACGAACGTCACGTACGCAAGGGAGAGCTTTTCTACCGTCAGGGGGACCAGGCGACAAACATCTACGTGCTAACAAGCGGAAAGGTAAAACTCGTCGGAACGAACTCCGCCGGCCGCGGCATGATCCTCGACATCGTGGCGCCCACGGAGCCGTTCGGGCACGTGGCTGCGTTGTGCACCGCTGTCCGACTCGTTTCCGCTGAGGCGCTGGAAGATTCCCGGGCACTCGTCTGGAACACGCTGACGATTTTCGAGACGATGATGGCGCATCCCGCGGTTGCCCTCAGCACGATGCGCCTGATGGCGGAGTATGCCCGGGACGAGTGGGTTCGCGCGCAGGATCTTACGACGGAGGGCGTGGAGCGGCGCATTGCTCGCCTCCTGCCTCAACTCGCCCAATCCATCGGGAGGAAACTCCAGCACCGTGAGGGTGTCGACCTCCCGCTTTCCGAGCAAGAGCTGGCGGAGTTAGTGTCCACCACACCCTTCACGATCAGCCGAATCTTCGCCGGCTGGAAGCGCCAGAACCTCGTCGACGTGGGGCGCGGGCGCATTCGCGTCCTGAATCTGCCGGGCATCGCTGCCATCGCCCGATCGCCGTAAGCCGACATCACCCTTCAAGGGACAGCGCGCGCCGGACCTCCTCCGCGAGAAGGCGCAAGATATCTACGTTTGAACGAAGAGTTTCGAGCAGTCCGATCGCGTCTGCCCTCTCCATCTATAGCGCGATCATCTGCGCATTTATCGCGCGAATGCAGCCACAAAGATGGGACCCAGCAGCGGCAGCAGCACGTTTGCAATAGCGTAGGTGACGGTGTACCCAATGACGGGAACGGAGTTGCCGGCGGCCGCTTCGGTCGCCTTGATCGCCGGCGTACTGGCCTGCTGGCCCGCGATCGCGCCGCAGAGGATGACTGGGTCGATATGCAGCAGATAGCGGCCGATATAGAGTGAGGCCAGTGTCGGCACGGCCGAGAGGCAGATCGCCGCGATCGGCAGTTCCACCCCACGAGACTTGAGCAATGCCAACACGCTCGGTGCGGCAGTCATCCCGATACAGGCGATGAAGACCGCCAGTCCCAGGTCCTTCAGGATCTGCGTGGCAGCCGGTGGGAACCGCCCAAAGGTCGGCCGTCGAGAGCGGAACCACCCGAAACCAAGACCGGACAGCAGTGCCCCGGCGCTCCCCAGCGACAGTGATGCCCCAGCGACGCGCACCGACACCATCCCGATCAACACGCCAACGACCAACCCACCGCCCAAGTAGACGAAATCCGTCGTATTGCTGGGGATCTCGGGCTCGCCGAGCAGGCGCGCAGCCCGCGCCACATCCTCCGGCTTGCCAAACAGCCGCAACACGTCACCGCAGCGCACCGTGGAACCGGGCAGTGGCGGCAGGCTGCGTTCCATGCGCATGATCCCCGCAAGGTAGACGCCGCGGCAGTCGGAGGCGCGCAGGAACTCGACGATGGCCGCCACCTTTGATCGATTCAGCGCCCGACGTGTGAGCACAACGTCGCGCGTTTCGACGATGAAGTCCACGCCGGTCGGGTCGCCGAGTTCGGGACCGATGACGTGAGCGGCACCGGCCAGCACCGCGCGCAGCCCGGACACCGCGACTTCGTCTCCGACCTCCAGCAGGCCAGTTCCGGTCACGGACAGCTGGGCATCGCGTCGCCGGTCACGCTCGATGGTCACGCCGCTGCCAAGCTCGGCTTCCACCGCGGCGACGGTCTTGCCCGCGGCCGCCGTCACGCGAAAGCCGCGGCTGATCAGCGCAGGGAACGAGTGCCGCTGATCCGGATCCAAATTCAGATCGGCCCCCTCCATCCGCGCCAACTCGAAGCGTGCCGCTTTGCGCAGGTTAATGCGGAGCAACCTGGGAGCGAGCTGGCTCGTGAACAATACGATGGTGATGAGGCTAAAGACGTAGCACAGCGCGTACGCGGTCGCGACGTTTGCCTGTTGCACCGCCGTCGCGGCGGCCGAGAGCCCGAGCCGGCCGATCGCCTCGCTGGAGGTGCCGACCATGGCAGATTCGGTCGCGGCGCCCGCCAGCAACCCGCTCGCCGTACCCGTATCCAGCTTGAACAGATGCGCAGCCACGAACACCACGGCGAGGATCAGCACGACCTCGATCACGACCAGGACGCCCCAGGTCCATGTCGTCCGGTCGACGCTCGCAAAGAACTGCGGCGCGACGGAGAAGCCCAGGGCATAGATAAACACCGTGAACATGAACGTCTGGAGGATAGGATCGATATGCACGCCGACTTGGCCGATCACCAGTGCGGCCAGGAGCGTGCCTGCCACTCCGCCAAGCTGAAACGGTCCCACTTTGACAGCGCCAATGGCATAGCCGACGATGAGCGCCGCAAAGATCGCGAGCTCGGGGCGGGCGGATAGCAACACGTGCAGCATCGTGAGCGCTCCCTCGTGGTTTCTACCTCACACCTGTGTTCCTTCTCTCGCGTAACGGTGTGGCGCGATCTGTGCCGGAGATGCGCCGGGTCGCGGTCGTGACTGCGACCCGGACGGGTGTATCTGGCCGTCTACAATCCAGCATCCTTCTGAGCCGTCGTCGCGCGGGTGCGTCTGAACTCCTGGTAATACTCCTCGGCGAGCGTTCGGATCACGCTCCCGATTTTGGTGTAATCATATTCGTTGAGGTTGGCCAGCGATGCGCGCGCCGACGGATGCAAGGGTACCGAATCCCTTCCCGGGCAGCAGGACCACGCCACCCTCATCCGCGAGCCGGAATAGCATTTCCAGCGGCTCCTTCTTGGCAAGCATCCAGAGCGCGAACTCACGACCGTACAGCTCGGTCGCGATCGCCTCAAGGTCGAGCAAGGTATAATAGTCCGTGCCGTTCGGATCCCGTGCCGTGGAGATGCCCAGCTCGCGATACAAGGCGACCTGCCGGCGTCGGATGACCCTCTTGACAGCCCGCTTGTAGGCCTCGGACTCATCCATAAGGGCGAAGAGCGAGAACAGAGCCATCTGCACCTGCTGGGGAGTCGAGAGCCCAGCCGTGTGGTTCTGGGCAACGGCCCGGCTGTCTGCGACCAACCGGTCGATGAACTTGAGTTTCCGCGGATCCACTACCAGGGTGCCGTAACGTGCGTCCAGCATCACCTTCTCGGGTTCTCCTAACTGCGCGAGACGACGATCCAGCACCGTATCCTGGTGGGTCGCGATGACCCCCAACCGCCATCCCGTCGCGCCGAAATACTTCGAGAAGGAGTATACGAGAATGGTGTTGCGCGGGCAGATCGCAAACAGCGACACAAAGTCATCCGCGAACGTGCCGTAGACATCGTCCGTGATGATGACCAGGTCTGGCCGCTTAGTCTTGACGATCGCGCCGATCTTGCGCAGGCCGACCGCGTTCATCTTCACCGACGGCGGATTGCTTGGATTGACCACAAAGAACGCTTTGACCGCCGGATCGGCCACCTTGTCGAGCTCGGAGTCTGGATACTGCCACTCACCCGCAACATCGGCATTGACCTGCACTTCTACCAATTGGTAATCGCTCAGCTGGGGGATCTCGATGTAGGGCGTGAAGATCGGCATGCCGATGGCGATCTTGTCGCCCGTTGCCAGCAACTTGTTCTCGCGCATCGTATTGAAAATATAGGTGATCGCCGCCGTCCCCCCTTCGACCGCGAACAAGTCCACCCCGCCGGTCGGCAGTTGACCGCCGATCAGTTCGCGCACGAGATAGTGGCGTACAATGGTCTCTGTGAGCGACAGCATCCGAGGCGGAGTCGGGTAGTTGCACGCCAGAATTCCGGACGCCATCTCGTGCAAAAATGCCGGCGCCGAGAGGCCGAGCTGGTCGCGGACATAGGAGACCGCCGCGTTGAGGAAGGCGACTCCGGGGACGTCCCGATGGGTGCCCACAAAGCGTTCAAACCGCGCCTCGATGCCATCATTGCGCGGCTGGCCGCCCACGCCTTCCGGCATGTAGACAAAGGAACGTTCTGCCTCCTGCAGTGCGAACAAGCCGAGTTGGAAGAAGCCATGGCGGGGTATGGTTGCCAGGAAGTTCGGGTTGCCGCGGCCTGCATTGAGCATCATTCGATCGGCGTGACTGGAGGCCAAGCGCATCAGCTGGTCTTTGAGCTCGAACGGGCTCAGCTGCGCCAGCTTGACGTAATCGCCAGTCTTCACGAGGAGCCTCCTTACAGGTGAGGGGCACGACCAGGGGCCCGAGCACGCGCGGTCTTGGCTACCGGCTATGAAGTCGCGTAAGCGTAGCCGAACAAGAGCACGTACGCCGCTGAGTAGGAAGGCAAGGGGAACGGTTTCCGGCCATGGTGGCTACCTGGCCCAGGAGGGCGAATATCTCCGCGCCGACCACCGCGCCGGTGCCGAACGACCGACGAGGTTGAGCGTCTGCCTACCCGTGTGCAGCCGTGTCACGGGTCGAGAGGGACGGGGACGGCGCCGGTGTTTCCGTTGCGGGGCGCAGCGGTCGGGACGACGTCGCTACCGGATCTGGCTTGCGACCTTCGTGTTGCCACTCGAAGGGCTCGAAATCCGAATCCGACGTTTTCGGGGTCGGCTTGTGCACAGCGTAGAAAATGAAGGGTATGGCGGCAAAGATCGCGCAGCCCACGAGCAGGATGCCGACATAGGACACAGGACTGCCAGTGCTGATCTGCGCGGGCGGGATTAAACTGACGGCAGTGGCAATCAAAGCGCCTACTAAGCCGACGATCGCGACAAGCCACATGCCAAGAATGCCGCCCGGCACCTTGAACGGGCGAGATATGTCAGGCTGAGTATAACGCAGACGGATGGCCGCCACATACATAATCAGGTACATGAACAGATAGATTATGGTCGCCATCTGACTGAGAATTTGATAGGTCGATTGAACCGATGGCAATACAGTGAAGGCCGCGCAAAGAATCGTCACGAGGAACCCCTGCAGCAGCAGAATGGGTACCGGCATGCCATGTGCATTCGTCTTTTGCAGGGCGTGCGGAAGATACCCGGCTTTGCCAACGGCCAAGAGCCCGGTGGACGGCCCGGCAACGATGACGCTGACTTGGCCCAGCACGCCGAATGCTAACATGGCGGCCATGACGCTGCCTAGCCAAGGCAAACCGACTGCAGCCCACAGATCGCGATACGCAACCAGCAGGCTCTCGTTCAAATTAATGCCCTTTTGCGCAATCACGACACCGACGGCTAGGGTCCCCAGCACGAAGATGATGACCACCAGAATAGTGGCAATCAAGACCGACAGGGGATAATCGCGCGACGGGTTCTTAAGGTGCCGAACATGCACCGCCTGTATTTCCATGCCGGCGTAATACAGAAAGATCCCGGCGGCCAGGACCATATTCCGGAAATTACCGAAATCCGGCAAAACCCCGGTGTGCAGGGGCAGCTGTATGGGTCGGCCCATTGCGACGTAGACCGCAGCCAGAACGATAAGGACCGCCCCAGGAATGATCGTGCCGAACAATCCGCCGAGTGAGCTCAGCCGGGACGACGCTTGCATGCCGCGAAATGTAAAGATCGTGACGAACCAATAAACCGCGAGCAGGACAGCGATCGTGTAGGGCTTGTTGTTGGCCAGGGCTTGGTCGAAGCTTGGCGGTCCCCAAATATAGGCGAGTGCCGCGGCGGCAAATATGAGTACCGTTGGAAAATAAATGACGACTGCCTGCCATTGGTAGTAGATGGCGGCGAAGCCCCATTTCGGCCCGAAGGCCTCCCCCACCCAGCGGAACACGCCGCCCTGCTTTGGGAAGGTGGCCGCCAGTTCGGCCGCCACCAAGGACGTCGGAATGAGAAACATCACCGCAGCAAAGACATAATAGAAGATTGAAGTCAGGCCGTATTCCGCCGTTGAGGGCAGACCTCGCAAACTCACGATGGTCGTGACATTCATAATGGCCAACGTCATCATGCCGATGACGACAGTCTTTGTTGCAGTCTTTGGCCTGCCCCCATGCGCAATCCACTCCACGACGGCGCCGGCCCTTTTTCCCGTGCAGATGGGGTGTGGAGCGTGATCCGTGGACATCGTCGTCTTCTCCTTGACTTGAAGGTGGGCAGTCGGACGCGACGTCCGACTGCCCGCGAGCAGCCGAAGATGTTAAGACTTCAAGACTTCATCGCGTGCGGCGTGGACGCAGCGCAGAACCCACTGCATGATGTTCGGCGTCACGAACACATTCATCGGGAACGACTTGATCGCATAGACCACCGCCTCGGAATCGGCGCCATCGCGGTTATAGTTGGCGTTCCGGAATCCGGTGCTGAAGCTCATATATGGCGTGTACTTACCCTCGATCTTCTTGCCGGCTCGGAACCACTCAAATAGTTTGTCGCCAACCGTTTTCGTCAGCTGATTGTGCTTCAGCAGATCGCCACGCCGCGCCGGGTCGTTCAGTTCCTTGTCGAACTGAACCTTGGCATCGATCCCCTTCGGATAGACACGGATCAGCGTGATCAGACCCGAATCGTCGGGATTCACGCAGACCATGTCGGGCTGCGTGTGCAAGAGATCGTAGAGATAATATTTGGTTTCCAGAATGCCGCCGAGAATCGCTTGCATGCCCTCCTTGCCAAAATACTTCAGCGTGGCCCACCCGGCGAGCGAGCCGGACGCGGTTCGTGACACTTCGAGCGTGTAATACATCGGGTTATACGGCGTTCGGACCTGCAAATAGGCGTCGCCCCCCCGTCGATGGAGGGACTCGAATTCAGTCGCATTATTGTACAGGAAGCAGCTGGTCACATACGGCGCCCAGCCGACTTTGTGGAAGTCAATGCCGACGGCATCAGCGTAGCTGAGTTCCCTCATCGCCTGTCCGTTCTGTTTGAGGATCGGCAGGATACGCTCGGAGAACTCCAACGGGTTCTTGCCGAAATCGTAGTCCTTGAAGTAGATCCAGGACCAGCCGACGACGGCATCGGCGTAGAGCACCGCCTTCCCGAAGCCCGGCGGATTGGGATAGCGGTCGAGTATTTTACGGATTTTGCCGATGGGATCGTAGGCGCTGGCGTCGGTGGTGCCCATGGTGCAGATGACAGTCGCAACCGGAATGTGCTTGGATGTGAGGTCCTTCAGGATTTCTTCCAGATGGGCCGGGTCCATTTGATTGGTCGTGACATCGGTGCGGACGTGGATGATATTGTCCATGCCAAGCCCCATCCAGTCGCTCGCGTTCTCCTGGACAAAGTGGGCTTGTTGCGAACAGATGACTTTCGCATCCGTACGCACACCCTTCAATCGTGAATTGGGCAATACCCGCGTCAGGCCGTACTTCAGCCCATAGGTCCAGCAGCCGCCCCCACCCCAGGTATAGATGGCGCCCGTGTTCACCGGGTTCCAGCCGATGAGGTTGCCCATCATACCGGCCGTTTCGAGTTCGGCGCGATGCACGTTCCAGGCGTATTCGCCTTCCAGGATGTTGGCCGAGAACACTTGCGACAGCATCGACGCAACGATCGCTGCGGTATTGGCTTGCGGGATGACGTTGCACATCGTCAGCGGGCTCCCCCAGTTCGGCGCCCCATTGAACATCTTCACCACGTCGTCGAGCACGGCGTCGAGATCGCCCATTTCCTGGCTGATCTCGACGTTCTTCACCGCCGGATACGTGTAGGCGAGCGCGCCGCTTTCGCCCAGATACGCTGGGCCGCCCGTTGCAGGACGAAGCTTGTCGAGCTGTTCCACGAATTTCTCAATGTGATGCGCCAGGGGATCCTTCGTCCCCCGAAACGGCGAAGGGAATTCGCTCACCATCTTGGTGCGATATTTCGCCCATTTCGGCGCTTGGCCATGAGCGGTACCATCGGCCTTCCAGTGGCCCTCATACTCCTTTGGGGATGTTTGTGTTGTCGCTGCTGCCGCCCGTGTCACACTGGTCATTGAAGACCTCCCCTAATTGAAGTGACCACCTTGCCCTTCATAGCTCGCCCCTTTCAATGGGTTGAGACGCTGGGCTGCGTGGCCGTGGCACTGACCACGAAGTAGTCCCACATACCGGAGATCGCGTGCCCCGGCACGCCGCACAGCATCCGGAATCGCCCCGGCGCGCTCGCCCGAAACTGGAAGGCCGCGCTCTGATGGCTCGCCAGTCCCGCATCCAGCTCCGGCGTCGTGGCGCCCGCGAAGGCCGGCCGTTGTCCCTGGATCGGAATCTGGGACACGAGCGAGGCCACTTCGAGGCTGTGCGGGATGTCGCCGTTATTGACGAACACCATCTGGACCAGCCATCCCTTCGGGACGGTAATGTTCAATTTTCCACTGGCGAAGCCGTTGAAGTTGAACGGAGTGGGGTCCTTCGCCTGCTCGGCGGCCGTAATATCCAGGCGGACGATCTTGTGCGCCTCGTCAACCTGCATCCATTCCGGGCCGCGAGCTGCCGCGGTGAAGGTCCCGGCGGTAAGGCCCCGGGGCGCGGAAACCGCCGTTTCCACAGGGGGGTGCCCGATGATAACAGGACCGGCCTCGCCCGGCTGAGGGATGCCAAAGGTGTAGAAAGCATCGCCGTAGGTAAAATGCCTCGTGAAGTTGCCGCCGACGCCGATGGTGACATATTCGCGCCCCTCAAATTCGTACACCACCGGGGGGGCGTTGGCACCCGCGTCGCCCGCTTTCGCGTGCCACAAGATCTTACCGGTCTTCGCATCAAGCGCGTCCACGGTACCGTCTCCCTCGCCGGTGAACACGAGGCCGGTCGCGGTGACGACGGCGCCACCGATCATCGGCTGCTTCATCTTTACCTGCCAGACGATCTTGCCGGTATGGGTGTCGATCGCCGTGACGTTTCCACTCCGCCCCGTCGGCCACTCGTTGGGATAGGGCGCGTTGCTCCCTTCCCATGTCTGGGGCGGCTGGCGCACGGCACCGGGATGGACGACGTCGAACCGCGGTGCGTCGATGGCCGCCAAGTACAGGTACCCCGTCTCGGGCAAGTAGGCCGTGGGGGAGAACTCTACGCCGCCCGAGGCATAGGGCGCGATCAGCACCCCCTTGGAGGTCGGGTTCGCAAATTGATTGAGCGCGGGGACGACGAGCGGGGACCGCGCAATGCGGTGCCCGTTGCGGCGGTCGAGAATGTAGACAAACCCATCCTTCCCGGCCTGCGACAGCGCGGGAATCGTCTGCCCGTCCTTCACCAGGTCGAAGAGCACGAGAGGACTGGCGGCATCGTAGTCCCACGTATCATGCGGCATGTACTGGTAGTACCAGGCCATCTTGCCGGTGCGGTAGTCAAGGGCCACGATCGAATCGGTGTAGAGGTTATCGCCGGGACGCACGCTGCCGTCGTTCATCGGTGCCGGATTCCCGGTGCCGAAGAACATCAGATGGAGCGTTGGATCGATCGCCGGCGTGTTCCAGGCTGCGCCACCACCCGTCTTCCAGGCGTTACGATATTTGGGCAGCACGGCTTTTTCGTGCGCAATGTTCCGGTGCAGGTTGTCGCCCTCCGGGGTGGTGGCGCTCCAGCTACCTTCCCAGCCGGGGTTGGTCGCCCACCACCGCCATAGCTCGTGACCGTCGCTCTGGTCGAACGCCGCAACGAACCCCCGTACGCCATACTCGTTGCCGGCGCTCCCGACGAAGACGGCGTTGCCGAACACCGTCGGCGCTGCGGTCTCAGAGTAGCCCTGGTGCCAGTCGCCGAGCGTCTTCGTCCACACCACCTTGCCGGTCTGCTCGTCGAGGGCCACAAGCTTGGCGTCGAGGCGGGCGAGGAACACCCTCCCGTTGGCCACTGCCACTCCCCGGTTCACCGGGCCGCAGCAGATCACGAAGGGGCCGAGCTGCGGATCGTACCGCCAGCGGATGTTCCCGTTTTTGAGGTCCACCGCAATCACGTGGCTGTAGGCGGTCGTCAGGAACATCGCCCCGTTCACCACGATCGGCGAGGCCTCGATCGGCCCTTTCACTCCGGTGTGGATGATGAATCGAGGCGCCAGCTGCGCGACATTCTCCGGCGTGAGCTGGTCGAGCGCAGAATACCGCTCGTTCGTGTAGTCGTGCCCGTTGAGCAGCCAGTCCTTGGCATCCTGCTGAGCATTGAGCAACATCTGCGCGTCAATGATGGGGAAACTTTCCGAAACGCTCGACTGCGCGAACCCCCGCGCAGGCGGCCCCACCGCCATCCGCGCCGAAAGCGTAAGCACCGCGCCCAGGAGCACGATCAGCCCCGTCCGGGTAATCGTCGACCATCCCTGCCGCCGCACAACATCACCTCCACGATCGTCCTCGACACCGCACCGGCGATTGGTCAAATCAGCGGTGCGGCGCTTTTCAAACACTCATGCGCGTCTGGTCAATCTTGCCCCGCGAGCGTAGCACGTGCGTCGGACGTGTTCTTTGCAATTGTGCAACCAATGGCCGGATACGTGGGATGGAAAGTGAGGGCGGCCTTCTTGCCGTATCGATGCGCACTCTTGTAGCCGAAAGCAGTGTTTGCGCGTACGCAAAGACGCGTGCCTTGGACGCGTGCTATCTTAACGCTTGCGCCTCCGCATACGCCGGCGCTGTCATTCCACGGGGCGACAGGCCGGTCCGGGGGTTGCGCGAAGAGTGACCCGGGCGCCTGAGATGTTCACATCGAGGTGGGGATTGCCACATCACAAGATCCGGCTTTCCCGGGTCCTGGTCCCGACCGACTTCTCACCCGCCGCGGAGGTAGCCTACTCGTGGGCGCACGCGATGCGCCGGGCGTTCGACGCGGAGGTGATCCTCCTCCATGTGATCGATCCTGACGTGACGGGGCTGACCCCCTTGAGCACGCTCCCGATGCCGTCGACCGAGGAAGGCATCATGGAGCGGGTCCGTGAGGAGGCCGCGAATCTGCTCTCACGCCTGAGCACTGAGTTCCCTCAAGCTCGGACACTGATCCGCGAGGGGTCTCCCCAGGCCGTTATCGTTGAGGTCGCCTCAGAGGTGGATGCCCACCTCATCGTGATGGGGACGCACGGCCGGACCGGGCTGGCGCATGCAGCCTTTGGGAGCGTTGCCGAACATGTGATCCAGCACAGCAACATCCCCGTGCTTGCGATTCGCCAGGCTCACATCACGCCTTCACGCTGACATATTTGCTGCCGGCCAAACAGGGCGGCACGATCCGAAGGGGCCCTAAATCGGAACACCACCGGAACCCGCGAGACTCCGCGGCGCGTCCTCAAGTGGTTCATCGATCTGACGAGCGCTCTGGACGGAGACCCGACGCTTGCAACGATGTTCCCTCGGCGGGTGCCATGTTCCGTTACATCAGTACGATCAGACCTTCGAAGGGGGCCGATCGCCGTTGCGGGGCTCTGTTAGCACCACACGCTTCCGATTATAATAGTTGATCCCGCCGGCCTAGCCCGACTGTCATTTCAGAGCCGCCTCCCGCGGGACAACGCGGCTCAGGGCTCAGGGTAGGGCAGGGTCGCGACTTGCCAGCGCTGCTTCATCCGATCGCACGCGCCGGACGGAATACTCCGAACCCCAGCCGTTAGGAACGCGTCCCTCATCGTGTGGATCCAACCAACTCGTCCCATCCACCCAGATACAGTAGAGGACCCGTCCAGGCGGAAGATAGACCGTCGTATACCACTCTCCACTGGAAGTCTTGGTCATCGGATGCGCTCTGGGGTCCCAGCCATTGAATGTGGCGATCAGCGAGGCGCAACGTGCGGTCGGGACGAGCGATGCGGGAAACCGGAACACGACGGGAATGAGCCGAAGCCCCATATGAGCGCCCTCCTCTGCACTTCCGGCCCGAAGTAAATGATCCGATCGCCGCCCAAAGAGAGCTGCCGCCGGGTGTCGCCAAGAGCAGCTTGTCCCAGGTGTAGCCCGTCCCAAGTCATCGATGATTGAACCGTCCCGTAGGGCCGCGTCGGTCCCCTGATGCGCCGGGTACGCATGCTCCGGGATCACAGGACTTCGACCTGCTCGGCCGAGAAGTCGGTTTATTCCGATTTGAGGTGCGTTGCTGACGCGGGCGCCACGCTTGGCGCCCGGGCCGACCCCGCCACGATCAGTTTGTCCCACATGCCGGCCGTGGCATGGCCCGGGACCCCACAAACAACCGCGTACGTGCCCGGCTTGGCCGCCGTGAACGAGAACGTCGCCGTGGCACCCTGGGCCAGCCCCGCCGAGAGGTCTTTCGTGGCGCCGCCGGCAAACACCGGCGTAGTGGGCGGCACGCCGGACTGCGCGGCGGTCGACGGCGCGATCAACGCGCTGTGCGGCAGCACGCTCGCGTTCTTGAACTGCACCACGACCTTCCATCCCACAGGCACCACGATCGTCATGCCGCCGTGCCCGTAGCCGTTGAAGTTGAAACCTCCGTCGGCCGGCGTCTGGCCTGCCACGAGCGGCACGATCACGCTATGCGGTCCGGCTGCAGCCGGTACTTCCGACACAGGCGGAAGGGCCAGCGATGCCGCCGCTCCGCACAGCACCATCCAGAGAATCCGCAACCCGATTCGCCGTCGCATTGTATACCTCCACCAACACGTATCGAGATGTATCTCTCCGGCGCTTCTGCCGCCATCCCGGCCCGCCTGCGCCGCAGCGGGCCCGCGAGGAGGGACGGTCGTCGGTGTACGATGAATGGCACGTTGAGACCGGGCGCCCTCCCGCCGCATGCTACATGAACTTGCTCGGGAACTGTTTTGCGATGCCGCCGGCGAGCGCGTCCGAGATGGTGTAGACGTTGCTCAGCATCGTATCCCACGTCTTCGCTTCCTGGTTCAGATTCCCGGCCGCTACCGCGTTGCATTCCGCAATGTGCTGCGCGACATGCGCTCCGAGAAGCGACAACACGGCGTTCTTCGGCAGGTTAGGATTGGCCGAACTCAAAAGCGTGGCCAGCTGGTTCCCGTTTTGGGTCATCCGTGTCGCGGCCGCGTTCTTTGCGGCCTCGTCGCCCTTGAGATCCGCCAGACAGTAGTCCTTGACGGCGTTCACGTGATCGGTGAACAACTTGGCAAACTCATCGCCCGCTTTCTGGCCGTAAAAGGACGCGACCGCGCCGCCCAACGCTTTCGCGTTGTCGAGAGCCATGCGGTAGGCCACCTGCGCCTCCTCCGTGTTGCCCGACTTGGTCGCAATGACCATCGACCGAACCCAAAAGACGTGGTCGACAAACAAGTGACGCAGAGTCATATCGAGGCCGCTCACCTTGGCCGGGTTGGGCGCGGCCTGCGCCAGACCATGCGCTTGGCTCATGGACCAGGTGAGCGCCGCGGTCACGATGAGCACCATCAGTATCACCACCGCTCGTCGCATCTCCCACACACCTCCTGACAGCGTTGTATCTGATCGTCACGACAGGCGTGCTCATTGCGCGCCACCACCCAGGGAATCCGAGCACCGGAGCGCGGCCGGCGTCTTTTGTCATCAAGAACCATACCATCGGCGGCGACTCGGATCGTTGCTGTATTGCAAGTACCACGGCCGATCCCGTACGTCACATTCATTGTGGTGGAGCGACGGAATGGCAGTGATCACGCGCAACCGTCGTCACTGACGCGCTGGCAAGTTCCCAAGTGGCTCGAGCGCTCTTTCTGAAGCATGGGATCAATCCCGAATGGCGTGGAACGATGGGGAATTTCAATGCCCGGGGCGATACCGAGCGATGGTATCAGGTCCTTGACATGACGGCCCATCCATCAAGGAACTCAATGCCGCGATTGCTTTGATTCCCGGGGGTAATCACCCCGCCAACGTCGACGCCCGGCGCGGATGGAAGACTCGAGGCTGACCGCGCGCTTAAGAACCGGCGGCGGTCGCGGAAACGCAACAACGATATGCCAACGACAAGAGCCCCGAAGTGTAGCTACTATGGATGCTGATACTCGTTTCGATCCACCGCCGCCACGACCATTAGAAGGAGCAATATCCCACCAATCCCGCAGGTCCATACCTCCGCGGCGGCACTGTTGAACCGTGCCGCAAACGGCACGGTAAGAAATAGGACGCCGACGAACGTCGTCACCACATCTGCCAGCCACATCTTTCTCGGCTCTCTTCTGCGTTGCCCGACTGCCGACCGAGCCGATAAGTCCGCGCACCTACAGCGTAGCCGTTCCAAGGGTCGGATCGTTGCGTTGGCACACAGGGAGCGGCCGGTAAAGTGTTAATGCGTTTTGTTTCGCACGACGGCATGCCGGCGACCAGCGCGTCCTGTCGGTTGAGTGAGCTTCAAGGCCGACGCGAAGTCTTGACCGCTACACCTGCGCGCTGAAGATGATCACAGCCCGCAGCGCCAGCACCCCAACGAGCACCAGCGCGGCAGCGAGCGTCGCGTCGGCGTGGGAACGATCGCGGCGCGCGAGCACCATCAGTGGCGGGATGAGACCGATGGCCACGATAAGCCACAGGACGATCCACGGCGCCCGCAGGACCATCGGCAGTGTGCCGGCTGCCGCGAGCGTGGCGAAAAAGAGCAAAATCCAAACAAGTTCGATGAGCGTGAAGTAACCGTCCGCCAGCTGGAGCCGCGCTCCCGTACCGGCGCCGGCCTCGTCCCGGCGCGAGACCACGGCCAGCAGCGCTGCCGCGCCGCTCAGCCCCGACGCCAGGAACAGTCCGCCGAGCGTCCACGTGTCACTCCACACGGGCTGGTTGGACACGCTGAGCAGCACACCGGTGTACGACGCGACGAACAGGCCGAGCAGCGCCCCGGCCACGTTGACAATCCGTCCGGCGCCGCCAGCGAGCGCGGCGGCGACGCTCCGCCCCACCGGGTAACACGGCCCGAGCGCCTCGAGAAACGAGACAAACGCGAAGATCCCGTACAGGGGCAGCGCCCAACTGCCGACGGACATCGGGATCCAGTTCCGCAAGATGAGGCCGCGTTCCGTCGGTGTCGTGTTGGTCAACATGTGCCAGAAGCGCAGCGGGTGCCCGAGATCGAGCGTGAGCAAGATCGGGCACACGATGAGGATCGGGAACGCCCAGAGAAATGCGGTGCGTGCGGCCGCCTCGTCGCCCGGACGGCCCCACAGCCGCAGCATCGTCCCGATCGCATACAGGCCCCCGGTCAACCCGGCAAGGAAGAAGTAGCTGAGGATGTACCAGGTCCATTCCGGGGGCCGGACAAAGTGCTCAGCCATCACCCGTTCCTCCTCGATGCTCCGCCGGTGTTGACGCGGCCCAGTTCCGTCATGCGCCGATCACGGAAGGCGACGACGGCGGCGACGGCGCCCACGAGCGCAGTGGCCAGCATGCCGAGGTACCCGCCCTTGTTGTTGCGCCCGGGAAGTACCGCGTTCTGCTGGTTCGGCAGTCCGTACGTCTCGGGCTTGTCCATCAGCAAGAAGAACGCGTTGAGCCCCCCGTACACTTTGTCGTCGCGGCCGTAGAGCTGCGCCTGTGTGACGCCCTGCTCGTGCAGGACCGCCAGACGCGCGTCGGCGCGCTTCTGCATCTCGGCGAGCGGCCCGAACTGGATCGACTGCGTCGGACACGCCTGCGCGCACGCCGGCGCCATCCCGTTCTGGAGTCGGTCGTAACAGAACGTGCACTTGTGGACGGTGCCGGTCTGCGCGCTGAAGCCGATCACGCCGAAGGGACAGGCGGAGATGCAGTAGCGGCAGCCGTTGCAGACGTCCTGCTGGATGAACACCGTATCGAACTCGGTGCGCACGATGGCGCCGGTCGGGCAGACGTCCATGCAACTGGCCTGCTTGCAGTGCTTGCAGACGTCGGACAGCATGAGCCAGGCGTGCCCGTTGCCGGTCTGGACCGGCTCGTCGCTCATCCGCTCGATGAATTGGACGTGGCGCCAGTTCTGGTCGTCGAGCGCCCCGGTGTTGTCGTAACTGTCCATGAACGCCGGCTTGTCACCCGGCAGCCGGTTCCACTCCTTGCAGGCGACCTCGCAGGCCTTGCAGCCGATGCAGACGCTCGAGTCGGTAAAGAAACCGACGGCCTCAGCCATGGCTCACGCTCCCATCAGATTCGGCGCCGCCCATGGTGCCGTGAACCGCCGGCGCCGTCATCATCCCATGCGCTCCAGGTTGACCAGGAACGCCTTGAACTCCGGCGTCCTTGCGCTCGCGTCGCCGACGAAGGGCGTGAGCACGTTGGCCAGCCAGTGCTGCGACTTCTCGGGGTGCTGCTCCGCGGAAATCCCGACGAACCCCCAGTGGATCGGGATGCCAACCTGCCAGACCCGTTTGCCCGCGATCTCGAGCGGCCCCAGGCGCTTCGTGACCATCGCGCGGGCTTCGACCTTGCCGCGCTTGGACGAGACACGGACCATGTCGCCGTTTTTGATGCCTTTCTCCTTGGCCAGGCCGTCGGGAACCTCGACGAACGCCTCGGGCTGCAGCTGGACCAGATGCTCGACGTGCTGCGTGAGATAGTGCTCGTGCTCGGTCAGCCGGTAGGTCGTCGCGACGTACGGGTAGTCGGCCGCCGTCCCAAAGCGGTTCGGCCGGCCTGCGGCCTGGTCGTACAGGAACGCGACCGGCGACGCCGAGTTCTGCGGGTGCAGCGGATTCTCGACCGGCGACTCGATCGGCTCGTAGTGCTCCGGGAACGGCCCATCGAGGGGCGTATTGCTGAACAGCCGGCCGGTGCCCTCGCCGGTCATGATGAACGGCAGCAATGCCTTGGGATCCTTGGGGTTCATCGTCGGCGGATAGTCCGGCACGTCCCCGACCCAATGCGTTCCGTTCCACTGAACGCCCGGGCGCGTCGGGTCCCAGGGTTTGCCCTCGAGGTCCGCCGAGGCGCGATTGTACATCACCCGCCGATTGAGCGGCCAGCTCCACGCCCAGTTCGGGTAGAAGCCCATGCCGGTCGGATCGTTCTTCTTGGGGTCCTGCACGCCGTCGCGCCGCTTCATGAGGTTGCCGCTCTCAGGATAACTGCCTGTGTAGATCCAGTCCCCGGCGGTCGTCGTCCCGTCGTCCTTGAGCGCGGCGAAGGTCGAGAGCCGCTTGCCGGTCGCAAGATCCCGGCCGTTGATCTCCTGCGCGATCTCGTCGAGCGTGGGCTTGAGCGGGTCTTTATAGTCCAGGGTCAGATGTATGATCGGATCCGGGAACTTCCCGCCTTCCTTCTGATAGAGCGCCTTCACGCGGTTGAAGAGATCCGCCATGATCCAGTGATCGTGCCGGGCCTGTCCCTGCGGTGAGATGACCTGGTCCTTCCACTGCGACCACCGGCCGCTGTTGACGAACGAGCCGTCCTTTTCGATCCAGTGGGTCGCCGGAACCATGAACACTTCGGTCTTGACGTCGGCCGGGGTCATGCCCGGGCCATGCCAGAATTCCGAGCTGGTCGTCGGCAGCGCATCCATGACGACGAGCCACTTGAGCTTGGAGAGCGCCTGCAGCACCTGGTTCGAGTCAGGGCCGATGCTGGTCGCCGTCATCCCGCTGAGAATGACGCCGTCCATTTTGCCGCGCAGCGCCTCGTCGTAGATCGAGATCCAGGACGAGTTCCCGGCCGGCTTCGGGATGTAGTCGAACGCAAACTCATTGTCTTTCGTGGCCGCGTCCCCATACCACACCTTGAGCAGGCTGACCATGAACTTCTTGTAGTTCGTCCCGAAGAAGTTCCAGGAGTTCGGGTCCGACTTCTTCGGCGCCTTCTCCTTGACGTAGTCGCTGAGGTTCTTCTCCCCCGGCGCCGGGATCGCGAGGTAGCCCGGCAGGATCTCCCACGAAATCGCGTGATCGGTGTTGCCCTGAATGTTCGCGTGGCCGCGCTCCGCGTTCATGCCGCCGCCCGGCCGCCCCATGTTGCCGAGCAGCAGCTGAAGCAGGGCGCCCGAGCGGATCAACTGCACACCCGTCGTGTGCTGCGTCAGACCGACCGCGTAGACGATCGTCATCACCTTGTCGGGCCGGCCCATTTCCCCGACCAGTGATGCGACCTTCAGGAACTCGTCCTTCGGGATGCCGGTGATCGACGAGACCATCTCGGGCGTGTAGCGCGCGTAGTGGGCCTTCAGCAGCTGGAAAACCGAGCGGGGATCCTGGAGCGTCATGTCGCGCTTGGCGAACCCCTGGGCGTCGGCGTCGTAGCCCCACGTCGCCGTGTCGTACGTGCGCTTGGCCGGGTCATAGCCGGAGAACAGCCCGTCTTTGAATCCGAAGCTATCCTTCACGAGCCACGACGCATTCGTGTAGTGCTGCACGTACTCGGCGTGGTGGAGGTTATTCTGGAGCACGTAGTTGATGAGGCCGCCGAAGTACGCGACGTCGGTGCCGGTCCGGATGCGGAGATAGGTGTCCGCCACCGCGGACGTCCGGGTGAACCGCGGATCGGTGTGGATGATCTTGGCCCCGCCGCCCTTCCCCGGGCCGCGCTTGGGATCGAGCTTGGCGCGCATGAACCACTGAAAGCCCACCGGGTGAGCCTCCGCCGGGTTGGCGCCGTTGATCAGGATCAGGTCGGTGTTCTTGATGTCCCTCCAATGGTTCGTCATTGCACCTCTTCCGAACGTGGCGGCCAGACTGACCACCGTGGGCCCGTGTCAGACACGGGCCTGTTGCTCTAAGTACACCGCCCCCAACGCCCGCATCACCTTGGTGGCGAAGTAGCCCTCCTCGCTGCTGAATGCGGCGCCGCCGGCAAACGCGATGCCTTCGCAGCGGTTGACGGTGTTGCCCGTGTCGTCCTGCGTGACGAAGGTCCGGTCGCGCGAGTCCTTGACGAGCCGCGCGAGGCGATCCATCATGAAGTCCCACGACACCGGCTTCCAGGCCCGGGTACCCGGTTCGCGGTGGAGCGGCTGCTCGACGCGGCGGCTGGACGTCGCGATCGACATCGCGCTCGCGCCCTTCGGACAGAGCCGCCCTTCGTTGACCGGGCTGTCAGGATCACCCTCGATCTGCAGAATGTCCGTGCCGCCGTCGGCGCGCTTGCGGGTGAAGGCGATCAGCGAGCAGCCGACCGCGCAGTACGGACAGACGCTGTGCGCTTCCGTGGCGCCCGCGATGTGGAGCTGCAGCTTGACCTGCGTGGCCTCGGCCAGGTCGAAGCCGAGCGCCGAGAACGCCGCCGTGCCTGTCCCGGCGACTGCCAGTTTGAAGAAACCGCGACGAGTAGCCGTGGTCATCGCGTGCCCTCCCTCTGTGGGATCATTTCGGCAAGAGAACGCCTCCCCGCCGAAGCGTTGAGGAAGCACAAACAAGCCCGGTCCGCCCCCATGCGCGCGACCATAGCATTGCGACCGTAGCACATACTCGCGTTGAATTCTTTGCACTTGAGCAAGTAATGAACAGATGTAACGAAAGCTGGCGCGCAACGTGCTGCCACACGATCACTCGGCTAGGCCCCGGCGGGCGCAAGACACTGCCCCTGCCTCAGAACTTGGCAGAAGCGCACTGGTAATCAGCCCGCCGTATTCTATCCGTCGCCGGCCGGGGGACCTGAGCGCAGACGCCGCTCGAGCCCCGCCAGCGCCAGTCACCGGCAAACGAGCGGGCCGCCTGCGGTGCATCGGCTCGCACCGTGAGATCGCACATCGAGCTTCGGTCAGGCGGCCGTCACCGGAGATTCGCACGACGGCACGGCGGCGACCAGTGGGTCCAGATCGTCCCCGTCAAGCAATTCCCGGTCGAGTAGTGCCTGGGCGATCCGCTTGAGCGTCTCCCGATGCTCGGTCAGCACCTGCCGGGCCCGGCCGTAGCATTCGTCGATGATGTGCCGGATCTCGTTGTCGATCTCGTAGGCGATCTCTTCGGAGTAGTTGCGGCTCTCCACGAGATCGCGCCCGAGGAACACCGGCCCGTGCTTGGCCCCCAGCGTCAGCGGGCCGAGCTTGTCCGACATCCCAAACTCCGTCACCATCTTGCGGGCGAGGTCCGTCGCCTTCTCGAAGTCGTTCGCCGCCCCCGTCGTGATCTCGCCGAAGACGAGCTCCTCGGCCACCCGCCCGCCGAGGATCGCCGTGATGTTAGCGAGGATCTCCCCGCGCGTCAGCGTGTACTTCTCCTCCTGCGGCAGCGGCAGGGAATACCCGAGCGCCATCCCACGCGGCAGGATCGTCACCTTGTGCGGCGGGTTGGCCTGCGGCAGCAGCTTGCCCAAGAGGGCGTGGCCCGCCTCGTGATAGGCCGTCAGCTCCCGCTCCTTCGGGGAGAGGATCCGGCTCTTCCGCTGCGGCCCCGCAATCACCCGCTCGATCGCCTCGTCCAGCTCCGAGCGGCCGATCCGCTTCTTGCCCCGCCGGGCGGCGAGGAGCGCCGCCTCGTTCACCATGTTGGCCAGGTCCGCCCCGCTGAATCCCGGGGTGCGGCGCGCCAGCACATCGAGCGTGACGTCTTCGCTCATGGGCTTGCCGCGCACGTGCACGTCGAGGATTGCCCGGCGGCCGTTCGCGTCCGGATTGTCCACCACGATCCGGCGGTCGAACCGGCCCGGCCGCAGCAGCGCCGGGTCGAGGATGTCCGGCCGGTTGGTCGCCGCGATTACGATGATCCCGGCGTTGGGGTCAAAGCCGTCCATCTCGACAAGCAGCTGATTGAGGGTCTGCTCGCGCTCGTCGTGGCCGCTGCCCAACCCCGCCCCGCGCTGGCGGCCCACCGCGTCGATCTCGTCGATGAACACCAGACACGGGGCCGACTTCTTCGCCTGGTGGAACAGGTCGCGGACACGGCTCGCGCCGACACCGACGAACATCTCCACGAACTCGCTGCCGGAGATGGAGAAGAACGGCACCCCGGCCTCGCCGGCGATCGCCTTGGCGAGGAGCGTTTTCCCGCCGCCCGGCGGGCCGACGAGCAGCACGCCGCGGGGGATCTTCGCGCCGAGGGCCTGAAACTTCTTCGGATGGCGGAGGAACTCGATGATCTCCTCTAGTTCCTCCTTCGCCTCATCCACCCCCGCCACGTCTTCAAACGTCACACTTGCAGCCGCAGTGCCACGGTACCGGCGTGCGTGGCTCTTCCCCAACGCGAACGGCTGCGAGTCGTGGAGCAGCCGTCCCTGCGCGTTCCAGAACCACAGGAGTATCGCCAGCGGGCTCAGCCCGACCAGCCACCACAGGAGGGACGGGCGCTGGGGCCTGACCGTAATCACGACGTGCTTTTGCTCCATCAGGTTGAGCGCAACGTGGTCATGCGGGGGCAGGATCGTCCGAAACCGCTGCTCATCCGGTAGTTCCCATGTCGCAGCGTCGCCCTGGAGCGTGACTGCCGTGATTTTGCCGACCCGGACATCGCTCAGAAAAGCCGTGTAGGGAACGGAGGTCCCGGTATCCTGCCCAAACGCCATCAAGACGAAGAGCCCACCGAGGAGCGCAACGCCGATGATCAACCACAGTCCTGGGCGTTCATTCGTTCCGTTGCCGGATTCGGGACTCACTGCCGTCACTTCCCCACTCACGTCCTCGTATGCCGCGCGGCTTCGATGGACCGATGCTACGCTGGGCTTCCTGACATCTTTATCGCCTTAATGGTGGCAGAACCACGACTCATTATCGTTGCGAGTGTGCAAGGAGAATCAGGCGCGTCCGAGTTTAGATACACCACGATGGTGTGGCCGGGTGCCGGCTACTCATGCCGCTCCTTCCACCTCGCGCTACCGCGTCCCGCAGCGGTCCGGCGTGGAGGCCGCAAGGGTTTCCTCTCTGTTGGTGGAAAGATCGGCGGCTGCGGACGGGCTGACCAGCCTCGCCGCAAGATCCGCGAGCGTACGTAAGCAGCCTAGGGCTGAGGCCGCGTCAGCGCCTCAGGGATGTGTCAGCGGTCAGAACCGCCGGGCCGGCTCTACGTCGTTGCGGTACGCTTCGTAGGCCTTCGCATACTCCATCACGCGCGCCACTTCGGAGATGAACGTCTCGTTGTGCCCCGCCCGGCGCAGGAGGTGGAATCCCATCTCCATGCCGGAGGCGATGCCCCCCGCGGTGACGATCCGGCCTGAGTCAACGACGCGCGCGCGGCTGACCCGGCAGGCGGGCGCGATCTTTGCCAAGCGGTCGATGGGCACCATGCCCGTCGGCGACGCCTCGGCCCGATCTGGCTCCTTGCGGTTGGTGGCCGCAAGACCATCCAACAGGCCCATATGGCCATAGATCCAGGAGCCGGTGCAGACGCTCGTCAACAGGCATTGCTCGGGAAGCGTCCGTATGAATTCGTGCAGGCGCCGGTTGTGCAGCTCCTGCCGCGTGCCGAAGCCGCCCGGAATCAGGAATGCGTCCATCGCCGGCCGGTCGAGGAACGAGTAATTCGGCAGCACCGTAAAGCCCGCCTGGGCCTGGACGGGACGCATGGCGTCCGCGACGAGAAACGCCTCGAGTTCCGGATCGAAGCGCCGGGCCACCGAGAACACGCCGTATGGCGCTGCAAAATCGACAATTTCCGCGTCTTTGAAAACGTAGATGCCCAGCCGGAATCCCTGGATCCGTTCGCCTGCCATCGGCCACCGCACTCCCTTCCGATCAAAGCTGCCTTGTTACTCCATCGCCTCAACCCGGGCGATTCTGGGCGGGCCTTTCTTCGTCGCTCAGACCATAAACCAGATCAGCGCCCGGGCTTGTCGCCGATCTTCCGCGCCACGCCGCTGGCGACCGCAGCATCGCGCACGGCCGCCGTGACCGACGGCGCGACCCGCGGGTCAAACATGCTCGAAACGATGTACTCTTCCTGCAACTCGTCGGCGCTTACCAGACCCGCCATCGCCCGCGCGGCGGCGCGGCGTCATGGCCTCGTTGATCTCCGTCGCCTGTACGTCCAGGGCGCCGCGAAAGGTGCCGGGGAACCCAAGGGAATTGTTGATCTGATTGGGATAATCGCTTCGGCCGGTCGCGACGACCCTGGCGACACCCTCGAGGTCTTCCGGCTGCACTTCCGGGATGGGATTGGCCAGCGCGAACACGACGAGATCGTCCTGCATGTCCTTCACATCGAGTCCCCGATTGTCCGGTAGAAACGCGCCACGGGCGAGTTCCGCAAGCGATCCCGCGAACTCCACGCCCGTTGGACCGCCGCCCACGATGATGAAGGTGAGCAACCGACGGCGGCGCGGCCCGGCCACGCACCTGAGGGTGTGATTACGGAGGAGAATCCGAGGCTGGTCCGGCTTCCGTTCCCCTCAGACGGGCCGCAGGTCCTGTCCGACGTGGCGGCGACACCACCCCTTTGCCGTCCCGATTTTCGTCATCGTGATCGTGCCGGAGACCGGCCGCGCCGCCCGGGGGAACATCACGACGAGAACGCCGTTGTCGTAGGTCGCGTTGGCTCTGGCCGCGTCGACGGACTCGGGGAGCTGGATCTCCCGGCAGTATGGGCCAACCATCCACTCGTGCTGAAGATAGCCCGGCCTCCGCTCCTGGCCGACGCCTCTCAGCATGCCTTGGATCGAGAACCGGCCCCCGTCAACCTCGAGACGGATATTCTGGGGCTCGAGCCCCGGAAGGCGCGTGGCCACCATGAGCCGCCGGAGTCCTTGATATACGTTGACAGGAATCCTGATCTCCGTCATGCTAGCCTCCTTGTCCGGTCTCGTGGTTGTCATGGGGCTCGGCCGTACTTAGCCGTGAAGTCTTCCTTCCTCATTTTGTAATAGTCGCCGTTCATCTCAGTGTAGTTCTTCCACTCATCCGGCACGTCCGCTTCCGCGAAGATGGCGGTGACAGGACACACCGACTCGCATGCGCCGCAATCGATGCATTCGTCCGGATGAATGTAGAGCTGGATCTCTCCCTGATCCTCTTCCACCTTGGGATGAATGCAATCGACCGGACACACTTCGACGCACGAGCGGTCCTTGACGTTGATGCAGGGTTCGGCGATGACGTACGTCATGATGCGGGCGCCTCCCAGATGGTCTCATGGCACTGCGGCACCGTGCGGTCCCCTCCGGGCAGCGAGGAACGCACGCGACCACAACGTAGCATCGTTTCTCCGAGGGCGTCCTTGCGATAACGCAAATAGAAAGTCGCGCGTGTGGGCCAACTTGCACGGCTCACGAGTCTGCAGGCACCTGAGCCTCGAAGACGCGCTCCTATGCGCCCGCATGACGTCGTATGTTAAGCGGCAACCGCCGATCGTGGGCTGCGAGATTTTCGCACGAGGAAATCGACGCCGGTCTTGCCCAGTTTGGTGCCGCCGAGGACGCGGTGCAGGCCCGAGATCACCTTCTGGGAACTATAAGCTTGGCGCGCCGGCATTCCTACGGGCAGGAGCAGTGGCTGTTTCCGATGGCCAGGCGGCTCCTTGGGGAGACCGCCCTGCAGGCGCTCGGAGCCGAGTGGTGCGCACGGCGCGGGATCGGCACGGAACCCGTCCCGGGCTCCGGGACGGCGCGCGCCCGGTACCACGCCGGGCTGACAATCCCCCGCCGCGAAGCCTCCTCACCCGTTCTTCATGCGCCGGGCGTTTGATCGAGCCGGACCGTCCGGGCAAGGCGGTCCAGCAGGAGATGGAAGTAAATCAACCCGGCATAGGGAGACCAGCGCGCCAGCGTGCGGATTACGCCGTCCGCGTCGAGCGACCGCCGCAGCGCCAGCCACCGGGCCAGGTTGTTTCGTGCTCCGACGTCATCGACGGGAAAGACGTGGAAGCGGCCCAGGCCGCGCAGCAGCACGTACTCCGCCGACCAGCGCCCGACCCCGCGCAGCTCTTTCAGCTGCGCGACGGCGGCGATATCATCGAGTTCTTCGATTCGTTCGAGATCGACTCGCCCGGCAGTCGCCACCTTGGCCAAACCCAGAACGGCGTGGGCCTTGTGCCCGCTGAACCCAAGGCGCCGGAGGGACGCCGGACGAGCGGTGGCCAGATCGCTGGGTCTCGGAAACGCGTGAGCCTCGCCATCACTGCGACCGAAGGCGGCTCCGTACCGGTCCGCCAGTCGATTAAGAAGGATGATGCCGACCGTGAGCGAGAGCTGCTGGCACGCGACCGCGTTGACGAGACATTCGAACACCGTCGGAAATCGCGGTGGCTTGAGTCCCCGAAACCGCTCCGCCAGCCTCCGGAGCTTGCGGTGGCCCGCGGCGCGTCGGTAAAAGCCGTGCAAATCGACGCGCAGGCCCAGCATGCGTTCTACCGTCGCGCGCACGGCCCGCTTCACGGGCGCTCCGAGGCAGACCCCGCTTGCCACCACGCGCAGCCGCGCCGAGTCGGGGTCGCCCTCCTGGGTCACACTGATCTCGACGGACCGACCGCTCAGCACGAGCACCCTTCGATAGACACGGCCGTCCCATCGGTCCACGAGATTGTTCGCCCGCCGCCGCAGGGCCCACGCGGTCAGGTCGAGCCGGAACGGCCGTACCGGCGTGAGGACGATCTCGAGACGGCTCAGCGTGACCCCCTCCCTACCGTCGTGTCCGATATGCCGCCCAGCCACCCGAACATAAATGGGTAGCCGCATCGTACATTCTCCTCCACCGGCCGCCGCCTGATCCGGGCGGCGATATTAGCCACAGCCAATATAAGGCAGTATCCTGGACCGTTCATTGATCTACTGCAAGGATGGTAGAAGGAGCAGGACCCGCGCGAGAAAAACAGGCGGGCTACGTTCTGGTCCCCGGTCACAAATTTTCGAGGAGTTGCGTCAAGGCGGCTACAGGAATCTCGTCGCGATGGGAGACCGCGTCATCAACAAGCTCGCCGCGCAATCCCGCGTCCAACCCGGCGGTGAGCAGGTCAAATTTCTCCAGCACCGTTTCCCAGCGCATCCGCCGTGAATGAACGCCTTCGTAATCTTTTTCTCTTAATTTCGTACGCCCGTCCGTCCTGAAGGCGAATCCGTACCATGCACGGCCGGACGGATCCGCCTTGAGCATTTCGTTTGGTACTTGCGATAATGCAATGACGCGTCGCCCGGCTGTCTGCTAAACTCGGCCCGGGTTTGCCGAGTGCCGCGCAAACTGGATGATGTGTCCGCCCAGCGCCACCGCACAGGGGCAGAAAAGCTGACCAGATGCCTCAACCGTTCCGGGAGAGCACAATGGATGCGCCTGAAGAAGCACCCGGCGAAGTCGCCGAGAACACATTCAACCCGCCAGCACCACACACGCTTCTGGCACGTCTGTTGGCACAGGCGTGCTCCACCAACCTCCTCGAAGTTTACCTGCGCGACCTGGACGCATCGGTCACGGCGGGGATTGACTCGGCGGAGCTTGCCGAGCGATTTCGGTCTGTGGCCCGCGGCCGGGGATCGCTGACGCCCCCGACGGCAGCCGAGATCGTGGCCTCGTCTCCCGGCAGCGCCACCGGCCGGCGGTCCCGCTCGTGGGAGGCCGCGTATAATGTGGAACCAGCAGGCACATGCCGTACTCGGGGGCGGGATGCTCGCATAGTTCGGGATCACACCGAGTCAATGGACCGGCGCACGGGCGGCGCCTCCGGTTTCCGTTCCCGACGTGGGGTTGTGGGAAAGAGCGCGGCCGGGCCGCGGCGCCGGTGTCCTAGAGATCGGCCGTGATATGTACTACGATGCCAACCTGCGTGCACCGCACGAGCAGGCGCAACGACGCACGAGAGGGATTGGGCAGTCTCAGGTTTCTGGTCCTAAATTAGTTCGCCATGAAAAACGATGGTGCAAACCTGCATAAAATCAGGATTTCTTCGCGGCGCGCGCGACAGAATGATAGGATTCCCATCCGCTGAATCGAACTGATGCGACGGCCAAGCCACACCCGTACGACACAGCAGAGGGAATCCGATGCCGCTTCTTCGCGCTCCCGTTCGCCGCTCCTGCTTCCGAGGCCGGCCATGCTGCGGCTGAGGGATCCGCAAGGCTCACTGTGGGACCAACTCCTCCCCATCCAAGCGCGGACGCTGAGCGCCGAGTTGACCGCCGTGGATACGTCTCTGGCTGATGAGCGTTTCTTCGAGCCCTACCTACAGCGGTTCAACACGCTGATCGGTCGGCCCACCGTCCCAGTCGAGACGTACCTACGCTTGATGTATCTCAAGCATCGGTACCGCCTCGGCTATGAGTCCCTTGTCAAGGAAGTCACCGACAGCTTGCACTGGCGCCGATTCTGCCACCTGGCATTGGACGCGCCGGTGCCGCACTCGACCACGCTGAGCAAGTTGACACGGAAGTACGGGCCCGACGTCGTGCACGACTTGAATCGTGCCCTGGTCCAGCGCGCTCGCGAGCACAAGCTCATGCGGTGCCGCAAGCTGCGCATGGATACGACGGTGGTGCAAGCACCCATCGACTATCCGACGGACATCGGGCTGCTGGCCGACAGTGCCCGAGTCGTGACGCGAACGGTGCGCCAGCTCCAGGCTGCGGGTGTGGCGGTGCGGACGGGCTTTCGCTCTCGGGCCCGAAGCATCAAGCGCGCACTGGCCACCGTCGGCCGCAGTTTGCGCATGCGGACGGAAGAGGCGAAGCAGGCCGTGCTGAAGCAGACGGCCCGCGTCCTCATGGCCACGAAGCAAATCAGTCGGCAGGCGGAGCGGGTGCTGCGCAACAGTCGGCACGTCGGGCAACATATCGACGAGAGGACGGCCGCGATGGTGAAGCGGACGCGCGTCCGGCTGCGGCGCCAACTGGAACTGACGGCCCAAGTCGTCGTCCAAACGCGGACACGCCTCAAGGGTACAACGACGATTCCGGATCGGCTCGTCAGCGTGTTTGATCCCGAAGCCCGCCCCATCCGCCGCGGCAAGCTGAGCGCGAAGACGGAGTTCGGCTACAAGGCACTGCTCACCGAAACGGAAGATCGGCTCATCACGCACTACGAAGTCCACATGCGGAATCCGGAAGACGGCGGTCTGCTGCCTGCGGCGTATGCGGGACACACCGAGACGGTACCGGGGACGCCGCACGTCGTCGCTACGGATCGTGGTTTTGGTACCAAAGACAATGAGGCATTTCTCGAGCACGCCGGCGTGAAGCAGCGCAGCCTTCCCATTAAGGGACGACCGAGCGCGGCGCGGGCCACGCATGAACGGCAGGGTTGGTTCCGTCGACAACAGCGCTGGCGTAGTGGGCAGGAAGCGACGATCAGCCTGGGCAGCCGCAAGTATGAATGGCGATACAGTCGGCTGCGTGGTCGCGGTGGTGCCGACACATGGATCGGGTTTGGAATTCTGGCCCACAATCTGGACCGGATCGTGGTACTGGGGACACCACATTGAACTCAGCGCGAACCGATCACTTCCACACTAACCACGCGAGCGCGTGCAGGTACGATCTCGTGTTCGCCACAATGTTTTTCATGGCGAACTAAATTAAAATTAGGTCGGTCTTCGTTTCCTGTTGGCGTGCTGCTCCTCGAGCGACAGGGGCGGCGGTCCGCCTCGTGCCCTACCCACCGCTGCCGCCGCTATACCATGTAGCTCACGTCATCCGAGTTGGACGGATAGGCATACAGCACGCGCTTCATCTCGGTGGCCGGTACGCCGAAGCGCATCGCGAGCGCGAACAGGTTGATGACTTCGTCTGCGTGAGGGCCGAAGAGGTGCGCGCCTAGGATGCGCCCGGTTCCCTCTTCGATCAAGACCTTGTAACTCGAGTACCGGTGCCCGATCCGGCGCGAGGAATACCAGTCCGACGTGTCCTGGTGGTTGACCGCAAAGCGCATGCCTTGCGCTCTGGCTGATGCTTCAGTGAGTCCTACGGCGGCGAGCGGGGGAATGGAGAAGACGACGGTGGGCACGGCGCTGTAGTCAGGTGTCTCGTGATTGCCCTTGAGGAGATTGGCGGCGATGATCCTACCGTCCAGGCCGGCCACGGGGGTGAGCGGCAAGGCGCCGTTTGCGGCGCTGTCCCCGCCGGCGTAGACGACCGGGTTGCTGACGCTCTGGAGATACTGACTGACCCGCACGCCCCGGTCTCTGGCGTCCACGTGTCCACTGGCCAGATCCAGGTCGTCCAGCTCCGGCACACGGCCGGCGGTGTGCACGACCAGATCGGCGGTGAAGCTCTGGCTCGCGCCGTTTCGCTGTGTCTGGATGACAAACTCATCGCCTCGGCGTTCGACAGCCAGGACCGTCGTGTCGAGCTCAAGCCGGACGCCGGCCTCCTCCGTTGCCCGCTGCCACTGCGCCACGAGGTCGGGGTCGAAGCGCTCGAGCGGACGCGGGCCTCGGTGAACGATCCGGGCCTCGGCACCGGCTCTCGCGGCCACATGGGCAAATTCGGCCGCGATATAGCCTCCACCCACGAACAGGATGCGCCGGGGCAGGGCCTCGAGCGCCAGGAACTGCTCGCTGGTGGTGAGGTGCTCTTCCCCCGGAATCCGCAAAGTTTGCGGACGGGCGCCGGCCGCGATCACGATGTGTCGTCCCGTGAACGTCTCCTCGCTCACCCGGATGGTCGTGGGATTCACGAATCGCGCGATTCCGTGATACATGACCACCCCGGCCTCGCGGAAGCTCTGCTCGCGGTCCGCGGGCACAGGGTCAGTGAAGGTCCTCTTGAATCTCATCAGCGCGGGCCAGTCGAGACGCACGTTATCTGCTATCACGCCCCGCCCCTGCATCCGCCGGCACCAGTCGACCGCTTCGGCGGCGCCAACAAGGACTTTCTTCGGATCGCACCCTCGGAGGGCGCACGTTCCGCCGAACGGCCGCTTGTCGATCACTGCCACGGTCCATCCGGCTCGGCGGCACCGGTGGGCTACGGTCGCGCCTGCCGAACCGGTGCCGATCACGATGACATCGAACCCCTGAGGCATCGCCGTCACCTCCGTCTGCCGCGATCGTCAACGTATGGCGCCGCCGGGGCACGGTTCTTCTGGTGCTGGATGCCGCACAGGAGTGGGAGGTCCGGCCGAGGTCCGCCCTGGGACGGCTACCGACGGTGACGGGCGAACGATGCGATGCTGTCCATCACCGCGGAGGGTCCGCCGTCGATCGCCCGGATGATGCCCTCCCTGTCGATCAGGAAGTAGATGTCGGTTGAGGAGCTGCGAGGGGTGAACTGCCAGTTTCACGGCCTCCGGTGTCATGCCGATCCTCCGGGCCGCCGGGGCACCGCGAGTACCGGCGTGATCGCTTCCGCGATGTGCTGAAGCTGGCCGAGACGCCGGATGACCACTCGCTCGCGGTGTACGTCAACGAGCCCATCGCGTTCCCACTGCGAGAGGATCCGGCTGACCGTAAACGACGTCGTGCCGATGCAGGCGGCGAGATCCCGCTGCCCGAGCCGGAGCGGTGGCGCAGTATCAGATCCGTCCGCCGCCCCCCGGACATGGGTTAGCCGAGTCAACGCACGCGCAAGACGTGGTTCGACCGGCGAGGTGACCAGGTCGGCGAAGGCATCCCACGCCTCGGCCAGCCGGCTCGCGAACAGGCGGAGCGCGTTCGCAGCGATCTGGGGACAACGCTCCATCGACTGAAGCACCGCCGACCGGGACCAGGTGAGCGCCTGGCAATCCTCAACCGCACGCGCCGAGCAACGGTGCGGCGTATTTAACACCATCGCGACGAGATCGAAGGGATCCCCGGGCTCGGCGAATCCAAGGATGACTCGGTGGTCCGCGGACCCGGCCCATATCAGCTTGACCCGGCCACGAAGGAGTAGATGGACCACCCCGGGCGACGCCCCCTGTTCATAGAACACCCCGCCCCGAGGAACACGAACGTCGCGCGCCGTGCGGGCGAGTTCACGGAGCACGGACGCGTGCACGCGTTGAAACAGGGGCCAACCCCGAAACGCCGAGCGCCTCATGACCTCTGCTCCGCCGGCACGATGTTAGCCGTTCCGTCGGCAAGCGGCGCCGACACTCCCAGGCGGCGGATCGAAACCCGTCGAGAACCATGCGCGGCAATGCCTGCCGGCGGCAATCTCGACGTCGACGAACCCGCCTCCGACAATGACGATGCGGCGAGTCGTCATCGGCCGCGCTCCAACGGGTCGATCCCGTGCACGATGAACAACTCGCGGGCGGCCTTGAAACTCATCGCCGCGTCCTTGGCGGTACTCGTTCGCGTGATTGTGATCATGACGGTGTCCTCCTTCCGCCGGCACCCCCATAATTGACTCGAGTCTAGTAAATGACGAATATCGAGAATCGTCTTTGCGCGTAATCAAGGTACCAGCGACTGAACATGCGTTCCATCATGCATGTCAGACGGAGCCCGGCGGCCGATTACTTGCTCTGGAACGAATTACCCGAAACGGGTTATGCCGCCTCCATGAAAAATCCAGGACATGCATCACGCACATCGGCGCGATCCATACCCGATCATGAGGAGGGCGTGCCTGCCAGGGGCTGCCCGGTACCCGCGATCTTCTCAAGCAGCGCCGTCAGAGCCGGTAGCTCGAGAACCTCTTCTCGGAGAAGCGCATCCGCAATGTGATCGAGCGCCGCTCGATGGGTCTGGAGCAGCTCGATGACGTGGGCATGGGCATCCGAGATCAGTCGTGCCGTCTCCCGGTCAATCCGGTCCGCAGTGGCCCCGCCGTAGTCGCGCGTCGTTCCAAACGGCGTCACAGGGGCCTGCGAAGGCTCAAACGCCAGAAGGCCCACCTCCGTACTCATCCCCCACCGTGTCACCATGTGGCGAGCCAGCGCCGTCGCCTGCTGAAGATCGTCTTCGGCTCCGGTCGTGCCTTCGTGGAACGCCAGCTCTTCCGCCGCCCGCCCGCCCAACAGCACCACGAGTCGCGTGACCAGGTAAGCCCGTGAATAGTTGTGGTGATCGGCAAGCGCGATCTGTTGGGTCGCCCCAAGCGTACGCCCCCGCGGGACGATGCTGACCTTACGAATGGGATCGGCCTCCGGGGAGAGGATGGCCGCCAGCGCGTGACCGGTCTCGTGGTAGGCGACGACACGCCGTTCGTCCTCGCCCATTCTCATCCCCGTCAGTCCGCCCATGACGATCCGGTCCTGCGCGTTTCCAAAGTCTTCCATGCAGACCTGGCTCGCATGCCGGTGCGCGGCGACGATCGCGGCCTCGTTGACGAGGTTGGCTAGGTCCGCCCCTGAAAAGCCGACGGTCGCACGCGCAATTACGCCGAGGTCCACATCCGCGCCAAGCGGAGTCTGCCGGGTATGGATTCGAAGGATCGACTCCCGCCCCGAGCGGTCCGGCAGCCCCACCGTCACCTGCCGGTCGAACCGGCCGGGGCGCAACAGCGCCGGGTCCAGCACATCAGGCCGGTTCGTGGCCGCCAGAACGATCACGCCCTTCGTCGGTTCAAAGCCGTCCAACTCCCCGAGGAGTTGATTGAGGGTCTGCTCGCGCTCCTCATTGCCGGGAACCGCCGCCGCCCCCCGCCGACGCCCCACCGCATCGAGCTCATCGAGGAACACGATCGCCGGGGGTGAGGCCTTGGCTTGCTGGAAGAGATCCCGCATGCGCGCCGCTCCGACCCCGACGAACATCTCGACGAACTCCGTGGCGGTGGCACTATAAAAAGCGCAGCCGGCCTCTCCGGCCACGGCACGGGCCAGGAGCGTCTTGCCCGTGCCGGGGGGACCCACCAGAATGATCCCCTTCGGAATCCGAGCGCCGAGCGCCTGAAATGGCCGCGGGTCGCGCAGGAAATCCACGATATCTTGCAGCGAATTTTTCGCTTCGTCTTCCCCGGCGACGTCTTTGAAAGTCACGTTGGATTCGGCTTTCGTATGGATTCGAGCGCGGCTCTTGCCAAACTTGAAGAGGCTTCCCTGCTGTTGCTGCATCCGCCGGCCCATATAGACGAAAAAGCCCACGATCAAGAGCACCGGCAGCGCGCTAATTATTACATCGACCACCCAGGGGTTTCCGGAACCCGCTGAGGTGACCGTGACGTTGTGCGCGAGAAGCATCGGCCAAAGCGAAGGATCAGGAAATGGCGGAAGCATCGTTACAAACGCAGTGTACGACCGTTGATCCTTGGTCTTGGGCCCGGGGGGCCAGAGGATCGGGTGCTTCACCGTTCCGTCAACACGCATCCCGGCCGTGCTGATGGCGGCGACGTTGCCACTCTCGACCTGCTGGCGGAAGGCAGTGTAGGGCAAGGTGACCGGCTGTGGGCCACGATGCACAACGTATCCCACGATGTTGAATGCAAGAAGCGCGAGGAGCATCCAGGTCCACTGCGGGACCCGTGGCCTTGGGGGTGCGGCAGCACCCTTTGGCCGATTAACCACGTTTCACCCCACCCCGAGGGTCAAGTTCGCCGACCGGCGGCGCCCCTTCCCTCACGGCTGCTCGCACGGGGGCGGCTCCACACGATGGTGGAGCCGGACAGTCCCCTCCAAATGACATCTGCTCGATGAAAATTAATCGAATCAGAGCATTGGCATGGAAATCATTTTCCGGATCTCCCGTACTTTCCCTCTCGGGTGCGGTCAGGATGACGTGATCCGACTGGACCCAACGTCCACTTTTTTCTTATCTGCCGCGCTCTCGCCCGCGCTCTGCCCGGCAGCCGCGCGGTGATCGCGCCGGCGGACTGGGCTCCGAGCCTTGGGCCGCCGGGAGCAGGCCGGTTTTCTTGCGCTCTTTGAGCCTCGCCTTGGCGAGGTCGAGCAGGGCGCGCTCGAGCCCGTTCTGCCGGCCGTACTCCGCCAGGCCCGGCATCGCCTGAACCGCCCCCGGCGCGGTCTTCTTGTAGTCGATCCTCGGTTACCTCGTTTTCGCCGCCTCCTCAACAGACCGTCGCCCTCCTACGCTAACTCTGTTCGAGGGATACTGTCCTTGCGCCGGTGCAAACACGCGCGCCCGCCAACCTTGCATGCTCGCAGCAGAACAGAGAAGCCGTCATCCAATTATTAGATAAGATGGAAGGACCGGTCCCCTCGCTCGCAACGTCGAAGGTTGCGCGGCGAGCGAAGCAGAGCAGCCTGCACGCCGTGCAGAGCTTCATGCG
>Ga0209580_10000130_pt1 | contig 54191 bp, 49 predicted proteins | sample Coa_R1_5_FD_187153 | JGI IMG/M metagenome (GOLD analysis project Ga0209580, IMG submission 187153) | Surface soil microbial communities from Centralia Pennsylvania, which are recovering from an underground coalmine fire - Coalmine... | ecosystem: Environmental > Terrestrial > Soil >... | reverse complement strand
GTCTTTGAGCGCCGGCCGGTCCCGCCGTGGCGACGGTGATGCGCAGGGACTGCCCCGTCATGCTCACGTCGAGGATCGCCGCCCGCGGAGCAACAAGTGGCTCCCGCTGCTCGCCGGCGGCGGGCCCCGCCGCCGCGGCGAGCAGCGACGCCAGCACCACACTCGGAATCACGGCGCGCCGCATATCACCCTCGCCCCCTCGTCCCCGCTGTTCCCACTGGGGCGATGGCGCCCGATACGATCGGAGAAGACCCGCCGCCCGGGCGGTCGAGCGTCGAGACGCTCGACTGTGCCGACTGTTTGTACCGTCCGTCTACCAGCTTGACGGCACCCACGAACATCGCCACAAGCCCCAGTGCCAACATCTGACGGAATGTCTCACCGGGCAGGTCCAGCATTACAGTCGCCCCCCCGGCGCCGGCGTATGAGATACTGGCCGGCGACCGGCGCTTTCAAAAATAGCCGGGGGGCGGCGATGGCGATATGATTCGCGTCACAGGTGCGTTCGATTACCCGGGGGCGCTACGACCCCGAAGGTGCCCGCAGTTATGCCCGTGCCTGGCGGCCGGGCGGCCGCGGGGGATCAGGCGGGTGTGCTAGAGAGGATACTGCCGGGAGCGAAGGCCGCGATAAAGGGTGCCGTTCTTAGGCCGCCGCGCACGCCCCTCGAACGATCAACTGTTCAACGCGGATCGTGCGAAACTGGGACCACCCTGTGCTGCTGGTCAGGCGTCCTTCTTGACCGCGTGCCCGCCGAATTGGGCCGGCAGTGCGGCCAGCAGCCGCTCGCCGAACGGTTCGGTCTCCTGCGAGCGGAAGCGGCGTTCGAGCGCCATCGTGATCACGGGAATCGAGCAGGCCTGCTCGATTGCTTCAATCGCGGTCCACCGGCCTTCGCTGCTGTCTTCGACGTACGCGGCGATCCCCCGCAGATCGGGATCTTGCGCGAGCGCGTTGGACGTGAGATCCAAGAGCCAGGATCGGACGACGCTCCCGTAGCGCCAAAATTTCCGCGATCTGGTGAAGGTCCAGATGGAACTGTTCCTTATGCCGCATCAATTCAAAGCCTTCGGCGTAGGCCTCCATCATGCCGTACTCAATCGCATTGTGGATCATCTTGACGAAGTGGCCGGCTCCGTGCGGGCCGACGTGCCCCCACCCTCGATCGGTGCCCGGCGCGAGTGTCTGAAAGATCGGCGTGAGACGCTGCACGACCCTTTGGTCGCCGCCCACCATCAGGCTGTACCCTTCCCGTAGGCCCCAGACCCCGCCGCTCGTTCCAACGTCGACGAAGTGGATGCCTCGCCCCGTGATATGCTCCGCGCGGCGCACGGAATCTTTGTAATAGGAGTTGCCGCCGTCGACGATCACACCGCCTTCCCCGAGGGCCGGCAGCAACGCGTCGATCGTCTCGTCCACGGGAGGCCCCGACGGCACCATGAGTCACACGACCCGCGGCGGTGTCGTTTGCTGAACGACGCCGGCGAGCGTGCGCGCGGCGACCCCTCGATTCGACTCGTGCTGCGCCAGGACGTCCGGCCGTGGATCATAGCCCACCACGCGGTGGCCGCCACGCAGCAACCGCTCGGCCATATTGAGCCCCATGCGTCCGAGGCCAACCATTGCCAGTTCCATCCGCACACCTCCGGTGTCCGGAACACCATTGGCGGACGGCGGCGCGCGACACCTTCACGAACAGGAGGCCTCTCACGCGTACTGCTCCTGGCGGCGGGGCCGCCTGTCGGTGCACCGGCGGCGGCCCGGACTCGTTCCGCCGGCCGCGGCCCCGCCCTGCGCGTGCGTTACGAGGTGGCGTTAGTCTCGACAGCTGCCTCGTCGGGATCGCCGATCAACTCGGGGGCTGACTCCTGCGCGTCCGCGCCGACCTGTGAGGCCTCACCGTCGCCCTCGACGCGGCGGCTGTCGAGGAACCACACCCGGTCGCCCACCACTTCCGTAATTGTGCGGCGCGATCCGTCCGGCGCCTCGTAGTTGCGGGTCTGCAGGCGTCCCTCCACCGCAACAAGCCGCCCTTTCGCGCAGTATTGGCCCACCTGCTCCGCCAGTTTGCGCCAGGTGACACACCGCACGAAATCGGCCTCCCGCTCGCCTGCCGCGTTCTTGAAGTCCCGGTTGACGGCGATCGTAAACTGAGCCATCGGGTGCCCGTTAGTAGTCATATCGTATACCGCATTTATCGCGTTGCGCCCGCCTTTGGCACGAACCCAGCCCTTGAAAGTCAGTGCAAGTCCACCCAGTACCTCGTCGCGACACTGGATTGATTCTATCGTTTTCTCTTTTATGAGGACCCTCGCAATGACAGTCCTTACTAACTCCTTTTGCTCCTCTGGGGAGAGCGCTTTCCAGACTGAGGGGAAATTGCGTAGCGTCGCGAGTATCCGCTCCCGCTCCGCGGACGCGGCAGCCTGGTCAGCTACACGATTCTCAAGCGTGCGCAAGTTTCTTTGGAGACCCTCTTCCTCATGAGCCAACCGTTCCATCTCTGCTTGGAGCTCCGCTGTCGTCAGGACGCGAGCGTAGGCCCACTCCATCGCCGTTGATCGCTTGCGATCGACCTGCTCGAGCGATGCTTTGAGTTTCGAGATCTCGGTCGCCAACGCCGGGTCTTGCGAGGCGCGCCTGCGATCCGCCAGTTCGAGAACAGCGGAAACGACCCGCTTATCCTTCGTCACAGCGCCGAGTACGGAGAGGACGACACTCTCCACGGGTTCGGCGGCCATACTTGGAGCGTGACACTTGTGCCGCCGAACGCCGTCGCAAATATATCGACGCTGGCGTCGAGGAGTCCAGCCGTAAAACGAATTGCCGCACTCCGCACAGACCAAGATGCCCGTCAGCGGATAAGGACTGGCGACCTTCCGGCCACCCCGGGAGCGCTCCTTGCGTAGATGCCGGACCCTCTCCCATTGCTCTCGGGAGATGATCGGCTCGTGAGTCTGCGCGCGCTCAATGACCGCCGCCTGAGGTGCCCAAACAATTCGAGGACGGCCACTCGGACCATGCTGTATCGTACGGCGGCCCCACACGAGATCGCCGCAATGGGCACGATTGGATAGAATACGCAGTATCTGGCTGGCGACCCATCGACCGCCACGCTGTGCCTCTTCTTTGCGCTCCTGCAACGCGCGTGCGATCCGATTAGCACTCCAGCCGTTCTCGTACCACTGAAAGATCTGCCGGATCACGCCGGCCTGATGTGGATGAGGGACCAAGTGCCGCGCCTCGGCGTCGTAAGTGTAGCCAAAGGGGCCGGGCCCGCCCTGCCAATGCCCGTGCTCGGCCGACTTGCGCATTCCCGGAATGAGCCGTTCCTTGAAACGCTCGCGCTCGAACTCGGCGAAGCTCCCGATGATCTGAAAGAAGAGGCGACCGGCTGCGGTACTCGTGTCGATCGACTCAGCGAGGGAAAACAGCGAAACGTCCCGCGGAATGAACACGTCCTCGTAGAGCCACAAGAGGTCTCGGAGCCGCCGACTGATTCGATCGAGCTTGGTGACGAGCACGCCTCGCACCCGCCCCGCCTCGATGTCCGAGAGCAACTGCTGAAGCGCGGGCCGGTGCAGCGTCCCTCCCGAAACGCCGGCGTCCTGGTAGATCCGGTGGACCGGCCAGCCGAGACTCGCGGCAAATGCGGTGAGGCGCTCCCGCTGGACTTCGAGAGACAGCCCTTCTTGGACTTGCTCTTCAGTGCTGACGCGAATGTAAAGGGCGGCAGGACGGCTGCTAGTGGACAGCCCCCGTCCTGGCACGCCAGCGATCAGGTCGTTGTACGGTCTGCGGTTGAACGGCGTGTTCGCCACGCGTCACGCCCTCCCCCTCGACTGTTTCGGACGCAAGCACACGCCGGATGCCCTTTAGGAGAATATCGGCAAGGTGCTCGAGCGAAGGCGCAGGTCCACTGCCCATGCCGCCCAGCATAGGCCAAGATTTGCTGTTCGAAGCAGTTACCCGACGTTCCTGTTCTATCCGGCCTCGGCTCTCGCGACTGTCGAACGTCACATGCGCGGAATGGATTGCGGAGCACACCAGTGAGGTGCCGTTCAGCGTCGTGCCGCGTCGGGTATGTGAATCACTTGTGACGCTCACGGCCGGCCTGGTCTCGGCCCATCGATACGGCCGAGGCGCTGGACGCTTGATGACTACCAACTTTGATGGCGCTTGGATTGAGTCTGATGTTGTTCGCGTGATGAATGATCAGCGTGCTGAGCCAAAGAATGCGGCGCTGGAGGGTCTCAAGGACGTCCAGCGCGACGGCGGTACGTGCGTACTGAGCGTCGGGGTGAGCTGTCTTTAAATCCATCTTTCTTCCCCCCCGTTTTCAACACCATTCTCACGCGCGGCGCAGTTTGCCGAATCAGAATAGAGTCGAAGCCTACAAGATGCCGGATTCACTGACAATCCACTATGCTTCCTGCCGTGGTGCGGGGAGGCTGATGGAACCTCTCCCTTTGTGGTCCCGTGAAAGTCTTCGCGAGGTGAGCGAAGGAAGCACCTGGAATTGGTGTCATGCTGGATAGACAGAGCCCCAACACGGGCGGATTGGGGATAACACAGAGCATCTATGGGGGGGTGCCTATAGTGAATAAGAAAAGGAATGACGGTAAGGAGATAACCGATGCGATCGCGGCGCGCCAGATAAAGCGTCGGGAACTCATCTGAAGTTGACCCGGTTTCGTGGAGAGTGATTGGTTAGGCTACCACGCTCCGCTCCTCCCACCTCCTCTCGAACTCTGCGGGTGAGCAGTACTCCAAGGCTGAGTGCCGACGGTGCGGGTTGTACCACCCCTCGATGTAGTCGAACAGCGCCCGGCGCGCCGTGCCGCGGTCGATGAAGCGGTGCCGCATGAGCAGCTCGGTCTCCAGCGTGGCGAAGAACGCTTCGGCGATCGCGTTGTCGTACGCATCGCCCGCGCTGCCCATCGACGGCACCACGCCGGCTTCCTGACATCGTCGGCCGTACGCCAGGCTCGTGTACTGCACCCCGCGATCCGAGTGATGCACGATCCCGGCAGCTGGCCGCCGATTCCACAGTGCCATGTTGAGCGCGTCAAGCACCAACGTCGTCTCCAGCAGCGCGCTCATCGCCCATCCGACCACGCGACGGCTGAAGACGTCCAGCACCACCGCAAGGTACAACCACCCGGCGCCGGTCCGCACGTACGTGATGTCCGCCACCCAGAGGCGATTCGGCGCTGGCGTCTCAAACTGCCGTTGCACGAGATCAGGCGCCGGCGCCGCGTCGCGATCGCGCCAGGTGGTGCGCGGCGGGCGGCGCCGATGCGCGCCGACGAACCCGGCCGCGCGCATCAACCGGGCCACGCGCTTGCGGCCGCACCGCACGCCCAGGGCCCGCAGCTCGGCGTGCACCCGCGGCGCCCCGTAGGTCCGCCGACTGCACGTGAAGATCGTCTGGATCTGCTCCTGCAATGCCGCGTCCGCCTGCGCCCGCGTAGACAGCGGCCGATCGTGCCAGGCGTAGAAGCCGCTGGGGGAGACACTCAGCACGCGACAGAGATGGCTGACGGCATGTGCGGCCTTCTCTCGCTTTACGAACTCGAAGGCCGTCCGGGCTTCGAGTGGGTCTCCTGCGCGAAGAAGGCTGCGGCTTTTTTCAGGATTTCCCGCTCTTCTCGGAGCACGCGGTTTTCACGGCGGAGGCGGCGGAGCTCGACACGCTCTTCGATTGTTAGACCGTCGATGCGGCGGCCGGCGTCAAGGTCCGATTGCTTCACCCAGTTGCGGAGTGACTGATCAGCGATCCCTAGATCCTTGGCGACTGCTCCGATCGATTTCCCGCCCTCCCGGACGAGCCGTACGGCCTCCTCCCGGAACTCCGGCGGGTAGGGCACCTGCCTCCGTCCCATCGTGGACCTCCCCCGGGGCTATTGCCCCAACGGTAGAATGTCCACGAAACCGGGTCAACTTCAAACAGTGTCTGTACTTTCGTTTCCATCCCCTGCGAGGCTTGGACAGCCATAGGCACAGCCGCCTTAGCCGTCGTGACGCTTGCACTATCCATTGGAACTTGGGCATTGGTCATGGTCACACGCAATCTTGCAAGGCAATCTCAGGAAGATACTCGGACGCAGATCGGCACAATGCGAGAAGTAACCAATGCGCAAATCGCAGCATCCCAAGCCCGCCGCACGAGAACAAACGGCAACAACTAAGCATATGGCAGAAGCCCATCTCCGAACCCTGGAAGAAGATTTGCGAACACGTCTTCTGCTTCACTATGAAAGCCGTTGGGATTCACCGGAGATGCTTGATGCCCGCAAGAGATTGGCGACTGCGCTCCTCGCGCACCTGGAGCGAGGTACGGCATTCCCCTATGAGGACATTGAGGACACCGTTCCAAACTTCTTTGAGTCTCTGGGTGTGCTGCTTCGGCGAGGAAATCTTGATATCGAAATGGTCTGGCACATTTTTAGTTACGACGCCATGCGATACGCGCACGAATTAGGCGAGTTTTGGGTGCTGGATCGCAACAAACAGGGTGAGCACGATTTGTGGGAAGACTATGAGTATTTCGTTTCAGTGCAAGGCCGTCCCGATAGTGCCGGCCATCATCCGCCCTTGGTTCTCTCCAAGTATATGAGACGCGGAATGAAGCGTTTGGGCTGCTTGCCGGATGACGCGACTTCATGACGTCTGATGCGAACGCCTTGCTTGTTAACCAAATCATGGCCCTCTGACAAGAAATGCCGAATAAGCGCCCGCTCCGAGAGCGCGACAACCTTTTCCAAATGCTGCCCCGGCCTTGTCATCACTCGGCCGGCCACAATGATCCGCCGACCGCTACGTGCTCCTTTAAGGTGCTGCATGAGTCGGAGATTGTTTAACTGGCTCTTCACCGGCCCGGAATCTTGTTCGCCTTGCCAACATAGAGCCTTCGAAGCTCTTCCCGAACCTGCGGCCGAAAACATAGATGCCGGCCGCTCTTGGCAGTTTCTCGAAGTTTACCATGTAGATAAGATTCTCGCGGCTCCCGTCAAGCAGTCGTAGTGGCCGTTCCCATGCAAGCGAGATCTTCATGCGCTCGCGCTCCTATCAATCTCGGTTGCTCCTAAATATGGGACTCGTCGTTCTGCGACGGATCCTACACACTATTGCCGGCCGCCCAGCCATTTTTTGAATTTCTCGCCGAGACGCAGGACGGTTCTCGACGGACTTACTTTGCGCGTGTACATTAAGGAAATCATGTTGCCATCCGCTTCAACCCGCGCTCTGCAATCGAAGCCGTAACGGGCAAGCACGCCACTGATACTTTCCTCGACGACATCGTGCGGATTGCCGTTGTTCGCACTATACGACGAAATCTGTAGCAAGATGGGACCGGCCACAGCGCTGAAGGTCTTCCCGATAACGTCGAGGTCCTCCACGTATAGAGCGACCTGATCGTTATGGGACCATTGAGATGGAATATCCGCTGTCCGTCCACCGTCCGAGTCTACAGCGTCAGATGCGGATCCAGCACGTCGCGCATTCGATCGCCGATGAAATTCACGGCAAGGACGGTCACAAAGATCCCGACGCCGGGAAACACGGATAGCCACCACGCCAGCGACACATAATTGCGTCCCTCGCTGACCATGCCGCCCCAGCTCGGCGTCGGCGGCTGGACGCCCAGGCCGAGAAACGACAGGGATGACTCCAACAGGATCATGTAGGCGACGGTCGCGGTCGCCAGAACGACGACGGACGAAATCGTGTTCGGCAGGATGTGACGAAAAATGATGCGTCCGTCGGACGCGCCCTGGGCGCGCGCCGCCTCCGTGAACTCTTTGGCCCGAAGGGTGATCGTCTCGCTGCGGACCACCCGAGCGTAGATGACCCACCCGGAAATGCCGAGCACCAAGATGAGGTTCAGGAGGCTCGGCCCGACCACGGCCACGATCGCGATGACGAGCAGGATCAATGGAAAGGCAAGCTGCACGTCGGCGATGCGCATCAGGACCGCGTCGAGCGCGCGGCCGTAGTAGGCGCTCGTCATTCCCGTCGCGAGCCCCAGCGGCGCCGAGATCATAACCGACGCGCACCCCACGACGAGCGACACCCGGCTCCCGAAGATGACGCGGCTCAGCACGTCGCGTCCCAGCGTGTCGGTGCCGAGCCAGTGTCTCGTTCCAGCCGCGTCCACCCATCCGGGCGGCTTGAGCCGGCTTGCCAGATCCTGCGCCAGCGGCGACGACGGGGCCACCCAGGGGGCGCCGATCGCCATCCCGATCTCTAGCGCCAGTACCACCGCTCCGCACATCGCCAGGACGCCGCGCAGGGATACGGGCCGGCGCAGCACGCCCGCCCTGCGCCGCGACGCCGGGATCGGCGCCGCGAGCTCAGCCATACCGGACGCGGGGGTCGAGGACCGCGTACGAGAGGTCGACGAACAGGTTCAGCACGATGAAGATCGTGGCGATCGCGAAGACCGCAGCCTGGACCACGGGGTAATCGCGGCTGTAAATCGCGGTCACGACCAGCCGCCCCATGCCGGGCCACGCGAAGACCGTCTCGGTAATCACCGCACCCCCCAGCAGCGCGCCGAGCTCGACGCCGAGAAGGGTCAGGATCGGCAGCCACGCGTTGCGGAGAATGTGGGAGGTGAGTACGGCGCGGCGGGGCGCGCCCTTCGCGCGCGCGGTTCGGACGTAGTCCTGGTGCATAACCTCAAGCACGCTGGACCGGATGAACCGCGTCATCCGTCCCATCGTATACAGGCCGAGCGTGACGGCCGGCAGCACGAGGTGGGCCAGACCGCCGCTTCCCGAGGTGGGAAAGAGGCGCCAGTGCACCGAGAACAACAAAATGAGCACGATGCCGACCCAGAACACCGGCATCGACTGTCCCGTGAGGGCCCCGGACGTCGCCGCCACGTCCCAGACGGTATCGTGGCGTTGGGCGCTCAGGATGCCCGCTGGAAGCGCGACCGCGAGGGTGACGATCATCGCGGCGAGTGCCAGCGTGCCGGTCGCCGGCAGCCGGTCGAGCACGAGGGAAAGAGCCGGCTGTTGATACCTCAGTGACTGCCCAAAGTCCCCGTAGAGCACGTGGCGCATGAAGTCCACGTACTGAACGACGAGCGGGCGGTCGAACCCCATCTCATGGCGAAAGGCGCGGATCTGCGCGTCGGTCGCCTCGGACGGCAGCATCAACTGGGCGGGGTCCCCGCTCAGGCGTATGAGGATGAACGCTAAGGCGGAGACCCCAAGGAGCGCGATCACCAGCTGCGGGACGCGCTCCAGTGTATAGCGGAGCATCGGCCGTCCGTCAGGTCATCTTGATCTCAACGACGTGAGTGATGTAATCGTACTTGTTGGGCGTCCACACCACGTCGTTGCGCAGGCCATACATGTCGGGCTCTTCGTACAGAAAGAGCCACGGGGCATCGTCGTGGAGGAAGCGCAGCAGGCGGCGTCCGAGGACCGCGCGGGCCGCCGGATCGAGCGCCTGCATGTACGGCTCGATGAGCTTGTCGGCTTCGGGGTTCTTGTAATAGTATCCGCGGGTGTAGCTGGCGAACAGCGTCTCGACGTGCAGGCCCGATTCCGGACCCGACCCCCAGGGGAACATATACATCTGGAATTTCAGGGCACGGTAGAGGCTGAACGCCTCGGCCGACTCGACCTGCACGACCTTGGCCCGGACGCCGATCCGGGCGAGGTCCCCCGCGATGGCCTGGCCGACTTCCGGCAGCTTCTGCGCGCCCTGGATGCCGATGGGGACCGTCAGGGCGACGTCAAACCCGCTGGCGTACCCGGCTTCGGTCAGCAGCTGCTTCGCCTTCGCGGGGTCGTACGCGTACGGCGCTAGCGATGGATCGTACCCGGGGGTTATGGTGAAGAATGGGCCGTTGAGCCGGACCGCATACCCCAGGAAGAGGTTTTTCACGATGCTGTCAACGTTCACGCCGTAGTTGATCGCCTGGCGCACGCGCCGGTCCTTGAAGGGCGCGAACGTCAACGTGTTCAGTCCGCAGTAGATCTGCTGCCCCGGCCGGCTCGCCACCCGGAGGCCCGGCTGTGCCTTGGTGGAGGCGACCTGGTCCACCGGGAGCGGATGAATCAGACCGACCTCGTTGTTCTGCAGCGCGGCGATCCGCGCGGCGTCTTCGGGAATCGGCCGGTACTCGAATCCCTGGATCGACGGCGCTCCCCGCCAGGATCCAGGGAATGCCTCCATCGCCACGTGGACATCCTTCGTCCATTCCTTGAACCGATACGGACCGGTCCCGACCGGAGCGCGCACAAAGCCGTCTTGGCCGACGCGCTGGTAGTACTTGGCGGGCATGATCCACATCGTGTAGAGCAGGCTGAACAGCGCCGCGTACGGCTTCTTGGTCTTCACGAGCACGGTCAAGGGCCCATTGGGAACGATCGCCTCCACCGGCTCGAAGACCGGGGCGGCCGGCGACTTCACCGCCGGGTCGTTGATGTGGTCCAGGCTGAACTTGATGTCTTCGCTCGTCAGCGGGTCCCCGTTGTGAAACTTGACGCCGGAGCGGAGGTGGAATCGCACCGTCGTAGGGTCGAGAACCTCCCACCGCTCGGCGAGCGAACCCTCGAACTTTCCCGAGCGGCCCATCTGCACCAGACAATCGTACATCTGGCTCAGCACCAGGTGGGTCGTGTTGTCGGTGTTGTCGATCGGATCGGGCGTGAAGATGTCGCTCGCGTCCGCCATGCGCAGCGTCCGCGGCGCCGCCGCCCAGACGGGCGCGAGTCCCCTCCCCAGGCCGGGCCGCGGCACCATCCATGCCAGCGCCGCTCCTCCCGCGGCGCCGAGCATCTGCCGACGCGACAGCCGTACAGCTTCCGGGACGATCCGGTTCCTCATGTGTCACCCCCAGCGGAAACTCCGGCCCCCGAGTGCGCCGCCTGCCACAACTCCTCCATCCGTCCGTGCCCCGCGCCGATGTTCGGCAGAAACGGCGGCGCCAGCCGCCGCGCTGCGATGATGTCCTCTCGGGCCTCGGCGACCCGCGGGGCCGCCTCCGCCGGCGTGAGCGCCCCGAGCCACGCCGCCGCGGCCACCCCTGCCAGCCGGCCTTGGGCGGCCGCCACCGCCGCGGCCTCGACGCCGGTGATGCTTCCCGCAACATACACGCCGGGCGCGGTTGTCTCGAGATTCGGACCGTGCAGCGGAACGGTCCCGCCGAGATCGGGCACATATGCCGCGCGGCACCCGGCGACGAGCGCCAGTTCGCAGAGCGGCATGAGTCCGCCGGAGAGCACCACGGTGTCAACTTCCCATGTCTCGGTCCGCCCGGCGGGCGTCCCGTCCGCATCGACGTCGACGATCTCGACGCCGCGGACCGCTTCGTCTCCCAACACGCGCCCGGCTGCCCGCCTCAGCATCAGCGGCACGTCCCAGACCTTGACGCCGTCGCGCGGAAAGCCGTGTGCGGCGATCGCGGCGCCGGCCCCAGGCCGCGCGAAACGCCCGATCATGCTCAGCAAACCGGACGGCCCCAAGCCGGAAAAGCGCGCGAGATCCTGAATCGCCCGCTCCGGGGTCGCCGCGCCGGGCGCCTCCCGCGGCGGAAGCACCACGCCGCGGACGGTCACGCCCGCCAACGCGAGCTGCCGGGCGGTAATCACGGCCAGGGGATCGGCGCCCACCACGACCGCAGTCCGGCCCGGAATCACCCGATGGACGTGCAGCAGCCGCTGGACGGCGCCCACCGCCATCACGCCGGGAAGCGTCCAATTCGGGAAAACGACGGATCGCTGCATCGCCCCCGTCGCCAGGACGAGTGCTCGAGCGGAGAGCCGTCCATTCGCCACGCGGTTGAGATACACCGACCACCGCGGCCAGATGCCCCAGACCTCCGTGTCCGCGAGGGCCTGTACGTTGCTGGCGATCGCATCATCCCTGAAGCGCGACGCTTCGGCCTGACCGTCGACCCAGTGGAGCGAGCCGTCCGGTCCCGCCGTCTCATGCAGCTGTCCGAGCAGTCGGCCGCCGAGCGTGGGTTGCTCGTCCACCAGGACGGCCCGCACGCCGTGGCGTGCGGCCGTCGCCGCGGCCGTGAGCCCGGCCGGGCCGCCGCCGACCACGACGAGATCAGCGTCCACGATCCGCTCCCATATCCTTTTCGACGATCATCCCATCGGCCGCGGGTACAAGACACGCGCGCCGGCCGTCGACGCCGTTCACCGTCACGCGGCATTCGTAGCAATGCCCGATGCCGCAGTAGACGCCCCGCGGCTCCCCGTTTGCCGCGTGCCGGATGACCCGGATGCCCGCGGCCAGCAGGGCGGAGGCGATCGAATCCCCGTCCACCGCCGGTATCTCCCGGCCTTGGAACCGCATGGACAGGCGGCGGCGGGCCGGCGCGGGCCCGAGCACCGAATGCTCAGTGATGCGTGTGTCCATCCGTCACACTCCCTGTGCGGCTGCCCGCCGCGGCAGAGATCGCGGCGGGCGCGGCAAACCGGTCGAGCCTGAAGGGGGTCAGCGGCAGCTGGGTCTTGCCGTCCGCGACCAGTTGTGCGACGAGCCAGCCCGTCACGGGCCCGTAGGATACGCCGGACCGGCTGTGCCCTGTCGCCAGCACGAGGCCTGTCGCGCCGGGCACGGTGTCGATGATTGCCAGACTGTCCGGGGTCATGGGCCGGAACCCTGACCACGCTCGCAAGATCCGGGCCGTGCGCAGCACGGGCATTATCCCGGCGGCCACCTGGCAGAATCGCGCCAGCGTCGGCAACGTGACGCCTCGGTCGAATCCCACGTCCTCGACGGTGCTGCCGATGAGCAGATGGCCGCGGACGTCCTGGCGGATGCCGAGCGCGGGCGCGCGGAGCACCCGGCGGCTCAACGGCGGGAGGACGTCGGTGACCAGCATCTGGCCGCGCCCCGGCCGCACGGGCAGGGAGACGCCGAGCCGGGCCATGAGCTCGGCCGACCACGCACCGGCGGCCAGGACCACCGTCGCCGCGGCGATGCCGCCGGTCTGCGTGCGGACACCGGACACCCGGCCGCCGGACATATCCAGGGCGGTGACCGTGACGCCCGTTCGAATCTCGGCGCCGTGCCGCTTTGCCGCCGCGGCGTAGGCATGGGTCAACAGGAACGGATTGACGTGACCGTCTCCGGGCGCGTGCGCCGCGCCGACGACACTGGGGCCGAGCAGAGGTTCCAGGCGCCGCGCGTCCGGTCCGCTCAGCAGCTCGACATCGATCCCCTCGCGCCGCCGTGTGGCGGCAAAGTCCTGGACGGCGGTCCACTGCGCCGGCGAGTGGGCCAGCATGAACCGCCCGCCCCGCACGAACTCGATGGGCTGTCCCAGCTCTTCTTCGGCCTGGGCAAGCAACTCGATGCTCTTCCGCGTGTGGAGGAGCGTCCGTCCGGGAAGGCCACCCGACGCTCCAACCATGCCGGCGTTCGCGCCGGATGCCTCGGCGGCAAGCGCCCGGCGCTCGCACAGGACAACCCGGAGACCGCGGCCCGCGAGGTAGTAGGCCGTCGCGCAGCCGATGACGCCTCCTCCGACGATCACCGTGTCAGCGGTTTCCACGGGGACCCCCGCGGGCTGCCAGCGCGAATCTCACCGGGCGACGATCCCGTCGCGCGGCATCAGGCCTCGTCCGGAAGCCGCGGCGCGTCGGGTTCGCTGGCGGCGAGGACCTCGAGCGTGATAGGCCGCACGGGCGGCCGCACGCTGCGGGACACGATTTCCTCGGGCGCCACGCGACCGTCTTCCACGAGCAGATCCGTAACGACACACTCGCACGTCCGGCCCTGACAGATCCCCATGCCGGCCCGGGTGACGCGTTTAATCTCATCGAAGGTCCGCGCGCCCACCTCGAGGACGTCGGCGATCTCCCCGATCGTGACGTTCTCGCACCTGCAAACGATGACACTCCGAGACCGCTCCGCCACGGCTATCCTCCCCTACAAACGGTGATGCCGTGTCGGCACCGCCGCCACGGCGTCACCGGTGGACGCGTACGCGGGGACGCGCGCCGCACCGCCGTAGCGCCGGCGGAACTCTTTGAACGACTCCACGGGAAAGTGAAACCGTCCCTCGGAAAAGCGGGAGAGCCCGAACGGCTCCAACGCGCCGGCCGCGCGCCCCATGATAGCGTCGGCGGTGAGCCGGCCAGTGATGGCCGACAAAGTGATCCCGCTGTGGCCGGTCGCGGTCATGTAACCTTCGAGTCCGGTCACGCCGCCCATAATCGGCAGGCCGTCGATCGGCCACGGGCGCAGTCCCGCCCAGCAGCGGATCGCCCGCGCCATGCGGAGCCTGGGGATGATCCGCATGGCCCGCCGGACGTTCTGCCGGAGAGCCTGCGGCGTCACACCGGTGTCGTAGCCGACGAACTCGTCGGTCGTCCCGATGAGGACCGGTCCTGCCCTAGTCTGCCGCATCGAGTCGATCGGCCCCGGGAACAGCCGCGGGAGCGCTTCGGTCGTCACGACCTGGCCGCGCGAGGCGACGACGGGAATCGATAACCCCACCATCTCGCCCAGCGACGGAACCTCCACGCCGGCCGCGTTGACGACGGTGCGGGTGCTGATTTCACCGGCAGTCGTCACGACGGAGGTGACGCGGCTTTGCGTGGTGCGGATGCCGACGACGTGCGAATGGTGGTGGAACCGCGCTCCCAGCCGGCGGGCGGTCATGACGAAGCCCCACGCCAACTGAAACGGATTGAGGTGCCCGTCCTGAGGACAGTACAGGGCTCCGGCAATCTCCGGAGAGAGTTCCGGCGCGAACTGCCGGGTCTCGTGGGCGTCGAGCACCCGGACCTCCACGCCCGGGACGCGGCTCTGGCGCGCCGCGTAGTCCCGAGCCGCCGGAAGGTCCGCGGGATCCAGGATGACCCGGAAGAGGGAGCGCCCGCTCTCAAACTGCAAGTCGACGCCGAGTTCTTCGGCCAGACCGGGATAGAGCCGGGCACTGGCGAGGCTGAGGGCCGTATACTCCGCCGGCGGCTTGCCGGACACGTTGATCAGCGCGACCGTCGCGCCCGTTGTGCCCACCGCCACGAATCCTCGGTCGACCAGCGCGACGTCCACGCCTTCGCGGGCGAGGTAATAGGCAACAGCGCTCCCCCTGGCGCCTGCGCCGATGACCACGACATCCGCGGTGTCTAGCATTGTCGCACGACTCGGCCCTTCGTCGACAATCCGGTGTTCCCTTTGGCTTGAGTAGCATCGTGATGCTCGTATCTCATCGGGTCCATCTCGACCCTCGCGCGTGTTGAAGTAGGCGGTTGGCGCGACGCCCGCCGGGCCCCCGATGTCATTTCCTCCGGGGCTACAGTCCCGCCCACGGCACCCCGAGAGGGCCTCGGTCATCCAAGGCGGCACTCGGCGGGCCTATGGGTATTCGGATACTCGGCCGAGAAAGTGGCACCGACCGTGACGTCGGGCATGTCTGCACCCCTGGCACCATCGTGTCAGAGGGTGCTCGTCAGTCGGAGTGGCGTAGCCTAGCTACCGCCACACCCTCACACCGGGGCAACTTCAGCGACTCACTTTGCGCGGACCCGTCCGGTAAGGTACCCCATGTCGAGGAGCGAGAACTAATCGCGTGAGAAGGCGACGATCATAGTCTGAAATTCCTTCTCTCAACACCTGCTTACACCAACCGATCACCCAGCCGCGAACCGCTCTTTCAGGGCTTAGTAGGAGGAGCCGAGCGGTTAGGATAACTCGCGTATCTACGAATCTTCTCCCCGCCACTGAGTCCAACGAGAGACCAAACCGGCCCCGATACCGTGGTGGGACATCCTTGTACTTGCGGATCTCCGCTATGAGGCGCACAAGGGTCGAAAGATGATTTCGAAGAGTCACACTGGCCACCTCACGGACTTTCTTGTACGCTTCCAGGGAATCGCTACTATAGACGAATGCCGCGGCCCTTACCACCTGTCTTGGCACGACTTGTCTCGTATCCTTGAAACAACGCTCAAGCAGCGATCGAACCGACCCGTCGCCGAAGCGCAGCGCAAGTAGAGTTGCCGTCGCCGCACAGTCGTCCGCGCCGGGCAGGCTACCGTCTCTCCGGATGAGGGATTTGGTAAGCTGGCGAAGTCGGACAACATCACTTCCAATGGGCTCGGCTCGGAGCAAACTCTCTATCAGTGCGACATTCACGTCTGGGTAGACTTGCTCTGGGTTATTCATTAGACCGTCTACAAAATCGACGTATTCACTGACGGTCCCAGTACACCGGTAGTAGCCGGCAATACGTTCCACTAGCGATGGATCCTCAAGAATGTCCTGTGCAGCGCGCGCACGCAGGAAGCCGAGCCTAGCAAGACCCGCGAGTCGGTACAAGCGTCTCAAGATCTTGCTAAACTCGCCAGTTCCTCTGTACCTTTGGGCCTTGCGCCAGATCCCCCTGACTTTCCTCTCGAATCGCAACCGCGCCGTTTTGCGGGCATCGGCCTTCTTTGCGAGAAGTTCCCCTTGGTCAAGCTGCTCATTCAGGTCGAGGTGAAAATGACGCCGTGCTTCGCTAAGAGTTAGCACTTTCGATTTCTGGGTGCTGGGGGTTAGATGAAGCCTCTCCAACGACCGCCCTACCTCACCCAGCAGACGTAGTCCCTCGGCCCTTGTAGCGGCACCAATGCTCTGATCATCCATCCAACGCACGTACGCCTCTTCACCGACAACTTTCACAATTGCATCGTCGTGAGAGTAGAGGACCATGTGCGCCAGGGTCCGAGAGCAATCAAACTCATCGATGGGCAGACTGATACCGTGCGAAGATGTGTAATCTTGACGAACCGACAGGCGCTCCAACAAAAAGAAAAGAAGACCGGTCATCCGAGACGACACCGGCGAACCCTGCACCGCTTCGGCAACATGCGAGTGCAGTATCGTGTCAAAAAAGTTCGCAATGTCCGTGACGATGATAAAATTGTAAACTTTTTCGAAAATCAGATATTTGCGATATTGGTTAAACTTGAGCCAATTGTAGAAGCTCCTAGTGCCGACGAGGCGATATCGATCTCCCGTCGCATGGAGGTCTGGAGCCCCACGCATCCGCCCGAGCGCATCGTCAAAGGCACGCTTCTGTACTTTTGTTAGCTCGTCGCGCAGGAAGTAAACGTTCCTGTGCCTCCTCCTTTGCGACCGGCCGTAGATGTGCTCCACTATTGTCCGATATAACACGAGGTCGGGAATCGCGGGCAAAGTCATTACTCGACTGAACCCTAGGGACTTCCCCAGCGTGAAGCGCCTGGCTACTTCCGGTTCATATTCGCCTGAGGCGACTCTTGCCAGTAGCCGGTTAATCCAGACATTTGGGTTTACATCAAAATCCAGGAAGTCAACAACATCACGAATGGACGAGTTCTTTAGTTCCTTTCGAACCGCTTTCCATGACCTCCAAAGTGATGTGCGATTGATGCCGCGGATCGGTCCTGGCAAACGATCATCACGTTGTGACGGCACCATATCACCAGTCCATCAGCTACTTCGCGCGAGGAACCAACCGATACTACGGGTCACACTCTCTTTTCGCCACCGCCATGATATTGCTTTGCTATTGGACAACGATGAACTGTTGCGAGTGGCGGCTTCAAATGGTCCATCCGGCCAGTCTCGTGCGCGCCGTTTGCGAACGCAAAATAGCGCGCTGGCTCGGGTTGCAGGCGCGTGCAACGATGTGCCACCGTGAGACGAGGAGTCTCTCGGAAACGGGCTGCCGGGCGGTCGGAAGCATCCGTTTTCCCGTCGCAGCCGTGTGGCGGCCAACGCCTCACCCGGCCCAGCGCCCCTGACTCCCCGCAGCTGCGGCTCCTTCTCCGGGACTACAAGAGGGCCTCGGGTCATTCAAGGCGGCACTCGGCTGGCCGACGGGTATTCCGATACCCTTCGACCAACCAAATGGCTCTGAGCATGACGTCGCGCAAGCCGTCGAACGTTAACCCGTAAATCCGCCGAATGCGTTCCGGCAGGCCTGATGGGCTAGGCTGCGGCACATGCAAAAGGCTCTTGTCGGTCTAGCCTCCCCAACGATGATAACGGCCTGATGCTCAGCGACCTACCAACAGGTGACGAGTTGTCGGATTTGCCTGGCTACTTAAAGCGGGACTCCCGGTTATGCCAGGCCCATATCATAAAGATGACGTAGATGATCAACGGGACGATGACAGTTCTCAGGGTGAACAGGCCGCTGAGCCATCCCCACAGCAGTTCCACGACGCCGATCGCGAAGGCCACGGTTAGGTAGGCGGCGGCGCCGCGATATTTGGCCAGCCTAGCAGAGCCGGTCTCGGCCATCTCCTTCGCGACGAGCGAATGCAGACCAAGCAGTACCACGCCGAGCGAGAGGCTCTCGCCCGCAAATACCAGTAGCACCCCGAGGTCCTTGATCTGGTAAGCAAAGACGCCAGCGACGAAGGAAGGCGACAGCGAGATCAGCCCCACGAGAATCGAGTAGATTGCACTCGACAACAGTAATTCGCGGAAGTGCTGCATCGCAGCATTCCCCCTTTTGGGGGCAGGGGTTCTTGGGACTTAGAGAGTATCCTGCAGCTGAGGCGTGCGGCCTCAGTCGATCGAGCCCAAATCGGTATTCAAGATTTCGTCACATGTCTTCTCTCCCGGTCGGAACGGTCACCTTTCTCTTTACCGATATCGAGGGTTCAACGCGTCTGCTTGAGCGGCTGGGCGAGCGCTATGCAGACATGCTCAAGATGCATCATCGGCTGCTGCGCCGGGCGATTCACGAGGGAGGCGGTCACGAGTTCAACGCGCAAGGCGACGCGCTATTCGCCGCATTTGGCAGCGCCGAAGAGGGGCTTGCCGTGGCTATCGCTGCGCAGCGTGCCTTGCACCGCCACACGTGGCCGGAAGACGGCACCGTGCGCGTGCGGATGGGCCTGCACACGGGCCGTCCTACCATCGTCAGCGCGAACTATGTGGGCCTCCCGCTACACGTCACGGCGCGCATCAGCCAGGCCGGCCATGGCGGCCAGACTCTCATCTCTCAGGTAACGCGCGACCTCGTGGCCGATAATTTGCCGCCGGGGGTTAGCCTTCGTCCCCTCGGCGCGCATCAGTTGAAAGACCTTGCGGATCTGCAATATATCTTCCAAGTGGTGGTCGCTGATCTTCCGAATGACTTTCCCCCGCTGAGGCTGCGGGAGACACGACTCAGTAACCTCCCGATCCAATTCTCCAGCTTCATCGGACGCGAACGGGAACTTGCCCAGGTCAAACAGCTGCTCTCAGCAACCCGGTTGCTGACGTTGACCGGTTCGGGCGGCTCCGGAAAGACGCGATTGGCGCTCCAGGCCGCTGGCGAGATGCTGCAGGCGTTCAGCGACGGCGTGTGGCTAGTGGAACTAGCCGCGGTGTCGGATCCCGAGCTGATTGCGCAGCGGGTAGCGCAAACCTTGCACTTGCGCGAGATGCCAGGACGATCGCTTCTCGCCGGCATTGCCGGCTACTTGGAGGACAAGCATCTGCTGCTAATTCTTGACAACTGCGAGCAGCTCATCAGTGGCTGCGCGCGGGTGGCCGACCTCCTCCTTCGCAGCTGCCACGACTTGCGCGTGCTCGCCACGAGCCGCGAAGCCCTGCGCATACCGGGAGAAAGTGTTCTGCGTGTACCCTCGCTGTCCATGCCCGACCGCGAACACGTCGCCGCGCCCGAAGGGTTGGCGAGGGTGGAATCGGTGCGCCTATTCGTCGAGCGGGCCGCCGCGGTCGCGCCTGCGTTTATGCTCACGCCCAAGAACGGAGACGCCGTGGCGCAAGTGTGTCGTCGATTGGACGGCATCCCTCTGGCGATCGAACTGGCCGCGGCGAGGACGGCGACGCTGTCCGTGGAGCAGATTGCAACACGATTGGACGACCGGTTCAGACTGCTCGCCGCGGGAAGCCGTGCAACGTTGCCCCGGCATCAGACGCTAAAAGCCGCGATGGACTGGAGTTACGACTTGTTGTCGGATGAGGAGCGCGTGCTGCTCCCGAGGCTCGCGGTCTTTGCGGGTGGATTTACCCTCGATGACGCGGAAGCGATTTGCGCGGGCGGTAAAGTCGAGACCGGAGATGTCCTGGACGTCTTCATGCGCCTAGTGGAGAAGTCGCTCGTAGTCGTAGAACAGCGCAGGGAGTCGCTTTACCGGCTGCTGGAGACCGTGCGGCAATACTGCCAGGACCGGCTACGGGAATCGGGAGAGGCCAGGCACCTCCACGCACAACACTGCGATTGGTACCTTTCGCTGGCGGAACGCGTCGAACCAGAATTGCTGGGGCCAGACGAAAGCGCATGGCTCGATCGCCTCGATCTCGAACACGACAATCTAAGGGCCGCACTCGACTGGTCCCTAGCTAATGGAGAACGGGATGCCGAGTTGCGGTTGGCAGGGGCTCTGGGATGGTATTGGTTCCGACGGGGCTACTGGAGCGAAGGGCGCGAGCGGCTCGACGGCGCCCTCGCGAAGACGCAGGGCGATGCCACACGCGCCCGTGCGAAGGCGCTCTACCGCACGGGATTCCTCACTTGGAGGTTGGGCGATTACCCTCGGGCGGCATCGTTGGCCCAGGATGCCCTGACCCTAAGCCGGAAGGTGGGCGACCACTGGGGCGCGGCATTCTCCCTCCAAATCTTGGGCGCCGTGGCCCGGTACCAGGGCGACTACGGGCGGGCGGCGGTGCTGCATGAGGAAAGCCTCAGCATATTCCGAGAGCTGGGAGAGAAGTGGGGGATCGCTTTCGCGCTAGGCTTTCTCGGGCTCACGGCGTACTGCCAAGGGTATTACGAGCGGGCCGCCGCACTCTACTACGAAAGCCTCGCCCTATTCCGCAACCTCGGACAGAAGTGGGGGATCGCCATCGCGCTGCACAACCTGGGCATCACTAAGCGCTGCCAGGGTGACTACGCCCAGGCCGTGGCCCTGCACGAAGAGAGCGTGATGTATTTTCGGGAGGTCGGCGACAAGCTCAACACGAGCACGGCTCTGGATGCGCTTGGCAGAGCCAGCGCGTTGCAGGGAGACGCCGCGCTCGCAAAAACCCTGCACGACGAGGGACTGGCGCTGTCCCGGGAATTGGGTGACAAGCCGGGAATCGCCTACGCGCTCAACGGTCTCGGGACGGCGGCGGCAATTGAAAGCAGGTTCCCGGACGCAGTCGCCCTTCAGGAGCAGAGTTTGGCCCTGTTCCGGGCGCTCGGCGACCGGCCCGGGATCGCGCTCGCGCTGTATGGCCTTGGAGTGGCCGAACGGTGTCGCGGGGACGACAGGCGCGCAGAGGCATGCCTCAAAGAAAGTCTGGCTCTGCGCGCCGCAACGGGCGACCGGCTTGGGGTCATCGAATGCCTGGAAGGATTGGCGGAAATGGTCGGCATGCGCCGGCGGCCGGAGCGAGTTGCGGGACTGTTAGGCGCAGCGGCAGCTTTACGGCAAGCTATCGGCGCACCGCTTCCGCCAGTCAACCAGGACAACCGACAGCGCAGCGTAGACAGCGCGAGCGCCGAGTTGGGCGCGGCCGGCTTTGCGGCGGCATATTCCCGCGGCCGGGCGATGACGCTGGAGCAGGCGATTGAGTACGCGCTGACTGGGGGACCCAACTGACGCCTACAGCGAGGCGGCGGCGCGTCCAAATCCTTCTCCGTCTTTGCCGTTCCCGTTAGGGACGTTACCGATAGAAGCTGCGCTCTGTTCCCTCACGGCGCTGCCGGCTATCATGCGGGGATCTGGAGCTCGGGGCCCCGCTGCGGCATCACGAGAGGCCCCTCGGTCATTCAAGGCAGTACTCGGCGGGCCGATGGGTATTCGGATACCCGTCGATATCTACCATGATCAGCTCTGGATCGCGCACCGCATCATAGCGCACAGGAATTCATTGCCGCAACACATCCAACCCAGAATTCGTCCGCCGGGACCTTCTCGATGAGCAGTTGAATTGCTGGTAAGTAATTTCCTCAAAATCCTGCAAGCGCAGGGGCACAACCAGTCCTATACACAGAAATCTCCGTCACCACTCCGTCATGGGCCGAGCCCGGCTCGTTCGCCATGGCCACGCTCAAATCTTGAGAGTAATAGATAGACTTCCAATCCCGCATGATCGTTCGGACAGGCACACCTAGTGCGCTTCGGACATCGGCCTCGCCACTGCCCACACGACGCCTTCCGGAGTTGTGTATCTTTCATTGTTCCGCGGCCTGACTGCGCCAATCGTCCCAGGCCCCATTGTTGGAAGCCAGTCAGATACCACACTCACGACGAGATTAAGGTCAAACGACGTGCAAATGAATGTTACGGAGTTGGTGCCCGCATACTTCACGTTCGGTGGCCCAGTAGTGCGATCTTGAATCTGCATGCCAAGCTTGAGACGACAGATGGATCGACATTGCTTTAGCCCGCATGACCGATACCTTTGCAGTAGTCTTTCGGCGGCGATCCGTGCGGCCGACGCAATTGGTGCGTAGCGAGGCAAGCTGCCGGGGCGGGGGGCTTCTTAACTATTTCCGAACCGCCATAGTTTGGAGCACCGCCGACTCACTTGTAACTTGAATAGACATTAATGAGCTAGCCGGGACCGCCCAGAATTCACCCGTTTGATGCTTTTGCTCTTTCCCGTCAATCATGACAATCACCTTACCCGCGCGAAGCTGAACGATCATGAATCCCGTTTCCGGAAATCGGGAGACCTTCTCCCCCGGATGAATTATCCAGTTCCGGAGGATTATGTGAATGTCCCTACGTTTACCGGCTTTTGTTAGCAGTGTGGTAACGCCGTCGAACCGTTCAACAGGGATTAGCGCAGCCTCAGTTTTCTGCTGCGAGTCCGCGAATGGCAGCCGCTGGGTTATCATGCCCGTAAGCACCAACATCGTGCTCGCAAACAAAACGATCAATCGCGGGAAAGACAACACCATTGTGATCCTCCATCACGGCTTGAGCATGAATACCTTGCCACCATCAGTTGAAACGTATACTGGGTCTCCTGTCAACGCGGGTTCTGTGTTAATGGACCCAGCGTTCAAGTTAACATCAGCAATTACTGCCGGATCGGGGACAAGCGTAAACCCGCTGGCCACGCAGTTGACTGACGATATGTCCGGGTCGGTACAGCGCCACCCCGTGGCGGGCCAGATGCTTGGATCCGCGATCACAACAAGATGACCTAGGTCTGTACCCACGTAGACGATTCCGTGGGTAACGGTCGGTGGACCAAGCGAGTATTCATTGCCCGAAGAATTCGGCACATCCTTTATCCAGCGGATGCGATCGATATCAGATGCGCACGCATTAAGAGCATATAGATGCCTGAAGCCGTCACTAACGTTTGTTGTCACGTTCAGTCCACCAGTCTGCGTGATGTACACATCATCCCAAGCCGCGCCAGGGCGCAAATATCGAGTGTCGCCGTGGACTGTCCCGTCGCCGGGTCGGAAACCGCCGGTTACCCAGGGACCCGGGGGGAATGCCCATCTGATGCTAGCAGGTGCTGCAGACCCGTTGCCAGCGTTGACTGCCCATGTCCAGCCGTCTTTTTGCGTTGATACAACGAGCGTACCGCAGCTTGCGAGCATGATGCTGGGCGTTGCCGTCCAATCTGGGTCCCCATCTAGCGCGTAAGGTACGGGCTGGTGCTTCCAAACCACCGATCCCGTGTCGCGATTCAGCCTCAACAAACTAAGTCCGTGATTGGGCACCGGCTCGGGCCCGCCGACGTTGACGTTCCCCGTGGTAACAAAAACGTCTGTCAAGCTGGCCGCTGAGCCCCAGATTCCGCCGCCCCGTGGAGGCCCCGTGCTGAAGAAGCTGAATGTGGCGTCGATGGTCCCGTCGGCCAATCGAACTCCCACCAACTTGCCTCTCTGAATCGGGTTATCACAATGATCGGCTACGCCGATGTAGACGTGGTCATTGAATACTAACGGAGATGAATAGCCAATCTGCTCATGCGTAACCCCATCATTACGTAACACAGCGATCTCGGGCGACTTCCAAATCTCGGCGCCGGTACTCGCATCCAGCGCAAAAAGGCGTCCACTGCCCAAACCTGTGCCGATTGAGCGGTCCGGGGCCCCAAAAATGACTGCGTCCTTCCCTCCAACGGCAGCTATCGCAGCGCTTGAGGCAATGCCGGCGCTTGATGGGTTACAAGTGAACGTCGATGTTAGAGGCGATGTGGTCGCACTCGGATACTGCCATTTTAGAGATCCGTCCGAGGCATTGATTGCGTACAGATAGCCGTTTCCGTTACCTATATAAACAATCCCATTGTAGACCGTCGGCGATGCGCGGAACGCTGTGAGTCCCGGACCGGGAAGTGCGGGTGGTGGGAAGGTCCAGGCGATATGCAAGGTCGACAGCTTCGCGGGGTCGGAAAGGGGAGATCGATTCGGTTGGTTGGCGCTGCGGAGAGTGTTATGTCGATACGCCGGCCAGTCAACCGAGCACCCTACCAAACCTATCGCGGTTAGAAAAACTAGTGCTACCCTTGAGATGATCTCTTGTGGTCGTCGGCCAGACATAGTCGACACTGTCCTCGGCTGCCGCCCGCCCGCCGTCTTTTATTTATTGAGCCATGATCAGATAGACTCTAATGGTAATCGGAGCATCTGAGCTGTTGTCGATGGAAAAAGCCTGACCCTCCGAGAGCGAAAGCGTAGAACCGGGACTCAGTTCCTGACGTTTTCCATTAGCCGTCAGTATTCCGCTGCCGGAACGGATTTCAAAGACGGCCCCTCCAGGCAATGAGATCCTTTCAGTGCGCTGACGAGGGCCAATGAGCAGATCCCGAACCTCTACACGGTAGCCGTTACTAGTCGCTGCCTCGAATAGGGTCCGCGTCATGATGCCCGCGTTGAGTTGTGAGTAGGGTTCTTTCGGTTGATATTGAGAAAATTTCTTCTCGCCCGAAGTTGCTTTAGCAAGCAGTCCAACTCCCCTGGGACCCCGTTCAGACCAGAATCGGGTCAGCTGGTTGGCACTACTTGTCGCATTGCGCCGCACCGCGGACCAGTTCACGGAGCAACCAACCAATCCACTCACAACTAGCAGGAGGAGTGACCACCGCGCGAGGCTCGACATTGCGTTAACCTGCATGACCAATACCTCCGCAACTGTGGACGGAGGAAAGTCTCTGATCAGCGTCGATCAGAGGCGCGCAAACTTGATGTAGCAACTGGCTTCTCCAAATTACACACGACGGTCTTGGGATAATCGCATTTTGAGACGAGGATACCGAGAATCTCCGGCAAATGAATTACGCTTCTGTTTCCGGCCATGAAACTGAGCACGATTGAATAAACCACACCCTCCCCGGGAACTAAGCACTGCTATCCGGGTTTGGGTTCCGGTTCGAGTGTGCCGGGTGCGATGGTTCTAATCGGAGCCCCGACACCTGGTGGAGTCGGCGGTTGCGCTCTCTTGAGGAGGTCTGGCGGAATGTCCGGATCGACCTTCCAGACGGGTACCGTAACCGGCACGTTCTTCTTGAGCGTTCCTACGGTGATGTGCGGCCAACTCAAGGGGGCAAAGTTGAGCAGTACGGTTTGCGAGTATTGAAGCTGTAGGAAATCTGGAGTGCCCTTGACGGTTTCGATCCAAAACGTCGCTGTCACGGCAGCCGCCACAGCATTAGGTCCACCCGCGGACCCCGCCAGGAAGGCGGTGTTTGCAGTGCCGCCTCCCACGATCGGCGCCGGCGGTTTTGTTGAGACCTGCAGCGTCGTTGTTGAAAGAATTGTTTGTCCGGCAATCGCTGCCTGAAGGACGGAATTCGGATTGTCGACCATGCCCTGCGTTATACCCACGAGTTGAGAAGGCGGCGAGCGAAAGTTCGACGGATTCGCGAGCGTTTGCTCCTGCGGAAAGGGCTGAAGGTTTGCGGGGTTGCCGATGAAAAACGGCACGATGTTGATATTAGGTATATTAGGCGGTCCCGGCGCAGTGGTCGCGGTGCCTTGGGCAAGGATGGTCGTCCCGTGAGGAATTGAGGCCATTCGAACGACAGTCGGTCCTTCGGTCGGGTCCGACGTCGCCGGAGTCACAGCCCAGATGCCGGGTTCGATGTGGAGACCCGCATCGAGGTTCGCATCCGAGATCTGCTGCAGATAAGTAAGACCGAACATATTGATGTCTGGTTGCAGCAGGCCGCGATTGGGAATCGGACCACTGATTGCATCGAACTTAATGGAATCCAACGTAAGGTTGAGTTCAAGGAAGTGGTCCGACCCGGGCGTATGATTCGGACGCCATATGACGTTAAACCCCCTCCCGCCCCATTCTCCAGCCAGCGCTGCCAACGGACCGAGCGGATTGGGTATCCTAGGGAACGGAAAGTGGATTGTCTTCTCAACCGGCGGCAAAGGTCTAAATACAAAGTCATCTTCTAATTTCATGACGCCCTCCATTTCCGTATGAGAATGTGATTGGAGGACGAGTGAGGTGTTTAATGCGACCTACGTTAACGATTTAAGATTGATTAACTAGAGAATTTCATAATATCCTAAAATTGTCCTGTCGAAAGTTCGTTCGCCGAAAATGCGTGCCCTGCCAAGAGTGAATACCGGATCGGGCCGCGACCGACGCTCGGAATGAAAGTCCGCCTTTATCAAAACCTCGGCAATTCGCCGACATGCCACCTGACCTGCGGTCGCCTAGGCATTGCGAGAGGGCCTGCGGTCATCCCAGGCGCATTCGGCGGATTCATGGGTATTAAGGCCAACGCTTTGTCGGGACCGCTCAGAGCCATTCTTTTGGCCGAAGGGTATCCGAGTGCTCCATAATCGCCGAACGCGCCACCGGAAGAAGAAGCTGGCGCTTAGCTGCTAGATTTCGTCGTGCTGGGATGTCGGAAAGGTGGCCCGCGAATGGGTCACCCGGCCCTGTGACGAAGCCCGAACTTGCGAGCCTTTTTATGGAGGGAGGAGCCGTGTGATCCCTCAAAACGAATATGACCCTAGGACAGACCTAGAGTGTCGCTATCCGGCTATGAAGGCCCTCAAATACAAACTGGAACCAGTCGTCTTGGACATGACCAAACAATTGGACAGCGCAGAAGAGACCGGACGCGATGTGTGGTGCGCTCGCCAGGCCGTCGCCGAACTCGACTGGCGTCGTAAGCACACCAGCGACGTTGAGGCGACCTGCGTGCAGTACAAGAGGGCCAGGGCGCTCGTCGACCAGCCGCACCCGTGCAGAAAGTGGACGATACCGCCTCAAGCGCCGGACGGCAGCTATGCTGAATTGTATTTAGTTGAGGATCCGGAGACACCCAGGGTCTCCCGGCGCGTCTGCTAGTTCATGCCACCTGCGGCGTCACCTCCTCTCTAGGCAGCGCGGCCACGCCGTCGAGGAACGCCTGGTACGGCGTCCGGCCCTGCGTCCGATATCCCTGGTGCGGCCGCTCCCGATTGTAGAACGCGAGGTACTGATCCAGATCCGCCTGCAGCTGCGCGACACTCTCGTACGTCGTCTTGCGGAAGGCCACCGCGAAGAACTCCTCCTGCACCGTCCGATGGAAGCGCTCGCAGAACCCATTGCTCTCCGGCGAACCGGGCTGGATGCGGCGGTGCTCGATCTGGTTGATCGTCAGGTACAGCTCGTAGGGGTGCTGCACGGGGAGCCCGCAGAACTCACGCCCATTGTCCGTCAGCATGTGTTCGACGTCGACGCTATGGTCCTCATAGGCTGGCAACACGCGATCATGCAGTACGTCGACGGCGGTCATCGGCACCTTGGAGAGGTACAGCTTCCCAAAGGCCTGCGAGTTGTGCGCATCGATGACCGACTGCAGGTAGATCTTGCCAACGCCTTTGATCGTGCCGACGTAGTAAGTGTCCTGGCACAAGAGATAGCCGGGCCGCGGCGCCTCGATGTGCTGCTCCGGATCCGTCTGCCGACCTTGCCAGCGGCGTAGCAAGCGCAGCTGATTCTCCGTGAGCACGCCGCCGGCGCTCGCCACCTTGCGCTCGAGCCACAGCAGCCGCTGGTAGCGGAGGCTCAGGCCGTGCCGCTGCCAGACATAGCGGACCGCCGACGGGCTCACGCCCACCCCAACGAGGCGGAGGTGCTGGGCGATCCGCAAGTAACTCGCCGTGGGATAGCGCTCGGTCATCTCGAGAATCTGCTGCTCGAGCTCGGGCGGCGTTTGATTGGGCATCCGGGGTTTGCGGCGTGGACGAGGAGCCAGGCCGTCGGCCCCGTACTTCTCAAAGGCGTCTCTGATCTCGTAGAAGTGACTGCGGGAAATGCCGGCGCGCTTGCAGGCCAGGCTGATGTTCTGGAGTTCCTCGGCGAGGGCCAGCATGCCGAGCCGGGCTTTGATAAGCTTGTCGCGGGTGCTCATGGCGTTCCTCCCTCACGTAGATGTGGTCGTCGCTGACTCACCTCTACGCCAGGAGAACCCTGGGCACCCTCGATTTTTAGTGGGCGACTGTCCGGAGATCCTTAACTATGTCCAGCTGAATGTACCGACCTGTGGTGGCTCAAGCTCGACCTCTCGGTGGACGTCATTACTCAGAACGGATGGAACGGTCGACCTCCAACGTTCCTGAACAAGATCAACGACCCCTGCGAGCTGACGAAATGCCTTGAATCACTTCGCCTTTCCGATATCCCTCGGCATGGACTGGATAACGGTTACGCATTCAACGCCGTCATTAGCGGACTCAGTCAAGCTTATTCTTAATGACGTGCCGACAAACTATACGTATGTCCCGGACCTCAAGATGGCGCTCAGTACGTTCATCGCGAGATGGCAGGATCCGTCCACGGGATTTTTTGGTCCATGGTATCTAGATGGTGACAAAGTCATCAAAAAGTCGGGGCTTAGCCCCACTTTTCATGTAGCAAGCTACACGAATGGGATGATCAGTTACTGGCCACACCTCATGACTACTTTGTTGCAAATCAAGGACAACGAGTACCCGTATGGATGGCTTGAAGGAGGGAAGATGCTTCATCACCACAATATGGACGTGATGAGGTTGTTCAAGCTCGGATGGTTTTGGACCGATAAGGCGCACCGACTGGAAGCAAAGGAAGCGATTGAAAAAATGCTCGCTTGGTGCAAAACGAAAATACTACCTGAGGGAAAGGTCGACCGGACTGACGGCTGGAGCGCTGACGACAGCGCTGCTGCCAACTACTCTTACGTCGCTGCGTTCTTGCATCACGCTGATTACTTTAAGGGAGAAACTCCTTTCTGGGACCGCCATCGCAAGTTCCCGGAAATGGAGGACGTCCGTCTGCGACTTCTTCATGGGATCATGAACGAGTTGGACTTAAACGATACCGATACGCGCGGAGCGCTTGAAAGTCTCGGCGTAATTGGCGGCTAAGAGCACACCATAAGTATGCTCCTCCCTTCAGAAGTTAGCCAGGTTGGTTTCTCCGTCCGGGTTCGAAGGGCATCCTCAGGGCGACGACTAGTACAAGACGGGTGGGTCTTGTACACGCCTAACTGCCAAGTCGCGGTCGTTTAGTATTCGGCGATCGTTCCGGCGCCCTGACTTCTTGCCTTTTGAAGCAGGTAATAGCCAGCTGCGACATCCTCAGAGGCCAGCCCGAGCGAACGGAACAGCGTGATTTCTCCCGGCGATTGACGCCCAGGGATCGCCCCAGTCAAGACCTGACCCAATTCCCCCCGCAAGTGATCGGAAGATACCAATCCTTGCTCTAGTGCGGCTCTGAAATCCGCAGCCTCACTAAAAAGTGATTCCCGGCGGTCGGTAAAGAGTGACGCGGCAGCGACCACCGTTTTATCGATCTCGCAGTGCTTGGGGTTACTGGCACCAACCGCATTAACATGCGTTCCGGGCGCAAGCCAGCGGCCAAAAAGAACGGGCTCGTGCGCCGTAGTTACTGTGACGACGATATCCGCACTTTGGACTGCGCTCTCTACACTATCTGCAACACGGATAGTGACCCCAAATCGCGTGCTCGCCCATTCCACAAATCGCTTAGCACTTTGGGTCGTCCGGCTCACAATTTGGACTCGTTGAATTGGACGAACACATAGCATTGCTTCTAGGTGAGTTCGCGCCTGAATTCCCGCCCCAATGATCGCTAGTTCGCGCGCATCCTCGCGAGCCAGACTTCGAGTGGCGACCCCCGACACAGCAGCCGTGCGGATGGCCGTAACCGCCGAGGAATTCATGACCGCGCGAAGCTGCCCAGTCTCCCCGTCTAGCAGGACGACCGCCCCTTGGTGGAAATCCAAGCCGCGCGCAGGATTACTCGGCACTAAACAGGCGATCTTCATACCATACACGGCGTTCGGGCCAGAGCGGTGCGCTGGCATCCACGTGAGGACTCCACCCGCCGCGTTCTTCGGCGCGAAAGCAATTCGAAGGGGTTGCTCGAATCGCCCCCGTTCCAAATCGCTCAGAGCATCGGCCATGACGTCAATGCAACCACGCATGTCTAGTAGGTCGTGAACCTCAGAGGCCGTGAGCAACAAGACCGCCATGTCGATCTCCTCTCCAATGAGTGCAGTCCCCCTGCCCCGCTTCACGGGGATCGGACCGCGCTGCGGATCACCACAATGTTCTGGGGCTTGACGTCAGAGTTTCGCACCCATCTGGCATCACGAGCACCATGTCCTCAATGCACACGCTTCCGATGTGTGACGGAACAATCATCGGTTCAATGTAGAAGCACATACCTGCCTCAAGCACGTCGGTGCTATTGGGCTCAAAACTCGGCGCCTCCACCAAGTCCATCCCAAATCCGTGACATATTGACCAATCGTAGTCGGAGAAACCGCGACGCTTGATCGTCCCCCGCATCACCTCAACGACTGACCGTGCGGACACGCCGGGGCGAATATGGCGCAGTCCCGCATCCTCCGCCTCTAAACAGGCGGCGAGCATGGCTTTAGTCTCCGAAGATGCGCCGCCTGGAACAACATCCCGCGACATATCGGACTGATATCCATGAAACTTGCAACCGAGATCAATAAACACTAACTCGCCTTCCTTGACACGCCGATCGGGCCGAGGCGCAATATTTTTCATGAAACTGCGCTGACCCGTGCCGACAAAGCAACCGAAGAGCATACGATCGGCTCCACCGGCTACACAAGCCCTATGTGCCGCCGCAGCGATATCGCTTTCACTCGCGCCAACGACAGCGGCGGACATCGCAGCGTTCATCCCGGCACTTGTGAGGTGCGCAAGTTTGCGGATGAGACTGATCTCATGCGGGCTCTTAGTTCGTCGCAATCTCTTCAGCAACTCATCTCCAGGGTGAATGGTCATACCTGGCCAGTCCATTCGAATAGCCTCGGTGACAACGGTTGGGAGATTGCCAAAGTCAGTTACGGCTAGCGAGCCTTTTCGTACGTTTCGTTCCGCGCCCGCGCTAATGACAGAATGGACCAAATCCGCCGGGTTGCCGCTTCCGATCGCACGCAATTCCTGGACCCAAGTCGTTTGCACATTCGAGTGCATTGGCTCTCCGTGTGAAAGACCATTCGTAACAACAATCGGCTCTCCGTGCCGACCGATCAATGCGACCGCGGAGCCCCACCATAGAACAAGCCCTGTAACATAGCGCAAGTCGCTATTATTCGATGCATCGCCGTAAATCAAGAGGCCATCCCAGTTGCGGCGATCAAGCTCAGTTTGAATACCGTGGAGCCGCCGTCGAAACTCCTCGATGGGCATGTCGAGTTCCAACCAAGGCTCTCGATGAGACCAATCGTAGGGCTGCCTTGCGTGGATCTCAGCGACATTCGGCATCACGTGTGCGCTCTCCCGGAACGCATTGAAACCGCACTCCCGTTTGGGCGCACGTCCGTCGACAACTCTTGCAGCAGCACATCGATATCGTCTTCATCGTTGTATCCGTGTAGCGACACTCGCACGCGGCCTTCACCTCCCCACACGAATACGCCTTTGCGCGCTAAACGCCACGCGAATTGTTCGGGAGCGTCATCCGTGAACGAAATGCTGCTACCGCGTCTATATGGCATCGTTGGCGTGATGACCGGATATTCATTGTGGCGCAACGCATCGTCCACCCGCCCTGCGAGCCTCGTAACCTCCGTCTCAATGGTCGCCACTCCAACACGTGAGAGCACTCGCAGGCCCTCCCGAAGCGCGAAAATGGCCATGAGTGGAGGATTGCCGATCTCGAATCGCGTGGCGTCGAGCTTGAGTGTGTAGGGTTCCGCTGCCGTTCCGGACTCCAAGTTATTTATGGAATGCCAGCCGATAACAGATTGCCCTCGCAGATTCATCAAGAGCGAGTCGTCGCAGTATAAGATTCCTGCACCGTATGGACCAAGCAGGAACTTATTGCAACATGACACAACCGCGTCGCAGAACGCGAAGGGCACGTTCAGCACGCCCAATGAATGGGAAGCGTCTACGATTAGCGTGGCACGCGAAGCTCGGGCAATTTTTGACAGTCGCATTAGATCCACGCGAAGTCCCGTGAGGTAGCTCACGTGACTTAGGCAGATAACTCGGGTGTGATCGGTGATTGCATTCTCAATTGAGCGCTCCGGATCCGTACCGGGCGAAACTGTGCGAAGGGTCACTCCTTGCTTTCGGCGTGCTAGCCACGGTAACAGTACCGATGGGAACTCATTACTGAAGGACACCACTTCATCGCCCGGCTGCCAAACGATGGCGCTAGCGATCGCGTTCAATCCCTCGCTGGCGTTGCTTAGAAGAGCGAAATTGTCCGGCTTGTTTGCTATGCCAACGAACTGGGCGAGAAGCCTCTTCGTCTCAAGGTAGCATCCCAAGATCGCCTCGCGACCCTTCATACCTTGCCCCTTGTACCTGCAATATTCTTCGATGCCACTGACGACAGACCGCAGGGCAGGCGCCTCACCACCGCTGCACAAGTGTACGATGCCCGTCTCCAAACCAACGAACAGAGATCTGTCGATTACGCTCATATGGCGACTCTCCAATCGACGGCGCGAGAGCCGCCGCACGGACTCTGAAATGTAGACACGTTCATAAGCGTTCACATGGCAAAGTTAACACGCATCAGCGCTCCAACACAGCACGCAGAAAGAGCCGAGTACGCTCGTTGGCCGGCGCTGTAAAGATGGTTCCCGGGGGCGCATCTTCGACAATGCTTCCTTCGTCCATGAATAAGACGCGATCAGCAATGTCGCGAGCAAATGTCATTTCGTGTGTCACGATTAGCATCGTCATATTTCGCTGCTGAGCAAGACGTCGAATAACCACCAGAACTTCGCCGACCAACTCCGGGTCGAGCGCGGAGGTAACTTCGTCAAACAGCATAATCCGCGGGTGCATAGCCAATGCCCTTGCAATCGCCACGCGCTGTTGTTGCCCGCCCGAGAGCTGGCGAGGGTAAGAGTTGGCTTTGGCAGCTAAGCCGACCATATCGAGTAACTCAAGAGCCTGCTGATGGGCTACGTCCTTCTGTAGCCGACGGACGTACATAGGTGCCGCCATCACGTTACCAACAGCTGTAAGATGCGGGAATAAGTTGAAATGTTGAAAAACCATCCCGACGTTAGCACGAACCTTTCGGATGTTTGAAGGGGTGTCTTCAACGATCTTATCGGCGACGCGCCGGTACCCGAGCAACTCGCCAAACACCTCAATTGTTCCGATGTCCGGTTTCTCGAGTGTCATTACGATTCGCAGAAGTGTAGTTTTGCCAGAACCGCTCCGCCCGATGATAGCGACCTTTGCGCCTGTTGCGATTTCCAGGTTCAAATCGCTCAGAACCACATGCTTTCCAAATGCTTTGCTGACATGCTGAATCCGTACCGCCGGTGCACTCGCAGCGTTGTCGCTTTGGTCGCTACTTCGCATGGAATTTCGACTCTAGGGCCCGAATAAGCAAGGCCGACGGCCAACTGAGGACCAGAAAGAGCAACCCTACGATCGTAAGTGGTTCGAAATAGCGGTAGTTTACGCCAGCTTGGAACAGTGCCACGCCAAGGAGTTCCTGCACTCCGATAGTCGATAAGAGCGGCGTGTCCTTGAACATAGCGATCAGGTAATTGCCGAGCGAAGGCACCGTTGGGGGAATTGCCTGCGGCAGCACTATCCGCAACCACCTTTGGGAATCCGAGAAGTTGAGCGCGACCGTCGCCTCCCACTGTCCGGACGGCACGCCTTCGATCCCAGCTCGGAAAACCTCCGATGTGTACGCAGCATAATACACAGCTAAGCCGACCAATCCGACCACTGCAGTGGGCAGTACGATCCCCCAAAGCGGAAATACGTAGTACAGGAAGAATAGCTGGATCAACAGTGGAGTGTCGCGAATGAATTCGACGTATACGGCCGCGATCCAGGAAAACGGTCGAATTCGTGCCGTTCGAACGACCGCCACAATTAGCCCCAATGGAAGCGCGAGCCCGATTCCGACAACCGTCGCAAGAAGCGTAACGAGACTTGCTCGAGCTAGGCCCGGCAAGATCTCTAGTGCGTAATGAACGTTGAAAATCATCGGCGTCGACTCAACGATACACCGAACGTGAAACGTCGCTCCAGGCGACGTACCAGTATCGTCATTGGAAATGCCATGGCAAAGTAAATGAGAAGGATCAGGCTATAGATCTCGATACTCTTACCCGTTGATTGAAATAGCATTGTTCCCGCAAATGCCAGATCGGTGATTTGAATAAGCGAAAGGAGCGAGGTTGCTTTCAGTAATTCGACCAGCAAGTTCCCGAATGGCGGTAGCATCGCAAGTATGGCTTGTGGCACAATAATGCGTCGCATCGTCGAGGCATGGGTCATGTTTAGTGCGAGAGCCGCTTCCCACTGTCCCTGGGGAACGGCGTTGATTGCGCCACGTACCACTTCTGACCCATACGCTCCGAAGTTCAAGCCGAGGCCGATAACCCCGGTGGCGAGAGGCGGCAACGAAACTCCAAAGAATGGCAGCACAAAGAACAGGTAGAACAGCTGAATAATTAACGAAGTGCCGCGAAAAATTTCCACATATGCCGTGGCGAGCGTGCGCACAACACGTGGAGCCCCAAAGCGAGCCAGCCCCGCGGCGAAAGCAAACACCAACGCGACCCACGCGGCCAATAGTGTCGCCAACAAAGTGACACGAGCGCCCTGAAGTAAAAAGGGAAGTAACTGGCCCGAATCTGCTACTAGCCGAGCCACGCCACGAGCTGTCGCCCTTGAGACTCCCTTATCCCATGCAAATCGTCTCAGCGGTCGGAGTGCTGGCGTCAGGCGTCAAGTCGGCAGGCAAGCCCCACTTGGCGTTGATCGATTTCAGTTGAGCACTCGCCACCAACTTACCAAGACCCACGTCGTATGCTTTCTTGAAGTCGGCATCCTGCTTCCGGAATGCCATCGCTCCGTAGTCAATCGCGGGCTTGCCGTTAGTCCCCAACGGGACGGTAAAGGGCTGGGCCAGCTCAATGCCAGTGCCGCCGGCTTTCTTGAGCAGTGGAATGAGAATCGTTTCCGTATCGGCGGCGACGTCGGCGCGTCCACTCTGCACAGCTGCAATCAGGTCCTGATCGGTAGGCAGAATAACCCACTGCGATTCCGGAATACCGGCCGACTTCGCGTATCCTTCTTCCACCCCGCCTCGGTTGATGGCGATTCGGACCTTAGGGTTCTTAGCGACGTCCGCATAGCTGTGCACATTCAACGGATTGCCACGTTTGACAACAAAAGCATCGTGGCTTAATGAGTCGGGATTCCCGAAGAGAATCTGTTGGCACCGCGCAGGGCGAATAAATATCCCAGTGTCGATCACCTCAAAGCGATTCGCAAGCAAGCCTGGAATCATGGAACCAAATTCGCCCACTGCGGGTACAAGCTTGAAAGTTCCGTACGGGGCCAACGCAGCATTCAGCACATCAATGCCCTGGCCTACGAGCGTCCCACGGGAATCGAGAAAAGTATAAGGTACTTGGTTTGCTGAGCCCACGCGTATTTGTTTCGTGCGGCGGATCCGCTGCCAATTCGTCTCGGCATCGGACTCATGACTTGCAGCGGCAGTTATGGCCAAGCCCATCCCTGTACTGAATGCGCCCTTCAGCAAGGTCCGTCTATGCATCGAAGCCATGTGGGTCTTCTCCCTCCCTTTGCCTTGTCCAAAATACTGGACGACGCTACAAAATCTCAGATTGATTAGATAATGCGATTGTACAGTGACGACGTGCAAGCCTGCACAAGACAGGTGGGTTATCCTACAGGCTTATAGGACGAAATGGCCGTCGCATGTCGTAGACGGCGACACCTTAGTTCCCAAGGTGCGCTCTAATTGACCGCCATGATTTCAACGTTCGTTTGTTGTTCGTGTCTGCTCCGTGGGTCAATGACTGAATTGCTTGCCTGGAAATGGGGGCCTGAGTCTGGCTCAGAGGCGCTCGACGTCATGGGGGATGTGGATAACCCAATCGGCCCGCTAAGTGCCTCTCAGGCCGTTCTAATGCACCTGAGGGGTATCCTGCGGGTGAAGTTGCCCCGGTTTCGTGGAGGGTCAGCTCGTGGACTTCTCTACCGCTATCACCACCTCCCTCAGAGTTCTTGTTTCGTCTCTCCGCCAGCCGCGCGCAGCCGAGACGGTGACGCCGCAGTCGAACACCGAGACAGGGACGGCGGGGTTGAGCCGGACTAAGGAGCCGGAATGAGCGGTCCGAAGCGAGCCTGCATCATCTGATCTCCCCGCTGGCGCAACGCGGTGTTCCGGATGGCAGGCGGCATGCGTAACGCGTCTGCCGTGGCCATACTTTGCTGCTGGACCCACTTGACTCGTGGTTTGCGTCTGCTGACGTAGGTGCTCAGGGCGCTCTCCACGGTGGCCGCCGAACGCAACACTGCGGCCAGCACGCACGCGTCCTCCATCGCCATACAGCCTCCCTGGCCCATCAGTGGCGAGCTAGCGTGCGCAGCGTCGCCGATGAGCACCACGCGACCGGTATACCATTCATCGACGTCCACCCATTCCATGGCCGAGCAGTGGACCTGTTCGTCGCGCTCCAGGGAGGCTAGATACTCCCGTACTTGGTCCCCAAATGCTGCAAAACGGCTGCGGAGGCGTGCAAGCCGACCCTCCAGCGGATCGCGGACGCGCGGCTGCATGACATACCCAAAGCCATAGGTGCGCCCCTCGCCCACGGGGCAGAGCCCGAAGAAGCATCCATCGCCCAGCACGAACTGCAAGGTAGTCAAACCACGCGGGCGGATCGGGGAAATACCGCGCCAGTTCATCGCGCTGAGATCGGCAGGCGAGGCCGTGCTCAACGTCAGCCCGCGCACGGTCGAAGAAATGCCGTCGGCTCCGACCACCAGATCGTACTCGCTGGCCGAGCCGTCACTAAATCCTACGAAGACTCGGCCGCCGTCCTGGGTCAATGATGTGACTGACACGCCGAGCCGCTGCGGTACGGCAGCCGCGCCTGCTACTAGCACTTCGTGAAGTTTGGTCCGTTCGATCCCGACCCAGGATCCCACCTCGCCCCACAGCGTTTCCAGATCGGTCTCGCAGAGCACCTCGCCCTGCTGGTCGCAGAAACGCCACCGGCGGATGACTGTCCCGGCCTGCTCTATGGCCGCGCCCATGCCGAGGGCGTGCAGCATGCGCATCCCGTTGGGCTGCACGCCGATGCCTGCCCCGACGGCGATGGTGTCCCAGGTCGGGCTCAGCTCGACGAGCTCCGGCTTGAAGCCCCGCCAGCGCAGGGCACTGGCTGCGGTGAGGCCGGCGATTCCTCCGCCAACGATCAGGATTCGTTCAATGTCCGCCCTCTTCATCCCTCACCAACAACAGCTGCACCGCATCGCTGGGTGACACCCGACCGCTACTTACCCAGTCATCAAGATTCTTAGGCTACCGCGCTCTGCTCCTCCCATCTCCTCTCGAACTCTGCGGGTGAGCAGTACTCCAAAGCTGAGTGCCGACGGTGCGGGTTGTACCAGCCCTCGATGTAGTCGAACAGCGCCCGGCGTGCCGTGCCGCGATCGATGAAACGGTGTCGCATGAGCAGCTCCGTCTCGAGCGTGGCGAAGAACGCTTCGGCAATCGCGTTGTCGTACGCATCGCCAGCGCTGCCCATCGAGGGCACCACGCCGGCCTCCTGACACCGTCGGCCGTACGCCAGGCTCGTGTACTGGACCCCGCGATCCGAGTGATGGACGATCCCGGCAGCTGGCCGCCGATTCCAGAGCGCCATATTGAGCGCGTCCAGCACCAGCGTCGTCTCCAGGAGCGCGCTCATCGCCCAGCCCACCACGCGGCGACTGAACACGTCCAGCACGACGGCCAGGTAGAGCCAGCCGGCACCGGTCCGCACGTACGTGATGTCCGCCACCCAGAGGCGATTGGGCGCGGGCGCCTCAAACTGCCGTTGCACGAGATCAGGCGCCCGTGCCGCGTCGCGATCGCGCCAGGTGGTGCGCGGCGGGCGGCGCCGATGCGCGCCGACGAGGCCGGCCTCGCGCATCAACCGGGCCACGCGCTTGCGGCCGCACCGCACGCCCAAGGCCCGTAGCTCGGCGTGCACCCGCGGTGCGCCGTAGGTCCGCCGACTGCGCGTGAAGATCGTTTGAATCTGCTCCTGCAGCGCAGCGTTGGCCAGTGCCCGGGCAGACAGCGGCCGATCGTGCCAGGCGTAGAAACCGCTGGGGGAGACACCCAGCACACGACAGAGATGGCTGACTGCATGCGCGGCCTTCTCTCGTTTTATGAACTCGAAGGCCGCCCGGGCTTCGAGTGGGTCTCCTGCGCGAAGAAGGCTGCGGCTTTTACCAGGATTGCCCGCTCTTCCTTTAGTACGCGGTTCTCACGGCGGAGGCGGCGAAGCTCGGCGCGCTCTTCGGTCGTTAGACCGTCGGTCCGGCGGCCGGCGTCAAGATCGGACTGCTTGACCCAGTTCCGGAGCGACTGATCGGCGATGCCCAGATCCTTGGCGACGTGCCCGATCGATTTCCTGCCCTCCCGGACGAGCCGAACGGCTTCCTCCCGGAACTCCGGCGGGTAGGGTAGCTTCCTCCGTCCCATCGTGGACCTCCTCCGGGGCTATTGCCCCAACAGTAAGGTGTCCACGAAACCGGGGCAACTTCAATGCTCATCAGCCAGACGCATTCTAACGCATCGGCACCGCCGGTAAGCGTACAAAACCCCAGGGTCTTGTACAGTTTCTTGTTAGTCATTGGCCGACAGGTCGAAAATCTACTGAAACCCTAATAATTGTCGAAAATTGCGGCGCCTGACGAGCGGAAGATTCGAGGATCCAAAACGTTTTGGACACTGGGCCCCGTGCAAAACGTCCCTTGCGACCAAAGCACACCCTCTGGTATTATCGCCATTGCCCCTTTTACATCTCCAGCCGAGTTTCTCGAAATCTGCTTCAGCGGGGCAAAGAATCATCGTCAGCCCTCCGATTAACATCGCAAGCTGATCTTTTCGACTCTCCGATTCGCTGAAGTCGATCCACCTCTTTAGGGTTGGTCAACGTGAGGTTGCGACGGCAGCTCCCTCGATCCCGCTAAGATGTCTGTCGCGCCCGGCTCTCCGCCAAGATTGGAGGCCCCATCATGGTGAATCGCCTTTTCGGCGCGGCACTTCGGAGCACGCCGATCATCCCAGTCCTGGTCCTCGCGCTGATGACGGCCGCAGTCGCCCAGACCGTAATCCCGACGCAGATCAGCGGCTACTTGTGTCAAAACTTTGGAGGCATCAAAAGCGTCACGGGCCCGGCTGCTTTGGTGATCTTCGGCGCGACCCTGATTTTCGGGATGATCCGCCGGCACAGCAACTTGGTCGTCGACCTCGTCGTCGGCGGGTTCATCGCGCTCTTCATCTTCAACCTGCCGACCATCCTGGCCAGCGTGGGGATAACGACCGGCTGCTGAGCGATTGATGTCCCTGTCCTTAGCGCAAGTGAGCAATCCCGCTTCTCAGTTGCAGCAACTAATCTGCGCCACGTACGTCCAGTTGCAGGGCTTCGCGGGACCCGCCGCACTCGTCATGGTGGCCGTCGGCCTAATTGTCGCTATGGCCTCCGGTGGAATGGTGCGAACGGTGAGCTTAATTGTCGTTGTGCTGATCGCCCTTGCGATTCTGTCGTTCAACGACATTCTGGGCGCCCTCGGCGCCGGCGGCGGTTGCCCGTCGTAAGTCTTGGAGGAGATCCAAACGATGCTCGAGGCACCAGTCTACCCCGAGATCGACAAGGCTTTCTCGTTTTACGGAATGGAGCTCGACGACCTGGCGGTGTTCGTACTCGTCTTCTGGTTCGTCGAGACGATCGTCCGACAGGCAAACGTGCACGTCGGGCGTGTCGACTTTACGCTTTACCTGACCTGTGCGGCCACGCTTTTCCTCTTCCTCCTCTGGCGCGGAGTGAAGATCGGCCGGCCCCGGCACCTTCTCGAGGACGCGCTCAACTGGCTCGTCGAGCCCGAGTGCTGGGACATCACAGCGGACTGGGCGATCCGGCCGGCCTACATCATCGAGTCGGGTGGCCGGTGGAGAACTGAGCCCGCTCAGCCCGCACCCGCCGCGGCTTCGGAGCGTCCATCGTGGCCCTGAAGACCAACCCCGATTCCGAAACCGCCGGACTCGACAGCCGCTCGATCACGACCGAACTGGCGCCCTGGCAGGTCGAGCGCGAGGCGCTCCTGTTGGCGGAAGGCAGCTACGTGCTGGGGTTCCGGTGCGAACCGCTGGCCACCGACGGGATGTCGCCCCAGGAACTCGAGACGCTCGCCCGGCGCGCACAGGCGTTTCTGCACGCAATGCCGGAAGGCGAGGATCTCAGGATTGTCTACGAGGTAGCATCCGACCCCGGAGGAACTCTTCGCGATCACGCCGAGTGCACCGAGAACATCACTGGGACGCTGCGTCCTTGGCGCGATCTTCGACTGAGGACGCACCTGCGCAACCAGCGCCTCGGCACGACGCTCCGGGCGCGTCTTCTGATCTTCCTGACATACCACCCGCCGCGGCTGCATCCCCCGAGTCGGTGGGCCGTTTCGACAATCGTCGCCGGTCTCGTCGGCGTTCTCGCGAGCGCGCTGTTCGGTTGGCGGTGGGGCATACTCGGCGCCGGCGTCCTGTGGGCGGGTCTGTTTTTCCTGATGCCGCGCCGGCCCGGCCGGTTTGCGGCGCGTTTGCAGCGCCAGTTCGAGCGCGATCATCGGACGCTTGCGGGCATGCGCGCCGTTGCGATCGCCCACCTGGGTGCGATGGGCCTGCAGCCCCAGGCGCTCGCGCCCGAGGAGTACCTCGACGCTGTATGGCGATACCTCAACCCGCGGCAGGCCGCCGGCACGGTCGTGCCACCTGAGATCCCGGGCCATGTCTATGAGCTCAGTCGTTCTGAAACTGCGGCCGCGCCGTGGGCGCTCCCCGTGAGCTTCCGCCAGGTCGCCGCGAGAACCGGACTCGACCGCGACTGGGGTCATCTCCGCGTCGACGACCGGTTCGTCAAAGTCTTCGCGATGGACGGGCTGCCGGTCGGCACCACCGTCATGCTGCACTTGCTGCCGCTCCTGGGAATGCGGGAGCCGCTCACCTGCGTCTTCGACATCCACAAGCCCTTCTCACATCCGATGATCCAGCGACTCACGGCCCGAAGCTCGCTGGCCAGCAACGTGGCGGAGAGCGCCGCAAGCGAGGCCGCGACCGTCGGGGCCGCCCGGCAGCACCAGAGCCTGATGCAGATCCTGTCGCGCGTCTTCGGCGGCGAGATCCAGGTGGTCCGCGTCGGCCTCGGAATCGTGGTCGCCCGCCGGTCGCTCGAGCAACTCGACCGCACCGCCGTCGAGCTCTTCCGGCTCGCCGGCGAGATGCGCGCCCTTACGCTCGTGGACGAGACGCTGGCGCTTGCGCCGCAGTTCCGGCGCCTCCTGCCGGCCAGCGGGAAGACCAACCGCCGGATGCGGATCGCCACATCCGAAAACGCGGTCCACCTTATGCCGCTCAGCGGTCCGTGGCCGGGCTCCCCGCGCGTGGAGGCGGTCTTTCCCAACCGCTGGGGAGGGCTCACCGCGATCGACCTGTTCGATCGCCGGATCGCCGGCTGGAACGGGGTCGTGGCCGGCAAGACCGGGACCGGCAAATCGGCATTCGTCTGCCAGCTCTTGATGCAGTTGCTGCGTCCTACCGTGCGGGCCATCGTGATCGATAAGGGACAGAACGTGCCGCCCGGAAGCTACCTGACGCTCGCGCGGGCCCTCGGCGGTGCGGAAATCCGTTTCGACGTGGGCGGCGGGACGTCGATCAACCCCTTCGACATCGCCCCGGAACAGCTCGGCTACTTCCTCGGCGAGGAGGTCTCGCCCGACGACGCACAGCATGCCGCCCAGAAGCACACGTTTCTCGTGACACTGGTGGACCGGCTGGTCAGCCGTCGCGGCGGCCCCGGACTGAGCCTCGACGAGCAGGCGCTCGTGGGAGAGGCGATCGTGCAGATGTACCGCCGCCAGCATCTTCGCGGCGAGCCGGCGTTCCTCCGCGACCTCGTGGCGACGCTCCGCAATCCCGGAGGGGTCGGCGGCCACGCGCTCACCCCGGAGCAGGGCCGCGCAATGGACTCGATCGCAACGCGCCTCTGGCACTGGTGCGACCGCGGCCGGTACGCGCTACTCCTCGACCGGCCGACGAACGTCACGCTCGACGGCCTGATGACCTACATCGACATCGGGCCGATCACGAGCCAGCCAGAGCTCATGCCGGTCGTCGTGCTGCTGCTCCAGGACCTGATCTACCGGCAGGCCCTTCGCGGCGTGGGGCGCGAGCGCCTTATCGTGGTCCAAGACGAGCTCTGGAGTGTACTGGCCGATCCCACAGCCGCGCGGTTCCTCGACGACATGTACCGGCGGTTCCGGCACGTCGGCGCGGCCGTCCTCTCCGTCAGCCAGGACATTCGCGACTTCCAGAGCCCAGAAGCCCGCGCCATCCTCGGCAACGCGGCGTGGTGGTTCCTGCTGCCCGTCGTCGATACGAACAGCACAGTCGAGGTCGCCGGCCTGAACCCAAACCAAGCGAGACTCCTTCGGAAGCTCACGAACCGGCCGGGGGAACACGCGGAGATCTTGGCACTCGTTCGGCTGGGAGACCGCACGGAGTGCGGCGTGCTCGTGGCGAGGCCGACGAGCGCGGAGTTTTGGGTCGCGGCCAGCAATCCCGACGAACGGGCGCTCCGGGAACGGTACGTCCGCCAGGCGGATGGGGATGTGCTAGCCGCACTCGAGCGCCTGGCGCGCGACCACCCGCGCGGCTGCGACGTCTTGCAGGGAGGTATCACGGCATGAGGCACGAGGCACGGCATGGTGCGCGCACCGTCATTGCAATCGCGCTCATCGCGGCCAGCGTAGGACTCTGCTGGCCGCAGTTCGCACTCGGAGAAGACGCGGGGAGCGGCGCGAGCTTTCAGCCGAGCGATCCTATCACGCAGCTCACCCAGACCGTCCAGCAGTTGGCGCAGACCGTTCAGCAACTGACGGGATTCGTCTCTGCGATTTTCAGCCGGACGGCCGGCTCGCTGTTCGGTCCCGGCGGAACTCCTCCGTTCATCGGGAGCGGTTCAGGCCTGCCGTCCCTGCCCGTTAGCTCGTGGCTCGCGGCACTCCAGCAGTGGACGAATACGCTCGGGCAAGCCGCAAATTTCGTGTGGACGGAATTCGGCACCGAATGGGGTCAGGCGCCGGACTACACGTACAGCACGACGCAGATCGTCGCAGAACTCCAGCGGCTCGCGGCGCAGTTCCCAGACCAGGTCGGTCAGTGGCTCGCGCAGCTTGCTCAACGACTTGCCGGCGCCCCTGCCCCGCTCATGCGGACGCCGCAGTGGGACGCGGGGCAGGTTGTGCAGACCAATCCGATCTTTGCGAACCGCGCACACGCGGTTCAGCAGGCGCAGGTCGCCTCCACCGCCACGCAGGCGCAGGCCCAGGAAACCGCGCAGCAGGCGCAGGACGTGGCCCAGCAGGCCACCGCCGATACGACCGCCCAGGGCGCCGCCGTCTCCGCTCAGCAGATTGCCCAGCAGACGGCCGCCGCGGTGCAGTCCGCCCCGAGCACACGGGCGGCGGTCGAGGTAATGGCCGCCCCGCTCGCGCTGCAGCAGGCCCAGTCCGTAACGGCCCAAGCGGCGATCGCGTCCAAGTTGGATGCGCTGATTACGCAGCATGCGCAGCTCGCGACCCAATTCGCCGGCGCCGTGGCGGGGCTCGGCACCATCGCGGGCCTGCTGAGTCAGCAGCTGACCCAGGCGCTCGAAAGCCAGGCGCAGTCCTCGACCACGACTCAGGACACCATTTCCGGCGCTGCGACTGGAATCGCCGGCCAACTCAATTTCATCGTCGGGGGCGGCGACGCAACGGCGTTCAACAATTTCATGACAACATCCATAAGTGCCCCGTAAGCGCGGGCGAGGCGAAGGACTGTGCCGGGGGCACTGCAGTCCATCCTGAACGGTGTTGCCAATCCCGACCAGGCCGCCGCACAGTTCGAGCGCCTCGTCGCCTCGCTTGGCCTGTACGGAGACTTCCACGCGGTCGGGATGGCCGCGCTCGCGCTCTTCGCGCTCGCGGAAGTCTACCGCATCTGGATCGGCGGCGGCGAGCGCGAGCTCGTCATGCTGGCGGCAAAGATCGCCGTGGTCAGCTATCTAATCACCGGATCCCCGTCGCCGATCGAGTCGCTCGCCAAAGCCGCCTACCGCCCGTTCGCGGAGCTCGGCATCACGATCGCAAGCCAGGGCGGCGGCCAGGCGTATCAGGATCTCCTGACCCTCCTCGGCCAGAGCCTCGGGGTCGGTCCGCAGTTCTCGTTCTGGGACGTGATGTCGGCCGTGCTCGGGGATCCGTCCAACCTGCTCAACGTCATCCTGTGGGCGCTCATGTGGATCGCGTTCATCCTCGTGTTTGCCGCGGTGCTCGCGCTTTATCTGTTTGCGGTCCTCGGTTCGCGGATTTTCATCCTGATCGCGATCCTGTTCGCGCCACTCCTGCTTCCCATGATGCTGTGGCGGCCGGTGGCGGGTTTCGTGAGCCGGTGGATCGGGGTAGTGTTGCATGCGATGTTCCTGCCGATCATCGGCGCCATTACCTTGTATGCGGCCTTGGAGCTCGGCATGCTCGTCCCGCTGCAGTCCTGGGCCACCTGCGTTTCGCCGAGTTCACCCGGCGCCCAGTGTGTCGGAGGCATGATCGGCGGCCTCATAGCCGCGATCATCGGCGGGATGGTCGCCGTCTTTCTCATGCTGAGCGTCGACCGGATCGTCACCGGCCTCATCGGCGCGGCCGAGGTCACGGCAGCCGGGATCCTGGCGGCAAGATGGGCCGGAGGCGTGGTATCCGCGCCCGGGCGTGCGGTCCGGGCGGCGCAGACGGCGAGGGCGCAGGAGGCCCGTGCGATGCGATCCAGGGCAGAGGTCGTCTTGACTCAGGATTTGGAGACAGGCCGGTCCACCGCGGTGCGCCGCATCACGGCACCGGTCGAGACGCCTCAGCTCTAGACAAACTCGGTGCGTGATCCTTCCGGCGACCCGGCTATGGGCCGTTCCAACGGACCCACGGAGTTTCTGTTTCCGCTGTGGATGCTGGCCGCGAGTGCTCTGCTTCTATGGATCAATCTGGCCCACATCGCCGCGACCTACTGGCGCGGGCCGCGCGGCGATGGACTTCTCGGCACCCTCGGGACGGCGATCTTGCGGCCAGACGAGGTGTCGGCCTGGTTCAACATGGTGGTCTGGCAGGGCCTATTCGAGGGACACGTACTCGTGTGGCCGTTTTGGTACGTGATCGGCCGCCTGCTCCACCAGCCGCCGTCGCAGGCGCTGTGGACCTGGATCTACTACACGTCCTACGCATTCCGCCACGCGATCGGTGCCCCGCCCGTGCTGGCGGGCATCCTTTGGAATACCGCTCTGCTCCTATCGCTCGTCTGGCTTCCGGCGCTGCTCATCAGGTGGCGAGTGGTATCGAGCCGCGGCGTGGATCTTCGGCTCGGCACCGCTCACTGGCCGTCCCCGAAAGTCCTGAAACCGTACCTGCGGGCGGCCGGGCGCGTGGGGTCGCTGCCGCTCGGCCGCATCGCCGAAGGCCGCCCGGGCGAAGGGCGCCAACTCGCACTTGCGCTCCGCGATCGCAAGATCAATATCGGTCGGTTCTCCCACGTAGCCCTCTGGGGCGTGAGCGAGGCCGGCAAGACCTCCGGAGTGTTCAAGACGTGGCTCTGGAGCGACCTCTTCATGAACGATCCATCCGCGGTGGACAGCGACGGATGGCCGACCCGGGCCATGAGCTCGGTCGTCGTCGACATGAAGCACGCCGAGAATCGGCCGGACATCTACGGGGACATCGCACCGTACGCTGCCAAACTGCCCCGGCGCCTTCTGATGCTCGCGCCCGGGGACCTCGACCGCTCGCTGCACTACAATCCCCTCGACTTCGTGCGCGTTTCTGCTGACCAGCCCAACGCGTCCCACGACATTGACGCTCTCGCCGACGCCATCATTCAGAACACGCCGAGGGCGGAGAAGGACGACCAGTACCATCAGGGGCGTGAGTGGCGGCTGCTCCGCCTCTTGATCGAGTACGTCTGCGACGTGCAGGAGGCCCGAGACCACGGCGTGCGCGAGGTGACCGGCCTCTATGACGAACTTGCGCAGATGGTCAGGCCGGTACTGCCGGCGGGGACGCCAATCCCCTCACTCCGATCGTTTCCGATGATCGCCGCGATGGCGATGCTCGACGGCCAGAAGCTGATCGGTCTCATCCAGACGACCGTCACAGACCCCGCCTACCCTGAGAACTGGCGCGTACGGTGTGAACACTTCGCGAAGGAAGCCGCCCGGAAAGAGGACGTAACGGGCTGGCTCGAGGGCCTGCAGCGCCGGCTGGCGGTCTTCACCTCGTCCGGCGTCGCCGCCATCAGCAATCGCAGCGACTTCTCGCTCGACCTCGTGGGCCACCAGCCGTCTACTCTGATCGTCGCGATGCCGCGCGAACTGACCAAGGGCCTCGAGGTCTATTCCGCGCTCATCATCACGCAACTGCTCCAGCAGCTGAAACGCGTCGCGGCCGCTTCCCGAACCGGCTGGCTTCCCGTTCCCGTGACGCTGTATCTGGACGAGCTGCCGGCCCAGGGCCGGATCCCGCAGCTCGAGCATGAGATCGCGACACTCCGCGACATGGCGGTCTGCTTCGTCTGCGGGATGCAGAGCACGGCGGCGCTTGAGGGAAAGTACGGCACTGTTGCCGCCGAGGCGATCAAGAGCACCACGAACACCAAGATCGTGATCGGCCGGAACCTCGGCCACGAGGACGCGGAATACTTCTCGAAGCGCGCCGGCGACACCACGATTCTCGTCCCCGGCACAAGCCAAGGACCGTCCGGCGCCACCCGTTCCACGCACCTGGCCCGTCGAGCGCTCATCACCCCGGACCAGATCCAGACGATGAAACAGTTTGAGGCGCTGGTGTTCCTTCAGACGGGATACGTAACGCAGACGCGCCTGCGGCCATTTCACGAAATGGCCAAAGAACGGGCGCGCGTGCCGATAGATGAGCGGTTTGTCGCCGGCGGAACCAATCGGGACGGAGAGCGAGTCTCTCCCGTTTGGGTCCTCCGCAACCGGCAGGCCGAGCTCGACCGCGTGCTGGGACCATGGGACACCAGGTCAACGAGACCCAGCCCCGCGCCGGCGACAAGGGCGGGCGCTGCAGCGGCTCGCTCGGCGTCACGCTCAGTCGCCGCGTTCACAAAGCAGCCCGAGACAATTGACGATGGGCCGCGAGCAGCGACAAGCGACGCGTCGACCGCAGTCGCCGGCTCTGAGGACAGCCAGTCAGACAATAAGACGTCTACGGCTTCGAGCGGCGAAACGGCTCGACCCACGAAGAACGGCGAGACGCCTACCGTTGCAGCCGGGCCGCCCGCCCCGATAGCATCCCCATCTCAACCGACGCCCGATCCCGGCGCTGTGAGCGATCTCGCCGGCCTGTTCAATACGATTGTGCGAGGACGGCTATCGAACGGCCAGTTGGTCGACCGTGCTACTCCCGGGTGGTGGGTGCCCCTGCCCGACGGGGATCATCTCGTCCTCCGCTGGTCGCTCGCCCGATCGTTTGGAGAACTGCGCCGAACCAAGGCCCACGACATCGCCGAGCGCTGGCAGCGGGCCGGATTCGTGATCGCGCGTCGCCTCAGCGTTACGGAAAGCGGCGAGAACGTTGCCGTCCTCGCGTTTACTCCCGACGCGGTCCGGCGACTCATGCCGGCCGTGATCGATGTCGTGGGCGCTTGGCCACGGCTTATGCCGAGCGACTTGCACGGCCTCGAACTTGGGTTTGCTCCAGAGACCAAACCTTCGGCGTCGCCAGCACGCTCGCCGAAGAATAGCCCTGACGAGGCCCTTCAGGCGGTGATGGCCTGGGCGCGGATGAACAAGAATACGCTGCAATCAGCTGGCAGCCAGGAACTTGGTCAGTGGGAAGGCACGGCACAGGGAGAGTCCGTCTTACTGGTCCGTCAGGCGTATCTGAATCGTGTCCTCTTGGGCCAGTACTTCGACTTGCGGGCCATCATGACGGCCTGGCGAGATGCTGGCGTGATTGTCGCAGAGGAAAGACGCTTCACAATATACGCGCGTGTAACCGATCGCCAACAGCATGGGGCGCGGTTCGTAGCCTTCCGATGGAGCCAGCTCGAGGCGGCAAGTCTATTAAAGAAATAGGTAGACTACTGACGATGTGTTCGACCAGTCTCGCCTGCTCGTGGGGCTTCAAGACGGGAGCCCGATTTTGACGCTACCGAGCACCCCGCCGGATCGGGTTCCGCTCGTAGCGTAACCTGTAACCGCACAGCCCGGGACGTTCCCTCTGCGAAGCCGCTCGCGGCGACGAGGGCCGGAACCATACAACGGTTCGGTTGACGGCATCGCCGTCCGGTCTCATCATGGCCGCAGGGCTTCCTGAGCGGAGGTGGATGTGAGCGAACAGAACGGCGACGGGCACAAAACTGCGACGGTACAGCCGCCGGTCGGCCGCCCGTTCAGCCCAGGCCCTGATCCGCGCAGAAACGCAGGCGGTCGACCCAAAGGTTTGGCCGCCGCCGCCCGCGCTGCCGTGGGCGAGGAGGGGGCCGACCTCATCGCTTTCTTTAGCGCCATCATGCGCGGTGACCACAAGTTCCTGGGCGAGCAGCGGTCTATCGCCCTGCGCGATAGAGGGCTGGCCGCCTCATGGCTTGCTGACCGTGGGTTCGGCAAACCGCCGCAGACGGTCGAGATCGCCGACGTCGAGCGCCAGCAGACCGCCGCCGCGTTACAGAGGCTCGCCGATCTGCCGGAGGAGTTGAAGGCCGGGATTCGCGCGTGGCTCATGGAGCGCCGCGAGCGGTACCTCGCCGAGGAGCGCGAGGCGGCGGAGCGGCGGATGCTGTCGTTCATGCCGTCGGTCGGGACGGGCGGTAACGGGAGCGATCCCAGGGATGAACGACAAGAGTAACGATTCCACGCGGACAGTGGTCGGGGAGCCATGGTGACAGGCTGGTGCGTGCGGATGCGACACGGCCGGTGGTTGACTTTCCCGGTTCAATTTCGCGGCGCCTTCGCGCGGCCGCAGTGGGTGCGGTGGCACGACGCGCGCATCGCAGCGCTACGGTGCGCGCCGAGCCTGAACCGTTTCCTCCAACGCTGAGCGACCGCTCCCGAGGGCTTTAGCAAGCGTCCGGAGGAGTCGGACAAGTAACCTTCGCCTGCCACGTCGGGCGACGCCTCCCGCGCAGTCTACCGTCATTGCTATTTTCCGATGTTTCGCTATCCTGCGTGCCGCTCCGATTTTTTCGTCAGCGACCATGGCGAGGAAGTAAGGATGGTCCAGCCTGTGGCCCACTCCGTGATCTAAGGAGGCAGTCGGTCAGGGGATCGACGGCCCAACAAGAGGCATCGTTCGAACGTGGCCAGAAGCCCGCGCGGCCACTCCGGGGAAACACAGCGATAGCCTGAATCATCGTACCCGATGCGCTCGACCTTCGTTCAATCCCCGGACACCGACGGTCTGAACCGAGGGAAGTAACTGCCACCCGGTGGGCTCGTCAGAGGCCTGACTTTCGAACCGTCAACATTCATGATGTACACTTGTCCCTTGCCGTAGTCCCCGTGCGTAAACGCAATTCTACGGCCGTCTGGGCTGAATGTCGGAGACACGTTCATCCCAGGCGTACTCGTCAACCACACGACGCGGGTTCCGTCAATGGCCATGACGTAGATTTGGAAATCCCCATTACGGTTGGATGCGAATGCGATCGAATGGCCATCAGGACTGAATGCCGGACCGATGTTGACGCCCGGCGTTGATGTCAGACGAATCACGTGCGATCCATCAACGTCCATCGCGTAGATCTGCTCGTGTCCATCTCGACCCGATTGGAAGACGATCCGGCGGCCGTTGGCGCTGAATGCCGGGCTGCCGCTTGTTTCTGACACGTGGGTCAAGCGGGTCACGTGCGAGCCGTCCGCGCGCATAACGTAGATCTGAAGATTCCCGTTGCCGTTGCCGGTGAACGCAATGCTACGACCGTCAGGACTGAACGCGGGTTCTCCGGCCTGTAGCGGCGGGTTCGTCAGGCGGAGGACATGCGACCCATCCGCATCCATGATGTAGATTTGGTCCGTTCCGCTTCGACTCGATCTGAACACGATCCTGCGGCCATCGGGGCTAAACGCGGGGCTCAAGGAGTCCCCGGGGCCGTTCGTCAGGCGAGAAACGTTCGATCCGTCCGAATTCATAACGTAGATTTGTCGCGTCCCGTCGCGATCAGATTCGAACACGATCCCGCCTGGTGGAAGGGCTCCCACATTCGGGACCACGACACTTGTGAGAACGACGGCCATTACAAGCGAGACGACAAGCCTTCGAAACATCATTTCGTTCCCCCCGCTCAGGCGGCGATGTACGCGCGCATGCGCCCATGCTAAGAGGGAGAAATGATCTCCGCATCGTCAGAAACCCGTAACCGGTACGTATAAGTGCGAGGATACGTAAAGGGCCGAAGCGTGGGCTAGCGGGATCTGTTAGGAGAGGGTTACCTCGCGCAGCCCGTTTTCTGTAGCCCACACGGCAATTTGTGATCGGGAATCGAACCCAAGCTTATTGAGGATGTGCTGCACATGCGTCTCCGCCGTTCTTTGTGTAATGGCTAGTCGGGACGCGATCTCGTGGTTCGTCAATCCTTGCGCCACGAGCGCTGCCACTTCCCGCTCTCGAGGTGCCAGGGGGGCGGGGCGATTCGCAGCGTCGACATCTCTTGCTGCTGTGGGTTTGTGACGGTCACCGTCTGGTGAGGAAAGGGCGTACTCGATAGCCTGCTCCAGCGTCATCGCCCGGCCCTCAGCCCATGTTGCGGTGAACGTTGCGCCATCGATCATTGCTCGGATTTCGGTCACGGCACGTTCGTACGCCTCACGATCCGGAGCGGGTAGCGCGTAGTCAGAGTCTTCACGGACGACCTCAGCCGCCGCGAACAACTGTAGCGCTCGCTCAGGCCGACCTTGCGACGCGTTCAGACTGGCGATCCCATAGAGGCAACCCTGAATGGACAACTTGAGTCCCAAATCTCGTGAGAGAATCAGACCCTCCTCGTATAATCGCAAGGCTTGTTCATGATTCCCTACCTGGCGCAAAGCGTGCGCCGACGCGGTCAAGGCGCCAGCACGTCCCTCAGTGGCCCCAAGGTCCCTGAAGAATAACAGGCTCTTTTGAAGCAGGTGGACGGCCTGATCGAGATCGCCCTCATAACGCCTCACATGGCCCAGGAACAAGAGCGTGTACGCGATGCCTCCTTTGGACCCTCTCTTTTGATACAGATCTAACGACCGCTCCAACAATGCACTTGCCACAGAGTACTCTCCTTGAACGTATGCAAGGCGTCCACGCTGGCGCATCGTCTCGGCCGTATAATGCATGTCGCCGAGCGCTTCGAATAACTGCTGACCTTCCTCCAACAGTCTCGCGGCACGTTTATAGCTACCCACGTCTCTGTAGACCAGCCCGAGCATGTGGAGCAAGCCCGCAGTATGCTCCTTATGTCTCAGCCGTCTGGCGAGGACCAAGCCCTCTTCGCCCAGAACCGCCGCCTGCCGATAGTCCCCTTGCAACCACGCCAGGAAGCCAGCATAACGCAGTGCCCTTGTCCTCCCGGAGGTTGCGAACCCCTTTGTCTTTTCGAGAAACTGAGTCAGCCATGCCCTGCCTTCTCCATAGTGACTGCACGCAGACCAGAATCGGCCAAGCGCGCCTGCCAGCTGCAGCCCAATTTCCATATTGTGTTCTGAGGACCAAGTGAGCGCCGCTCGGAGGTTATCGTGCTCCTTCCGGAGTCGCTCCAACGTCTGCTGATGGCACTCCCAACGGATTTCTCGCAAATCCGGGTACGCCCGCTCTCCGAGGTCTGCGAACCACCGCAGGTGCCGGTTGCGCGTCCTGGTTGCCTCATCGAACTCTGTCAGCCGTTCGAAACTATACTGCCGCACCGTCTCTAACAAGTGGTACCGGGCCTCGCCGTCTCGTGTTTCCGCCACGGCAACGGACTTGTCCACCAACTGCGCTAGCAAGTTGATAATCTGGGATGCTTCAATTCCCGCTCCGCCACAAATCGCCTCCGCGGCGACCAGCGTCCAACCTCCTGTGAACACAGATAACCGCCTGAGCAATGCACGTTCCATTTCCGAGAGGAGGCCGTAACTCCAATCCATGGTGGCGCGCAGTGTCTGCTGACGCGGAAGACCGTTCTGCCTTCCGCCCGTAAGGAGCCGAAAGCGATCGCACAGCCGTTCGGCGATCTGCGCTACGGTCAACACAGGGAGTCGTGCCGCCGCTAATTCAAGCGCCAATGGGATCCCGTCCAAATTCGCGCACACTTCCACAACGGAACGGGCATTCCGCCTAGACAGGGTGAACGTCGGATCGGCGGCCCGCGCGCGCTCGCAGAAAAGGCGCACTGCCTCGTACCTCGTCAGTCCCTTCATCGAAGGCAAGGAGTGGTGCATTGGATGCGAGAGTGAAGGGACGCGCCATTTAGTTTCTCCCCTCACGTCAAGTGCATGACGGCTTGTGGCCAAGATCTGTAACTCAGCACAGCATTCCAGGAGGGTATCGCTGAGTCGCGCGCATGCGAACTGAAGGTGCTCACAATTGTCGAGCAACAAGAGCAACGACCTAGGTCGGAGATAGCCCACCAAAATATCGATTAGCGAGCGGCCCGGCTGCTCTCGTACGCCGAACGCAGTTGCAACCGCATGAGGCACCAAGTCCGGGTCAGAGAGCGCCGCAAGTTCCACCCACCAGACGCCATCGGGAAACCGTTCCATGAGTCGGGCTCCGATTTCCAGGGCTAGCCTCGTCTTACCGCAACCACCCGCGCCTGTCAGGGTGAGCAAACGTGTCCCGGGCAGGAGCCGCTTGATCTCCGCGATCTCTTTCTCACGCCCGATAAAGGTGGTGAGTTGGGTGGGGAGATTGTGAAGGCGTCGGGGAGCAGGCAGCGTCATGCCGCTCCGTGACCGAGCGCGCCGCCCCGGTCCCCTCCTAACCGCTCGCTCCGCGATCTGCTTCCTCGGTCGACGAGCCACCGCGCCCCCCGATGAGAAATGGCCGTTACCTGTTAGGGGGCGGGTTCGGCGGGCCGGTAACGCGGACCTCCGATTCGCCAGGTGGCAGTGCGGTTGGAAGAGTGGGAACCAGTCCTCTACGCCGAGAAGCCTCACGCACATGTTTACAAAGTCGGTAGCATGGTACGATGCCATCTATAGTTGGAAGGACTACAAGCACGAGGTTCGGCAACTTCGGCTGCTCATAGAACAGCATGCACAGCGTCCCATCGCCACGCTGCTCGACGTGGCATGCGGTACCGGTCAACATCTCACGTCCCTCAAAGACCGTTATGCGGTTGAAGGGCTCGACCTCGACCCCGAGATGCTCACCGTGGCACGGCAGCGTCATCCCAACGTCGCGTTTCACCAAGGTGATATGCGAGCCTTCGATCTCGGGCGGTGCTTCGATGTCGCGACGTGCCTCTTTGCGTCGATCTCTTACTGCCGGGGCATGGCCGAACTTGAGCAGACCATCAAGTGTATGGCGAGGCACGTTAATCCGGGCGGGCTCATCATCGTGGAACCATTCTGAGGTGGCCCCGGTTTGGTGGAGTGTGAAGCTCTGGAGTCTCTGTTCCCCACCCCCTTCCATATAGGTAGTTGTTCTTCGCTCTCCCGAGCCGACGCGCCCACGCACGTCGTCGAGTCCGGGGGTA
>Ga0209580_10000129_pt1 | contig 54341 bp, 36 predicted proteins | sample Coa_R1_5_FD_187153 | JGI IMG/M metagenome (GOLD analysis project Ga0209580, IMG submission 187153) | Surface soil microbial communities from Centralia Pennsylvania, which are recovering from an underground coalmine fire - Coalmine... | ecosystem: Environmental > Terrestrial > Soil >... | reverse complement strand
GTTCCTCGACAACGTGCGCGTCAGCGCCGAGCACGTCCTTGGCGAGGTGGGCCGGGGGCACGTCGTGGCGCTCAACATCCTGAACGTGGGCCGCTTGAAACTCGGGGCCGGATGCGTCGGCGCGGCGAAACACGCCCTCCGCGACGCGGTGGCGTACGCCCGCGAGCGGCGGCAGTTCGGCCGGCCGATCGCGTCGTTCGGGTTGATCCAAAAGAAGATCGCCGAGATGGCGATTCGCATCTACCTCGCGGAGAGCATGGTGTACCGCACCGGCGCCCTCCTCGACCACGCCCTCGACGGGATCGACTTAACCGGCGATGGCGGGCGCGGCGCGGCCGCCCGCGCGCTCGCCGAGTACGCTCCCGAGTGCGCGATCAACAAGGTCTTCGGCTCTGAGGCGCTCGATTTCGTCGTGGACGAGATGGTGCAGATCTACGGCGGCTACGGGTTCATCGAAGACTACCCCGCCGCCCGCGCCTACCGCGATGCCCGCATCAACCGGTTGTACGAGGGGACGAACGAGATCAACCGGCTGGTGATCGCCGGACAACTGCTGCGACGGGCCGCGAACGGGCGGTTGCCCGTGTTGGAGGCGGCGGCGCGAGCGGCGGAGCACCTCGGCCGGGATCCGGGCGCGCCGGAGGAGGAGCGGGGGGACCTTCTCGCCCGCGCCAAGACGGTCGTCCTGGCCGGCTTGGGGCGGGCCTTCGACCGCCTCGGCCCAAGCCTCGACGAGCACCAGGAGGTGCTCGCCTTGGTCAGCGACGGGATGATCGAGATCTTCGCCGCCGAATCCGCGGTGCTCCGCGCGGCGGCGGGCGCGGGCACCCACGGCGGCCCGCTGATGACGGAGATCGCGGCCTACGCGGTCGACGCGATGGCCCGCCGACTCGGGGGGCTCGCCGCCGAGATGCTCTCCGCGGTCGAAGAGGGGCCGCAGTTGGAGCGCGATCTCATCGGCGTTCGCCGCCTTCTCGCCGTGCCGCCCCGCAACACGCTTGCCGCCCGGCGGGCGATCGCCGAGCGGATCCTAGAGGGCGGCGGCTACCCACTTGGGCTGCCGGCCGCGTAGAGGGCGAAGGCCGGGGTCCGGCGGGCGCGCCTCGCGGATCAGGGGATGCGGAGCTGTGGCCGCGTCCCCTTGATGTTGCCGACGATCCCGGCCCGTCGCCCGCCGGCGGTTTTTCATATCCCTCCGTCGCCGGCGGAGCCGAGAGGTGGCCGCGTCCCACGGGACGCACGGACGGAGGGAGGACCGTCGGCTGCCTCCGGGGACTGCGCCGTCACCCCGAGGCTCCCGGGGAGGGGAGGACACGCCGCCTCCCCCGCCGCCGGCGATGTCCGGGCACATGCCGAAAGGGGCACACACAGAATGTGGGGTTGCGCGGTCGGAGCGCCTGGCTTGCCGCGGTGAGGAGGGGTCCACGGTGGTGGCTGGTCCCCGCGTTGGAGGAGCTGTGAGCGCAGACCTGATCACCGAGGCGCCGTTGCCGGTGGCGTTCTTCATGCGCCTGGGCACCCGCTCCTGCGAAGAGTGGATCAGCCTGACGCGGGTATTGCTCCTGCTGACGCTGATTCCCGCACTCTGGTTCGGGGTCATTCCGATGACCCACCCAGCGGTTACCCCGATCGTGGTCCTCCTCGGCGCGTACGTGATTCTCCTCGCGGTCGGGCCTCGCTGGATCGTGCTCTTCCGGAAGGTTGATCTCATCATCGCCCTCGACATTCTGGTGGTCACGCTTGTGGTGATCATCTCGGGGAACCTGAACAGCCCATTTCTCTATCTCTACTACCTGACGATTCTCGAGGCGGCGGCCCGGCTCAACCTGCGCCAGGCCATTGCCGCATCTTTGGCGATGGCCGCGATAATCATCCTGCTGTGGACGCGCGCCGGGGAAGGGACGGCGCTGGAGACGACCGGGTTCCGGCTTGGGGCCGTCATCGCCGGCGGATTCTTTCTGGCGCTGTTCCTCGGCATGCTGGTGCAGGATTACCGGGCGACGCTGGAACGGGCCCGGTGGACGGATTTGCTGGATCGTCGTCTCCGGGAAGCCACTGAAAAGATGGAGGCGCAGCTTCAGGAACTGCAGTTTTACAATGACCTGGCCAGCCACCTCTCCGGAGAACTGCGGGTGGAGGGGGTGATCGAAATTCTCCTCCGCGTCTTTCTGGAGACGGTTGGGATGCCCAAAGGGGTGGCCTACGTCACGAGGGAGGATGAGTTGCCCCGGTTCGTCGCCGCCCAAGGGTTTGACTGGGCGGAAGCCGGACACGCGCCGGGGGATCTGTCGCTGCCCGTTCTGCCCGCTGGAGCTGTCGGCGGGGAGGTGTTGATCCATCGGATCCAAAGCACCGACGGCCAGCCGGAGCGGGTCCTGGCATGTGTCCCTCTGATTCGTGCCGGCGGGCTGCGCGGGTGGCTGTGTGCGCTCGGCGATATCCCGGAGACCTTTGCCGAGTCCGTGCTCCGACGGGTTCACGGAATGGCCGCCCAGGGGGTGTCGGCCCTGGAGGCCGCTCGGCTGCACGAGGAAGTCCAGCACATGGGGGGGGCCGATCCTTCCCGTTCGCTTTTCCCGTGGAGTGGGGTGCAGAAGCTTGTTACGGACGAAATCCGACGATGTACGGGGCTGCTGATCGTCTTCTCCATCGCGGAGATTCAGTTGGAGGACTACTCCAGCGATGCGGTCGCGGAGAGCGACAGAGATTTCGCGCTCCGGCGCGCCATCAAGGTGTTGCAAACCTCGCTGCGGCGGGTCGACGTGATCGCCCACGACGGGGCCGGGCGGTTTGCGGTATTGCTTCCGAGAGTCGCCAAGATCAACGCCGTCGACATCCTCCAGCGGTTGATGCGGAGATTGGAAGAAGATGCCGTGGCGGCCCAACTCCTCAGCGTAAAACGGCTCATGATCTCCGCGGGCGTCGTCTCCTTTCCCGAGGACGGCACAACCGTCACCGATCTGATCGATAAGCTCTCGGAACTGCTCGCGCAGGGGCCGTCAACCCCGGGGCGCGTCAAGGTCCCCATCTCTTAGTCCCCACAGATAGTCCCCACAGAGTTCCTCACCCCGAGCGTCCGGGTTCCTGCATCGCCGCTGCTGATCTACCGTGCCGGATCGCGTAGTTGACAGGGTAGGATCGCGACCGTAAACTTGCTTGTGGCGGGAGTGCCGCCATCGCGGGGGGCGTGGTGTAGCCTGGTTTAACACACCTGCCTGTCACGCAGGAGACCGCGGGTTCAAATCCCGTCGCTCCCGCCAGATCAAACCCAGTACAGGCTCTCGCTCTTCCCCTGGTTCGGGATGCGCCCGAAGAGCCGGTGATCTCCTCCGGGCACCGATCGGGGCTTTTTTTATGAACCGGACACCTGCGATACGCCACCCAACGAGATCACCGCTGTCCTCGAACCGGCACGGCGTGCCTGGTCCGTGCTCAATGAGTAGGCGGGAGCGCGGGGTGGGGCGTCAAGCGAATAGGAAAGCGAATTCGAGTAGAAAAGCACATTGAGGGAAGGAGAAGGCGGCACATGGACGTCGGAATTCTAGGGTCGGGGGACGTGGCGAAAGTCCTGGCTGCCGGGTTCCTCAAGTGTGGTCACGGGGTGATGGTAGGCACGCGCGTCCCTGCGAAACTGGCAGACTGGGCAAAGGAGTATCCGCGTGCGCGCGTAGGCGGCGTCGGCGACACGGCGAAGTCCGCCGAAGTCCTCGTCCTGGCGGTCAAGGGCACGGCGGCGGCGGAGGTCCTGCGCGCCGCAGGCGCGGCCAATCTGGCGGGAAAGGTCGTAATCGACGCGACAAACCCCATTGCAGATGCGCCGCCCGCGAACGGGGTGTTGAAGTACTTCACCGATCTCAATGAATCACTGATGGAGCGTCTCCAGCGGGAGTTTGCCGGCGCCCGGTTCGTGAAGGCGTTCAATTCTGTCGGCAACGCGTGTATGGTCCACCCACAATTCAGCGGGGGAAAGCCCACCATGTTCATATGCGGGAACGACGATGCGGCGAAGAGCATTGTCACCGGCATTCTCGATCAGTTCGGTTGGGAGACGGCCGATATGGGTAAGGCCGAAGCCGCTCGTGCGATTGAACCCCTCTGTATCCTCTGGTGTATCCCCGGTCTCCTCCGCAATGATTGGGTTCATGCGTTTAAGTTGCTCACCCGAGGGTGACAGCGGCAGAGACCGGCCGTGTCAGAGCAGCGCGAGTTGGCCAACTCCGCTTAGCAACCCATCGTTGGGACCCCGGACGGATCCGGGCGTGCCACGATCATCGTGTGTGATCTCAAGTGCAGCGCGGCCCATCGTCACCGACGTCGCGGAGAGGTTGTTCCCTCGTCTCAGGAGGGCGGCCCGCTTACCTGGAAATCAGCGGGGGCGGCGCGATGCTCTTGGGCAATAACAGGTAGTAGCGGCCGAGGGCGCGCATGGTGCCTGCCCGCGCTTCAGCCTCGGACCCGAAGCCCCAGAAAAGATCGCCACGCACCGGTCCGGTAATCGCCCCCCCGGTGTCCTGTGCGACCAGCAACCGCCGTACCTGCCCACCTCGATCCGACGCGTCGAGAAAGATGGGCGCGCCCAGAGGAATGAACCGGTCGTCGACGGCGAGGCTGCGCCCGGGCGTCAGGGGGATTCCCTCTGAGCCGATCGGGCCATCGCCGGTCATTTCACGGAAGAAGACGTAGGAAGGATTCTGATCCATCAACGCCGCACCGGCTGTGGGATGGTTCACGATCCAGGCGCGGATCGATTGAAGAGACACCGCATCCCGGGCGAGCGCGCCACGATCGACCAGGACCTTGCCGAGCGCGATGTAGGGCTGCCCGTTCTGCCCGTCATAGCCTAGACGCACGATCGATCCATCCGGTAGTCGGACCCGTCCCGAACCTTGAACTTGAAGGAAGAAGGCATCCACGGGATCGTCAACCCAAAGAATGGCAAGATGCATCGCATCGAGTGCACCATGTTCAATTTCGGTCCGGCTCGCGTACGGCTCGAGGGTGCCGTGGACGACGCGGCCGGCAATCCGTTCGCCCCGCCAGGCGGGGCGGAAGCGGCCGAGGTCCACCGTCACCAGGTCGGGGGGGCGCTTCAGAATGGGTGTGAGATAGCGCCCGCCGCGCTGGCGTGCGCCCCTGAGCTCGGGTTCGTAATAGCCGGTGAAGAGACCCTCGCTCGAGCCATTGTTGCCGGCCAGGTAGGGCCTGAACTCGGCCTCGAAGAAGCGCCGCGCTGCTTCGTCGTTTCTCACTACCTGTCCCGCGTCGGCGCAGGGGCCGCGCCAATCGGCGGCCGTGGATTTCAGGGCAGGCGGGCCGACGGCGGCGCCGTCGCGGAGCTTCGCCAGTTGGCCGCAGGACATGAGGAACGCGAAAAGCGCATCGGACAAACGATCCTCGGTCCACCCCCGCAGCGCGCCGAACCCCTCGGGTGTAAGCGTGAGATGTGGGGGAGGCGGCGGGCCACTTGTGCACGCGGCAACGAGGAACAGCACAAGAGCTGCGGCGGGGCTCGCGAGGCGCCAATTCATCGCCGGGCCGGTGTGGGGAGGTCGGGGGGGAGGAATTCTCCGCCGATATCGGCGATCGTCCTGACGAACTTCTCCCGGCCGCCGTCGACGATCTTGCCGTCCCCGGTGCGCGTGATCCGGTTCGAGGCCGACCCAGTCATCTCAAACAGGTATTCTTGCCGCCCGACCTGGTATTCCTCGCGCCCACGGCGATCCCGAAGGGGGGACACCGTGACGGGGGTCTCTTTGTCAGCGTTGATGACCTACGCCCCGGGTGCCAGACGCCGGCTCCTTTCGGAACCGGAAAGAGGCACCCGGACCATGCCCAGGTCGGTTACCCGGTCGGGCAATTCGAAAGAGATCAAGCGGATCGTCTGCCGGAGGGGTAGATCGACGTGCGGTGCGGTCGGGGACCAAGCACCCGGCCCAGGAGATAGCGGCCGTCCGATCGAAAGTGCGCCTCCGGATAAGACATGCGGGCCTCGAAGACGGGCACCGCGAAGGCTACGGACGGATGGGTCACCCCCTCGCGGCGTTTGGCGAAGATACCGTAGGCGCCTGGTGGAAACTTTAGTCGGACCCTGGTGTTTTGTGCCGTCCGACGCGAGACGCCGGTCGGCCGGCACCACGGATGGGGCCGCGCCCGGCGCCGGGGACATCGTCGACGAAGAGGTGTGGATTCTATGGCAAGCTGGATGCGCGCGGCGCAGCGATCGATCATGTCGTCACCCCCGACCGGCGGGGTGCGGCCGCCCGCCGCGCCGCAGGGTCGGCGGGGTGGATGGCAGCGATGGCGCCCTGTGTGCACCCTGGTCCTGGTTGCCCTCGCCCTCGCCGGATGCGCGGCCGCCCGGGGGCGCGGGCAGGACCCGCGGGCCGCCGCACCGCCTCCGCCCTCCGTCGTTGTCGTCGAAGCGATTCGGCACACCGTCCCCATCTATAGCGAAAATGTGGCGCAAACGGTCGCTGTTCAGATCGTGGACCTGCGCGCGCAGATCGGGGGGACGCTCGAGCAGGTGCTGTTCAAAGAGGGCGCTGAGGTCAAACGGGGCCAGCTGCTTTTCGTCATCGACCAGCGCCCCTATGCCGCCGCGCTTCAGGCGACCCGGGCCCAGCTGGCAACGGCGCAGGCGAACCTTAGGCAGGCGCTCGAGCAGGTACAACTCGCCCAGGCCAAGGCACAGCAGGCGGCCCTCCAGGCGACTCTGGTGAATGCGCAGAAACAGGTGGAACGCGATCGCTATCTGGTGGCGCAACAGGCGGTCGCACAACAGCAACTGGACAACGACACCGCGGCGGAGCAGGCAGCTGCCGCCAACGTTGCGGCGCAGGAGGCCGTGGTCAAGAACACCGCCCTTTCGACCCAGATCGGCATCGAGCAGGCGCGCGCGGGCGTGCAGCAGGTTCAGGCCGCGGTCACGCAGGCCGAACTCAATCTTCGCTATACGCTGGTGCGGGCGCCGATTGACGGCACCGTGGGTCTGTTGAGCGTCGACCAGGGCAACCTGGTTGCCGCCAACGCGGAGCTCGCCACGATGTCGTCGGTCGACCCGATCGTCGCTCAGTTCCGCCTCAGCGAGGTCACGTTCCTCGGCCTCGTCAAGCGCACCTCCGCCGAGGCTGCGAGAACGGGGTCGACTCCGCTCGGCGTGCCGTCGTTCCAGTTGGTGCTGGCGGACGGCAGCACCTACGCGCATCCCGGCACCTTCCGGACGCTCGACCGGGCGGTGGATCCCCAGACCGGGACGATCGTCGTGCAGGCACTGTTCCCCAACCCAGAGCGGCTTCTGCGGCCGGGCATGTTTGCGCGTGTGCGGGCCAAACTGCAGGACCGGCCCAACGCCGTGCTCGTCCCGCAGGTGGCGGTGCAGGAGGTTCAGGGGGTCAAGACGGTATTCGTCGTTGCCCCCGACAATAGTGTCTTGGTGCGTTCACTCGAGGACGGCGGGCCGTACGGCCAGTTCTTCGTCGTCCTTAATGGGCTGCGCGCGGGCGACCGCGTGATCGTCGAGGGGGTCCAGAAGGTCCGGCCCGGCATCAAGGTGACGCCGACGCTCCGACCGGCGCCGGCGTTGCCCGGGCCGAACGGTCGCATTGACCCGTGGGAGGTCCGGGCATGCTGAGCCAGTTCTTCATTCACCGCCCGGTTTTCGCAATGTCGATCTCGCTGCTGATCATCATCGTCGGCGCGCTCTCCTACGGCTCGCTGCCGCGCGAGCAGTACCCAAGCATCGCCCCACCCACCGTCACCGTGACCACCACGTACATCGGTGCGAGCCCGGAGGGAGTCGCGCAGAACGTGGCCGTGCCGATTGAGGAAGCCGTCAACGGGACGCCCAACGTGCTCTACATGCAGTCCCAGAGTTCATCGAACGGGCAGTACACATTGACCGTCACCTTCCGCCTCGGGACCGACCCTGACATCGACGCCGTGGCGGTACAGAACCGCGTGAGCCAGGCCTCGGCCAACCTGCCTGCCGCGGTCAACAACTTCGGCATCGCGGTGCGCAAGGCATCACCGAACTTCTTGATGGGCATTGCGGTTTACTCACCGCAGGACAGCTACGACCCGACGTTTCTCACCAACTATGCGTTGATTCATATGGTCGACCCGCTGACGCGCGTCCCCGGCGTCGGCGATCAATTCGTCTTCCCGCAGCGGAGCTACGCGCTGCGCGCCTGGCTCCGTCCCGATCGGCTTGCCGCCCTGGGGCTGACGGCGAGCGATGTCTCAAACGCGATCGCGTCGCAGAACGTCGTCGCCCCGACCGGGACGCTGGGGCAGCGCCCGGCCCTGCCCGGAACGGAGTTCCAATACACGGTCACCGCCGAGGGGCAGGTGACGGACCCGAGCCAGCTCGACGATATCGTCGTCCACACGCTTGCGGACGGCAGCGTCGTCCGGCTGCGCGACGTCGCGCGCACCGAACTGGGAGCCCAGGACTACAGCACGGACGGTGCGCGGAACGGTCATCCCGCCGCCATAATCATCCTGCTGCAGAGCCCTGGGTCGAACGCACTGGCCGCGTCTCAGGGAGTGCGCGCGGCGCTCGCCGATCTGTCCAAGACCTTTCCGCCCGGCCTCACCGCGGACATCGCCTTTGACACGACACTCTTTATCACCGCGGCGCTGCGCGACGTCAACCGGACCCTCGGCCTGGCGGTGCTGTTGGTGCTGCTGGTGGTGACCGTTTTTCTCGGCCGGGCTCGGGCCACGCTCATTCCGATGCTGGCGGTTCCAGTCTCCCTGGTGGGCACGTTCGCGATCTTCAACGCGCTCGGTTTCACGGTGAACATCATGACGATGTTCGCCTTGACGCTGGCGATCGGGCTCGTCGTGGACGATGCGATCGTCGTGGTCGAAGCGGTGGAACGCCACATCGATGGAGGACTCGCACCGCTCGCGGCGGCGGAGGCGGCGATGCGCCAGGTCCAGGGTCCCATCATCGCCATCGTGCTGGTCCTGGACGCCGTCTTCCTCCCCACCGCGTTCATCGGCGGTCTCAGCGGGCAGCTGTACCGGCAGTTTGCGCTCACGCTCGCCGCGAGCGTGACGCTCTCGGGGCTGGTGGCGCTCACGCTGACGCCCGCACTCTGCGGGCTCCTGCTCCGGCCCCACACCGCCGGCCGAGGGCCGCTCGGCTGGCTGTTCACGGGATTCAACACGTTCTTCACCCGGGGCACCGAGGTGTACATCCGGCTGCTCAGGCGGTGTATTCGCTGGCGCTGGTTCATGCTCGGCGCCCTCGCGGTGATCGCGGTGATCACCTTCGAGATCCTGCGGCTTATCCCGTCGACGTTCGTGCCGATCGAGGACCAGGGATTTTTCGTCGTGGCCTTCCGGCTGCCGGACGGGGCGACGCAGAGCCGCACGGAAGCGGTCGAGCGTAAGGCGGAGGGATTTCTGCGGGGCCTCCCCGGCATCGACACGATCGTGACGGTTGGAGGCTACGACCTTCTCGCTGGGGGGACGATCAGCTCCAACGCCTTTGCGGCGTTTGTCACACTGAAACCGTGGGACGAGCGCCGGTCCCGGAACACCCAGCTGTTCCCGCTTCTGGTACGGGCCAACGCTGAGTTCTCCCGCTATCCGGAGGCCATCGGGTTCGCGTTTCCGCTGCCGCCACTGCCGGGGGAGGGCAATGTCAACGGCTTCCAGTTTATGGTGGAGGATCGCAATGGCACCGGCGACGTCAGTGCGTTGGCGCGTGTCGCCGGGAAGGTCATCGGGGTCGCCGGCATCCATCCGGAGGTGACCGCGCTCTCCACGGGGTTCCGCACGACGACGCCACGATATCACGTGGCCGTCAATCGGGACATGGCCGGCACGCTGGGGGTACCGGTGGACAGCGTCTACCAGAGTCTCTCGGCGTTCCTCGGCGGGCTGCAGATCAACAACGTCACCCTCTTCGGACGGGTCTACAAGGTGATGATCCAGGCCGAGCCGGCGTTTCGCATGACCTCCGCCAACATCGGTGAGCTCTACGTCCGAGCCTCGGGGGGAGGCATGGTGCCGCTCAGCACGTTGGTCACGGTCACGCCCGGCACCGGTCCGGCGATCGTCACCCGTTACAACGGGTACTACGCCGCGGAGGTGGATGGGCAGGCCCCGTTCGGCGCCAGCTCGGCGCGGGCAATCGATGTGATGGAGCGGACAGCCCGTACCGCGCTACCGGCCGGGTACGGATACGAATGGACCGGGTTGGCCTATCAGGAGAAACAGGCTGGGACCACGCAGTCGCTGATCTTCGTGCTCGCGCTTGTGCTGGTCTTCCTGTTGCTCGCGGCGCTCTACGAAAGCTGGACCATCCCGTTCAGCGTGCTGCTCGGTGTGCCGCTCGCGGCGTTTGGCTCGCTTGCCGCCATTCTCGTCCGCGGGATTGTGTTCCGCGATGTCCTGGGCGACGTCTACGTGCAGATCGGCCTGGTGATGCTCATCGGGCTCGCGGCGAAGAACGCGATCCTGATCGTGGAGTTTGCGAAGGAGCAGAACGATCGCGGAGGTCTGTCGGTGGTCGACGCCGCGATCGCGGGGGCCCGGTTGCGGCTTCGTCCGATCTTGATGACGTCCCTCGCGTTCGTCTTCGCCGCGCTCCCGATGGTGTTCGCCGCAGGAGCGGGCGCCAACGCTCGCCACTCCCTCGGCACCGGTGTTGTCGGCGGCATGGCCGTGGCCACATTGTTCGGCATCTTCTTCATTCCTGTACTCTACGTGTTGGTGGCAGGGAAAAATCGCCGCCGAGGCTCCGAAGGACCGTCGGCGGTCCCCGAGGCTCCAGCCACCTCGGCGCCGCCCGTGGAACGGGGCTAGGCGGCAGCGCGCCTATGCCCCCTGGACGGGCAGACCACCGTCAGAGGGGCGGGTCATTGCCAAGGGCCATCGTCCTACGCTGTCCCCGCGACGATGATCCAACCTCCGTATGCATCGAAGCGCGGGGCCGGGTGAGGTTCCTCTGTGCTCCCGCCCTAGGCGACTGCGCGGTGGCGCGCCAAATCTTCCCTCGTGCTCTTGGCTCGCCCCAGACTCGCGAGCAGCGAACGACTTTGTCCGACCGTCGATCGTGAACGACACCACGGCTCGGATGTTATAATACCTATCGAACAAGGTTTGCAGGTGGTGCTGCTGACACGGGTTTCCCCTCGCGGACGGGCATCGCATCCTGCATCATCGCTTGACACCCGCTGGGAGCTCGTGTCCCAGCCCCCGTGAGTGTTACCAACGTGCGTGGGGACCACTGCTAGTCCTCGAGGGCTCTCATTGGGAGCACCGGGAGACTCACGGGTTTAGAGGAGCGGACATGTGTTGACCTTGGTATCGCAATCCTCCTTTGGAACCTTGCCGAACTGATCCATGGACTCCATGGCGGATCGTGGACCTTTCCGCGGCGAGTTGTTGAGCATTGAGGGTCTCGATGCGCTGGCCAAGGCGCTGGCCACCCGCCTCACACCGGTACGGAATTCGCGACCCGCGACCCAACGCTTCTTTTCCAGGCTCGATGCCAATGGCCAGAACCTGCGCCGTACCTATCACACGCTGGCTAGAGATGTCCGGGGTGCTGAAACTCTCATGCCTGGCGCGGAATGGCTTCTTGATAATTACCACATGGTCGAGACCGAGCTTCTGGAGATCCAGGTCAGTTTGCCGCGATCCTACTACCTTGAGCTCCCCAAGATCGTTTCCCGGGAACTGCTCGCGTCCGCCCGCGTATACGCAATGGCGGTGGAGCTCATCCGCCATAGCGATGGCCGACTTGATCTGCAACGACTCACCCAGTTCGTCTCGTCTTTCCAGACCGTGGCGCCGCTGACGATCGGCGAACTCTGGGCATTGCCGACGATGCTCAGGGTGGCGCTGATCGAGAATCTCCGGAGACTCGGAGACGAAATCCTCGCAAGCCGCGCTGGGCGAATGGACGCCGATCGATATCTCGCCCATCTTGAGGCCGCGCCGGCGGAGGGGCCGCCGCCAGATCTCCCGGATGCGCTTCCCACGGCCTACGTTGTGCGCCTGTTGGAACGTGTGCGTGAATTCGGCCCTCGGGTCTCGCAATTGCGCGCCCGCCTTGATGCGAAGCTCACCGCGGACACGCTCACCGCCGAGGACGTGATACACGCCGAGCATCAGGAGCAAGCCGAAAGTCAGGTCTCGATGGGGAACGCGATTACCAGCCTCCGACTCTGCTCCTCGTTGGACTGGAGCCAGTTCTTCGAGCGTGTGAGTGCGATCGAACAGGTCCTTCAGCGCGACCCTGCCGGTATCTACGCCAACATGGATTCCGCCAGCCGGAACCGGTACCGCAGGGCCGTTGAAGAACTTGCCGAGCCCACGGGTGAGGCCCAGATGCGCGTCGCGCTGCGGAGCGTCGAGCTCGCAAGGGAGGCGGCCGACCGGGATCCCAGGGGCCATCCGACGGCACACGTCGGCCATTACCTGATCGGGGAAGGTCGACGGAGTCTTGAAGCGGATGTCGCCTACCGCCCCGGGTTTCCCCAGCGGATACGCCGATCCATTGTTTCGCACGCGGCGCTCTTCTACCTGGGGAGCATTGGCGCGTTGACCGCACTCGGTGTGGGTTTGGCCATGACCCGGGCCCCCGGATGGCGTTGGGACGCGTGGATCGCCGGGCTGGTCCTCATCCCAATTAGCGATCTTGCGACGGCGCTCGTCCAGTGGCTGGCCTCCACCCTCGTGACGCCGCAGCGTCTCCCTCGACTCGACCTGAGAGCAGGGGTCCCCGAGGAGGGGCGGACGGTCGTGATCATCCCGACGCTGCTCACGAGTGTCGGGCATGTCCACGCCCTCCTCGAGCATCTGGAGGTCCAGGCGCTAAGCAATGACGACGCCCGCATCCATTTTGCTATTCTCAGCGATTTCATCGACGCACCCGCAGCCGAGATGCCGGAGGACCGTCACATTCTCGCCGCCGCCCGTGCGGGCATTGAGGAGCTGAACGCGCGCTACGAGCAGGGACAGGGCAATCGGTTCTATCTGTTCCATCGCACCCGGCGGTGGAATCCCAGAGAAAACTGCTGGATGGGCTGGGAACGCAAGCGGGGGAAGATCGAAGAGTTCAACCGCCTCCTCCTGGGCGCCACGGATACGAGTTATCGTCTCCAGGTCGGTGACCTCTCCGTGCTGCCGAAGATCCGGTATTGCATCACCCTCGACGCCGACACACGCCTCCCCCGAGATGCCGCGCGGCAGCTCATTGGGATTGCCCTCCACCCGCTGCATCGCGCTCGGGTCGACCTCCAGTTGAGGCGGGTGACGGGAGGGTACGGCATTCTGCAGCCCCGAGTCAGCGTGACGATGTGGAGTGCCGCCGGTTCCCTCTTTTCGCGGGTCTACGCAGGCCACACCGGTGTCGACCCCTACACCACGGCCGTGTCGGATACCTACCAGGATCTCTTCTCGGAGGGAGTGTACACGGGCAAGGGATTGTATGATGTGGCCGCGTTCACGGCGGCCCTCGAGGGCCGCGTCCCCGAGAACGCGCTGCTGTCGCACGATCTTTTCGAAGGGCTCTATGCGCGTCCTGCCCTTGTCTCCGATGTGGAAGTCGTCGATGACTATCCCTCGAGCGTGTTGACGCACATGCGCCGGCAGCACCGATGGGTCCGGGGGGACTGGCAGGTCCTTCCGTGGCTGCTTCCCTGGGTCCCCGGGAGACACGGGATCGAGCGGAACGACCTTCCACTCATCAGCCGATGGAAGATCTTGGACAATCTGCGCCGGAGCCTCGTTCCGCCGTCGCTGGTGATCTTCTTGGCCGCGGGCTGGACCGTGCTGCCGGGCGCCCCTCTGGCGTGGACGCTGATGGCGCTTGCGGTGATGGCGTTCCCCGTCTACCCGGCTCTCGTGCGGCTGATCCGCGGACCAGAATTCCACCGGCCCTGGGGGGTCTTCCTGCGAGACGTCGGGCAAGACCTCAGTGGCGCGATCGCCCAACTCCTTGTGATGATCACCCTCCTCGTCTACCAGGCCCACGGAAGCCTGCATGCGATTGCGGTCACCTTGGTGCGGCTGGCCTCGACCGGAGGGGGTTTCCTGCAGTGGGAAACGGCGGCGAGAGTCGCCCGCCTCGTCGGCCGGTACGGCTTCGTGCAGTTTCTCCTTGAGATGGTCGTCAGCCCCATTGTCGCGGTCCTCCTGCTGTGGATCACGCTCACCACCCGCCCCGGCGCGGTGTTTATCGCTGCTCCCTTCCTGGCCGTCTGGCTCGCCGCTCCGGTGATTGCGTATGGGTTGAGCCGCCCCGTCGCCCCTCGACGACGTATCCTCGGCCCCGCCGACCGGGCGCTGCTCCGCCGCATGGCCCGCAAGACCTGGCGGTACTTCGAGACGTTCATGGGGCCCGAGAACCACGGGCTTCCGCCGGACAATTACCAGGAAGCGCCGGTCGAGTTCTTGGCCCACCGCACGTCACCGACCAACATCGGCCTGGGGCTGCTCTCGACGCTGGCCGCCCACGACCTCGGCCACATCTCCACGGGAGAACTGGTTGAGAGGGTGGAGCGTGCGATCGAGACGATCGAATCGCTCGAACGGTTCGAAGGTCACCTCCTGAACTGGTACGATACGACGACCCTCGCACCGCTTTCGCCGCGTTACGTCTCGACGGTAGATAGCGGCAACCTGGCGGGCGCGCTGATCGCGCTCGCGCACGGGCTGCGTCAGGCGGCGAACGATCCCTGGGACCCGGCCAGGCAGTGTGCGGGGTGTGGTGACGTCGCGGACCTGACGCGCGAAAGCCTGGCTGCCTTCACGGCCGGTCACCCCGCGCCGGAAGATCGCGCCGCGGCGCTGCGGCGCGACGTGGAAGGGGTTCGCGGTGTGCTCGCTGGAACGGGCGCACCAGAGGCGAAGCTCATCGGCCTGGCCGATCGAGCCGCCCCGCTCCGTACGGCGATCGCAAGTTTCGAAGAGGAACTCACCGCGTCCCCGGAGCGGGAAGAAGTCCTGTTCTGGGCTCGCCGGCTCGCCGCGGCCATGGGCCCCGGCATCGCCGAGCGCGGAGATCAGGCCCTCGCCGGGAAACTCGCGGAACTGGCCGACCGGGCCGCATCGCTCGTGGACGCCATGAACTTTGCGGTCCTGTTCGACTCGACGCGGAAGCTCTTCGCCATCGGATACCGACTCCCCGATGCCGAGGGCCCCGGCCGGTACGATCCGTCCTTCTACGATCTTCTCGCCTCGGAGGCGCGGCTGGCGAGCTTCATCGCGATCGCGAAGGGGGACGTTCCGCAGGACCACTGGTTTCAGCTGGGACGCGCGCTCGTCAGCGCCGGCGGACGCCCCACCCTGGTTTCGTGGAGCGCGTCGATGTTCGAATACCTCATGCCACTCCTCCTCACGCGGACGTACCCCGGGACGCTGCTCGATCAAACGTACGCGAACGTCGTTCGCGTCCAGATCGAATATGCGAAGGCCCACGGGGTTCCCTGGGGCATCTCGGAATCGGCGTTCAACTTCCTCGATCGGTGGGGGCATTACCAGTACAAGGCCTTCGGCGTACCCGGGCTGGGATTGAAACGGGGGTTGGCGGATGACTTGGTAATCGCCCCCTACGCCACCCTTCTGGCCGCTTTGGTAGACCCGGAACGGGCCGTTCGGAACATGGAGCGGCTCTCGCGAGAGGGTCTGGAGGGACGCTTTGGTTATTACGATGCCATCGACTACTCGACGTCCGGTTCCAGCGAGGCGAGCGATCGGACGGACAAGAGAGGGGGCCGCGCGGCGGGCGTCGTTGTCAGGGCGTTCCTTGCCCACCATCAGGGGATGTCCCTCGTCGCCCTGGACAACGTGCTGCGCCGTTCCACCATGCAAGAGTGGTTTCACGCGGATCCAAAGGTGCAAGCGACGGAGTTGCTGCTGCAAGAGCGGCTTACCAGACATTACTCCGTCGTGCAGGCCAGGCCCGCCGAGGCGACGCCGATCGCGCCGACGGCGGGCGGGGGCGCAGTCCGCCGGTTCCGGACCCCGCACACGCCCTATCCTGAGGCGCACTTTCTCTCGAACGGCAACTATACGGCGGTCGTCACGAACGCGGGGGGCGGCGCCTCGATATGCCGGGGCCTTGCCGTGACGCGATGGCGGGAAGACCGCACGCGCGACCTCGGAAGCCAGTTCATCTACCTGCGCGATGTCCACAGCAGGTCGGTCTGGTCCGCGGCCTTCCACCCGATGGACAAGGCACCGGAAGAATACCTCGTCACCTTTTTCCCAGACAAAGCCGTTTTCCGCCGTCGGGACGACGAGCTCGACACGCAACTCGAGATCACGACCTCTTTCGAAGACGACGTCGAAGTGCGTCGACTTTCGGTGACCAACACCAGTGACCGGCTGCGAGTAATCGAGGTGACGAGCTATGTTGAGCTCGCGCTGACGTCCCCCGCGGAAGACCTGGCCCATGCCGGCATCGGCAAACTCTACCTGGAGACGGCGTTTCTCCCGGCTAGCGCGGCGCTGCTGTGCGGGAAGCGGCCTCATCTCACCGGCGAACCCGGCGCCTGGGCCGTGCACGTTCTCGCCGTCGAAGGGGAGATGCAGGGCCCGGTCGAGTGGGAGACTGATCGGGCCGCGTTCCTGGGGCGCGGGCACGGGCCTGACGATCCCATCGCCCTCGATGGCCGACCTCTTTCCGGCGCGACGGGCGCCGTGCTCGATCCCATAGCCAGCCTGCGACTGCGCGTCCGTTTGGCCGCGGGAGGGTTCATCCGCCTTGCGTTCTCGACCGGGATGGCGCCGGATCGGGGGGCGGCGGTCACGCTCGCGGAGCGCTATCATGATCCCGCGACCGCCGCGCGCGCTTTCGCCCTCGCTTTCACCCACGCTCGCATCGAACTCCGCCACCTGGCTCTCACTCCCGAAGAGTTCCAGCAGTTCATGCGGCTGGCCTCGCGCGTCCTCTACACAAATGCCTCGTTGCGGGCGGAGCCGGAGGTCCTGGCGCGCAACGCGCTGGGGCAACCCGAGCTGTGGCGGTACGGCATCTCCGGCGATCTTCCCATCCTGCTCGTGCGCGTGTTAGACGAGAACGCGCTCCCATTGGTGCAGAGCGTCCTGAAGGCCCAAGAGGTCTGGCGCCTGAAGGGGCTGAGCGCCGACGTGGTGATCCTCAACGACCACCCGATCGGCTACCGCGATGAAGTCCACAAGCAGCTTGAGACGCTCCTGGAAAGTGGATCGTGGGCGGGGTGGAAGGGCCGTCCCGGCGGCGTTTTCCTGCTGCGCGGGGATGTCCTGGGGGAGGCCGGCTGCCTGCTCCTCGCCGCCGCGGCGCGCGCGGTCCTCAGCGGCGACCGCGGCGACCTCGCGAGCCAACTTGACGTGCCGGCGCCCGAGCCACAGTGGCCGGCCGCCTTCGTTCCCCGCCGCACCGCCGGATCGAGAGCCGGGGAAATCGTCCCCCCGGTTCCGGAGGCGCCGTCGCTCATGTTCGGTAACGGGCTGGGCGGCTTCGCCGACAAGGGTCGCGAGTACGTGGTGGTGCTCGACGGTGACCGGGAGACGCCGATGCCTTGGGCCAACGTGCTCGCGAATCCGGGGTTCGGCACCATCGTGACGGCCTCGGGGGGATCGTGCAGTTGGGCCGAGAACAGCCGGGAGCACCGGCTGACCCCCTTTCCGAACGATCCGATCATCGATCCGACCGCGGAAGCCATCTTCCTGCGCGACGCCGACACGGGCGAAGCATGGGCCGCCACGCCTGGGCCGATGCGCCGCAGCGGCGGCAGCGGCCGGTGGATGGTGCGGCACTCCGCTGGGATGACCCGGTTTTCTCACGTGATGCCCGGTGTGGCCCAGGAACTCCACGTCTTTGTGCATCCCGACGATCCGGTGAAGTTCTCGCTGCTCACGCTCACGAACCATACCGATCGACCGTTGAGCCTCGACATCTTCGCCTACAACGAATGGGCCCTCGGGCCCCCGCGGGCCGGCGACCACCTCCACGTCGTGACCGAGGTCGATCTCGAGTTGCACGCGATCCTGGCACGCAATTCCTACAACCAGGCGTTCGGCGGCCGCGTCGGCTTTGCCATGGTGAGTGAAGAACTCACCTCGGCCTGTGGCGACCGGCTGGAGTTCCTGGGCCGCAACGGTTCGTTAACGCGGCCTGCCGCGCTCGGCCGAGGCCATTTATCCGGACGGTGCGGCGCTGGTCTGGATCCATGCGCCGCGCTTCACACGCGCATCGAGCTGCAACCGGGGGAGACACGACGCCTCCTCATCCTGCTGGGACAGGGGAAGGACCGGTCTGAAGCGGATGAGCTGATGCGGCGCCACGGTACCGTGGCGGCCGCCGAGGCCGTCGCCGAGGCCGTGCGGACACGGTGGGACGAGGTGCTCGGCACCGTGCAGGTGCACACGCCCGATGATTCATTCGACCTGATCATGAACAGCTGGCTCCTGTACCAGGATCTGAGCTCGCGGGTGTGGGCCCGCTCGGGATACTACCAGCCGGGAGGCGCGTATGGGTTCCGCGATCAGCTCCAGGACGTGATGGCGCTGACCTTCGTGCGCCCCGATCTTACCCGGGACCACCTGCTCCGGGCGGCCAGTCGGCAGTTTACCGAAGGGGACGTTCAACACTGGTGGCACCAGGAGACCGGCGTCGGCGTGCGGACCCGATGCTCGGATGATCTTCTCTGGCTCCCCTATGCGGTCGCGCACTATGTGGAGACCAGCGGAGATCAGGCCGTGCTTGATGCCCCGGCGCCGTTCCTGGAGGCGCCGGCCCTTGCGTCGGGGCAACTCGAGGCCTACGAGAGCCCGCGGGTATCCACCGAGAATGGGACACTGTATGAGCACTGTGTGCGGGCGATCGATCGTGCGCTCACGGCCGGCGCGCACGGACTGCCGCTGATCGGTTCCGGCGACTGGAACGATGGAATGAATCGCGTCGGGCATCTGGGGAAGGGCGAGAGTACGTGGCTGGGCTGGTTCCTGTACGCGGTCCTGAGCCGTTTCGCGCCACTGTGTGAAGCGCGCACCGATAACGTCAGGGCCGCCAGGTATCAAAGCGAAGCCGCCCGGCTGGCGCAGGTCCTCGAACTCGCCTGGGACGGTAACTGGTACCTGCGGGGCTACTTCGACGACGGAACGCCCCTGGGATCGGCACAAAGCGACGAGTGCAAGATCGACGCGATCGCCCAGTCCTGGGCGGTCCTGTCCGGCGCGGCTCCGGCTCAGCACGCCGAGCGTGCGATGGACGCCGTGCGCACCCTGCTCATCAACCGGCCGGCGCGCGTCATTCTGCTTTTGACTCCACCGTTCGACAAGTCAGCGCTCGACCCGGGCTACATCAAGAGCTACGTGCCGGGCATCCGGGAGAACGGGGGCCAGTACACGCATGCCGCCGTCTGGACCGCCATGGCGATCGCGAAGCTCGGGAACGGGGACGAAGCGGTTGAGCTCTTTCACATGCTGAACCCCATCAACCATGCGCGGTCCCGGCAAGACGTAGAGCGATACAAAGTGGAGCCCTACGTGGTCGCGGCGGACGTCTATGCCCATCCCCTTCACATGGGCCGGGGAGGGTGGACGTGGTATACGGGATCCGCCGGATGGTTGTATCGCCTGGGCCTCGAGAGTATCCTAGGGCTCACGCGCCACGGTTCCACGTTCGCGCTCGACCCGTGTATTCCGGCTTCCTGGCCAGGCTACTCGATCACCTGGCACATCGGTCGTAGCCGCTACCAGATTACCGTGGTGAACGCGGGTCGGCAATGTCGCGGGATCGCGGAGGCGACCCTTGACGGCAACGCCGTCGACCCATCCGCTATTCAGCTTATGGACGATGAGCGGCTTCACGTGGTCCACGCCGTGATGGGGAATCCAAGGGACGCCCTCACGCCACAGACGCCTAAGACCGCCCCACTAGCCTGAGCATGCCGTCGCGGAGCGACGAGTGGACGATCGTAATCACGCGCAGCCCCTCGCCAGATGGTGTTTCCGATCGATCGGCTTAGCGGTCGATGCTCCCGGGCAAGATCGACATCGGGTATGACGGCCGCGCTTTTGTTCTGCGTTTCCTCTCCGGCTGGGCATCCACACGGGGGCGCGTCTCGCCCGCCACAAACGCCTCCCATACTCGATCGAACCGGCTCAGGGTCTCCGCAGACGGTTTCCCGTCGTCCCGTTGTTTCAGCGACCATTGCCACAGCATCGATTCGGCGTCCGGGGCCTCGTGTGCTGCGGTGCCGTCGGTCCCCTCGTCGCCGGTCTCAATGCGCAGGGTGTGGGCGAAGGTCACCCGTGTCGTTCTCCCCTCATCAAGGTGCTCCCCGATTGGTTGCTGCGTCGGAAGATTCACCACCGCGACCTCCTCCCGTATGCGTAAAAGCTCTGGGCTTTCCACGGCCCAGCATAGCGGGGGGGGACCGCGCACGCTGTGAATCGCCTCACACGGCTTCTACTGGGCCGGCACGTGCCCTTGCTCGCGGGCGGGACCGTCGGCTATACTCAAACCGGTTCTCGGCGCCGGGGTAGCTCAGGTGGTAGAGCAGGGGACTGAAAATCCCCGTGTCGGCGGTTCAACTCCGTCCCCCGGCACCATACGTATCATGGGTTTGCGTTGATGTTGCCAGAACCACGAAGCGAGCTAACCCACGGGTGCCTCATAGAAGGGATCGTGACTCACCCCCGTCCGAAGGCGTTGGCGGCGCAAGGCGCCGGGCCGACGTCGCGGACGCCGGCGTTCGGTGACCACCGCTCCCAGCCGTCTCGATTTCCGACAAGCGCCCGCGACCGGCGCCATTCTCCCCCTCGGCGCATGCCATCCTCTTTTCAGGAGGCTGTTTTCGGCGAAGCGGCGAGCATGGCAATCAGTGCCTGCGTCGCCCGGCTCTGAAACGCGTGGCGACCTGGGCTGAGGTGTTCGAGTGACGCCGGTATCGCGGAGCCTCTTCACTCTTTTGCGGTAGGAAAGGAGCCGAGAGTCGAAGAACACATCGCATCGGATGCCGTAAGAGGGTATGGGGGTATTGGTCAGGCAAGACCACACTCACATCAACTGCCGACGCCAAGTTGGGGGGGTGCTTCCCCTCCTGGCGGTTGTGGCCGCCGTCCTCATCTCCGTTTTTTATCCCCTGGCGCACAGTCGTGGTGCGGTGGTTCGGCTCAGTTCGCCATTTCACGTCGAGGTGGCCGGGGCCCCGACGCCTGTCCACACGCTCCGTCTGGCCATTGAAATGGCCGCTCACATCGCGTTCCCGCAGCTCGAGGATGCGGAGATTGTGTTGGCCGGCACGCAGCCGGTTCTGAGTCCGCTTTCCCCGGGACGGTCTGTTACGGTCCTGACGAAGCTCGACATCACCACCTCCGAAGGAGCCCCCCTCATTTGGGTCGTCCCGGTGACGCTCACGAACACGCCGGCGGTTGGGCGGGATGCGCAGCGACTGCTGGTGAGCGATAGTCCGGAGACCGTTAGCGACGACGGCATCTTAGATGCCGGAACCCTCGGTGCCTCGCAGACCGCTCGCATCCTGTACCACCATCAAAATGGCAGAACCGATCGCAACATGTGGCTGATCCTCACCCTCGTCAATCCTACCCCCTCGCCCGTGCGGCTCTTGATCGTGGGCGCGACGGGGGGGCCGCACCCCGACGAGCTTCGGGCCGGGCACACGGCGGCCAGGGGATTCCTGGAGCAGTACTGGGCGCGGGCCGGGGTGTTCCTCCAACTCCCGCCGAACGGGATCATCCCGCTGCTGGCCACCCGCGTGCCTCCCAACGATGTGGCCAGCGGTCTCGCGCAGATCGCGGTGCTTGAGGGCTCGGGGGTGGAAGTGCAGCTGGCCGCCCAATTCCCACGGAGGGGGGAGCCTCCGGTGTTCAGCCGGATCCTGCCGCTCGATACACAGCATCAACGAGGAGTGGTCGGGCCCCCCGTCGTCGCCCGGAGCTTCTCGTACGCGGTCGGCGGCCCGGAACCAATGATGTGGGTGGGTGCGAACGAAGACCTCCTGCGGGACGAGGTGAGCGGGGAGCCGCTGCATGGGAATTACGGCGTGATTTACACGTTTGACGTTCAACTGACCAACCCAACCGCGCACCCTACCACCGTGGCACTGGCCATCCATGCCAACAGCGGATTGGCAGGCGCGACCCTGCTGGTGAACGGGGCCCTGCTCGATATTCCGTCGGTGGGGCCTGGCCCCCCCCGGACGGTGACGACGGTCCACCTGCCCCCAACGGCGAACGGGCATCTGCGCATATCCACGATGAGCGAAGGGGGAGCGAACTACCCAGTGCTCTTCACCGTCGGGCCGCCGTGACGGAGGGACCCTGCCTTCGTCCGAATGCCGATGGTGCGATGTGCGTGGCGCGAATACTCGAGGAGGAGGAGTTGGCTCTGGTTCCCTTCACGGTCGCGGGGACATCGCCCGCCGATACGGCGTTCATCAGGGCCGTGTCCCGCGCCTGATCGAGCAGCGGGATCAATAAACCTGCCGCTGTTGAGTCCCGGCCCCCCGGAGGAGTCGGTCGACATCGGGGGTTCAAGAAGCGGGATCGATTGCAGTTGATCATCGCGAGCGGAAGAGGGGGTGCGGGTACTACTATCGGGCGGTCGAACTGCCAGCGAATCGCCGTCTGCGGTAGTCCCGCTCGAGCCACGTAAACGCCCCGCGAGGGTGAAGCGTCGTCGGGCGGTGTGGATTGTAAGGGGACTTTGGGGCCCGAGTCGTGGGCGCATCGGGGGGAGGAGCAGGGGACCTCCGCGATGCGCTGGAAATCGATCCCGGTGAATTGATCTCGGTGCGCGAGGTGGCTCTGTGGCGAGGGTAGGGAACGGCGAGTACGTCTTTGAGGTCGTGGAGGACTGGGCAAAGCTTCCCGCGGGGTGGACCTTTAAGGAGGTCTCCGGCGTGGGGGTCGATCGCCAGGATCGCGTGCATGTGTTCAGTCGGGGCGAGCACCCGGTGACGATTTTTGACCGGGACGGGGCGTTCCTCGCGTCGTGGGGGGAGGGCGTCTTCGCCCGGCCGCACGCCGTGACGATGGGTGCAGACGACACGATCTACCTGACCGACGACGGGGACCACACCGTGAGGAAGTGCACGCTGGACGGAAAGGTTCTTCTGACGATTGGGGCCCCCGGCAAGCCGGCGCCGATCCGGAGCGGTCGGCCGTTTAACCGGTGCACCCATGTGGCCCTGGCACAGGACGGTTCGCTGTACATCTCCGACGGCTACGGGAACTCTCGCGTCCACAAGTATGCGCCCGACGGCACGTTGTTGTTCTCGTGGGGCGAGCCCGGCACCGATCCCGGGCAGTTCAACCTCCCCCACAACCTTTGCGTCGATCGCGAGGGGTTCGTTTACGTCGCCGATCGGGAGAACCACCGGATTCAGGTCTTCGACCCGCAGGGTAAGTTTGAAACCCAGTGGAACAATCTGTACCGCCCCTGCGGGTTGTTTATCGATCAGCGGGATCCGGATGGCGAGCGGGTGTATGTGGGGGAGCTTGGCCCGAGCCTTCCGGTCAGCACCGGGGTGGCGAACCTCGGAGCCCGGGTGGGCATCTACACGCTCCGCGACCAGCTGCTCGCCCGATTGGGCGATGGGTTGCCGGGGGAGGGAGCGGGACAGTTTCTGGCGCCCCACGCCATCGCCGTCGATTCGCACGGGGATCTCTACGTGGGAGAAGTCTCCTGGACGATGTACGGACGCCAGCTCGATCCGCCGCGGGAGGCCCGCAGCTTCCGAAAGTTTGTGCGGATCACGCCGAAGTCCAGTCACTCGTCTTCCGGATCAACCCATTCCTCTTCCTCAGGGACGAACGGCCGCAGGCAGTGAGGGCATACCACTTCTTCATCGTCATCGGCCGCAGTCAGGCGAAGGAAGGACGTGTGGCAGTGCGGACAGCTCAGCCTGATCATCGGGCGCAGGTGTTCGTCGACGGACCCGCCCAGTCCTGGGGCCGCGGGCAGGACTCGCACGTGCATCTGCAGAAGGGGCGAGCATTCCCTGTGTGTGCCGACCGTTGCGGCGTTTACAGGCTTCGGCAGGAGGCTCCCAACTGATGGCCAGGACGGCAACCGACCCGCGATCCCGCTCGAAGCAGGTCACGGAAGGCCCCGAGCGCGCGCCGCATCGGGCGATGCTCCGGGCAACCGGGCTCAAGGACGGCGATCTGAAGAAGCCGCTGGTGGGCGTCGCGTCGTCGTGGAACGAAGTGACCCCCTGTAACCTCCACCTCGATGTCGACGCCAAGGATGTCAAACAAGGGGTTCGGTCGGCGAGCGGCACTCCCATCCAGTTTACGACCATCGCGGTCAGCGATGCGATTGCCATGGGCCACGAAGGGATGAAAGCATCGCTTGTCAGCCGCGAGATCATCGCCGATTCCGTTGAGCTGATGGTCGTGGCGGAGGCGTTTGACGGGCTGGTGGCGATCGCCGGGTGCGACAAGAGTCTCCCAGGGATGATGCTGGCGATCGCGCGCCTCAACGTGCCGGCGATCTTCCTCTACGGCGGAACCATCATGCCCGGTCATTTTGATGGTCGGGATGTGACGATCGGGGATGTCTACGAGGCGGTCGGCGCCCATGCCGAGGGGAAGATGAGCGACGCGGATCTCTACCGTCTCGAGTGCGTCGCCTGCCCCGGCGCAGGCTCGTGCGGCGGGCTCTTCACGGCCAACACAATGTCCTCGTGCGTGGAGGCGCTGGGGATGTCGCTGCCCGGGAGCGCCTCCATCCCCGCGGTCGACCCGCGCCGGCCGCAGCTCTGCCACCAGGTGGGCGAGGCCGTCATGCGGCTCCTCGTTGACGGCGTGAGGCCGCGGGACATCCTGACGCGGGAGGCCTTCGAGAACGCTATCACCACCCTCGTGGCCATGGGCGGGTCGACCAACGGAGTGTTACACTTGCTGGCGATCGCCCGCGAGGCGGGCGTCCCGCTCGAACTGGCGGACTTCGACCGGATTAGCCGCCGGACCCCGCACATCGCCGACCTGCGCCCGGGCGGTCGGTACACGATGGCGGACCTGGACAAGGTCGGTGGAGTGCCCGTGATCCTTCGGGAACTGCTGGAGGGGGGGTGTCTCCATGGCGGGGTTCTGACGGTCACCGGACGCACCATGGCCGAGAACCTCAAGGACGTCCGGCGGGCCGAGAAACAGGATGTCGTCCGGCCGTTTCGCACCCCGATCTCGTCGAGCGGGACCCTGGCCGTGCTCAGCGGATCGCTGGCGCCTGACGGAGCGGTGATCAAGACCGCCGGCGTGAGACGCCTCGCGCTTCGCGGGCCGGCCCGGGTGTTTGAACGCGAAGAGGACGCCATGGCCGCCGTCGTCCGCGGCACGTTGTCGAAGGGAGATGTCGTCGTCATCCGCAACGAGGGACCGAAGGGGGGGCCGGGAATGCGGGAGATGCTTTCCGTCACCGGCGCCATCTACGGCCAGGGTCTCGGCGAGGAGATCGCCCTGATCACGGACGGGCGGTTCTCCGGCGCCTCGCACGGCCTGGTCATTGGCCACGTCGCCCCCGAGGCGGCGAACGGCGGCCCGATCGCCGTCGTCCGCGATGGCGACATGATCGACATCGATGTTCCTAACCGGCGGCTCGATCTGCAGATCGCGCCCGAGGAGCTCCAGACCCGGCTGAAGGCGTGGCGTGCGCCACAACCTCGCTACCGAACGGGAGCGCTTGCCAAGTACGCCGCGCTGGTGTCCACGTCGGCGCAGGGGGCCGTCGTGGGGTTTTAAGGAGTCTCGAGCTTGAACGGTTCCACCACCTTGGTGGTCCCGACGGCTCCTGCCGGAACGCTGACGTGGCCGCCGCGAATGAAGGCCCCCGCCGCCAGCCCGACCGGTCCGAGGATGATGATCCCGGCCAGGCTCGCTCCTCCCGCCGCGCCGGCGTCCTTGGCCTGCCGGATCATGTCGGCGGAGATATCAAGCGGCGAGAGGCGCACCGGGCGCCCATCGGTCGCCGTCACCTCCAAGTAGGCGACGTGGACCCGCGCGTTCTTCCCGAAGATCCCCGGTTGTGAGACGTCGGTCACCACCCCTTGCGCCGGGGTGCCCTGGCGGAAGATTTCCGCCCGCTGGACGATGACGTTCGCGGCCACCTCGAACTTCACCGTGGCGCCTTCGGTGATCGTGGCGGAGTCCACCGGGTCGAGGAACTTGAGCAACACCGAGGTGCCGGCTGGGACCTGGATTTCCCCTGCCTGAGCCGGGACGGCGACGGTTGAGACGGCGATGGCCATGAAGAGCGCGAGCACGGTTCGCATGTGACTTTCCCCTCCCTCAACGCCCAGTCTGGGGTGTTGGCCCGGTCGACTGATGCACCCCGGAGAGGATTCGGCTTCCTCCACCCGATTTCCCGTCACGGCTTGGTTTCCGGGCCCCGGAGAACGCCGGCCTTCCAGGCGCAAGAGGACGACCGGGTATGAATCCTGACGCCGGAGTTCGCGGCGGATTTCGCCGCCCCAGGGGAGGGACGGCATGTCGGCTGGAACATGGGCGCCCGGCCGTCGTGAACATACGACCGGGCGTGCGCTACCCGCCGCCCCGGCGGTGGGGGTTCTCGCCGGGACCAAATATGACACGGCTCGCAGAAGGAAACGGCTTCTGTCCCCCGAACACCCTACTCCCGAGCACTAATCGATGACGGAGCAGGAGGGACGTATGACGAAGGCACAATTTGCGGCGAAGCTGGCCGAGAAGCTCAAGGTGAGCAAGGCAGAAGGGGGGCGGGTTGTCGACGAGGTGACCGACCTCCTCACCGCTGCCCTTAAGAAGGGCGATCGCGTTCGGTTCCCCGGGTTCGGTTCGTTCAAGGTCTCCAAGCGCAAGGCGCGCATTGCCCGCAACCCGCAGACGGGTGAGCCGGTACGCGTCCCCGCACGCACGGTTCCCAGGTTCACGGCTGCGAAGGAGCTTAAGGCCGCAGTGAAGTAGTCCGTTCGTGGTACAGGTTGGTCGGGTCCGCGGCACCGCGTGCCGCGGACCGATTTCTTCCCGACTGCGGCATCGGACCCGCCTATGGCGGAACTGTCAGAGGTGACGTCCGTCACGGTCAACCGTCCGGAACGACGGGGTTGCATCCCAAAGTCTGTGATCAGGCCGCGCGGCGCGCAAAGGCCCCACGGCGGCGGGTCCAGTAGCGATCCCATTCGCCATTCGCCTTGAGCAGCCGGAGCCGCATCAGAGCGCCCGATCCCCCCCGACTCCAGCTCATGCCGCGCTTCTTGTAGCGGTGAGCCACCAGGACGTCGACCGTCTTCTCCATCGCGCCGGACCCGGTCGCCTCGAATCGGGCCAAGTTGGCAATCCCTTCGCGGTTCATCTCGACATACCCCAGCAGATCTCGCCCCTTCGCCCGCCGTTCCCGATCCCGCTCCTGCGCCAAGCAGGCCCGCAGCCGCCGCATCAGACGCTGGACGTCTCCCCGCCACGCGTCGGCCAGACTGCGCGCCACCAGCCCCCCGCTGTCCGCCCCCCACGCCATCTGGATCTGCCGCGCCAGATGCCACGGGTCCAGCACCACCAGCGCCCCAGGAAAGTACCCCCGCTGTAAGGTGTGTATCCACGGCGCCCCATCACTCACAAACACGATCTGCTCGGCTCCCGCCGCCCCTGCCGCCGCACACCGCACCCAGAACCGCTCCCCAAACGTGGCCGCATCGTCAAACGACGCGTACGTCCGCTTATCTAGCAGCGCGATCCGTCCCCGCGACACCGCCGCCCGCTGGCTATACACGATTCCCACCTTGCACTCCATCTCCCCCGCCCGCCGCGCGTGCACCAGCGTCCCGTCGATCTGCACGTACAGCCGCGCCGGCCCCGGCGGTCGCTCCCCACGCCCGCTCGGGTGCCCCCCAAACGTCGCCTCCTGGGCCCCGCGCTCCTCCACCTCCACCAGCCGCCCCTCCGCCTCGGCCCACCGGTGGATACTGCCGTGACTGACCTCCAGCCCGGCGAACTTCGTCAGAAACGCCCCGGCCTTCGCATAGCTCACTTCCACCGCCGCCCACAGCGCCCGCTCCCGCACTCCCAGCGTACTCCCACTCCCCGGCAGCAGCCCCAGCGCCGCATCCAACGGGTACACGTCCGCGCCGCACCCCCGGCACCGCAGTCGCTCCGCGCATAGTCCACGCGCCCCAACAGCGTCTCCAGCACCAGGGGGACCTGCCCATTGCGCACCAGCCGCCCGCCGCAGCGCTCACAGGCCGTCGCCCGCGGCACGACCTCCCCCTCGATGTGCGCGAGCACCTGGTGTAGCGCCTCCAGAAAGAGCTTCGTCCGCTGCTCCAGCAACTGCGCTTCCACCCAGTGGACATCGGTCTGTGTCAGGACTATGCTCAGACGGAAGGGGAGAGTCATCTCCTTCACAGGGCTCACCTCCTGGGTTTGGTCTGGTCACCTTACCCCCTACGGTGGGCCCTGTTCGTTCCCTCCATCACAGACTTTTAGATGCATCCAAACGACGGCGCCCCGTCTGGAGCACTGGGGAAAAGGCACGAGGTGCGGGTACGGGTTGTACCATGGTCCTGCCAGGTTGGCGTCAAACTATCTCGCTCTACCCCGCCCGCACCAAACGCAACGGCTGCCGGACGTCTTCCCCGCGTTAGGACGGACCGTAGTCCGCGACCCGTGACGGAGTCCACGTCCGTTTCCGCGGGCGTGATCCTATGCTACGTTGGTTCGCCATCCCTTACCGGGTAGCCCCCGGAGTTTGCTCCGGGGGCTACCCATCGATCGCGTTCCGGCACCGATCGGTCGCGCAACACTGAGGGCACCAGGGCCTCTCGCATCGGCAGGGGTACCGGTGCGCCCCGGTTACCCACACCCCGCTAGAGGGGAATCTCCCCTCCTCCTTCGACCGGCGCGGGGGTGATCACGAGACATCCCCGAAGCGCTTGATGTCCTCGGGTCCCGCCTTGGTCGCGACCCGCCCTTTGCCCTGGACCGCCTCGCGGATCTGTTCGACGACATCGGGGTTCGCCAACGTCGTTATGTCTCCGGTGTCCATCGTGTTCGAGATCGCTGCGAGAACTCGGCGCATGATCTTGCCCGAGCGGGTCTTCGGCATGTCGGGGACGATGCGCACTTCTTTCGGCCGGGCGATTTTGCCGATCGTCGTTTCGATCGCGCGAACGATCTTTTCCTGGAGTTGCTTGCTGGAGGATACACCCGGTCTGAGCGAAACGTACACCTCCGGCACCCGCCCCTTCAGCTCATCCACCACGGGAACCACCGCGGCTTCCGCAACCTCGGGGACGGTGAGGCACGCCGACTCCAACTCCTTGGTGCCGAGGCGGTGGCCCGCCACATTGATCACATCGTCGACCCGGCCGAGGATCCGAAAGTACCCATCGGCCGCATACAGCGCGCCGTCGCCGGCAAAGTATGGCCAGTCCCGCCAGTCCTTGCTCTTCGGGTTCTTGCAGTACTTCGCGAAGTACGTCTTGATATAGCGGTCGCGGTCGCCCCAGATCGTCTGCATAATCCCGGGCCAGGGGGCGCGGATGCAGATGTTTCCGGCTTTTTGCGAACCCCGAGGGACTTCCTTCCCCTCCTCATCGTAGATGACGGGGAAGATCCCGGGCATGCCGGGGCCGGCGCTTCCGGGTTTCATGGGATCCAAGGCCGGCTTCGTGCTGCAGAGAAATCCGCCGTTCTCTGTCTGCCACCATGTGTCCGTGATGACGGCCTCCCGCCTGCCGACGACGTCGTAGTACCACCGCCACGCCTCCGGCTCGATCGGCTCCCCGACGGTCGTCATACACTTGAAGTGATACTTGTATTTCTTGGGCTCGTCCGCGCCGACCTTGCGGAGCATTCGGACCGTCGTCGGTGAGGTGTGGAAGATATTGACGTCGAGGCGCTCGGCGATGCGCCACGGGCGCCCCGCGTCAGGATAGGTGGGAACACCTTCGTACATGACGCTGGTCGCGGCCAGCGCGAGGGGGCCGTAGACGATATAGGAATGTCCTGTGATCCACCCGATATCGGCGAAGCACCAGTAGACATCCGTCGGGTGGATGTCCTGGATGTACTTCGAGGTCCCGGCCACGTATGCCAGGTACCCTCCGGTCCGATGCTGGCAGCCCTTCGGCCGTCCGGTCGTCCCGCTCGTGTACATGAGAAAGAGGGGGGCTTCCGCGTCCATCGACACGGGCTCCACCCTCCGGCCGGCATAGTCCTTCAGGACTTCGTTCATCAGGTAGTCCCGGCCCTTGACCATAGGGGTGCTGGAGGCGGACTTATCGCGGAACCGACTCCAGATCAGGATCTTGTCGACCTTCTGGCCTTCCTTCTCGGCCGTTTTGAAGGCGATGTCCGCGTTCACCTTATGGTCAATCACCTTGCCGTTCCGATAGTAACCGTCCATGGTGATAAGGACGCGGCTCCCGGAGTCCGCGATCCTGATCCCGCACGCCTCTCCGCTGTACCCGCCGAAGACCACGGAGTGAATGACGCCTAACCGGGCGCACGCCAGCATCGTGACGGGGAGTTCCGGGGTCATCGGGAGGTGGAGCGTGACGCGGTCACCGGCCTTTAGGCCCGCGAAGTCGCGCAACAGGGCGGCCACCTCGTTGACCCGGGAGTACAGTTCCTGGTAGGTGATGACCACGTGCGGTTCATCCACCGCCTCCGGGACCCAGATGAACGCCGCTTTGTTCTTGTACTGGCCGAGGTGCCGGTCAACGCAGTTGTAGCAGACGTTGAGCTTGCCGCCGACAAACCACTTCCAGAACGGCGCATCGCTCGTGTCGAGCGTAGTGTGCCAGTACTTATCCCAGGTCAGCAGGTCGGCGTACTCCCGAAAACATTCCGGGTACCGGTCGAGACTGAATCTCTCGGTAACCGATGGATCGGCGAGGTTGGCCTGGGCGATGAACTTGGCGGGCGGATAGTAGAGTTCTTCTTCCTTCCAGTGGACGGCGATCTCCGCTTCGCTGACCTCGATCACGGCAGGGTTCTCAGGAACATCAGCCATTAGCATCGAACCTCCTTATGTACGACCTTCCCATAGATTAGGCGCAATGGCGCGCCGTCCTACTTCCTCGAAGACGACCGGTGGCCTCGGGCCCAGCCGACGCCACCCGCGCGATGATCCGCGGCGGTCACCACATCGGACCGCCGACCGGTAGCACCGGCTTTGGTGACATGCTATTGATGACCCCCGCCGCCGACGTATACCACGCAACGAGGGCGGTGATGACGCCGATATATCCGCCCCAGTGGATGAACATCGCCGACCCTGAAAAGAATCCGATGAAGAGCAGGATCTCGGTGATCTCCAGGGTCAGAAACACGAGGAACACTGCGGTGTTGGTCCGGGTACTCCAGAACATCATGTAGGTATTGAAGATGGCGAAGGCGAGCACGAACCATCCCAGCGCCGGCAGCAAATCGGCTTGCGAGACGCCCTTGCCGAAGATCTGGAGCAGGACGAACGTGGCGAGGCTGAACCAAAACGCGCCGTACGTCGAAAACGCGGTGGCGCCGAAAGTGTTCTTGTTCTTGAACTCCCACATCCCCGCCAAGAACTGAGCGGCCCCCCCATAGAAGAGAGCGAGACCGATCCAGATGATATCGGGGGCCCAGCCAGCGTTGTGAGCGCTGAGAACGAACGTGGTAAGGGCGAAACCACCGAGCCCGAGCGGAGCAGGATCAGCTACGGCAAGAGCCGGTTTCCCTTCTACCGCCATGCGGGATCCCTCCCTTTTGTGAGGCGGGCCGCACTGGCCAAAACGCGACCAATAAGCGCGCCCAGGCAACCCCCCCCCCGAGTGTGGCTCCCCTTCGCGATGGCCCACGTGGCTCCTCCTGCGGCGATGATAAGCGCATGTATGTTCGTTATCAAAAACGTGTGGCTGATGGCCGGGGTGGCTTTCGTGAGGCCGTTGAACCGCCCCCATATGTCCTTGGAGGTTGCGTGGGTGCGGTTGAAGGTGTCGGTCCCCCTGGCGGCTGTCGGTGTGCGCTTTCGCCTGAGGTCGATCCGAGTAAGCGAATGCCACATCTCTGGTCGCGGAGTCCCCCGGATGCGTTCAACGAGCAACGGATGTGCGGGAGGGGCCCCAGATCGCATGAGGAGCGAACGGGGGAAACCTATAGCCTCGGGGTTGCTTCGCTTTTCTAAAAGGGGACGGGTCAATCGTCCCGGCCCCAGGAGAACATCTAAAGGTGGAGAATGAAAACCCGCCGCAGCGGTAGGCGGGAGGCTATATCCTGACTGGACGGTGCTCGGCGGTTTGCGGATAGAGTTACGCTGGCCTTGGTTGGCTCGATCGCAACGTTCCTGGTGGACGGCTTACAGCCCGGATCCGGTACACGTCGCTGTCCGTTCCGTCTGGCCTGGGGCAGTGCGTGGTTCGGGGGATCAGCATGTCGGCGGCGACGAGGCTGCGCATCGACGTCCCGTCGGACCGACCCATGGCCTGCGCAGGGGGAGGGTGGCTGAGGCGCGCTTCGGGTCTTAAGGTAGAGAAACCGGGGAAGAAGTGCTAATATACTCTGTCGGAAGGCTTGAGCCGCGACGCTCGGGCGTGAATAGGGTTAGTGCGCCCCGCCACGCTCCCCCCCCTGCGGCTCCAGGAGGCAGCAGTCGACTATGAAAGTGAACCGGATGAAGCTGCTCATTGGTGGTATGCAGCTGCGGGACGGCGTATCGACGATCACCGATCTCCTTGGCCGGATCCTCAGCCGGACCGGGCTACACGTGATGGCGTTGGAACGGGGGTTCGCCTCGACGATTTACGGGGCGCACCAGTATGACCCTCTGATGATCTCCGATGGCCCGTCCCTCTCTTGGGGAGACGAGGCCATCGACATTCTCGTCGGGCTGGAGTATGACGTCGACATCGACGTCCCCGAGCAGCCCAACCGGGACACGCTGCTGCGGCACGGCCGACACCTGGTTGACGGGGGGGTGCTCCTCTACGACAGCTCCACCGGGGCCGTGCCGGCGGATCGGTTGGAGGCCCGGGGGGTTCACGTTTTCCCGATCCCCGCTCGCCAAATCGCGTTGCGTGACCTGAAGAAAGAGGTTGTGAAGAACGTCGTGATGACCGGGGCGCTCTTCCGCCTCCTGGAGTTCGATCAAGATGAGCGGTGGTTGCGCCGTCTTCTGGAAGAGCGGTTCGGCCGGAAGGGCCCCGATCTGGTCAATCTCAACATGGAGGCGGCCCGCCGCGGGCGCGCGGCGGTTGAAGCCATTCTGTCGGAGCGCCGGTGGCCGAACGTTGGCTACCGCCTGGAGCCGCTTCAACACCCCAGCCCGGCGGTCTACATCGCCGGAAACGAAGCCTTGGTCATCGGCGCGATCGAGGCCGGCGTCCGGTTCTACGCGGGGTATCCGATCACTCCCGCGTCGTCGATCCTCGAATTCATGGAACGGTACCTTCCTCAGTACGGGGGGCGCGCGCTCCAGGGCGCCAACGAGCGCGAGTCGATTCGCGCGGCGCTCGGCGCGAGCGCCGTGGGAGCGGTGAGCATGATCGGGACGAGCGGCCCCGGCCTGTCGCTGAAGGTAGAGGAGTTCGGGGTCTCGGGCGTGACCGAGACCCCCTTGGTGATCGTCGATGCGATGCGGGCCGGCCCCTCCACCGGGATGCCCACCAAGGCCGAGCAGGGCGATCTCTACCTGGTGACGACCGGCGGCCACGGCGAGATCCCGCGGATTGTGCTGGCGCCGTCGACGATCGAGGAGTGCTACACGCTGATCCATGAGGCGGTGCGGCTCGCTGAGGTCTACCAGTGCCCCGTGTACTTCATGACGGACCTCAACCTGAGCGAGGGGCGCGTGACGGTGCCGGAGTCGGTCTTCCACTCGGGGCGGACGGCCATCAAACGACAGGTCGCCGCGGAGGCGCAGGTGCGAGAGGAGCGATACTTCCGCTATCGGATCACCGAGTCGGGGGTCTCTCCTCGGTTGATCCCCGGCACGCGGGGCGGCGTGAGCAAGATCAACAGCACCGAGCACGACGAGTTTGGATTCGTCACCACCGAACCCGCAAAACGCGTGGCGATGATGGACAAGCGGATGCGGAAGATGGTCAGCTACCTTCAACACGACGCGCGTCCGCCACAAGTCTACGGCTCGGCCGCCGGGGGCCTCGCCATCGTGGGGTGGGGGTCGACCAAGCCCGCGCTGCTGGAGGCGCAGCAGCGCCTCGAGGCCGAGGGGACGCCGGCCGTGGTCGTGCACTTCACCCACCTCTGGCCGTTCCCCACCCACCTCGCGAAGCCCATCCTGGAAGCCGCAGAGCGCGTGATCGTTTGCGAGCACAACTACACCGGCCAGTTGGCCGAGTTGATCCAGGCCCACTGCGTCATCCCCGTCCGGCGGGTGCTCAAGTACAACGGCCGCCCGTTCTACCCGTCCGAGGTGGTCAGGGCGGTTCACGAGGTGGCGCACAACGGGGCCAAGGCGGTGCGGTTGGGAGGCAAAGAGCCCATTATGGTCGAGGCGGGTACCGATGGCTGAGGCGACGAAGTCGATCTGGGAGCAGAACGCCACCCCACGGCATCGGATCCAATGGTGCCCCGGATGCGGCGACTATGCGGTGCTCAACTCCATCAAAGCCGCGCTGACCGCGCTCGAACTCACCCCGTCGGAACTCTTCCTCGTCGGCGGCATCGGCTGCTCGGGCCAGATCCGAAACTACCTGAACGGGAACTCGTTCTACGGCACGCACGGCGGCGCGCTCGCCTATGCGCTCGGCGCCAAGATGGCAAATCCCGAACTGACCGTGCTCGCGCTGGCCGGTGATGGCGACACGCTGGCGATCGGGGTGGAGAATTTCGTCCACACCTGCCGCCGGGATCCAGACATCACCCTCGTCATCATGGACAATGGAGTCTACGGCTTGACCAAAGGGCAGGACTCTCCTTCCGCCGGGCTCGGCCAGCCGTACCTGACGTCGGTAGAGGAGCACCCCCCGTTCATCGATCCGGTCAAGCTGGCACTGACGTGCGGCGTGTCGTTTGTCGCCCAGTCGTTTTCCGGGGACCCCAAACATGCCACCGAGATGTTTGTCGAGGCGGTACGCCACAAGGGATTCGCCGTGGTGAACGATTTCTCTCCGTGCGTCACGTATAACAAGTTCAACACCTACGACTGGTTCCGCGCGCACTGCGAGTCGGTGCCGGCGAGCCATGATGCGAGCCGCGAGGATGCCGCTTGGGATCTTCTGCGCGACTTCGAGCGCCGAGGAAAATTGCCCCTAGGGGTGATCTACCGTCACCCCCGGCAGCGGGTGCCGGCGAAGCGCCTGCCGATGTGGGCGAAAGAGCTGGAGGGAATCGATCTCACCCCCATGCTTGAGGGGTTGCGCTAGGCCCCGCGTCCCCACACCGTCGCCCGAGGAGCAGCGCGCATGCGGATCGTCCGGTACTGGATCCCCGGGCAGGGGGCCAGGCTCGGCGTGTGCGAAGGCGAGACGATCAGAGAGCTGGTCCCTCCAGATGCGCCCGCGTTGGAGTCCTTCGATGCACTGGTCGACCTGGCCCGCCGCACCCCGTCCGGCGGGAGCCTCCGCGATTTCGTGGGGAATCTGCGGGGGCCGGCACCGTCGTACTCCTACCGCGACCTCGATCGCTCTCCCGATCCCGACGCTCCGCATCTGCTCCTTCCGGTAACCCCACCCGAGGTCTGGGCGGCGGGGGTAACCTACGAGCGCAGCCGGGAGGCGCGCCTCGCGGAAACCACGACCGTGGGGATCTACGACAAAATCTACGACGCCGTACGGCCCGAGGTCTTCTTCAAAGCTACGGCGTCCCGCTGCGTCGGGCCGAACGCCCCGGTCGGGATCCGCGCCGACTCGCGCTGGACCGTCCCGGAGCCGGAACTCGCAGTCGTGCTCGGCGGCGGCGGGGAGGTACTGGGGTACACACTCGGCAACGACATGAGCGCCCGGGACATCGAGGGGGAGAACCCGTTGTACCTTCCCCAGACGAAGATCTACCGCGCCTGCTGCAGCATCGGCCCGACGATTTTTCTCGCCGACGCGTCGGCGGCCGGGCGGCTGACCCTGTGGTGCCGCATCGAGCGGCGGGGCCGGACCGCGTTTCGGGGTGAGATCAGCACCGCCCGGATCCGGCGGCCCATCGCGGAACTTGTCACCTATCTGCGTCGCGCCAATGACATTCCCCCCATGACCGTGCTCCTCACGGGGACGGGGATCGTCCCCCCTGATGAGTTCGCGTGCGAGGAGGGGGATGTGATTGAGATCGGAGCCGAAGAGATCGGTGTCCTGAGGAACACCGCGGTCCGGGTGTCGTAGCTGGAGCCCCCGGTAGGTGGGGGCCGAACCGGCGCGGGATCGCCCGTCCAGGTCCGCCGCTATTCGGCCGCGCTATCGGGAACGTGCCGCTCCGGACGGTCGTGGGCCGCCCGCTGGCCCCCCAGGATCCATACCGCGAAGGTCCCGACCCCTGAGACGGCCCCCAGCAGGACGATGGCGTCCGGCGGGCCGGCGAGATCGGCCAGCCGGCCGAAGGCCAACGTCCCGACCAGCGTCGTCGCGGCAATGAAGACCTGGCGGCTGGCCATCAACCGCCCGAGGATGGCGGAGGGCGTATTGCCCATCGAGATCGTCTCGTTGGCGATCTTGGTCGCGATGTTGCCGACGCCGAACAGGAACGCCGCCGCAAGCAGGGTCTCGTACCCCAAGCCCGAGCCGAACCAGGCGATCGCCAGTGACGTGAGCAAGAACATGATGACGGTGAACGGCACGTTGGCCCACCGTTTTCCCGAGAAGGTGAGGGCGATGACGGTGACGAGTTTCCCCACGCCGACCGCGCCGGTGATGATGCCGTAGGCGAGGACCGGCAGCCCCGCCGTTTGGATGATCATCGGCGCGCGGAGCGCCGCGAAGGCCAGGGTCAGGTACCCGGGGAAGATCAGCAACGCCAAGAGGCGGTGCAGCGGGGTCTGCCAGATGTAGCGGAGGCCGTCGCCGATCTCGGTGAAGATCCTCTTTGGCTGCCCGCCGCCCAGCCCGATGCGCCACGCGACCGGCATCAGGCCCACGCACACTCCGCTGAACAGAAACGTCCCGGCGTCGATATAGAACGCCGTTTGGTAGCCCAGGGCGACAACGAGGACCCCCCCCAACGGCCCGCCGACGATCTCCGCGATCCGTTCGGTCGAGACGAACAACGCGTTCCCCGTCGGCAGGTCGTCGGTGGGCACGACCGACGGCATCAGCGCGTAGACCGCCGCCCTGAAGAACACCGTCCCGACGTTGATCAGGATCAGGAGGCCGAATCCGGCGGGAAGCGAGTGGAGGATGATCAGGGGGAGGACCGCGACGAACGCGGCCCGGGACAGGTCCGCGACGATCATCAACCCGCGGCGGTCCATCCGGTCCGCCAGCGCCCCGGCGAAGAATCCGAGCAGCCCCTGGCCGATCGTGGCCATGATGAACGTCAGCGCCACGAGGGTCGCAGAGTGGGTCAGCGCCAGCACCCAGGCCGTGAGCGCAATGGTGAAGATCTCATCTCCGAGAAAACTCACCAACTGCCCGACCCAGAGCAGGCCGTAGGCGGGACGGCGGAGGAGCGTCAGGGGCCGGAGCCAGCCCGTGCCGCGACTTGTTGTCGGGCCGGGTGCTCCCGTGGGCTGCGGGGACCCCAGGGCGGTGCAGAGGGCGGCGATCACCCGAGGATCGAACTGCGTCCCGGCGTGCTTCTGGAGTTCCTGAATCGCCGCTTCCGGAGAGCGGGCGGCTCGATAGGGTCGATTTGTGGTCAGCGCGTTATAGGCGTCGACCACCAGGTTGATGCGTGAGCCGAGAGGGACCGCGTCGCCCTGCAGCCCCGCGGGATACCCGCGACCGTCAAGCTGCTCGTGGCTGGCCGCCACGATAGGGGCGACCCCCGCCAGCCCTCCGATCGTTTCGACGATGTGCACACCGGCCTCGACGTGCGAGCGCATGACTTCCCATTCCTCAGGGGTGAGCTTGCCCGGTTTCAGCAAGACGCCGGAGGGGACGACCATCTTGCCGACGTCGTGCAGCAGTCCGGCGAGGTACGCGCGATGGACTTCCGGTTCGTCGAGATTCAAGATGCGGGCGACGCGGCGGCTCAACTCGGCGACGTCCGCCGAGTGGCCGGCGGTGTAGGGATCTTTCGCGTCGACGGCGGCGGCCAGGACCGAGACGGCGGCGAGCACCCGGCGCTGCTCCTGGCCGCGGAGGATGCGCGGGAGGTAGAGTTGCAGCGTCACACCCGCGGCGAGCATCGGGCCGAGCAGGCGGCTGGCCGCCGACGGGTCGCTGTTGACGAGCCACACCGTGATGACCGCGACGGCGGTGAACACCCCCAAATGAAAGAAGGTCGCGTTCATCAGGAACCGGAACGCCCTCGACCAGGCGATCGCCTCCTGCGTGTGCATGCGCGTGGAAATGACGAGGGTGCGGATCAACGTGTACCCCAAGGCGGCGTAGACCACCGCACCGACGTCGTCGCCCGGCCGTGATATCCCAAACGCCGCGACGACGGCCGCAGCGGCGACGAGGCACGCCAGCCGCTCGGTGCACCGGATTAGCGTGTCTCCCCGCGGTTGGTGGAAGATACTGGCGATCGAGCCGATCGCCGCTCCGAGCAGGGCCGTCGGCCAACCGAACAGCACCAGTGTGGGGATGGTGATGACGCTTGTCAGCCGGAGCTCGCCGGCGGGATCCAGGTGGATGGGAAAGAAGTCGAGCACGATAATGGTGAGCGCCGTGATGAGGACGGCCGTGCCGCCTGCGCTCGTCCAGTTCTTGATCGCGATGAGGAGGGCTGCGAGAACCTCTACGGCGAGGAGGATCGTGACGAACACGATCCGCAGCGACGGCCTTCCGTGCGGGGGAGGGGATGTCATCCGGCCGCATCGAGTTCTGTTCTCTGCTCCGCCGCGGCGCGGAGCAGGGTGATGACGATCTTTGGGTCGAGGACCGTGCCCGCCAATGACAGCAGATGGCTCGCCGCCTCCTGCGGCGACAGCGGGTTCTCGTAAGGGGGAAGCCCCTCCACGGCGCAGTCGTAGATCTCCGCCGCCGCGACGATGCGGGCGCCCAAAGGGATCGCATTCCCGCGTGTGTGGTCGGGCACCCCCTGGCCGTCCCACCGTTCGTGGTGGCCGCGGACGATTTGAGCGACCATCGGATCCGGGAACCGTGCGAGAATCCGACCGCCGATCGGCGCCCGGTCTTCGGGTGTCGGCGACCCCGCGGGGCCGGCCAGGATGCCGACATCGTGCAGCCGCGCCGCGAGTTGGACGGCTCGAAGAAACTCTTCCGGCATCCCCAACCGCCGTCCGACATCCGCGGCCAAGGTGCCGACGCGGTCTCCGTGGGCGCGCGTGCGCGGATCGATGCCTTCCATGGCCCGCACCACGGCCTCCACGATTTCGCCCAGCATTTCTCGGGCCCTGTGGTAGTAGGCGAGCTCTTGGCGTGGGATCGGGAGCGCGATCGCCGACACCCCGGTCAGGGCGAGCGCCCACAAAGGCGACCCCGTGCGCACGGCCAGGGTCGCCAGGACGATCCCCATGGGGGCGGCGAAGATCTGGCTGGGCCATTGATCGAAGATATTGTGGAGCCAAGTGGGAAGATACGGATGGCCGAACCGTCGGGACTGGTAGACCGAGAACGTGCTTTCGTTCACGACGCGGTTCGTGACGACCGCAATGAGGGCGGCGACGGCCAGGTCGGCAATGGTGGGTGCAGTTGGGATCACCAGGTGGGCCGCCAGGGTCGCGGCTCCGGCGGCCAGCCCCCACGTTGCGCCGTTCATGACGGCGAGCCACCAGGTGTACTTGCGAAACAGGAGGAGGCCGAGACAGGAGCCTAAGGCTACTCCGATCAGGACCTCTTGCGGCATCCAGACCAGGGCGGCGACGATCTTGACGCTGTTGTTTGGAAAGGTGCTCCCGCCCGAGGGGTTCGGGATCGGCTTGACGAGGTACGTCAGCGCAAAAATCGTGGCGATTCCGGTCACCACGACCGGGCGGCTCTGCGGGAACGCCCAGACCGCGAGGGGGACGTAAACCAGAATCAGTCCGAAGACATGGCCTCGTACTGTGGTCGGGATATCACTGAGGCGGATACGCATGCACGCCGAAGAGCTTAGCCGGATTCCGGGCTGGGGTTGTTCGGGCCTATCCGCCGTTGTCGCCTGCCATACCAAATGCGGGTAACGCCAACCGGGTTGCCATTGGCCGCACCCTGCCCCGATGTGCTGCCCCGGATATTCACTGCAAGCTGCCGGGTGCCAGAGACACTATCCTCCTCGATCGGCGCATCGCCGATATTTTTGGGAGGATTTTGCGGCGTGAGATGCCGCAGCGACTCTTGATCGCCCGGAATCCGGCACTCATGTAACTGGTTAGAGTGGTGCCTCCTTATGTGGACTCGAGCATCCCACGACCGTGTATCCGACCCATATCGCTGCGCTGGGATGCTTCCCGTTGAGGCCCGCTTCGTCGCTTCGCGGCGCCAGCTTATCAGGACTATTCCCATGCGAACGTAGATTCCCTGCTCCGCCCGATGGATATCGAACTAGTGATCGCCCCCGCCCTTCTGGTACGTCGCCCGTCCCTCTTCGTAGAGGTCACCCCCGGCGACGTCATTGACGACGACCACGGGGAAGTCATCGACCTGGAGCCGGAAGATCGCCTCCGCCCCCAGGTCGGGAAACGCGATCACCTCGGCGGTGCGGATCCGTTCTCCCAAGAGCGCCGCCGTCCCCTCCACGGCCCCAAAGTAGACGGCCCGACATCGTCGGATCGCCGCCCGTACCTCCGGGGATCGGCGTCCCTTACCGATCATTCCACGGATTCCGTAGGCGAGCAGGGCGGGGGTGTAGCTATCCATCCGCGATGCGGTGGTGGGACCGGCGGCCCCGATCGGCCGACCCGGGCGGGCCGGGGTCGGGCCGCAGTAATAGATCACCTGTCCTCGGAGGTCGACCGGCAGCGGCTCCCCGGCCCCGAGCAGGCGGATCAAACGCTCGTGGGCGGCATCCCGAGCGGTGTAGATGACCCCGGAGATCAGCACCTGATCGCCGGCGCGGAGACGCTCCCCCTCATCCGGGGCGAACGGCGCGCGGAGGGGGATGCGCGCCCGCGTCATAGGACGACGTGCCCCGCCCGGTGGGAGTGGCAGTCGAGGTTGACCGCGACGGGCAGGCTGGCGATGTGAGTGGGGTGGCTGTCGACGTGAACGGCGAGGGCGGTGATACGCCCCCCGAACCCGGCCGGGCCGATGCCGAGATCGTTGATGCGGCGCAGGAGATCCGCTTCCAGTTCCGCCAGGCGCCGATCGGGGTTGGGGTCGCCCACCGGCCGGAGGAGCGCGCGCTTGCTCAGGAGCGCCGCTCGCTCGAACGTCCCGCCCATCCCCACCCCAACGATGAGCGGCGGGCTGGGGTTCGGGCCGGCCTCGGAGACGCAGCGGGTGACGAACTCAGCCGCGCCCTCGTAACCCTCCGAAGGGGTCAGCATCGCCAGCCGGCTCATGTTGTCGCACCCGGCGCCCTTCGCGAGCATCGACAGGGTCAGCCGGTCTCCCCCGACGACCCGGTAGTAGACGATCGCCGGCGTGTTGTCTTGGGTGTTGACGCGATCGAGGGGTCCGCGCACGATCGACGCACGCAGGTACCCGTCCCGATACCCCCGACGCACGCCTTCGTTGATCGCTTCTTCCACCGGCCCGCCGGTGATGTGGAGGTCCTGGCCGACGTCGGCGAACACCACGGCGGTTCCGGTGTCCTGACAGATCGGGAACCACTGCTCCCGGGCGACACGGGCGTTTTCGAGCAGACGATCGAGAACCGAACGGCCGATCTCCGATTCCTCGATCGCCCGCGCGCGCTCCAAGGCGGCCAGCATGTCCGCCCCCATCTGGTGGTTGACCGTGATGCAGAGGTTCCGGACCGACTGGGTGATCGCCTCAGCGTCGATCGTCCGCATCGCTCCCCCACGAGATCGCGGTGACGTCCGAGGCTTGATCAATGGCGCCGATGGCTTCGGCCACCCGGGCGCGCCGCTCCGCGGACAGTCTCGACGCGGAGAGGGCGGTGAATTTGTCCAGCAACTCTTCGTCGGTCGCGGGATTGTCCGGGCTTCCCCTCGGTGTGTCGACCCGCACCTCGTGCCGGTCCCCGCGCTTACCCTGGACTTCCACGATCGCCCCCCATCGGTCGGGATACGCGGCCGTACGCCCCCCGTCCTCGGCGTACGTCACGCGGTCGGCCAGCGCCCGCAGCGCCGGATCGGCGAGGGTGTCGGTCGTAAACTCTCCGAGCCCGACACGTCCCCGCGCCAACGCGAGCGCCACGCAGAAGGGGAGGCTGAACTTCGCCTGGTAGGGGTTTTGGGGATTCGGGATGCCCGTCACCTCGATCGCCACGCGGAAGGTCCGGACGTGGACGCGGGCGATCTCGTCCGTCCGCAGGCCCCGCCGCCGCAACTCCAGCGCGGCGTCGATCGCCGGGTGGATGTGCCCGCAGGCCGCGTGGAGCTTAAACGAGTTCTCGTCGATGCGGTACCCCTCGCCGAGACCGTCCGTGAGCCGGGCCGGTGTCCCGCCCCCGGCCATCGCGCGGAGGATGCCCTTTTCCCCCTCGAGGATGGTACCGGAGCCGGTGAACCCGTCGCGCGCGAGCAGCGCGGAGAGGACTCCGGTCTCGGCCGCCCGGCCCGCGTGCAGCGTCTTGCTCATCGTGCCGTCCGCAAGAAACTCCCACAATCCCGCCGCCATCGTCCCGGCGCTCCCCAGGGCATCGCGGGTTTGCTGCGGGGAGAGGCCCAGGATGACCGCCCCCGCACCGGCGGCGGCAAAGGTGCCCGCGGTGCCGGTGACGTGCCAGAATCGGTAGTGGGCAACCCCGCAGGCCTCGGCGACCCGAGCCCCTACTTCGTACCCGCACGCGATCGCCTCGAGGAGCCGCCGGCCGGTGCAGTGTTCGCGCTCCCCCAGCGCGAGCGCCGCCGGGATCGTGACGGTGCCGAGGTGCATCACCGACGGCCGGTGCAGGTCGTCCATCTCGACGGCGTGGGAGGTGATGCCGTTGGCCATCGCCGCGGCGGTGCAGCCCGCGCGGCGACCGCCGAGCAACGTGGATTCTTCCGGCCCACCGAGGGCGGCGGCGAGCCGGGTGGCGATCCTTCCCGCCGGGGTGTCGCATCCGGCGTAGCCCGCCCCCAGCCAGTCGAGGACGCATCGCTTGGCCATCGTTGTCGTGAGTTCGGGGAGCGAGTGGGGCGATGCCACCCACTCCGCGAGCGCCCTGGTCGCGTGCGACGCCGGTGCGTGGACGGAGGCCATGCTACACCACTCCTTCCTCGGAGAGGCGGGCAAGCGCGGCGTCGTCGAGCCCGAGCCAGCCGCCGTAGATTTCCCGGTTGTGCTGCCCCAGCGTCGGGCCGGGGTGGGTCACCGCCCCGGGGGTTTCGGAGAACTTGGGAACGATTCCCACCATCTGCAGATCGCCGAGGTCGGGGTCGCTGACCCTGATCACGTCTTCGCGCGCGGCGTAGTGGGGATCCTCGAGGATCCGCGGCACGTCGTAGACGGGACCGGCGACCGCCCCACACTCCTCGAGGTGCTGGAGGATCGCCTCCTGGGTCCGGGCGGCCATCCAGGCGCCGATGATGGTGTCGAGCTCCACGCGGTGTGCGACCCTCGCCGCGTTGTCCCGGAACTTGGGGTCGTCCACCAAATCCGCGCGCCCGATCGCGGCTGCCAGCCGCTGGAAGACTCGCTGGCTGGTAGCGGACAAGGCAATCCAGGTTCCGTCCCCGGCCCGGTAGAGATTGCGCGGCGCGGCGTCGGGGAACTCGTTCCCGACCCGCCCCGCCAGAACCCCCAGGCCCGCGTACTGGGTGACGTGCGGGATGAGCAGCCGGAAGAGGGGTTCGTAGAGGCTGACGTCGATGACTTGTCCGCGGCCCGATTCGGCGCGGTGGTGGATCGCCGACACCACCGCGAATGCTCCGGTAAGGCCCGCGACCTCGTCGGCCAGGGGAATCGCCGGCACCAGCGGCGGAGAGTCCGCAAACCCGGTGATGGCCACCAGACCGCTCATCGCCTCTGCGACCGTGCCGAACCCGGGACGGTGCCGGTACGGCCCGGTCTGCCCGAACCCCGAGATGCGCAGTACCACCAACCGGGGATTCCGTCCGAGGAGGACGTCCGGGGCCAGCCCCCACCGTTCCAGCGTTCCCGGCCGGAAATTCTCAACCAGCACGTCGGCGCGGGCCACGAGATCGGCGAGCACCTGCTGACCGCGGGGTTCGCCGAGGTTCAGCGTGATCGACTTCTTGTTCCTGGAGACGACCTTCCACCAGACGGACTGACCGGAGAGAAACGGCCCCCACGACCGCAGGGGATCGCCTCCCTTGGGGTGCTCGATCTTGACGACCTGCGCCCCCAAGTCGGCAAGCATGGAGGTGGCGGTTCCCCCCGAGACGATCGTGGAGAGATCCAGGACGGTGAGGCCCGTGAGCGGGCCGGTTGGGATGGCCATGGGAGCGTGGGCCTTCCGGGCCTGCCTGGGAACTTCCTCGTCCGCCGGGCGCTCCCTGCCCGCCGGGTGGCTCAGAGGATCGGGGGTCTCAGCATGTTCTGCCGCGCCGCCCGCGCCGCGTCCTGGAGCGGGCCGGGGGGGAGGTCCTCGAGTTGGGCGAGGATCTCCGCGGCCTGCCAGATCAGGCGCTGGAGGTCGCCCTCCGACGGACCGTGCCGGGAGATGACCTCCTCCCACGGGCGGCCCGCGGCCCACGCCCCGACGGCGGCGGCACGCTGGAACGCCGGGGCCGGGCCGTCGCCGATCGGCGCAAACTCTCGTTCCACCGCATCCTCGGGAAGGCCGACGGCCCGCCGCCGTTGATTGAGGGCCGCGATGATCCCCCGCAGGCCGATGATCGCGCGGCGGGCCTGCTGGGGGATACCTCCCGAGGAGGAGTCGGGGCCGCGAAGGTCGGCGGCGCGCGGCGCGTACATTCCGCGGTGGCGCGGCTCGCGGCGATCCCCGAAGCGCATCCCGCGTCTCAGCGGCGGCCGCCCGATACGCTCGGTGCCCAGCGCGCCGGTGACCGCCGCCAGCGCCGCCGGGTCGGCCGGGAGGATCCGCATGCGGACCGCTTCGGCGAGCACGAGCATCCGCGGGTGGCGAATCCGCGCGGCCACCCGCCCCTGCGCCGTGAGGCGTCGTTCGGCGTCGAGGTAGCCGAGGTCGCGCAGGACGCCGGCGCGCAGCTGGAACAGTCGAACTTCCTGATCTTCGAGGTCTGCTATCTCGTCCTGAAGCCGGCGCCTCCTGCGCTCGACGGTGTGCAGATCTCGCCGGGTGGCGAGACACCGCTCCACGACCGGGCAGCCGGTGCAGGGCATCGCCACGACCGCGCGCGCCAATTCCGCGACCTCCGGGGCGGCTTCGGATCGCTTGCGGCGCGCCCGGCGCAGCCGCCGCAGCAGGTGTTCGAACCGTCCGCGCGTGGCGAGCCGGTCCGCGCAGGGTCGGTCCGTCAGCGGGTCGGGGGGGAGCGCCGCGAGGCGCCGACGCAGTTCCTCGATCCGCGGCCGCCGCTCGTAGGCGGCAAACGACCGCCGCAGCAGCGCTTCGGCCTCCCGCATCGTGGTTCGCATCAGCAGGTTCAGCACTTGGGCGTCGGAAGGGGTGAACGCAGAGGCGACGGGATCCGGGGCGGCGGCGGCCAGCGCGAGGCCGTCGTCCGCCTCGGACGGGGTTTCCACCGCGATCACCGCGACACCCAGAGCGTCGCGCCCCCGCCGTCCCGCCCGTCCGGTCATCTGATGGAACTCCGTTGGGGTGAGCGATTCCGGCCCCGCCGGCCCGTTTCGGTACAGGGTGGACAGCAGCACCGTCCGGGCCGGTACGTCCATGCCGGCGGCCAGGGTCGTGGTGGCGCAGACGAAGCGGATCAGCCCGGCTTCGAGCAGGTCTTCAACGCACATCCGCCACCCCGTGAGGTGGCCAGCATGATGGGGGGCCACCCCGCCGCGCCGGAGTGCGGGAAGCAGCGGGTGCTGGGCCAGCTGAGGCACCTGATCGAGCCAGGGCTGCAGGCGCTGGACGCGCCGCGCTTCGTCCGGCGCCGGCTGACCGCCCAGCAGACGCGCCGCCTCGTCGCATTCGCGGCGGCTGGGAAAGAAGAGGATCGCCGGGGTGAGGTGGCGGTGATCGAGTGCCTCCGCGGCCGTCCGCAGCCATCGGCCGTGGCGGCCGCGCGAGGTCACGGCGTGCGAATCGGGGGGGAGCAGGTGGCCGGCGCCGTCGGCGAGGAGGAACTGGAGCGGCACCGGACGGGCATCGAGTGTCACCACCTCCGGGACGTGCCCGCGAACCTCCCCAAGCCATGCCGCGAGCTGCTGCGCATTCGGAATCGTCGCGGAGAGGAGGAGCAGGCGCGTCTGTGGCGGGGCGAGGAGGAGGATCTCTTCCCAGGCCGTGCCGCGCTCGAGATCGGCCAGGTAATGCGCTTCATCGAGCACGATCACCTCGGGGGGCGGGGCGGTTCCGGCGGGGTCGTAGCAGGCATTGCGGAGGATTTCGGTGGTCGCCACGAGGACCGGGGCGCGCGGGTTGACCCGACGTTCGCCCGTGAGCAGTCCGACGGCCTCCGCCCCGTACAACCCCTGGAGTCGGCGAAACTTCTGATTGGAGAGCGCCTTGAGCGGCGCCGTGTACCAGATCCGTCCGGCCGGGCGCACCGCGCCGTCGGCGGCCTCTCGCCCCCGCGCGAGGAACCGAGCGATCTCCTGCTCAGCGATCCAGGTCTTGCCGCTGCCCGTGGGCGCGGAGACCAGAACATCTCCGCGCGCCAGCGCGGCCAGGGCGGCCAGCTGAAACGCTGCGGGGGCGAACGGACCGGCGGGGGCCTCGCCCACGCCGCGGAGCAGGTCTGCCAGCGTCGATTTCGGTCGCATCGCGCTCACATTCCAGAGGAGGGCGTTCCGTCCCCGTCGAACCAGACCGGCACGAGGCGAGGAGTGCCTGTGGAGCGATCGACGTGAAGCAGACCAAAGGATTGACGACGTACGAGAAACGGTTCTTGGCCGGCCTTATCCGCCAGGTCTGGCGGGGGTGTCAGGGGTTCGTCACGCTGGTGATGGAGCGCGGTCCCGGCGAGGCGGTCTACGCGTTGGAGGATCTTGTGGAGTGGTCCGCCGCACAAAGTGCGCGCCTCCGCTCCCGCTCCTCTCGGGCGCAGTCCCCGGTGATCGGCACGTCGGCCCGGCGGGTCGCCTCGGAACTCCTCGAAGACATCGGCACCTTCTGCAACGGGATCGGCGACCTGTTGGGGCACGCCCAGCAGTCCGATCTCGATCCCGACGAGGTCGAAGACGAAGCGCTGACGATGGTCGATGGGTTTCTGGCGTGGACGACGATGATGGCCGCTCAGCTCGGGATCTCCAGGAACCTCCGTCCCCAGACGCTCTGGTACGAGCGCTGACCCGTCCGCGGCCCTCCGCCGCGCCCCGGTTATCCGAGCGACCGGATGATCTCCGGGAGCGGGCGTTTGACGCACGTGAAGATCGGAGTGTCCCGCAGCGTGTACCGGCTGGCCTCGGTCTCCCGCAGCTTCATCACCAGCTCCTGAAAGCGCTTCGGATGGTCCGTGAGGAACGAGACAACGAACTCTTGATCATCAAGGCCGAAGGAGTACGCGGTGTGCAGCTGTACGTCCGGGTACTCGTGACCGATCCGAATGTGTTCCCCCATCATTCGCCGGCGGGTGTCGAGGGGCAGCGCGAACCACTCGCGGGTCTTCACGAAAGGGTAGACGAACAAGTAGGTGCCCTCGCCCGGGTCCACCTTGAAGGACCCCTCGAGGGGTTCCTCCCGCGTATACACCGATCGCCTGGTCAGGGCGAGGAGCGAGTGCCGCAGGTCGAGGAATCGGCCGAGGCCGGTCCGGTTGAGGGCGTCGGCCATGTCGAGCAGCGGCGGGAGTTCCTCACACACCTTCCAGATGAGAAAGTCGGCATCGGTCCTGAGCCCGAGCGTGGAGTAGGTCTCCATCATCATCGTGTCCCTGAAGCGGTCGACGGCGCCGAGGAACTCCGCGGCGCCGGCTTCTTTCTGGCCATCCGGCAGCAGCCGCCACTCCGGCCGGCACTTGTAGAAGGCGTAGTGCACAAAATCCTGCGTGGCGCTCCCGTGCCCGCCCTTCATGACACCATTGTATCATCTCTCGGGTCGCTGGATCGACACCCCGCGCACCCGGCGGTCTCTGCCGGTGCGCGGACGCGGAGGCACCTTCGTGGCCACGGCTCGTCGCCCTGACACGTCCGGGGCGATCGCGTGGGCGATCCCGGCGGCTGCGCTCGTCTGGATCGTGATCTTCGCGTGGCGGCCGGGCAACTTCTGGGCGCTGATGGCCGCCGGGGTGGGCGGACTCGGGCTCCTCGCGCTCCGCATCCGGGGCGCGTTTCCCATCGAAGAGGGGATCCGGATCAGTGATCTCGCCACGGGGGCGGCGTCGGCGGCGGTGCTCTACGGGATCTTTGCGCTTGGGCGCGCCGTTGTGGGCCGCGTTCTGCCGCTCGCCCCTCAGGAGATCACCAGCGTCTACCTGCTGCGATCGCAGGCGCCCGCCTGGGTGATCGCGGTCCTGCTGCTCCTCGTGATCGGACCGGGAGAGGAGCTCTTCTGGCGGGGCGTGGTGCAGTGGGGACTGGTGGCGCGGTTTGGGCCCCGGCTGGGGTGGGCGGCGGCGACGGCCATCTACGGGGGGGTTCACCTCGCCGCCGCAAACCCAATGCTGATCGTGGCGGCGCTGGTCGCCGGCGGATTTTGGGGGTTCCTCTACCTTCGCATCGGCCGCATCGCGCCGCTGGTGGTCTCCCACGTTGTATGGGATCTTCTGGTGTTCCTCGTCCTGCCGTTTCGGTGATCGCCGCCCCGTCCCGGCGGCCGCGGGGGAGGCCCCTTAGAGCAGCGCTTTCAATCGGGCGCGGTCCACGTTCCCGCCGCTGAGCACCGCGACGACCGTAGCCCGGGAGGGGAGGGACAGCCGGCCGGAGAGGAGCGCGGCAGTGGCGGCGGCGCCGGCCGGCTCGGCGAGGAGCTTGGTGCGCTCAAGGATCAGCCACATCGCCGCGGCGATCTCCTCGTCCGATACCAGGAGCACGTCGTCGACGAACCGCTGAACCGCCTCAAGCGTAAGCTCGCCGGCGATTGGACCGGTCAACCCGTCGGCGATCGTGTCGACGGAGTCCAGTCGGACCGGAGCGCCGTGGTCCAGGGCCCGGCGGAGGGTCGGCGCGCCCTGCGGCTCCACGCCGATGACCCGGATGGTCGGGCGGGTCAGCTTGACCGCCGCGGCGATTCCCGAGATGAGCCCCCCGCCGCCGATCGGGACGACCACGACCTCCGCCTCCGGCAGGTCCTCGAGGATCTCCAACCCCATCGTGCCCTGCCCGGCGATCACGTGCCGATCGTCGTACGGATGCACCAGGGTCAGCCCGCGCGCTTTCTGCAGCTCACCGACCTTGGCGAACGCCTGATGGACGTCCCCGCCGACGATCACCTCCGCCCCGTACCCGCGGCAGGCCGCAACCTTCGCCGGGCTGGCGTAGGCCGGCATGACGACGACGCAGGTGAGGCCTTCCAGCGCGGCGGCGTAGGCCACCGCCTGGCCGTGGTTGCCGGCGGAGATGGTGATCAGTCCCTGCCGTTTCTCGCCGGGGGTAAGGGTGGCGAGTTTGTTGAGGACGCCCCTCGGTTTGAACGACCCGGTCTTCTGGAACACCTCCGCCTTCAGGAACAGCCGGGTGTCGGTCTGCCGCCCCAGGGCGGTGGAGCGAACGAGCGGCGTGCGATGGAGGCGGCCGGCGATGACCCGACCGGCGCTTTGGATCTCGTCGAGGGTGGTCACATCGGTCGGCACGCCGGGGCCTACGCGATCTTGAACGTTTCCCCGGACTTCAGCACCACGACCTTGGAATCGGTCGCGTCCTCGACCCGCCGCTTGAAGGCTTCCGGGTCCTGCTCGATCACCGGCCAGGTGTTGTAGTGCTCCGGGATGACCGTGCGGGCGCGCAGCAGCTTCGCCGCGGCCGCCCCATCCTCCGGCCCCATCGTGAAATTGTCTCCGATCGGCAGGATTGCCAAGTCGAGGCCCCCTTGCGCGATCAGCGACATGTCGGAGAAGAGCGCGGTGTCCCCCGCGTTATAGAGGCGCTTTCCCTCGAGTTCGAGCACGACCCCGGCCGGATTGCCCCCATAGCTCCCGTCCGGGAACGACGACCCGTGGTGCGCGACGGTGAGTTTCACCCGGCCGAACGGGAAGGTGTGGCCACCTCCCAGGTGGAGCGGGTGCGCGTTCGCCACCCCCTGCTTCTGGCAGTAGTTGACGATCTCGAAGTTCGAGATCAGCGTGGCGCCCGTGCGCTTGGCGATCTCCACCGTATCCCCATAGTGGTCCCCGTGGGCGTGGGTGAGGATGATGAAGTTGGCCGGCAGGTCCGCGGGCTTGACCGTGGTCAGGGGGTTGCCCGTAAAGAAGGGGTCGATCAGGATGGCGACCCCCCGCGTCTCGAGCCCCCAGGTGGAATGCCCATAGTAGGTGAGCGTCGCCATTGGTTGCCCTCCTCAGTGGTGGTGGGGATGGGAAAATGATCCGCTGCCGGATGCGGGAAATCCTGCGCGGTGGCCCCGCGCGGCTACGGTTTCGAGCCGGCGTCGGGGGGGCGGGTGATGACGTACCGGCAGTGCGGGGCGCCGCCGAGGATGTGGTCGGTGCGGACCACGTCGGCGCCGAGGACTTCTTGAAACAGCGCCATCTCGCAGCGGCAGGTTTGCTGGTGGGCCTCCGCCACCGCCCGGATCGGGCAGTTGTGCTCGATGAGGATGAATCGATCGCGGTCGAGCTGTGCGTGTTCGGCCAGATACCCGTCCTCGTCCCGCGCCTTGGCCAGGAGCGCGACCTTGTCCCGAAACTCCCGCCCCGCCATCCTGGCACGATACTGCTCGACGAGCCGCTTTCGCCGGTGCTCGAACACTTCGTCGATCGTCGTTTCCCCTTTGACCGTGCGCAGGTCGTCGAGCAGCATCTGGGCGAGCTGCTCGTAGGTCCGCGGAAACAGATTGTCGCCCTGGGGGCTGATCGCGTAGAGGCGGCTGGGACGGCCCTGGCCCCGGCGGATCCCGTTCGACCGGACGAACCCGTCGCGCTCCAGGATCGCGAGGTGCTGGCGCACCCCCATCGGGGTGATCCGCAGGTTGAGGCTGAGTTCGTGGACCGTCATCGGCCCCTTGTGTTTGATCAGCGAGAGGATTTCCTGACGGGTGGTTGTCATCGGGTCGCCCTCGCCCATTATTTTATCAGAGCCCGTGCCGCCCCGGGACCCGCTGCTCGGGCCGGTGGTGGGGCGGGTCGCGATAGAATCGAACGAACATATGTTCGCAGAAGAGGGGGGGGCGGCCACCCATGCAGAAACATCAAAGCGACCGCAATTTGCCGTGCGAGGGATGCCCGTGGTCCTTCAGGCCGTGGACTACGACGCTGTGTGCGAAATCGGGAAGATCATCGCGGAGACGCCTCGAGAGGCCCCCGCCCGGGTGGTCGAATACCTAAGCGACCGGTTCTCGCATTACGATTGGGTGGGCATCTACTGGGTGGAAGGGCGGGATTTGGTCCTGGGGCCCTGGAAGGGGCCGGAGGCGACCGAGCATACCCGCATTCCGATCGGCACCGGGGTATGCGGGGCCGCCGCCGCCTCCGGCCGGACGGAGATCGTGCCGGACGTGCGCGCGGACGCCCGGTACCTCGCCTGCTTCGCCTCCACGCGGTCCGAGATCGTTGTGCCGATCCGCGCCGGTGGGCGGGTGATCGGGGAGATCGACATCGACGGCAGGACGCTGGACGCGTTCGGGCCCGCGGACCAGGAGTTCCTCGAGGCCGTGGCCGCGCTGCTGGCGATGCTGTGGCCCGCGGTGCCGATGACGTCCGCGCCGGCGTAGCCTGACCGTCCCTCAACCCCGACCCGTTGGGTGAGACGGCACAATTCCGCAAAGGGGGACATGGTGAGCACGATCATCGATCTGATCAGCGATACCGCGACACGGCCCTCCGCCGGAATGCGGGCGTTCATGGCCCAGGCCCCGGTTGGGGACGAACAGCGCCAGGAAGATCCCAGCGTCAACGCGCTCCAGGAGCGCGCGGCCGCGCTCCTCGGCAAAGAGGGCGCACTCTACCTGCCTTCGGCGACGATGGCCAACGAGATCGCCGTCAAGGTGCACACCCAGCCTGGGGATGCGGTGATCCTCGAAGAGCACGCCCACATCGTCACCAGCGAGGCGGGAGGGCCCGCGCTCCTCTCCGGGGTGATGCTGCACACGGTGGCCGGGGCGCGGGGGGTCTTCACCGCCGACCAGGTCGAGCAGCAGATCAAGGCCGACAACCCCCACTACGCGCGCACCCGGCTGGTCTGCGTCGAGCAAACCTGCAACTACGGCGGGGGGACGGTGTGGCCGGTCGACCGGCTGCGGGCCGTCGCCGAGACCGCGCACCGCCACGGATTGCATACGCACATGGACGGGGCGCGGCTCTTGAACGCCGCCGCCGCCTCGGGCGTCCCGGCCTCCGAACACACCCGCGGTTACGACTCGGTGATGCTCTGTCTGACGAAAGGGTTGGGTTGTCCCGTCGGTGCGCTGGTGGCTGGGGATCGCGCCTTCATCAAGGAGGCGCGGCGGTTCAAGCACCTCTTCGGCGGCGCCATGCGGCAGGCCGGCATCATCGCCGCGGCCGGGGTGTACGCGCTCGACCACCACGTCGAACGGCTCGCCGTGGACCACACCAACGCAAAGATCCTGGCCCGCGGGCTGGCGGAGATTCCGGGGATCGGCATCGACGTCGCGCACGTCGAGACCAATATCGTGTTCTTCGATGTGGCCGGGCTCGGGATCACCGCGCAGGAGGCGGCGACCCGACTCCTTGCCGGCGGGGTGCGGGTGGGCGCGACGGGGCGCACGCGGATCCGCGCGGTCACCCACCTCGACGTCACGCAATCCGACATCGAGCGGGCGGTGGACGTCGCGCAGACGGTGTTGGGAAAGGCGAAAGCGGGAACCCCCGGCGGCTAGTCGGCGCCGGGGGTTCCAGGATTCAACCGGCGCGATCCCTAAGGGGCGCGGCCGTGCTTGGCCTCGAACTCTTCCTTGCTCATTTTGAAGTAGTCCGCATTCATTTCGGTGAACCCCTTCCACTTGTCGGGGACGTCCGCCTCGGCGAAGATCGCCGTGACCGGGCAGACCGACTCGCACGCACCGCAGTCGATGCACTCGTCCGGGTGGATGTACAGCATGACCTCGCCGTTATCCTCGTCCGTCTTCGGATGGATGCAATCGACCGGGCAGACTTCCACACACGATCGATCTTTGACGTTGATACACGGCTCGGTGATGGTATAGGTCATTCTTCGGTGCCTCCTCTCGCGGGCTTCGGGTCCATTATACTCTACCCCCCTTAATACCTTACAAGACGGGCGTTGTCCTCTCCCCCACCGCCGCGGGGGTCCGGTCCCGCAGTTCGGCGCCGGTCGAGGTCAGCCGGGGGCACTTGGCCCCACGTGGCCCCTCCCAACAAATCCTCTGCGTCATGCAGGTGGGTCCGGCGAACTTGAAGATCTCCGGCGCGACATCCTGGAGCTCGGCGCGCATCAGGTGCGCCAGCCAGCGGATCTCCCACTGGGCGAGGTTGCACGTCCGGAGCTCAAAGAAATGCAGGAGCGCGCGGCCGTTCGCCGAGACGATGAGTTTCGTCTCGAACGCGTTGTTGAACAGATAGCGGGCGTCCTCCTGGTGCACCCGCTCGTCCCGCAGCGTGAAGTACGCCTGCACGGCCGCCTTGATCGGCTCGAGAAACGACTTCAGCATCTCGGGAATCCGAAGGATCGTCGGCGGGATGACGACCTCCACCGCCTCCTGCGTGGAGAAGTCGACGTACCGCTGGCTCTGCTGTTCGAAGGACCACCCCACCCGATGGCGCACCAATTGGTGGGAGCAGCTCCGCGAGATCCCCCGGATGCCGAAAACGAATTGGTTGTGCTCGATGCAGCTGGTGTGCCCGGCCGATACGACTCGATTGACCAGATGGGTGGTCTGCTTGGCGGAGAGGGGCTGCGGGAGATCGAGGACGCTCCCCGCGGTGTAGCATTGCCGCGCCGCCATGGCGGCGAGCCGATCGGAGTCGGGCGTCGCCGCCAGCAACATCACCACCGGCCGGACGGCGTAGATCGTGATCTCGCGCCCGTCGGGGCGCGTCACGGAGTCGACCGCCCGGCCGCGCATCGTGCTGGGGTCGGTGAGGCGGTTAGGCATCGCCGATCCCCCGTCGAACATCTCTC
>Ga0209580_10000128_pt1 | contig 54386 bp, 55 predicted proteins | sample Coa_R1_5_FD_187153 | JGI IMG/M metagenome (GOLD analysis project Ga0209580, IMG submission 187153) | Surface soil microbial communities from Centralia Pennsylvania, which are recovering from an underground coalmine fire - Coalmine... | ecosystem: Environmental > Terrestrial > Soil >... | reverse complement strand
CCTGTTGATCCATTCTTCGCGGTCGCGGGCATCGTCGTCTTCGTTCTGTGACGTGTTACAGGCCTGCTGCCCCGTCTACGCCACATTAATAACGTAGCAGGGCAGCTGCGCCATTGAATCCCGGCACAGTGTCGGTCTCCACGAACAGAATTTCCGCGTCGGTCCGAAGAGCCTGCCGGATCAGGCCCTCTTCTGCAGCCAGATAGCGAGACTTGTCGCTGCCGCACAGCATGCAGTTGCTGCCTGCTTCGGCCCACATGCTGCCGCAGTCCTGGCACTCGGAGATCGTCTGGTTCGGCAGTTTGCCCAAAGCAAGTTTAAGTGCTCGCCCTTCGCCAAGGGCCCGCAGCACGTCGCTGACGCCAATCGCGGCGTGGGACGGGCTTTCATTAATCTCGCGTAGGAGATTGACCGAGCGCTGCTCTTGGGCCTCTTGAAATACTGGAGTTGCCATGCGCAAGACGTCGATCGCCCCAATGGCGAAGTTGGGCAAGTGGAAGTGTCCTATAAAAGCGCCCGTTTGAAAGACGGCAAACTGTGGCCCGATTTCCCCCCATAAATCTTCGCGGCAGCCTACTGCAAGATGCTGGATGTGTTGTTCTGCCATGAATTCATGCAAGACGTGAGACAGATTCTTGAAATAGGCCGTTTCATGCTGCTGTACCTCCTTGTCAACATGCCGAGACCATCCCACTCTTGAATCCTCTGCATGCAGACTGAGATCTTCCACAGGCAGCCTGCCTTCCGCCTCACGAATCTCAGTGCCGCGGACAACGAATGTCCGAGCCTTTCCGGTTTCCAGGAGCACGACGCAATACGGAGCACAGCTTTGCGCTGCTGCCAGGAGGGGGAGAACAACGAAGCGCCTTCCCACATCCATATGGCGAATGGACCGTGACGCCGGTAGGTCGAATTCCCGCCAGATCTGCTTTTCGCCACAGGCAAAAACTGCCCGGAACCGCGCGGGTTTAAGGCGCACTTCCTCAGCAACGGTGTGGACCTCATCCAGGTCTTTGGCCAGAGAAGTTGGCACGGACTGGGACGCGAAATGCTCCTTGGCCTCCTGGATGAGGCGCTTGATGGCGATGGCCTCCTGACGATGCGAGTTATCGGGCGTGGAAACAAGGCTGAAATAGAAGGAGACGGCGTGAGCATGCTCGTCCGAAAACTTCGTGAGATCCAACAGATCGTCTTTTGTGACGAGCTCGGCGTGATGGTGGACAATGGCACTGTCGGCAGGCATAAAGCACCTCCAGCGTTAAATCAACTCTAATCGAGCACCCTCCCTTACGACTGTGATGGCAATCACTGGGCAAGCTTATCCGTAAAAATCTGCAGTTCGCCCTCTTCTCGTTTTCCAGAACCGTCGGGCGTAAACAGCGAGGTTGAACACACACACGGCAACGCCTGCGATCACAAGCACCGTGGCGGATATATTCGGGTAGACCAGCGCATCCAGGTAATGAAGCAGAAATCCACCTTGGTAAGGCTGAACTCCTGCTTGGCTTTCGAGCCAGTCTTCCAGGGTCGTCAAAGGGCATGACCACGGAAGAACCTCAGTGAAAATGCCCCAGACCAGAGAAGCGATGTGAGCCCAGCGCAGTAGCGGGCGAGATCTTGTCAGCAGTGCGCCAGCCGCTACCCACAAAACAAAAAGCGCGTGCAGGAAAAGGACACCAGCCGCCAAACCAGCGTAGATATTGTTTCCGAGGATGATCGCGAACACATGGCCTCAGCCAGAATTCTAGTGCTACGGAATCGTTGGCTTCTACAATCTCCTGTAACCCCCACTCACCCGTGCCGTGGCGTTCTTAGCTCTTAATGCTGGTGTGGCGATCACTGAGATCGGGGGCGTAACAGACTGATGAAGAATGTGGCGGCGCCAACCGCCACGATCAGGGGGCCTGTCTCGCGATGGAGCCGCCCCGCCATCCAGGTACCGAGCAGCGTGGCAAGAACCGCAAACCCTATGGCCGTCCACAGCATTCCGTTCACATTGCGGGCCAGGCCCTTGGCTGTTGCTGCAGGAATGATGATCAATGCCCCCATGAGGAGCACGCCCAAGTAGCGCAAACCCAGCGCGATGGTAAGGGCGAACATCTGCAAGTACAGCAGATTAAGCCTCCGGACCTCAATACCAGCGGTTCTCGCTACGTCGGGGGACACCAACATGATCATCAAGCGGTTTTTTTGCGTGACGAAAAACAGGATAATCGCGCTCGCGGCCACGAAGCCGAAGACGATCTCCGACCAGCTCAAGGCGCCGGCGCCGCCAAAGAGTGCCTCTATCAGATTCTCACCGGAGCTCATCAACGCGCCGAGAGCAAGCGCTGCAGAAAAAACCACTCCGATCATGGTTTCGGTTGCCGCCCGCGCCCTATCCTCGACTGCCCAGACCAACAGGGCGCCAAAAAACAGCATGGCGACGGCCCCAAAAATCGGGTGGATGTGAAGAGCGCTTGATTGCCTAAAGAGGTGCGGTCAGGCGGGACAGACAAGGCCACGGTTCACCCTGGCGTTCACCCACGAGGAGATCGCTAGCGTGGCAGGAACGTCACGAGAAACAGTCAGCCGGATATTGAAGCAGTTTCAGCGTGATAAGGTCATCAGCATCAGGGGATCGTTCACTGTACTTCGGCCTGAGGTGCTCGAGCGATTGACGGCCTGAGCTGACATGTGCGAGAGCTGTTCTCCACGGGAATGACACACTGAGGCCACAAATCTGTTGGAACTGCATTCAAGCGGAGCGCGCTAGCGGGACAATGAGCTGAGCCAGAGCTTCAGCTGTCGTGACGAGCCTTACACCGCGGGTTTGCAATTCAGCGACAATGCGCCGGCCGGTATCAGGATCGAGCGCCTGGATCGCATCAGTGACTAGCGCGACCCGGCGTCCGCGGCGCAGCAGACCTTCAACAGTACAGCGCACACAGTGCTCGGTGACCACGCCAAAGACAATGAACTCGACATCGGGATCAAATGGAGGCGGCCCGGCAGGCGCTATTCGGGCCAAGACAAGCTCTGTGTTTGGATTGTCGAACACGTCGAGGGTGTTCTTCTCCAGCACGACCTGCTGATACCCGCTGAGTCTGTCCGGAAGGATGAATTCTTTCTGGTTCGGAACAACCAGTCGAGTGGCCGCGCACGCCTCCGGTATCAGGCTAGCGCCGGGAGTGCCCTTCAGACAGTGGGGAGGCCATTGCTGCAGTTCAGGGTCCTCGAGTCTGTGCGCGTCAGCCGAGGAAACAAGCAGAACTCGGCCCTCACGGGCGGCCTCAACAAGGCGGTTGATATTGGGAATGAACTTCTCGGCTTCCGGAACATAAAGCTTGCCTTCAGGCTGCATGAAATCAGCTTGTACATCCACCTGCCAAAAAACTGTGTTTGGCGAAACTAAGTTGACTGTGGGCCTAATGGGGCTGGCCGGCGTCCCCACCCCGCCGCGCGAAGCGCGCGGTGGAGACACCGCCGTCTCAACGAAGATGTGCCTGATCTGATCGCAGAGTCGTTCGAGACGATCGCTGTAGCGGACAGGAAAGGGCGTGGCTGAACCCAGCGTCAAAAAGCGCGGAGGCAAACGCTTGCGGCCGGCGAGAAATGTTGAACGTGCGTTGCTGGCCGTGACGGCACGACTGCGGGAGGCAACTTCCAGCCGCCGCCCATTCTGCATGACTTGAACCAAGAGGGGCTCAGCGCCTGGGAACATCTCGTCTTCCAAAGCAATGACGTCGGCTGAGAACATCCCTTCTTCCGTGCTGAACCGGAAGACCTGCTTGCGGCCTGGATATGTCTTCTTTTCGGCGCTGAACTTGGCCGTGTCACGAATGTGGTTTGCGAACTCAACCTCCACCAACTTGTAGATGACCCCAACAGATGGCGAGTCGGCAGAGGTGGAGAGCGCTGTGCCTACGCCGAAAGAGTCGGCGCGCCCGCCGCCGGTGAGCAGGGCTTCGATGCGCTCCTCCGTGAGGTCACCCGAGATAAAAATCTGCACGTCGGTCCATCCGATACCGTCAAGTCGTTGGCGGACCCAGATACTGTCCGTGAGAACGTCGCCGCTATCCAGGCGAATGCCGCGCGGCTTACGGCCTGCCGCAATGATCTTCTCTATCGCCGCCCGCACGTCATAGGTATCCACGAGCAGAGTTGCCTGTTCGGGAAAAACATCCAGAAAATTGTTGAAGGCTTCCGATTCCTCATCATGCGCCATGATCCAGGAATGCGCCTGAGTGCCGTAGACAGGAATGCCGAAGCGGTAACCGGCATAGGCATTTGATGTCCCTTCGCACCCTCCGATAAATGCCGCACGGGCGGCGAGAAGGCCCGCCTCGATCCCGTGCGCTCGGCGCGAACCGAATTCCACAACCGGGCGGCCAGCGGCGGCGCTGGTGACTCGTGCCGCCTTGCTCGCGATCAGTGTCTGCAAATGCACGGCGGAGAGGAGACTGGTTTCCATCAGTTGGGCCTCTGCAATGGGAGCAGTGACTCGTAGAATCGGCTCACCAGGAAAGAAGATGGTTCCTTCCGGCAGCGCCCAGACATCGCCAGTGAAACGGAAGCCCTTGAGGTAGTCGAAGAATTCCTGGCGCACGTGGGCAAAGAGTGGCAGCGCCTGGAGATACGCGATCTCTTCCTCGGAGAAACGGACGTTTTCCAGGAAGTCAATTGCCTGTTCGAGTCCCGCCGCAACCAGATAGTTGCGGTGCTGTGGAAGATGGCGGACAAAAAGTTCGAAGGTGGCACGAGCAGCAAACTTGGTCTGCACGTACGCTGCCCCCATCGTCAACTCATAGAGGTCGGTCAGGAGCCCCGAGTAGGATGGGAGAGCCGCGTTGGGCAGAGAAGACATTGCTTGTTTGGCTGCGCGAATACCACCGCAGGCTTCTGCGTGTGCAGCCTCCTCGTCTAATTTTGATATTACGCCTGGATTCGACTGACATCAGTGAGCCTTGTCACGGGTAGCTTCTGGTCAGCCCCGCCCCGCGCACCGCCCCTGGTTCTAGGCAAAGCTCTTTCTGCAGGCGTCCGAGGGCTGGCCCAGGGCATCATCATCTACAGCCTGGCTCTCATGCTTCGTATCCATCTGGATTTCTCTGCCTCGCACGTCGCCGGCGTCGCCATTTTCATCATTCTGGGTTCCGCCCTGTTTTCGACCTTTTCTTTGGCAGTCGCCTGCCTGGTCAAGACTCGCGAACGCTTCATGGGTATCGACCAGGTATTGACCATGCCCTCTTCTTTGCGAGCAATGCAATCTATCCGATCGCCAGCATGCCCGGCTGGGTGCGAGCCGTCGCCAAGGTCAACCCTCTAAGCTACCAGGTTGAGTGCGCTGCGTTCTCCGATGGTCCACGGAGGCCAAACGACCTTCGGAATTGGGCTGGATGCTGTCGTCCTCTTCCTTGTCTTCGCTGCGTTGGTGCTCGTAACTGCGCGGCTCTACCCCAGCGCTGCCGGCTGAATCGCTGTTCGCGCCTCTGCGATGCTGCCCCGAGCAATGTTTCGCGAGAAGATCAATCACCAGTGTTGCGCGCAATCCTCAAGCTGCCTTGGCCCGGACAATCTCGACCGAGCAACTGGCATGGCGGGCAATGGCCTCCGATACGCTGCCCAGCAGCAGCCGGTCAATGCCTCGCCGTCCGTGGGAACCAACCACGATCACATTTGGTCGCCACTTCTCTGAGGAATCCAAAATACGCTCCCTGGCGTCTCCTTCTTCCACGCTTGTGCTTGCCTTGAAACCGACGGATTGCAGCCGATTCGCCACGTCGCCGACAAGCTTTTCGCCTTCGGTGCGCCATTGTTGCACGATTGCCATGTAACTCTCTGCAAAGACCGGACCCGTACCGAAGCCATAGGTAACAGGCATCAGCTTCTCCGATTCCACCACATTCACAACAAGGACTTCGGTATCTTGAGGCTTGTATTGAGTTACGAGCGCCTCTACGGCAGCGTTCGAGCAGTTGGACCCGTCAATAGCAAGCAGAATCTTCATGGCGATTTCTCCCGCTCGTGATGATAATCACATTTCTCCGCGTTAAAACAGGCGAAAATTATCAAGATGGCTAACGAAGTTCAAGGCCTGACCAGCGCTGAAGTGGTAGCTAACCTCAGGTATTTCGGGCTGAATCTCATTCCACGCTCTAAGCCCAGGCCGACCTGGATGCGCTTCGGTGATCAGCTGGTGCATTTCTTCGCTGTGATGCTGTGGGTGGCCGGCACGCTGGCGATGATCGCCGGTATGTTTCAACTTGGCATCGCCATTTTCTTGGTCATTATTATTAATGGGCTTTTCGCGTTCATCCAGGAGCATCGTGCGGATCGTGCAACAGAGCGTCTCCGCGACCTGTTGCCGCGAAGGACAACTGTGCTTCGCGATGGTAACAAGCAGGAGATCTCTGCAGACTTTCTGGTCCCGGGCGATCTGGTCCTGTTGAGTGCCGGGGATCGCATCTCTGCGGACCTGACTCTGGTTGATGCCCAGGGCTGCTTGGTTGACACTTCGACCCTGACCGGAGAGAGTGCGTCGTGCGCAGTCTCTAGCGGTGATCCAGTCTTTGCCGGGACCTTCCTCGTGGAAGGACAGGCGCGCGGAAAAGTAACGGCGACCGGAAACTCTACAAAGCTGGCAAAGATTGCCCAGCTCACCAGCTCCGGTCAACGGCCCCGCAGCCCTTTGGCCTTCGAGCTCGATCGAGTCGTCCGCATCATCGCTCGAATTGCAATACTCATCGGCGTCCTCTTCATGGCGGTTGCTGTTTTGGTAGGCATCAGGTTTTCCGACGCCGTTCTCTTCGCAATCGGCGTCACGGTTGCTCTTGTGCCGGAAGGGTTGTTGCCAACCGTCACACTCTCCCTTGCCATGGGCGCTCAACGCATGGCCAAGCGCAACGCTTTGGTACGCCGCCTCGAGTCGGTGGAAACACTGGGGTCAACCACCTTTATCTGCACCGACAAAACCGGGACTCTTACGCTCAACCAGATGTCTGTGGTCGAGGTCTGGACTCCTTCGGGCAGCGCGCAAATCCGGGGCGGTGGCTATGAGCCAACAGCGGAAATCACAATGGCACCTGGGGCTGAAGCGGCGGTGAAAGAACTTGCTCTTGTTGCAAGCCGTTGCTCCAATGGCCACGCAATTCTTGAAGGAGGGCGCCGGATCGCTCAAGGTGATCCGATGGAAGCGGCCCTGGATGTCCTCGCGCGCCGCTTGCAGGTTGATTGCGAGGCAGATACAAAACTTCACCCCACGATAAAAGAGTTTCCCTTTGATCCCAGGCGAAAGCGGATGTCAGTCATCGCTGGAGATCAACTCTACTTGAAGGGATCTCCAGAAGTGATCGTTTCCCTGAATGACAATCCCGAGGCCGCGGCAGCACTCTCCCGCCTCGCCGACCGAGGACTGAGGGTCATTGCAGTCGCAAAGCGTACGCTCGCGGACCATCTCTTCAATGCTCGAGTGGAAGAAATTGAAACCGATGTGAACCTTCTTGGGTTGGTAGGCATTGAGGACCCGCCTCGGGAGGGAGTGACTGAAGCTCTGGCGCTCTGCAAGCAGGCTGGTATCCGGGTAGCCATTGTGACGGGTGATCACGCTGGAACGGCCCGAGCGGTAGCTGCAGAGATCGGCCTGCTGACTCCCACTTCTATTGTGGTCAACGCAGACGAACTCCCCAAAGATGATGCGCTGTTAGGAGCGATGATTGATCGTGACGGCACGGTCATAAGCCGGGTTTCCCCGGAAGACAAATTGCGTATCGCGCAGGCCTTGCGCGCGAGGGGGCACGTTGTTGCCATGACCGGTGATGGCGTCAATGATGCTCCGACGCTGCAACAAGCGGACATCGGCGTCGCCATGGGGCGCGGTGGCACAGATGTCGCCCGTGAAGCTGCAGACCTTGTCTTGCTGGATGATAACTTCAGCACCATCATTGCTGCGATTCAGGAAGGCCGGGCGACGTTCGCCAACGTGAGGAGGTTTCTCACCTACCATCTCACCGATAACGTGGCCGAACTTGTTCCGTTCGTTGTTTGGGCACTGAGTGGGGGCAGGTTCCCCCTGGCCCTGGGAGTGCTGCAAGTTCTCGCCCTGGACATCGGAACCGATCTGCTGCCCGCTGTCGCCCTAGGAGCTGAGCCGCCCCGGTCGCAGCTGCTGCAGCCACGTAGCCGACCAAGTCACCTGCTTGACTTCAGCGTGCTATTCCGCGCGTTTGGATTGTTTGGACCCTTGGAGTCGGTAGTTGCAATGGCGGCGTTTCTCGCAACCTACGTCGCGGCCGGCTGGCATTTCGGCGCCGGCTTCCCATCCGGCAATGTATTCTTTGCGGCGTCCGGAGCGGCCTTTACAGCGGTCGTTCTTGGCCAAATGGGCACGGCTTTGGCCTGCCGCAGCACCACCCGTTGGGTGGGCAAACTCGGGTGGGCCTCCAATCCCTTATTGCTTTTTGCCATCGGCATTGAATTCCTGGCGCTCGTCAGCTTTCTGAGCTTCAAGCCCGTGGCCCACATGCTGGGCCAGTCTGTGCCGACTCTCGTCGGATTGGCGGTCGCTCTGACTGCTGTGCCGGTAATTCTCGTCGCTGATCTGATCCATAAGACGCTCCGAAGGCATTACCGCAATGCCGAAATCGAACGGTCATGACGAGCAAGATATCGGCAACGCTCAGCGAATACGCCTTGCCGGAATTCCCGCATAGGTCGCGTCCGCTTCGAGCTTCATGCGTTTAGGCACGAAGGTCAGTGCTCCTATTTCGCAGTTTGGCCCGGCTGTCACACCGATCTCAACAATACTGCTGATTCCCACCGTGGTGTTGCGGCCCAGATGCACGCCTGCGGTCTTAACGATTCCAGCCTCGACTGTATGGCCGGAGAGATGGGCGTCGGCGCCGATCACCACATCATCTCCAAATTCGAGAAGATTGTAATCATTGAGTTCGAGGCTGTTGATATACACTCGCCTGCCAAGCCGCGCACCTGCTAACCGCAAATGGGTCGTCCAAAGAGGTGATCCCCGGAAGAACGTGCCGGCGAGCACGCGGGCGAAAATGGTTCGCAGCTGCATAGCGGACGAAATTCAGAAGTTGCCAATCAAGGTCTGCAATTCGCATTTCCGCGTGAGCTGGCGTGCGCCAGCCCACGAGCCGTATGGCGAGCGGGGAGACGAACAGCAATGCCAGGGCAAAGCTGATATAAGAAGGTATAAGCGCGCTGCTCAACAGGATGAGTTGGAGGCGCGGACTTGAAGAAACAGATTTTGAGAGCAGCGACCACAGGATTACAGCTGGAATCGCCGACAGTCCGCAGACGATGATTTCGACGAGCACAAGGGTGCTCACTGTCCAGCGAATCCGCCAGAAGTTGACAATGCGCTTCCGTGTGGTGTTCCGGCCTAGTTCTGCCATGAATACTCTCCTGAACGATTACAATCCTTGCACTTTGGTTCGAGGAACGGGCCCAGCCGTTATTCTGGTGCCAGGCATGGATGGCACAGGGGAGCTGTTTTACCGGCAAGTCCCACTCCTCGAAAAGTCTTATTCCGTGGCTACCTACGCGCTGCGCGATGATGCCACGAGCATGGAGGTGCTCGCGGGCGATCTCCGGCGTGTGATCGAGCAGGCCTCTCCATCGGAAAAGCGTGCGATCGTGATGGGTGAATCCTTCGGAGGGGCGGTCGCGCTCACCATGGCGCTCCAGTATCCGAACCATGTATCGGGTCTGGTGGTCCTGAACTCGTTCCCGTACTTTGCCCCACAATTCCGCCTACGGCTTGCAATCGCCGGCGTGAGTCTTATGCCTTGGGGGGCAATGGGCCTGATGCGATATGCGACATCATTTTTCATGCACTCGCGCCATACGCATCGTGACGAACTCAAGAAGTTCCTGGAATTGACTACGCGCACAACGCGGACGGGATATAGGAGCCGGCTTAGAATTCTGAAAACTTACGATGTAACAGAGCGGCTGTGCGAGATCAAATGTCCAACTCTGTTTCTTGCCGCTGAAAAAGACCATTTGGTGCCTTCGGTTGCACAGGCGCGGCTCATGGCGGAGCGGATCCCGTCGGCGACCGTGCGTGTGCTTTCTGGCCATGGACATATCTGCCTGATCGCGCCCGACATTGACATGAGCCGCATTCTCGCGGAGTGGCAAAACAGCACTTCCGATGTTGCGAATGTCTCATGAGGCACAATGCTCTCGCCGCGCTTCCAGAGCTGTCATTCGAAAGTTGCAATCCTGAGACGGTAAGTTTTGTGCTCCCTGGCAGGAGAGTGAGTCACCGGGCCACTGCGTCGGCGGGTCTGTTCGGTCTCCCTGGAATCAACATTAGCAATCCAATGCCGCCCGCTACCGCAAAGGCTGCACCGTAATAAAACACCGCCGCATGTCCGATCCGGTCCCAAAGTATCCCTGCAACAATGCTTGCCACGAGCTGCAATAAACCAGCCGTCGTGCTGTACCAGCCGACTCCGCTGGCGCGCAAGTGCGCCGGCACGAAATCCGTGGCAAATGCCTTGCCGACAGAGCGGAATATTCCCTGAAATAATCCATAGAAGACAAACAACGCCGCAATGAGAACAGCGCTTCTCGCGCGAGCAAAGCCCAGATAGGCGATGAAGAAGATAATGAATGACATTAGAAGGACACTTTTCCTGCCCCATCTGTCGGAAAGCGATCCCGCCGGATAGGAAATTAGTGCGGCCACCAGGTTGAACCCCGCATAAATCAAGATGGTCGCCTCGAAAGAAGCGCCAATATCCTTTGTTTGCAGGATCAGAAACGAGTTACTCGAATTGCCGATTCCGAACAATGCTGTAACCAGTAGATATTTCCAATAAGATTTCGGAAATTGCCGCAGACTGACGTCGATCTTAGATTTTGCGGCCACCGGCACGGGCCGTTCCTGGACCAGCAAGACCATCAGAAAGGCGAGAAGACCGGGAATGATGGCGAGATAGAAAATCGAGCGGATACCGACATGGAACCAGATGAAAAGAAGAACGGCGAGCAACGGCCCCAAGAAAGCGCCTAAATTATCGCCAAAACCTTCAAGGCCAAAAGCTCGCCCTCTGTTTTCCTCAGCCACCGAAGATGCGATGAGCGCATCGCGCGGAGCGGAGCGGAATCCGGCGCCAAACCGGTCCAGAAACCGTGCCCCCAACACGCCCGGCCATGCCGTCGCGAAACCGATCAGTGGTTTGGAGACTGCCGACAGAAGATAGCCGGTCAGAGCAAGGGATTTTCTCTTTTGCAGCTTATCCGATATCCAACCCGACAAGCCTTGCACTATGTTCTGTGTTGCTTGCGCAATGCCCTCCACCAGGCCGACAACGCTGCCGCTTGCATGCAGCGTTTGCGTGAGAAAGATCGGCAGGATCGGATAAAGCATCTCCGTCGAGATATCCGCAAACAGACTGGTGAACGCCAGAAGAACGGTGTTCCTTGAAACTCCAGCGAAGTAGCGCGCTCGCATAACCGATTCATTCAACATTCATCACCGCAGCCGCGCTGCCAACCCTGACTCTCCGCCGATGATCTTTAGATGTAGTCGAAAAGCGTTGTGAAACCAAAATGAATGTGCAATTGCTGGTGGCAGTGAAATAGCGTCAGCCCCGAATTATCAGCAACGAAATCCACGGCGGCCTCCTGGTATCCTCCCAGCATAAAATTCCCATGTCTGTTCTTGAGTTCAGTCGCTGCCAGAGGGCGCAATCGACCAGCATGATTTGCGGCATTCCGCTTAAGGTTTATGTGCCCGGCTGCGTCTCCGTGGCGCGTCTGATCGCCGCCGGAGAAGCGGCCGCGCACGGCGCTCTTGAACATCCTTCTTGTTGAACGTGAAGACAAAGCCCATCATTCGCCCCAGCTATTGCCGCTGTACACGGGCATGCAGTGAATCTCTCCGGTGAAGTCCAAGAAGAACTGTCTGAGACAAAGGATACGCTGCCAACGTCATTAAGAGCGATTGAAAACTGTTGCTCGATCTAGATGCTCTGAAGCACCAACCGCAGCCTCCACCGAAAGGAATTCTTAGAACCACAACAACGAGGAGTGCAGCTTCACCGGACCGCATTTCTCCCATGACGGACGTACATTGCTGAGCAACGCTCTCGCGTAGGATAATGCGCAGCGACGGGAGCGGCTGCGATGGGAAGAGGAACAACACCTATAGAGGGGTTCTGGGATCGGCCGCTTCAGGAGCTGTTCCAACTACTACAGGCAACTCCGGCCGGGCTAGCGACCGACGAGGCGCGCCAGCGATTGCGCCTTTATGGCCCAAACAGCCTGGTGCCGGAGTCGGGCTTCGCTGCGCTGCTCAGTTTTCTGGGCTTCTTCGCGAATCCCCTCGTCATCATTCTTGTCATCGCCAGCGGCGTATCTCTCGCACTCGGAGAGCATGTCGGCGGCCTGATCATCATCGCTATCGTATCGCTCAGCGTGCTGCTGAACTTCTTGATGGAATTCCAGGCTCGACATGCGGTGGAAGAGATTCAGAAGCAGATTGCGATAACAGCTGCCGTCATGCGTGACGGACGAGAACAGGAGCTGCCGATCACCGGGTTGGTCCCAGGAGATGTCATCCGGCTCAAGGCAGGAGACCTTGTGCCAGCGGACGCCCGTCTGCTGGACGTAAGGGACTTGCACGTGCGCGAATCAGTGCTCACTGGGGAGTCCCTGCCGGTCGAGAAGGCAGCGGCTGACCTAGCCACGGGGAAGCACGGCATCGCCGACGCCAGCAACTGCGTTTTCCTGGGCACTGCTGTTCAGACTGGGATCGGCACCGCGATCGTCGTTTGTACGGGGAAAGCTACTGCTTGCGGTAAGATTGCGCAGCGGCTGGCTAAGAAGCCGCCGGAGACAGAGTTCGGCCGCGGCGTGCGCCACTTCGGCATGATGCTCACATGGGTGACCATACTGCTCGTCCTTTTCGTCCTGCTGGTCAATATCGTTTTCCATCGTCCGGTGCTGGAGTCTTTCCTCTTCTCGGTCGCGCTTGCGGTTGGGATGACGCCGGAGATGATGCCCATGATCATCACAGTTACACTGGCCCAAGGCGCGAGGAAGATGACCAAGAAGAAAGTTCTGGTCAAGCAGCTTGCGGCAATCGAGGACTTCGGCAGCGTGGATATTCTCTGCACGGACAAGACGGGCACACTCACCGAGGGCGAGATCGTGCTTGACCGGCACGTAGATGTCCGAGGCAACGACAACGAGAACGTCCTGCAGCTCGTCTACCTGAATAGCCACTTTGAAGCGGGCATTAAGAGCCCACTTGACGATGCCATCTTGGAGCATACGCCCCCTTCCATTGAGGGATATGAAAAGGTGGACGAAATCCCTTTCGACTTCAACCGCAAACGGCTCTCGGTGGTGGTACGCCATGGTGACAAGCACATTCTCATCACCAAGGGCGAGGTGGAAAGTGTCTTTGCCATTTGCAAGACTGTGACCATTGATGGATCTTCTCAGCCGTTCGACGATAGCCGCCGGGCTGAGGCAGAAAAGATGTTCAAGAAACTGAGCGCGGACGGGTACCGCGCTCTTGGGGTAGCAGTGCTGAAGGTGGAGAAACAGGATGAGTACACCGTAGCGGCTGAGCACGCTATGACGTTCGTCGGGTTGGCGGCATTTCTTGACCCGCCCAAGGAGGGAATTCTTTCCGTTCTGGAGACGCTGAAGCAGAATGGTATTTCCGTGGTCGTGATGACCGGTGACAATCAGTACGTGACACAAAAGATCGCCCATGACATAGGGCTGGCCGCAGATTGTATTCTCATCGGGACTCAGGTCGATACGATGGATGATGCTGCTGTGGCCTACCAGGCTGAGAACGGCGCCATCTTCGCCCGTGTCTCTCCTGAACAGAAAAACCGGGTCATCCTTGCTCTTAAGGCGCACGGGCATGTTGTTGGCTATATGGGTGACGGAATCAACGATGCTCCGTCGCTGCACACAGCAGATGTCGGGATTTCAGTCATGAATGGAGTGAACGTGGCCAAAGACGCTGCAAAGATCATCCTGCTGGAAAAGGACCTTGCGGTCGTCAACGATGGAGTAGTCGAGGGGCGGCGCTCCTTTGCGAACATCATGAAGTACATCATCATGGGTACAAGTTCAAATTTCGGCAACATGTTCAGCATGGCCGCGGCGTCCCTCTTCCTGCCATTCCTGCCGATGCTCCCGAGCCAAATACTACTTAATAACCTTCTTTATGACGCTTCTCAGGTCAGCATCCCCACCGATACTGTTGATCCAGCCATGGCGCATCGGCCCAAGCGATGGCAGATTGGGTTCATCCGGCAGTTCATGACGATCATCGGTCCCATCAGCTCGGTCTATGATTTCCTCACTTTCGGGGTGCTGCTATGGGTATTCCACGCTTCCACAAACGAGTCGCTCTTTCACACCGGATGGTTCGTGGAATCCCTAGCCACGCAGACGCTCGTGGTCTTCGTGATCCGAACGGCAGGCAACCCTCTCAAGAGCCGGCCCAGCAGGCCGTTGTTGATTAGCGTGCTGGCCGCAGTCGCGGTTGCGACAGTGCTGCCGTATACGCCGCTGGGGAGGTTGTTGCGGTTTACACCGCTACCAGTATCACTGTTGGGTGCGATTGCGTTTCTTACCGTGACCTACCTCTTTCTGGTGCAGGTTGTTAAGTCCTGGTTTTATCGCCGGCACGCGCTACTTTGACTGACACTACTGTTCCCTTTGGCGGTATGCCACTGCTCCTGCAGCCGCCCTCGCTCTCTGGCTTCCCAATTGAACGCCTATACAAACGCCAAGGGGATTAGAGCGTCTGCTACCCCAGGCCTGCCTACGGCCACCGATATTATTTTGGACATGAAGCGTCGATGTTACTGCCGGGAGGAGAACCAGGATGTCTCCCGTCAGGATATGCAGAATGAGGCAATCAGAACGCGCATTCAGGGATTCATGGAATCACGCGGCTTTCCGCTATTGTGCGCCCCCGACGAGTACCCGGCATATTTCGAGAAGATGAGAATAGTAGACAGAAAACTTAAGTCAAGCAGTTCCTCGTTTTGCGGTAAAACGTCGAACAGTCGCAGCCAGCTGGTCAAGCAAGCTCATTTGTTCATCGGTTCGTACGGAGTTCTTGCCGGAAGAGCCGTATTTCCTCACGTGCGCACAGGCCTGTACTCCAAGACGATGAGTCTCGAGTCGAGAACTTTCGTATCGATGAGTTCGAGGCCGGTCCGTTGATAACCGGCAGAGATTGGCTCCCTACCAACAACGCCGAGGATGACAGGAAAGACTATGAGCCGGAGTCGGTCGACGAGTCCGAGCTCCATCATGCTCTTGACGAGCCTGATACTTCCAATGGATCGAAGTGGATCTCCTGGCTGCTGTTTGAGTGCCCTAAGTTCGTCCGCAACGGAGACCTTTACTAGGCGGGTGTTCCTCCAGCCAAGCGGCTCCTGGAGCGTGCTTGAAAATACGACTTTGGGGAGTTCGGTCATTCGGACGCTCACTTCATCGGTGCCAGAAGGCGAGAACTGCGCCAAAGCCTCGTAGGTTACTCGCCCCATGATCAGGAGTTGAGGTTGGCGAAGATGGTCGCTCACCCAACTTCCGAGCTCCTTGCCGAAGTACCCGAAGAAAGCAGCTTCCTTCGCACCGGAAGCGAAACCGTCGAGCGAGATGAACAAGTCCGCAGTGAGTTCTCTCATAGTTACTCCTCCTTCTCGATTCGGCTGCATCCGCGTTCTTTGCCGATTTCCTGAAGTTCTGGCCTGCTTCAACATATCTTGACGACCGAGTTCCAAAAACGCGACTTCGCTAGTTCGTTACTCACCCGCTCACCACCTTCTTCAAAAGGGTGGTGGTTTGGCGCGATTTGAGCCAGTTGGTGAGCAAGCAAGGGTTGCCCAGCAGATCTTTTCTTGGATCGGCCGGGACCGTGCATGGAACGTCCTTGACGACGTTCATTCTGAGCTCACCTCCGCTTGTGATGTACCTTCCGGTAAGTTCACTTCAAATTCCGTTAATCGTCAATCGTCAGAAGACGTTCGCTTACCATGGGCCGGCTTCCAGGAAATCATGGAGGTGTCGGTTGAACCGATCCTCATTTTCAAGATTCGGCCAGGGACGGAATTCTCGTGGGCGTCAGGAATAGGCCCGACATAAGATGCTCGCGGCCGGATAAGCTGGTTGTCTGCATATTGTTCGATCGCATGTGCGATCCAACCAACGGTCCGCCCTAACGCAAACAAAGTGATCGCTGCGTCCGGCGGGAGACCAAGGGCGTATGCCAACGTCACCAATCCGAAGTCCAAATTTGGATAATCCCCAGTCAAATCCTGACCGGCATGGATGAGATTTTCTGCAATTTTGGTCGCCGAGCTTCGCCCGTGAATTTTCGAGAGGTCAATCAGAAGACGGGCTCGCGGGTCGCCCTCGGTATACAGTGGATGGCCGAAGCCCGGTATATGTCCCGCCAGGCGAAGCCGTCTTGCTAACAGCGAACGATATTGCCGCGCGCCCTCAGCTTCGTTGAAAAGAGCTCTGACTTCCTCTGAAGCACCACCGTGCCGCCGTCCACTGAATGCGGCCAGCGCGCCCAAGACGACCTCGTAAGGAGTAGCCTGGGCCGAAGCAATACACCTTGCAGTGAACGCAGAGACGTTTAGCTCATGATCGGCACAGAGTATTAGCGCCGCACGGATCGCTTGGGCGGCCGACCGTCTGCTCGGTATCCACGCGTCAGTCAGCGCAAGGTCCAAGGGAACCCATGCAGAAGTGGCGCAAACTGCCGAGTACAAACTCACAAGAATACGTGCTCCGGTCCTTGCGACGGCCCCCGAGGTCAGGTTGTGTGCTGAAGGGTCAGTTGCAGCACCGAGCGACAACGCTTGTTGGCATGATCCGATCGGTCCAAGTTTCGGGATTTTGTCTACAAAATGGAGTAGCTTCTTCCTGGATCGTAACGGTTGTCCGACGAAGAGCTGTTTCGCCTGACTAGAGTCGCCCGTCCACAGCAGCGCTGCAACTTCTTCAACTGTTGCGCTCCTTGCGAGTTCTACCGCATCTTTTCCGCGATAGAAAAAACGCCCGTTACTGATCAATGTCAGCCCGGATTCAAGTACCGGACTACCCCAACGCAATATCTGCGCCGCTGCCTTGGCCGGATTTCTTCGCAGCTCTTTTCTCTCCGTCAGCCGGAGTACATCTTCCCTCCGATAACGCCTGATGCGAGAATCTCCCGTGACTTGTTCCGAGTGCAGCATTCCTCGGCTCACGTAGGAGTAAAGCGTCGGCAGTGAAATATCTAGGGCAGACGCGGCTTCGCGCGCGGTCAGAAATGTTTTTTTGTCCATGGCAATTGCTTTCTCCTGGCGCTATCTTGGCGCATATCTGGGAACGCCTGCGATCCTTGCCAGGTAAATTTCGCTTTTTCGCGAATTCGATTTAGACACAATCCTCTTCGGCCGTCCCTGGGGGCGAGGGAAGACCTGAAAGAGACAGACTCAGCCAGGAAAGACTTTCATCTGTTTCGGTCTTGATAAGCTTGCAAACGAGGACGCCTGTGATCGAGAGACTTCGGAGGCTAATGCTTCCCCAAGACATTTTAAGCGAGAGATGTATCGATTTGTCAATCAACATTGACAATATCTTGGAGCGCGCAAACAATCTAAGAGGGGGTGATATATGCCCGGAACGCATGAAGGTTTGGAAGGAATCAAGGCTACATCCACTCGTCTAAGCCTCGTGGACGGGACCGCCGGGCGGCTGATCCTTGCAGGCTATGATGTCGAGGCGATTGCGCCCCGGGCAAAATTCGAGGAGATGGCCCATCTACTCTGGTATGGAAGGCTTCCGATGGGCCACGAACTGGAAACTCTAAAAAGAGATTTGGCTTCACGGCGACGCCTGCCAAAGCCTACTTCAACTCTTCTGCGAGACGCCGCGAAGGCTTCAACTCCGATCATAGATGCTGTTCGCATGGCCGTCGCGACTCTGAGTTTGGGGCGTATAGAAGCCCCTGAAGAAGACACCCGTACCCTGCTCGCGGCCTTTCCGACGATTGTCGGTGAATACTGGCATCTGATAAACGCGGAGGAGCCTGTCGAACCGCGAGCCGATCTCTCTCACGCTGAGTATTGCCTATATCAGATTTTTGGCTGCTTGCCAGAGGAGATTGATCCAGAACGTACGCGAGGCCTGGAGACTTATCTTAATACGGTATGTGACCATGGGCTGAATGCATCCACATTTGCTGCACGAGTGATCGTTTCGACGCACTCGGATTTAGTATCTGCAGTCACCGGCGCTGTTGGCGCACTTAAAGGCCCATTGCACGGCGGTGCCCCCGGTCCAGCTCTCGACATGGTAGGTGAAATTTCAACAGCCGATCGAGCTGAGCAGGTGATTCTCGCCAAGCTGGAACGCGGTGAGCGTTTGATGGGATTCGGCCATCGCGTGTACCGGACGAGAGATCCCCGCGCCGATGTACTTGCGGCCGCTGCCGAGAAGTTTTACGCAACGAGCGGCGATAAGGATTTTTATGCATTAGCACGGCAAGTTGAAAAAACTGCACTCCGACTTCTTTCGAAGCATAAACCGGGACGACATCTCGATACGAACGTGGAATTCTATACAGCTCTGCTCCTGAATGGGCTCGGTTTCCCGAAGGAACTGTTTACCCCAATATTTGCGATCGCTAGAGTCCTTGGGTGGACAGCACATTGCTTGGAACAGCTTCGGAACGGGCGCCTAATTCGCCCCGATGCCGAATACATTGGGCCGGTGGACCTGACCTTCTCGTCCGTGCCAACCGCTAGCCCTCTTAACTGAACATCTCCGAATGAATGTGCCGCATAGCAAATCATGGGTTCATTCAGGAGGACAATATCGGCCGGACGTCAGAATCCGGCCTAGCCACGAAGCATGGGGCAACCCTGAATGCAGTAGCTCGTTCGCCTCACTCTCTACGTCATACGCCACTCTCCGAATTGTGACACTCTGCCCCTCAAGGACCAGATATGAGGCGCGAGTATCCCCGTCATACGAGAGACTGAGGCTACCTGTATTCGCAAACGTGCGGGTTCCAACCTGGCGCGTGTACGGTCGGTGAATATGTCCGTAGACCACAATTCCGGTGTCGAGATTCGAATAGGTGCTCTCAATTTCGTGGTCGCTGGCATCGGGCATTGGGGCTCGCCAAAGATCACCCGGGCTGGCATGGACCAACGTCAACGTCTCATCTGCGTGCCTCGCCGGCAGGGCCGCAAGCCAACTTAAACGTGCCTCCCCAAGCCTTTCCCGCGTGGCGGGAATCATCTCTCGGAATGTGGCAAGAATCTTGGCGAGCTTCGGGTGGGTTCGGCCTACACCATCCAGGCTGTGCGGATTCCACAGCATTTCATCCGTATTCCCACAAACACCTCTCCACCCCAGCGCTTGCACTTGATCGATGATGTCCTCTGGGTGAGCGCCATTGGCTGCCAAATCGCCGCCATGAAGCACCAGGTCAGGCGCGATCTGACGCAAATCGGCGAGAACCGCTTCGAAGGCACGCCGGTTGCCGTGAACGTCGGAGACAATTGCGATTCTTATCCCAGCCCCCTCTTGGCGCGATTCTTGATCATGATTCTAGAGTCAGGCAACTGTCTTTCCCGCCACTCTTCGAAACTGCGGCTTTAGGCTTGCTCACGATTCGATGCACGTCACTGCGCAGGGTAGGCTCCGCAGATGCGGCAATACGATGAATCTGGCCGCGGCAGAGGTCCCAAGCACTCTCGACATCGTTTTTCCGCACCGGAACCCTCGCCTGGAGCGGAAAACAATGAGCGATAAATACGGTAAAAAAAGAATTGTTCCCGATCTCTCAGCTTTACTGAGTCCAGCTTGAAGATGCGTTTACGTTCCTGTTCGAACTCGGTTTCAGACACAGATTGCTCAGCTCGATCCTTCAGGGCAGTGCTGCCCGATCCACATTCAATCGGCGTTTTTACGCGCCATGCGATCTCGGCGGGAAGTAGATCCGAGAACGCCCGCCGCAGTATCTTCTTGCCGAAACGGCGTCCTTCATGATCATTCACCAGATCTTCGTAAATGAGAGACAAGGCGAATTGCCGAATGGCCTGTCCAAGGTAAGGAATATCGACCGCAACACCCAAGCTCCTGCCAATTACCGGACTGGTGAAATGCATGACGTCATTCAAATGCTTGATGTAGGAGGGCAGCTCTCCTGGTGACTTCCCGACCATGAAGCTATAGCCGGCAAATAGTTCGTCTGCGGCGTCGCCGGTCAAAACGGTCCTGAGTGAGTGTCTGGCCGCAGCTTCGAGTGCGAGATAGGTCACGATGCTGTTGCGAAGCTCCATGGGATCAAAGGTGTGCAACATGCGAATCAACTCCGGCATGCGGTCCAGCAATTGGCTGAGCGTGGGTCTCAAGATCTCCAGCTGCATCCCAAGCCGGTCTGCCATAAGCAGCGCGAATGGCTCATCAAGTCCAATACCCTCGTCAACTGAGACCATGATTGCCTGTAGACGGCGCCCATGGGCTGCCGCGACGGTTGCAAGAATGCTCGTGTCGAGGCCCCCGGAGAAAAGTATCCCGTCAGCCGAGCTGGCAAGAACTTGCTCGACAACCAGGTCACGCAGCAAAGCGGCCTTGTCTGACTGGCTAGCTGGCGGGTGCGGCTGCAGATTCGAGGTGCTTGCCATGCAGTCTCCTTGATATGAGTCCATCGCCTGCGAACAACAGCGCTCCAACCACAATCGTGCTGAGCACGGAATTACGGTAGTAAGGAAGAGCCGCGACATAGCAGGCGGCGAGCCCGGACCAAGTGTGGGGGTACAGCCGCCAGCCCAGCCAAACGCCGAAGTTGCTGATCAGGAAATATGCAGTTGGTCCGGCTACGGCGCAGCCAGTGAACCTGGCGACGTTCAAATTATTCCGGAGCAGGCCGCCGATCCCGGCCATGGCGGCGAACGCTACCAAAGTAATCGAATGCTCCCACCTCATTTCCAGATGGAAAACGCGCGTGGTCAGGATCCAGTCGCAAACCGCTAGCACCGTGACCGGAAACCATATGGCATCGCGCTTCTTGAGCCGCGCCGCGCTGAACAGCAACGCGCCAAAAATCGGGGAGAACTCGGGTACGTGCGGGTTGGAAACGAATCGAGTCAGCACGGCGAGTACAAAAATCACGTAGATCATTTTTTCTCCTTCTTCTGAGTTGGGTTCTGTTTCATGCGCGTTCTGCGCCAACGCCGCCAAATGCGGTGGTCCTCGTCGTGGCCTGGCGCCTGGGGGTTGATGACGACGGTGACGCTCAGCCAGGGAAATTGCCGCCTGACCAAACCTGACAACTGTGTGCGGAGGATGGCCTGCTCGGGCAGGCTTAAGGAAGACCCCACCATGACCCTTGTCTCGGGTGGGACGCCCTGTTTCATGAGCCACGTAGCCATTGGGCCAGGTCTCAGATCAGGACTGGCGAGAGTGATTAGGTGTCGACCCTTTTGGAAGCAATCAAGCAGGTATCGCTTTTTTTCTTCCGGATCTCCCAGGTCGTGAAAACTGATAATTGCGCTTTCGTCAAGATTGATGCGGGCTTGGGCAGCCGCAAGCTGCACGGAGCTGATACCGGGATGAATCTTGACCTCAAAATCTTTGAGCGCATGTATGAGCCCCTTCAGTCCAGAAGACAAGCAGGGATCCCCGACGCGCGGGACAGCGAGGAGTTTATGGCTTCGTTTGGCTTCCCGTACCGCGGCTCTGGTCGCTTGCATGTAGTTGCTGACGTCTTGCAGAAATACTTTCTTGCCGGCGACACAATCCCGAACCGGGAGCAAATCCATATCCCATCCCAGGATTATTTCCGAGCGGGAAATGATTTCTCGCGCCTCGGGCGTAACCAGTTGCGCTGCCCCTGGCCCCACTCCAACAAGGAATGCTGTTAAGTTGCGACGCATCATGCCACCTTCCGGAAAAACCCCTGCTGTGAAAATGAACAATGTTCTGGATGAAGCAGCGAAGCCATCAGCTCCACACCGTCGACCAGGCGCGGCCCTGGACGGTGGAGCAAGCTGCTTTCGAGGGCGAAGACGCGGCCCTCGCGAGCCGCAGGCATGTCCCGCCAGGGCTCTGAATCGCGAATACCGGCCCACTCTTGAGCGGCGCGAGATTGTGAGAAGCTACAGGGCAGAAGAAAAATGACTTGCGGCTTCGCTCGCGACACTTGGAGGACCGCAAGTCGCGATGAGGCGAGCTTGCCGGCTCCTAAACAATCATCTCCACCGGCGAGTTGCACCATCTGGGTAATCCAACTTCCTGCGGCCATCAAAGGATCAAACCAACTCAGGCAGAAAGCTCGAGGACGACATGCCGGGCCGGCTTGCTGAGTTACGATGTCCAACCGTTGCGTGAGCTTGTGAATGAGGTTTTGTGCCGCGTGCCCTCGCCCGGTTGCCACCCCTACGTTCAGAATGTCCCGATAGAGTCCTTGGAAGTCGACAGCGGTCAGCGCGAGGGACAAGGCGTTCAGCTTCACCTGTTCGAGCGCACAGACTGCGCTATCACGATCGACGGCGCAAACGTCGCACTGTTCCTGGGTAATGACCAGGTCGGGATTGAGCTGCCTAAGCCATCCTGTGTCGATTGCGTACAGACTGTGGCCGGAAGCCGCGCTTTCGCGCACCTTCTTGTCGATCTCATAACTAGTGAGATCCGGTCCGAGCCTGGTTGTTGTGAGTCGTGGCCGGTTGAGAATCTCTCTCGGATAGTCACAATCATGGGAAATCGCCACGATCTCGTCGGCCAACCCTAGAGCGCACAGGATTTCGGTGGCGCTTGGAACCAGGGAAACGATTCTCATTTTCCACCCTCGCCTTTTCTACGCCCCAATGCCAATCCGCCGGCATTGATCGCGGTGACCAACCCATGATTCGCGGCCTTCTCGAAGACAGTTGCGGTTCCGTAGTCGACGCCGATCCGCAGAATATGACGGTCGGGCATGCCGAGTATCCAGGCCACGGCTGTCCGGATGAACCCACCATGTGTAACCACCAACGTCTGAGCTTCTGACATCTTCGTGAGCCGCTCCAGTTCAGCTACGACTCTTTTCTGAAAATCGTGGAACGATTCCCCTCCCGGCGGGCAATGATGAGGAAAACATTCGCTGTAGGCCCGCGCGTCTTCTGGAAACCGCGCTTCAATGTCTCCCCAAGTCAATCCCTCCCATTGCCCAAAGTTGATTTCCCGGAGATCGGGGGAGGTCCTTAAGGCCACGGCGAAGTGTTTCGCAATAGGAGAAGCAGTCTGTTTGGCTCGCCGGAGGTCGCTAGACCAGACGGTGCACGGTGGCAACGGAGAAAGGCGCTCGATGATCCGAGGAATTGCGTTTCGTCCTTCGCTGGTAAGGGCGGGGTTGGAAAGACCGCAGAAGCGGCCGCGCAACCCGGCTTCAGCATGGCGTAAAAGAACCAGCCGCCCTACAGCGTTTTCCGCTGGGCTTTGAAGTAGGCAGTCGGGTTGTGCAGCATATCTCACGAGCGCAAAGCTCCGTAAAAGTAAATCGCGATTTCCGTGATCTGGTTTGCGGCCCCGAAGCAATCGCCGGTGATCCCACCGATGCGCCTTTTGAAATAAAGAGCGCTCCCGATGGTGAGCAAGATTGTGATCGCCCACGGCCAAACGCTCTCGCGGCCAAGCACAGCGCCCACGCTCACGGCGGCAAACAAGGTTGCCCAGGCTATCGAGGACAGCGGCAGCCGGCCTGCCACCTGGCCTCCTAGCCCCCGGTCTTCCCGCGCGTACGGCAGCAGGAAACCGAGTGGCAATGATGTCCAGCGGCAAAGGACGCTTGCCGCTATCACGATCTGCGGTAGGCGCAAAGGGGGGATGTCCGTAATGAAAATGAACCGTGCCAGGAGCGAGAGCGTCAGAGCTATGGCTCCGTAACTGCCAATTCTGCTGTCACGCATGATCGACAGGATCTGTTCTTTTGAGCGCCGTCCGCCAAAGGCGTCGGCAGTATCGGCGAGGCCATCTTCGTGTAAAGCTCCGGTGATCAAAACCAAGTAGGTAAGGAGCACCATTCCCAGGACCTGAGGCGCGACACGTCCGGCCAGAAGATGATCGATGGCAACCGCTATCAACCCGATGACAAGGCCGACCAGGGGAAAGAACCTGGCCGCACGGGCCAGAGCCCCCTCTCTGTAAGGAAGCGTGGGAATAGGGATTCGCGTCATGAATTGAAACGCCACCAAGAACTCCTCGAATAGTTTTTTCATGCCTGCGGGCCACTCACTCCGGCCGACGAAAACGTTGCCATCTCGTTCAATACCTTTACACTGGCCTCGATCACTGTCATTGCCAACACAGCGCCCGTACCTTCCCCCAGGCGCATTTCAAGATTCAAGATCGGCTCGACTCCGATGTAATCGAGCAGTACGCGGTGACCGGGTTCCTGGGAGACGTGTCCGGCAAAGAGAACTTCCTTTACCCGGGGCTCCATAGCGAAAGCGACAGCAGCCGCAGCGCTCGAAATGAAGCCGTCCATCACCACCGCGATACGCTGGGCATGCCCTTCCAGGATCATGCCCGTCATGGCAGCGATTTCCAGGCCTCCGACTCGTTGCAGAACATCCATCGGACCCGCGTTTTTTACCGCGTTTATTTCAAGAGCCTTCTCGATCACCTGTCGCTTGTGAATCAATGTCTCGAGCGAAATCCCTGTTCCGGGGCCGGTTACCTCCTCGACTCGCTTCCGACAAAGCACAGCGGTGATGGCTGCGGCGGCTGTAGTGTTTCCAATACCCATTTCTCCCAGTGCGATCAGCTGGTTGTCCGGAGATGGCGATTGCTGAATCAACAAGCGGCCGAGGTTGAGAGCGGCCTTGACTTCCTCCTCGGTCATGGCTGGTCCCCGTGTCATGTTTCGCGTGCCGCGCCGTATCTTTCTTCGAACAAGTTGTGGATGCGCTTCGAACGTGGCGTCAACGCCGACATCGACCACAATGACTTCGGCTCCAGCGCATCGCGCTAGAACGTTGATTGCTGCTCCATGGCCCAGGAAGTTGCGGACCATCTGTTCGGTCACCTGTTTGGGATATGCGCTGACTCCTTCTTCGATAACGCCGTGGTCTGCAGCGAAGACATAGACAACCTTATGAGTGCAGCTTGGGCGTTCCTGTCGCTGAATCAGGACCATCTGAGCGGCAATCCCTTCCAGCCGTCCGAGGCTGCCAGGAGGCTTGGTGAGGTCGTCCAATCTCGCCTTGGCTATCGCCTTCCAGTCGCAATCGTCGTTTTGCAGAGCGATAGTTGCGGGTCTTTGGACTGACTGTCCCTCCGGGAGACCCATCAATGTCTTGTCCACGATTCGCCTCCGAGTGTGAATTTCATACCGCTGCGGAATGCAAACGGCAAAGACGGAAAACCAAAGCCGGCGTCGTAGTGCTCGCTCACAACGTTCTCCAGGCTCGTGTACAGCTCTACGGCAGAATTCAGGCGAAAACTTCCATGAACATCGATCTTCTGGTATGCGGCGTCCAGATTCCGGTTAGGAAGCAGCAATGTATTGCCAAAGAACTGATCGATGGCGTGAGTGCTGTCATCGCGACGTCCTACGAGATTGCCCGCGACAAACGCCGTAAACCTCTTGCCCGCGTAACCGACCAGAAACGATCCCGATTGCGGCGCGCGACGAAAGGGGCGGTTTCCCACTAAAGGCGTATTTCCAATCGGGATTGTTGGGAATGCCGGGTTGAAGGCCGGGGCCAGCGCGCTGCTCGCAAAGGAGCGTTGAACGGTGTCGTCCAGGTAGGTATAGCTTCCTCGCGCTATCAGCCCGTGCCCAAGTTCCAGTTGAGCTTCAAATTCCGCTCCCATGGCGCGGAATGCGCCCGAGTTCACGCTGGCGCCGAACGGAGCCGCCGTGGCGACGGCGAGCGGCACCCCAAGCTGAGGTAGTGCAGTGCTGTCAACAAACTCGATTTGATCGGAGAATTGATTGTGAAACAGAGTCACCCCGAGCTTGGCTCGTCCATTCCAGGCGATTTCATCCACACCGAAATCAAAACTTCGCGAACGTTCAGGACCAACTGGGTTCACGTGGAATTGGGAGATGAGTTGAGGCCCGTTGGCAAGCTGTGAGAGCAGAACGAACAGCGATGTGCTCTCGTCGAAAATCGCGGGCTCCTTGATTCCATCCCCAAAATTGAACCTGAGCTTGGTTCCGTTGAGCCAACCCGCGGACTTGAGTCGAGCTAAATAGTAAGCGAGCGAAATTCGCGGAGTCGCTGCTACGCCAAAAATCGCGTTCTTCTCTACGCCAACCCCGGCTGTAACATAAAACCGGTCCCAAAACTTCCCGTTGCCCTGAGCGGTGTAGTCAAAATTGTTCCGATCGGTCGGGGTCGTAGCTCCTGCAAAACGTGTAAAGCCTTGTTCGTTCTCGTAGCGAAAGGCTAACAGGCCAGACAGATGCCGGGTGATCGTGTAGTCAGACTGGCTATAGATGAAGTCTCGTGTAGATCGGCTGTCAAAAAGCTGTGGGTAACTCCCGGCAAAATCAAGAATCGCTCTCCCGCTCGCTTCCAAGCCGTTCGCGCCGCCCAGGACCACCGGATCGCCGATGAAGTTTGTACCCGAAGCTGATGGAAACGGCTGGCCTGTCGGAGAGGGATTTGCAAAATTGAAGCGCAAGCGCGTAGCGCCGTAGCGAAGAAGATTGTGCCAGCGATCCGTCGTCTGGTTTTGTGCTGTCAGTCCGAAATATGTGTCGTGTTCATTTTGAAAAGAATCATCTGGTGTGCCGTAAATGTCCAGAGCATTGGGCAATCCCAGCGCGGTAGCTGTCCTGCGGAGCGTGAACCGCACCTGCGTCGAAGCCGTCGGCGACCAGCCCAGGTTATTGGCCAGTGTTGCATTGTGGAATGCGCTGTTCGGCTCGCTATTGCCGGTATCGAAGCGAGAAAAATCGGCAAAATAATCAACCTCGCCGCGTGCTCCACCAATCGAAGCTTCTTGCCGCTTGGTGTTAAAGTTGCCGCCGTCGATCGAGTAGCTAATTTGCGGCAATGATGTTGAGCCCTGGCTGGTTGTGAGGTTCACAACGCTGGCCAGAGCGTCGGCTCCATAAAGAACGGAATTTGGCCCGCGTAATACCTCAGCTTGTGCAATGCCCGTGGTGTCGAGATTGCCAAATTCAACCCGCCCGCCGATATCGTTTACCGGAATACCGTCCAGCAACACCTTGTTGGCGTCCGGATTTCCTCCACGTACGAAAAGGTCGGTCGTGCCGCCCCGCTGCGCCGTCTGCAGAACTTGAATTCCTGGGACAGTGCGGAGCGCATCAGATACATCGAGCTTGGTGCCAAGATTTTCCTTAGGAACCGTCGAGATCGCTGCTCCAATTTGTGAGTCAGGGACGGGGCTACCGGTTGCCGAAACGACAATCTGTTGAGCGATTACGCCGAGTTTCAGCGAGACCGAAACGTGGACTGTGCTGCCCTTTCCGACGTAAATGGCCGGAGTGTCCTGTGGCGAAAAACCAGGCGAGTTTGCACGGATGCTATACCGCCCAGGTTTCAAGGATGAGAAGGCGAAGGCGCCAGCATCATCCGTGACAGTTTGCCCTACAACTGACCTCTCGTGGAACAGTTTTACTTCGGCACCGGGAACGACAGCGCCTAAAGGGTCCACGACGGTGCCGCGAAATTGAGCAGAGTCGATGGCGAAGGAGCGTGCTGCCACCAGAAAGAGAACGATAAGAACTTTCGAGTGTTTTCGAGACCTGCAATTGCCGATGCGCATAGAGAATCTCCCCCTCGGAAGAATCGCTTGTGTCCGATTGGCAAGACCGGTCTCCTGACTTGCGACAGTTATCTTTCCGCGAAAGCCTTCCCACCGGTACGGCAGTGGCAATCGCGACCTTGTTTGTCGCTCACAGTTGCGGGGCAGTTGCGGATTCTCACCGCTTTCCCGAGCATCCTGCCAACTTGTTGTTAGCCGTTAAATAATGAAACCCCCTGCTGTAATGCCGCTGAATCAAATCCGGGGCCCGATTGCACTTCGATAGGCAATCGTCCTTTGATCGGTACCGGAATACCTGCCATCATCACGACCACGTTTTGGGCGAGCGCTGCGACTTGCTGATTGAACTCGCCCAAAAGATCGCAATAGAGTCTTCCCAACGCCGTTGCTGCGTGCACTCCGCTTCCGACTTCGTTAGAAACGATGACGATGGGCGCGCGCGCATTTTGCAGAGCCTCGCAAAGCCGTCGCATGTATCCCTCAATCTCCGAGATGCGGTTTTGCGCGTGCTTCATAACATTGGCCAAGTAAATCGTCAGACAATCGACGATGACCAGTTGCTCATCATCTTCGAGAGACAGGATCGCCGCGTCCAAATTAAGCGGTACTTCGAGCGTCTGCCACTCGGCCGGACGGCTCCGTCGATGGCGCGCGATTCTTTGCTCCATCTCAGGATCGCTGGCGGTCGCGGTCGCGATAAAGATGACGTTTTCGCGCCCGGATGCCAGTCTTTGCGCGAAGCGACTCTTTCCGCTGCGCGCTCCACCGAGCACAAAGGTCACATCGCGTGGGCGCCCTTGGCGCATCGTGTCACCCTTCGTCTGGCGGGATTTAGTTGGGGCGGTTCCTAGCTAACTAAAGCTTGAGAACGACGCTCCTCGACTCTCCCATCGAAGTCGATAAAGCAATTGACGTGCTCTTGGCCGGTCTTCTGACTTGCGCTTACAGCGGATTCGAGCTGCCTTCCCAGACTTTCTGTCCAGTGGCAAAATCCTTGCTCGCATCCTGGCGCTCACAGTTGCGGGGCAGTAGCGGATTTTCACCGCCTTCCCGTTCACCAAGAGTAGAAGATTTATACGCCCTATGGTGCCGACAGTCAATGTCGATTTTGCCATCGCCATCGCTTCCAACATGAGGAGATCGAATACTCGTCAATGACCCATAACCAGGTTGGTCATCCTGCCGACGAGCCGCTCCTGCGGTCACTGTTTCGTCGGGCGCGCGGGTCATGATGAAAGCTGCGTGCGAGATTGACTCCGCAGGCGTTACCGGAAACAGAATGTTGGGAAGGGCGATGACGTTATTCATTCCGATCCTCCTTCGATTTCAGATCCCGAAACACTTTTCATCGAATCTAGGAACGGCTCACCTTTTCGCTCTCAGGTCTCACTTCACTGAGGAGATTGGCCCGGCAGCTACTGACCGACAGGAATTCACGAATTAAGGGATGAACGAGACCTTTGAGGGAAGAACGTTGTGGCTGGAAGAGGGTCAATAGAAAGAACGGATGATTCTTCAAGCGAATGATCCTGACCTCGCCACCATCGTCCGTGCCTTCAATCAGAGTTTCGGTTCGATGCTGAAGCAGTTCGGCGAAGTCGGGATTGAGCCCGTAACTACAACGATAGCCTTCTTCGACTCGGTCGGTACCGTAGAGTCTTTCCGTCAGGGTGCCAGGAAGAAGACGAATGGGCGCATAAACGTCTACGAACGAACACGAGAGCTTCGAAATGAGGGGGTTCGCCGCCTCGGGATTCACCTCAGCATGTGCCACATCAGTCCTACCGACGACGTTCCTGAAATATTCGATCAGCGCATATTGGAATCCCGCACATGTCCCCAAGAAGGGGATGGATTCTGTGCGGGCGAGAGATATTGCGGAAATCGCGCCGTCAATATTCGCATAAGGAGGCCCAGGCACGCACCAGATTCCATTGTAGGCCAGCAACGACTCTACTGCTTCCTTGTCGCTGAGCGTCGAGGTATGGATCCAAACCGGTTCCACGTCTGCGGCAAGAGCCTTCGCGGCCAGCTCTAGCGCCGGCGCAATGGTGATATGTGAAGTGAGAGACGCATTGTAGTCACCGATGAGCGCGATCCGGATAGTATTCATGCTGATCTCCATGTGCAGGATTTATAAATCAATGCGCGCGGACGGTATACCACAGCACGACCACGCCATTACGGAAACACCGTTCGTCGACTAGTTCGAGATCCAGCGGCACGCCAACCGGGAAGAACCGCTTTCCGCCACCCACGACCACGGGGCAGACGATCATTTGAAACTCGTCAACCAGCCCCGCCCGTATCGCTTGTCCCGCGAGTTCAGGACCGTCAACCGTGATGTCATGCTCCACTTCGGCCTTGAGCCGCCGGACGGCTTCGGGATCGAATTCGCGTTCGATCCTCGTCCGCGCGCTGCGCGGCTGGGCAAGGGTCCTTGAGTACACGATCTTCTCCGCCGCCTGCCACTGTCTGGCAAAGTCGAGCACGAACCGTGGCTGATCGCGAACCGTGTGAGCCGTCTCCCAGTACACCATTGTTTCGTACATCCTCCGTCCGTAAAGATAAGTGCCGAATGGCGATGCCAGTGCATTGATGTAGGAGTGCACTTCTTCGTCCGCGGGAGCGCCCCAGCCAAAGCGGCCGTGCTCGTCTTCTGTGTAACCATCGAGTGACGTGAGCATTGAGTAGATCAATCTTGCCATGCGATCTCCTTTCATAGGCATCGAGCATGTGTTCCGCGTTTTGGCAAGTCCAATCCATAGTTGGCGATTGTGCGATACCCATCACTTGTCGAAACCATGGTCGTGCCAAACAGCGTTAGCAAGGTCAGCATGCGCCCCACGTGCTCGTTCTTGTCCGCCACGAGGCAAAGTCGATGGTAAGAATCTGCTAGACCGTTGATGCACGTTTCCGCAACAAGCGCTCAAGACTCCACGGCCCTCCGTCCGTGCTCGCGAGATATAGAAAAATGAAGCAGTAAAGCACCACGCCTTCCCCACCGTTCAGCAGCGGCCAGAATCCCTGCGCTGCGTGGTACATGAAGTAAGCAACTGCCATCTCGCCTGAGAGAATAAAGGCGACGGATAGGAAGGTGTGGCTCCGGGAACGGAGCAGGAAAATCAAACAACTTTTGCGTGCCATGTACCAAGTCCACAAAGGCGGCAATGATTCTCAGGATGCTTAAAAGGTACGGCGACCAGGGGTTCATAGAAGAGTCAATGCGTGTACGAACATCCAATATCGTCTGCATTTTCGACCTGCTTAATTTCCGGCTACCAACCATCCACTAACTGAGCTTGGATATCTTTGAGGCCCTGGCGGTGAACCAGAAAATACAGCGCCAACAACGTGAGCGCAGTGCCATTTATTACCAACATCACCGGCGCTGAGCCGACCCGTGTGACCAGCCACCCGCTCGAAAGACTACCGAGCGGTGAGCCTCCTAGGAACGCGACCAGGTAAATAGAGACCACTCGTCCACGGAACTCCGGTGGTGCAAGAAGCTGCGCCAGAGAGGTGGTGAGTGACGAGCACATCACGTATAGCGACCCGCCGCTGAACAAGATAAATGAAGATAGATAGACTCTCCGCGACAGCCCGAATCCCGCGATGGTCGTGCCGAACAGCACGAGCAGGATCAGCAGTATGCGTCCCAGGTGTTTGTTCTTGCCCAGCCACGCAACGACGAGCGCGCCCATCACCGCGCCCGCACCCGAGAACGTCATTAGCTGTGTATAGAAACCGACGTCTCGGTGAAACACATCTCTGGTGATGACGGGAAGGAATGTGAGCAGCGGCGTTCCAAGAAAGGCAGCAAAGAAGCCAAGTGCGGCCACGGTCACCAAGTTCGGCGAGCGTTGGACAAATCGCAGGCCGGTCCTGAGCTGAGCGACCAAACTGTCGGCGGCCATCGATGGCACTTGCACGTCCCGCAATGCCAAAATCGCTGCAATAACAAACAAAAAAGAAATTCCGTTCAAACCGAAGCATGCGACCATGCCGAACGCCGCGAGGGCCGCACCGGCGGCGACGGGGCCAATAACCTGAGCGAGATTGAACTGAATGGAATTGAGTGCAATCGCGTTGGGAAGATGTTCTTTACCCACGAGCGAGGGTATGAGCGACTGGTACGCGGGCCCGCCGAACGCCCGCACGCACCCGGCGATGGACGAGAGAGCGAGCACGTGCGCGATGTGGATGCGCCTGGTGTGAATCAGCAGTGCCAGCACCAGCGCGACCAGCATCTGGACGATTTGTGACATCAGGATCATGTGACGCCTGTCGCGACGGTCCGCGAACACCCCGCCGATCAAAGTAAAAAGCAGAAGCGGCAACTCTCCCAGAAAGCTATCCAAGCCCAGAAAAAATGCCGATCTCGATCCGGTTATGATGACGATCAGCCACGCCTGCGCCACCTTTTGCATCCACGTGCCTATGCTGGACGTGAGAGCTCCCATCCAGAGGAGGCGGAAGTTGCGGTAGGTCAGAGCTATCGCAATCCGACTGGGGGCGGATCGCATACCGTGGGAGAAGTCGACCAACCACCGATAGGCACACGCCGAGGCGTTTGCAAAACTGGCACACTTGTGCCGCGAAATCGGAACAACGTTCCTCTCGGCGGCGGATTCTCCGCGATCGTAAACCTCCCATTCGTTCTCCACGCCGACTCCAGATAGAAGGTCGATTGAAATTACGATGGCAACGGGTCAAGGGCAAAATCCGCGATCAGGCCAAAATGATCACTGGCCCAGATTCCGTTTACAGGGCCATCGAAGATGCGTTCACAGGCCGTTATGTCCAGTGCGCTTCCTCCGTGTGGTCCCAAACGCAAGAAAATGTAGTCGATGCGACGAAACGGCCAGTCTCGAAAGGGGCGCATGCCCTTTACTACCTGTTCGTTTACAAGCGGGTTTTCCGGAGTGAAAGTGTGGCCGGGCTCATTTGGATGCTTGCTCGCCCAGGCATCCCGGTAGCAGACGCTCACCCCATGTAACGACTGGCGGCCAGACCAGAAACGAATGCTTGCCGCTTCGGGGTCTGCATCGAGATCGCCTACCATAACGATATGATGGGGCTTGCGCCTAATTCGCTCCTCCAGAAATCGTGCAGTCGTTACGGCTTGTAACTCACGTTCGTATTCCATATTCAGCTGCCAGTTCGGAAAATGATTGACAAACAGGAAAGGACCGATTGGGGCAGGTGCGTCGATCTCTGCGGCCAGAGTTGAACTCGGAAACCCGGCGGCGCGGGCACTTACGTTCAGGTCTAGCTCTTGCACCTCGAGAACCGGCCAGCGGCTGGCGATTGATATGCCCATTCCGCTGGCATCTCGAGCTTTAGACTGCACTACGATGAACTCAGGACCAAGCAGGTCGCTCGTTTGATCGTAGTCTTTCGTTTTGATGGATTCGGCAAAACCGATTAGATCAGCGCCTGCAGGACGAATGCGATCAACTAACAAACTCCGGCGATCTGCCCATGAGCCGTACCGTTGCCATAGGTTCAATGTAAGAACTCGTAGCGTATTAATTGGCCGATTGAGATGCATCCTAGTAAACACGCACGCTCCCTTGCGCCATGAAAAGTTCATGGCCGTCCCTTTCAAAGCTGAGAAGCACAAAACTCGCCTCGAAAGCAAAGCATCCGGGCTACTTCCCTGCCCTGACGATGGGTCAGCCCAGCATCAACCTGGCGCCATTCCGCCGTGACGATCGAATACGGCGCCAAGTCGTGGGCGGTGTAATCTGCAGCCAATCGATGCGAGCCAAGAGTTCGTTCGATCCCCCTATCCGTTCGAGCGCGGCCCGCGAGCCCTGATTGCGGACACTAGCGTGAAAACAAGGAAGCGCTCCCGCAACCGTCCGGCAGGCCGGTTGCCTCATGACACTGCTTCTAAAGAGGTCCGTCACCAGACTTAGGCCAGTCGACGCGGCTACCACCCCTTCTAGTCCTTCGTGTCTCGTAGACATTACCAGATAGCCTTTCTCAAAAATATTCATCTCGAGTGAGTGTATTGTCAATGTTGATTGTACAATCTACATATATATACACTTACGATGCTCCTCGAATGCCGCTAGCGGGTCCGCCAGGATTCCACACGAATCCTCTGTATTAGCCTCGCGTATCTGGTACTCGCGTTTGTCTTCATAACTCAGCTCTCCTGGCCCTTGGGCTCGTGCCGAAATGGTCGCGCACCCAAGCTGATATTTGATTTGGCTGATGTGGCAGCCCCGGTCTTTCCTGAAGGAAGCTTCAAAGGGAAACCGGCCATTGGCATCTGCGTCACACTGCCCGAATAGTTCTCACTGATGTGTACTCGGTCGCCATGCATCGCGCTTTGTCGCCAGATTCAAGCCAATCTTTAAGCCGCCTTGATCCGGACCAGGCATTGATTTAACGTCGAGAAGAACTTTCCAGCAGAGGCGAACTGTCGGAGCGTCCCAACCCAGGCCATCTTCGGCAGTGACTGGCGCCGGCCTTCACCGCAGCACTAGCAACGGTTCTGCAAGCGTTCCACTTTCGTAATTCTTGACTGGTGCCTAATATTTCGTCCAATGAATTAAACTTTGCTGTCTGATAACGGTGAGCTATGAATCTGGAATTCTCAGAGCTTCATGCGTTTGTGGTCCTGGCTGGCGAACTCCACTTTCGCAAGGCATCGGAGCGGTTGTTTCTTTCTCAGCCGGCGCTTAGCAAGAAGATTCAAAGACTGGAGGAGAAGATGGACGGCGCCCTCTTTATACGCTCGCGTCGGAAGGTGGCCCTGACCGATGCGGGCAGGAGATTCCTCCCGAAGGCCGCAAAACTATTGCAGGACGCCGAGGATGCTTTGCGCGAAACGCGGGCGGTATGCGAGGGTCGAGCAGGCACACTGCGAATCGGCTTCGGAGTCGCTTCGGTATCTGAAGTTGTTCCGCGAACCATTCTGCGTTTCCGCAAGCTTTACCCCGATATTGAACTTCAGCTGCGGGAAATGTCTTCTCCTTCACAAGCATCAGCTCTCATTGAGAGTACCCTCGATGCGGGAATCCTGCGGATCCCGGCCTCAAACCCAAAACTGGCCGCCGTGCCCCTGTTTTCCGAGCACTTGGTTTTGGCGACCCCAGCGGATGTGCCATATCGACCTACAAACGGCATCAGCCGATTCCGTAACAATGGTTTTATCTTCGTGTCGCCGGCGGTTTCCAAAACTTTTCACGATCGCGTGCTCAAACTTTGCCTCCAGGAGGGATTCATTCCCCGGGTCGTTCAGGAAGCCAACGAAATCTTGACCATGCTCCACCTCGTTCGAGCTGGTGTCGGGATTTCCTTGGTTCCCAGATCGGCCCTGCACCTCAAAGTCCCGGGCGTACGATTTCATGAACTGGGTTGGAAGGAGCCGTTGTGGCGCATCGGGCTCGCATGGAATCGAAACTCGGAAAAACTTCCGCTGATCTCTCGTTTCATCAAAGTCGTGCAGGCCGTCGTCGGCGACCAGGAGATCTAGCGATGCGCGCATGAATGCATGACTGGTGAGAAGTGTTAGGTCGGCCGGCGATCTCCTGCGCGAGTGGCATCGACGCAGGCAGATGACACAGCTCGATCTGACCCTCGAAGATGCTGTAACGCAACGTGCTCGCGGTTTCTGTGGGAACTGGGCTCGCCATCGACGATCGCATTGTCGGTGCAAAGCGAAAAGCCCGGAGCCTCGACATGGACCTCATTCTGCTCCCGATCGGAAGCTCACTCCCTACGGAAGAACCCGTAGAGGTCGGTTGACGTTTTGTGACCGGTTCGTGGCTGCGTTCCGTAGGTGACCGTAGCACCGCCAGCTATCGCAGGGTTGCTACTTACCTTTGGGATTTCCGCATCACTTTTTGTTGTTTGTGGTCACGCCCAGGGCAAATAAGAAGATCGAAAAAGGCTTGAGATTTTTGCGACGTGCTAGACTCCAAGCTCGACTTCCGCACTAATTGCGGTCTTGTCGAATGTCGCGCCGTTGAGGCAGCTTCACTCGACACTTTCCCGTTTAATTCGGCCGTTGCGTGTCCCGATAGTCGCGAATAAAGTGTGGTCGATGATGAAACTCAGGCAACCCATTTTCCTCTCGCCTGCACTCCGGAGTCGAGAAATGATTGCCTCCTTGCCTTGCCTGTAAGCCTCTTCTGAAATGAGCTGCAATTGTGAGGTGCTGGCTCGATCCAAGAACGGATCGGCAAGAACCTCTTCACCAAGGTATGTCCGCTGAATGCGTTCAGCGGGTCTTGCAAAAGCGTTGTGAAACCCAGCTTCGGTCATCATGGAGACAATCTTCTTGTGTGGGACGAATCGCGTCAAATCGATTTCTCTCAGGCCGGGAAAGTAGTCGTAGAGGTACCAGTTCATCTCGGGTTCGTGAGGATCAAGGCCGAAGATTGCGAGACGACCGTTTTCTCTGAGTAGTGATCTGGCATTCCGAAGGAATCTCTTTGGATCAGAAAAATGATGAAATGCATTTACACAGAAGATAAGGTCCATCGAACGGGGCGAAAACGGCAGTCGTTCCGCAGGGGCGCACACCAGCTCTGCGGCGGGCGCCTGGCAACGGGCCTTGTCAAGCATAGCGGACGATGGATCCGCACCCAGCAAATAGGCAGCGTGCTCACTGAGCGCAGCAAGCCAATGTCCCGTGCCACAACCAACTTCGAGCACGTGGAGTCCGGGACGATCGATCAATTCAAGCAATTGGGAATGAATTCCTGAATAAGTGAGATGCTGGTATCGTTCATCAAAGCGAGCTGCAAGGCGATTGTAATCGACAGTCATAGCTTTGTTATTCATGTTGGGCAAGTGCGTAAACCAAGGGTCCAATTACCTCGATGACTCTGCGCATTTCATCAATTCGGACTTTGTCTAAGGTATCGGCTGCGCTGTGATGATAAAAGAAATAATGACGAGCATCCTGCAACGGCGAAATCGCCGGAACGCCTTCCTGGTTGATAGGTTCGAGATCAACACCTGGACTCTCGTTTACCCTGAGAACGCCTCCGGTGGGATCGGCGATTGTGTGCAGAACATTTGAGATGGCTGCGACTCTCTCGTCCGTCCCGGCAACATTGAGAGCAAGCGGGCGACCATCGCCATAGTCGACTTCAATGGCAGCGACGTGGTTCGCCAACTCGGATGCATGAGCCTGCGCATACGCGCGACCACCAGCAACGCCGTTTTCCTCATTCATCCACGCGACAAATCGAATCGTGCGTCTCGGATGCGGGCAAACGGACTTGATAATCCGAAGCACATCCATGGCAATGCCCACACCTGTGGCATCGTCGAGAGCGCCGGTTCCCAAATCCCAGGAATCCAGGTGTCCGGAAACAACGACGATCTGCTCAGGCTTCTGGTCACCCTTCAGATCAGCAATGACGTTGTAGCTTTGTTCAGAAGGAAGATCGCGTGGGGTCAGTACCAGATGAATCTCCACTGGTCCCTCCTTGGCGAGCTCCGACATGAGCTCCGCATCCTCTGCGGGCACGGCTCCAGCCGGGATTTGTGGAATACCGTCCTGAAACGTCGTCAAACCAGTGTGAGCCAAACGAAACCCGCCTGAGCCCACGGAAGCAACCAGCGCTGCCACCGCTCCTTTCCTTGCCGCTCGTGACGGCCCATCGCTGCGGTATTGAACCGCGGCTGCGTACGCCTGCTCCCAACGACCTGCCTTCGCTGCAAAGTCATCAAAGCTGGAATCGAATAAGACAATCTTGCCGTTCACTTGATCTGTCGGAAGCTCCTCAAGCTGCTCGAAGCTATTTATTACGAGGAGCGGAGCTGTAATTCCTGCAGCGAAAGTGGCGACAGTGTTTCCTAGAGCGGTGACCAGAATCCTCTGCGTTGTCCCCTCAACTTGTCCTGGATAACGAACCAGCTCAGCCTCCTCTCGACCGCGCACCCAGTGACGGACGGTCACCGGTTCAAGGCGCACATCGAGTCCCAGCGCTCGCATTTGCTGCGCGACGTAGGTGACGGCGGCAGCCGCTTGTGGCGACCCGCTTAGCCGCGGACCAATGTTGTTGGACAGAAATCTGACCTGCTCGTAGGCATAACGCGAGTTGCGCGCTATATCGTGTATGGCATCGGTGCCGCTCTGAGTTTTCGTCATAACTGAGGTTGTGTCCTTTATGTCCGCGCCTATCGGCTTTTTTCCCGGTTCACAGAAAGCACGGCTGATCCAAAAAGCGCGAGGGTCCAGATCATGGATGCACTCGTAATATCAAGCCCTGATATGAGCCGCTCGCAGAACTTCGAACAGACGGTCGATGTCATTTCCGTTGTTATAGAGATGTGGGGCTATCCGTATGGAGTCTCCCCGGATACTGACAAAAACCCTGGCCTCGCTGAATAGAGCAGCCAACTCACCAGGAACGCCTTCCGGATGCCGAATGCCGATCATGTGTCCACACCTTTGCTCTGCCGGAAGTACGTCATAACCTTCGCCTCGCGCATACTCAGCGACCCTTCCGGTGAGAGTGGAAATTGTTTCGTGGATGTTGCTCACTCCCCAGGCGAGAATCTGCTCGAGAGCTGCGATTGCCATTGGGACCAGCACAAATTGGGGGAACTCGCCCATATCGAAGCGGCGGGCGCCAGGTCTGTACTCATCTCTGTAATCAACCAAGCGTGCGAAATCTTCGCTTCCGGCCCGCGTCAGCCACGACTGCTCAAACGGCATTCCGCACTCCCGCCACTTCGGAGCAACGTACAGATAGCCCAGTCCGTAGGGGCCGAGCAGCCATTTGTAACCGACTGCGACCAAGAAATCCGGTTGTACTCTGCCGAGGTCCAAAGGGCAGGCTCCGAGAGACTGACTAGCATCGATTACCAAGGCCGCGCCAACTTGCCGGACTCGCTTTCCAATCCTTTCCAGGTCGACCTTACTGCCATCGGTCCAGTGACACTGCGGCGCGGCAACGATCGCCGTTTTTTCATCGATTGCATCTTCCAGGGCTTCTGTCCACGAAGCGTTACCGGAGCGCCTCACCGTGATGATGCGGCATCCAGTTGTGCGTGCCAACTCACGCCACGCGTACACATTGGAGGGGAATTCCTGATCAAGGAGAACGATGGTTTGTGTCGGTGAAACGTTCAAGTTCCGGGCAGCTATCGCGATACCGTAGCTAACCGCCGGAACCAGCGCGATTCCATCGGTCTCGACATCCAACAAACGGGCGGCAAGTGCCCGCAATGTTTCAGCTCCGGAAAACCAATCGGCAGCCGTCAGCCTCCAAGGGCTCTCCTTTGCTCGCACAGCACCGAATCCTGCATCCGTTACAGACTTCAGTTGTGGGGCCATGTTGGCGCAATTCAAATATGTGACGTCCTCGGGCATTTCAAATAGATGGCGTACATTCTCTATTAACATCGGACACCTTGCCTCTTTCCTCACTTATAAAGCTCTTAATTTCTTGACAAAAATTGTTAACTCTGCAGTTGTGTAATCGCCCTCCGCGCTTGCGCTAGATGATGATCGTCATGCTCGGCGACAAAATAGACCCAATCCATGAGGCGCATCGGCTTCTGCAGACGAGGATGGATAGCGACAATCGCGACGTGGTCCTCTGTCAACAGCTCAAGCCGGCGAACCAGACCTTCTCGACCAGCAGTCAACCTCCGGATGATCTCCACGACCGGAACGCCGCGATGGGCCGCAAGCTCGGTAGCACGGTTCTCGACATCTGCTGCAGACAATACTTTCGCGCGATTCAGGAACTCACTCAGTCGTCGATCATCGAGCCATTCCAGATCAACTAAATGACCGAGGTGCTCTTTCACTGACCATTTGTCATTCACACGTGTCGCTAGCATCTCGTCCGGCACACCTGTAATCAACTCCTTTGCCCGTGCCGGCATGCCGCGCAGTCGCTCCAATAGTGTCGGAAACGTCCCGATAGGCAGCTCGTAAACGAATTTGCGGTCCGGCCATGCAGTTTGCGAAATCATTTGAGAACCCATGCCAACACCAGCGGCTCAGCTCAACTCAGGTTACAGCCCGTTTTACGAGCAGCACTCCAAAGAAACACAGGCCTGCACCGATCACACGCCTACGACCCGCTCGAACCGCTCATAACACTTGCGGATAAAGGCGGAGGAAAAGCAAACGGAAACGCAAAGGCGCCACAATACAGATGTGAGCACAATCGCCAGCAGCATCGCTCCACGTACCGCTCCCGTCGTTGATGGGCTGACGGCGATTGCGAAGATGCTCGCAAAAAAACCACCGTTTTGGGGTTAGCGAGATCTGTCGCCAGGCCGCGCCAAAGATGTGCTCGCGGGGGTATGCTCTCAACTAAGGGTGAATCGTGCAGTCCGGCATTAATTCGACGATATGAGAGCATGCGTACTCCCAGCCTCGTTAAATACAAACCACCCAAAAACTCGATGCCCATCATCACAGGACCCCATGTCGATGGCCCGAGTCACTCCGAAAAGGCCGACGCTCGCGTAAACGGCGTCGCCCAACGCCGCGTCAAGACCGGTCGGAACACCGGCGACTCTCCCGAAATTCAATGCGGTCTGCGCAACCACCAGGAAGTTCGGGCCAGGACTGATCAGCCCGAAGACGAACAGCATCACAACTGTGAGAACCGAATGCAGATGCGTTTCCATTAATTCTCCGTTCTTCTTTATGCTGCCAACTTGAGAAGATTTGAGGAATGCTATACTTGAGGAGAACGATGGATAATTCCTAAATAATTAAGCTTATGTTGGTAAAGATTCATGAATAACAAGGGATTACTGGCTGATCACAAAAATTTGACTTTGCTTCGTCTTTTGGAAAAGAATCCGCGCGCCCCGATCTCACAACTTGCGCGTCGAATCGGAATGTCGAATCCTGCGGTGAAAGAACGAATTCTTCGATTAGCAGAATCCGGCATTCTGGCCGGATACCGACTGGAGCTTAATCCGAAGGAGTTGGGGTACGACGTAACGGCGTTTGTCCGGGTTCGACCACTCCCTGGCCATCTTAGTAAAATCGCGGAGTTGGCCCAGGCGATTCCGGAAGTAACGGAATGTCATCGTGTTACGGGCGAAGACTGCTTCATACTTAAGGTTTTTTTGAAAGAAATTTCAAGCCTGGACCGAGTACTCGATAAATTCCTGGCTCACGGTCAAACCACGACATCCATCGTGCAATCGTCGCCTGTTCCCCCGAGAGGGCTTCCGCTGCCTGTCGGTCGCTAGTTTCTGGATCAATGCGGCGCAGGCTTGCCGCAGCTAGCAACATCACGGCGCAGAACTCTCCTGGCGAATTTCTCCGCTGCGGAGCCGGTTCTGCAGAGAGCCTGCACCTGAGGATGATTCGAAAATTGATTGTTCAGTTGATGCCTGCCGGTTCGTGATATTGCAGCCGGCCGCAGACACATGCGGGGTATTGAAAAAGAGGCGCATAGCGCCTATCCAGTCGCCAACGCTTCTCCTTCAACCTTATTCAAGGCGTACATGGCTTACGTCCGATAAGCTAATATGAAGCCAGGAGGCAAAGTGTCAACTCTCTTGCTTCCTGCCCCTCGTCAGGTGACATCGCGGCGCGGTTAATGATGTCTTGGCAGACCCGTTTATTTCTGACCAGCATGCCCTCTACCAACACCAAGGCACGCCGATCCCCTTGCGATCTGATCGCTTGCTATTCGTACCCCCTTGGACTATAACCTTCCTCATCTGGCGTTCGGGAATCGCGGTGTAAATCCGCTACTACCCCGTAACTGTAATCGCTGAGAACTGAACGCGGAGTAAGGCTCCGGCCACTGATGATTTCTCGGGAAGGCTGTTCAGATTCGCTGAAGCGTGAGTCAGGAGACCGGCCAGATGCCAATCTAGGCTGATCCAGCTTCGATGGGAGGGCTGGATGGCGTTCCCCATGCCGGCGCATGAGCACCGGCAACGAGAAACCGCCTGTCAGAGGATCCCGCTATCCGGGGCCAAGGTGCCTTGGCCAGAGGTGCTGCATGCCACAGCGAGTGACCGCTCGTTCCGACACCGTGGTCGTGATGATCACTGGTCTGCCTCTGGTGCTGAAAGGACGAATTGCCCCACGCGTGATCGAGGCGGGCCGCATTGAAGATCGTGTGCAGGTCGAATCATGATCGCATTTGTCGTCGCCGGTACCGCAAGTGGTGTGGGCAAGACGACCGTCGCTCTTGCACTGATGGCGGCATTTCGCGAGCGCGGCTATTTCGTCCAACCGTTCAAATGCGGTCCGGACTTTCTTGATCCAGGGCACCACAGCGCATTGTGCGGGCGCCGGGCTCGTAATCTCGATACCTGGATGCTCGACGACGATGCGAACCGTGCAATTTTCGAGAGCGCTTTGCGCGATGCCGATGTTGCCATCGTGGAAGGCATGATGGGGCTCTATGACGGTGTGAGCAGCGGAACGGGGGAAGGTAGCACGGCGGAGATTGCAAAGCTGTTGAACCTCCCGGTTGTGCTGGTTCTCGACGCGGCAAACAGCGCGCGCAGCATCGCCGCGGTGGTCAAGGGATTCGAAAGCTTCGATCGTGAACTGCGCTTTTGCGGAATCGTCCTCAATGGGGTTTCGAGCGCCGGTCACTATCGGATGCTCGAAGCAGCCATGCGCGAGGTAACGGCAACACCGCTTCTCGGCCGCATTCCCAGAGATTCTGCCCTCACCATCCCAGAACGCCATCTTGGACTGCACACAATTGAGGAGCAATCCTCCTCGGGGACATATGCGGTGAGGCTTACGGAGATCGCGCGCCAGCACCTTGACGTCTCGCGACTACTTGAACTCTCATCCCCTGGCCTTATCGCCCCTCGAGCCGCGAGCCAGGTTCAGGTCAATCCCGCCTTCTCGGGCAAGCCCCTCGTTCGAATTGGCGTCGCGCGCGACCGAGCATTTTCGTTCTATTACGAAGACAACTTCGATCTACTGCGTGAGCACGGTGCTGAATGTGTCTTTTTCAGCCCTCTCGCGCATTCCAGTCTTCCTTCGAACCTCGATGCCTTGTACCTGGGTGGCGGTTATCCTGAACTTTACGCTGATACGCTGAGCAGCAACCAACTGATGTCGGCCGAGGTTCGTTCGTTTGCTCGTTCCGGGAAGCCGATCTATGCCGAATGTGGCGGTCTCGTTTATCTGGGCCGCTCACTGGCCTTGCTCGATGGCAAAGTCTCGCCGATGTCGGGCGTATTGCCTCTCGAATTCGAAATGACCCCGCACCTTGTCCAGTTTGGCTACGTCGATGTCGAATTCATCGCTGACTGTTTGCTCGGAGAAAAAGGCACCATGGTTCGCGGCCACAGCTTTCACTGTTCGCGTTTGCGTTCAGCGGGGAATCTGTCTACGGTTTACCAAGTTCGTTATTCTCTTCGCCGGCAAGCCGAAGCGGAAGGCTTTGCCTCGAAGAACGTTCTTGCCAGCTACATTCACCTGTACTTCCGCGGAAATCCTCGAGCCGCGGTCTCTTTTGTACAGGCAGCTCGCCGTGCCCAGGCGGCCGAGGTGCGCGCATGACCCGCTTTCTTGCTCTGACGTTTTTGCGCCTCTCGTCTCCCTGCATTGGTTGCACGCACGCTCGCTGATGACGTTGGTTTGGCTGCTGAGTCCTGGGGGATGGCCTGAGACAAGGGGGCCAGAGGAGATATTGCAACCTGAACTTTTGGAAACATAAGGGGGCGCGATGGCCGAAGGCTTGGTGACGCCAGCGCAAAATGACTTTTCCGCAGCAGAGAGATCTGCTATGTATCGTGCAATTCGCGAAAGGCGCGACGTGCGAACCGGCTATCTGCCGCAGCCCATCGGCGATGACACGCTATACCGGTTGCTCGTGGCTGCCCACCAAGCTCCATCCGTTGGTTTCATGCAGCCTTGGCGATTCATCGTCGTGCGCGAGGAGGGTCTTCGCAGATCGGTCCACGGAATTTTCGAACGCGCGAATGCTGATGCGGCTGTCCGCCATCGAGGGGACCGGCAGGCGTTGTACTTGCGGCTCAAGCTGGAGGGACTTCTCGAAGCGCCCCAGAATCTTTGCGTGCTGTGTAACGATGAGAGCGAGCGCGGTCACCACCTCGGCCGCGAGTCAATGCCGGAAACTTCCATCTATTCGGTAGTGTGCGCCATTCAGAACCTGTGGCTGGCCGCCCGGACCGAGGGCATTGGCGTGGGCTGGGTCAGCATCCTCGATCCGCTCGCCATCAAAAACCTGTTGCGAATTCCTGCGAACACACGATTGGTCGCTTATCTTTGTCTCGGTTACGTTAGAGGGTTCTCCGATGTACCCGATCTGGAACGCGACGGCTGGGAGCAGCGAGCAGAGCTGTCGGCTTTCGTGCACGCCGACTACTTCGATCAGCCTTACGCGACCGACCGAAGGTGAGATAAACGAGACGCGGCCCTGACGATTTTCTGGTTAAACTCACGCGAAAATCAAACGTCTAAGGTGAATAGTCCGAACGTGACTCAGAAATTCTGTCCCGGACGACCTCACTCACCGCTGCCTCCAATCTCCGGTGGCCAGACGCCGCGGTGCGACATCGCACGGCGAGCTGCCCGACGATAATTATTGTGCCCGTTCGGTCCGCGGGCAGACGTCTCTTGCGGGTCCGCTCTTTATCTCAGCGTGCAATCGAGCAGATACATCCTTCACGATCTCTCGTCGCAGGATCGCTCCGACCGTTGTATTCCATGCATCGGATCGTCCGCAAAGCCAGATGTCGCGGCGAAATGGGACCAGTAAGGGGAGGCGCTCCAACCCGGCAGGAAGAGGTTCGGTCGCCAGGTTGGGAAGGATCGCGAAGCCTGCATCCTGTTCCACCATCGCCATCGCTGCTAGATCACTGTCTACAGAGATCGTCTCCAGAGGAGACCAACCATTGGCCTTAAGGATCTCCGGCACACACTCCGAACATCTCTCTTTCCACAGAACCAGACACTCCCTTCTTGGAATAAAACGGTGCCGTGTATGCTTGCACCGGACCGCGACATAATAATCACCGCCGAGCGGGACTGACCGTAACTGGCGCGGGGGCCGCAGACTCGTCACTCCAATGTCCGCCCGGCCCTCAAGCACCGCACTCCCAACTCCTCCCGCAACCTCTCGGACTGTCTGGAGGGAGAATTGAACACGCGGATACTTCGAAATTAGTGCTGCAATGGTCGCGGGCAATAGCACAGATATGGCGCTACGAAACCCCGCAATCCGTACCTTCCCCCGTGGCTCCTCAGTTGTCCCGGGACCACGTGTGAATGAGAGAGCATCGAGGGCCTTTCGCGCTCGGCGTAACTTCGGTTGCAGTCGGAACAGGTCGCATGTCGGCTTGCAGCCGAACTTACCACGAAAAAGTAACTCCGTGTTGAGCAAAGTCTCCACTCTGGCCACAGCCCGCGATACCGCCGACTGTGTCAAGCCGAGCCTCTCGGCGGCTTCCGTAAGACTCGCTGCCGAGCCGAGCGCGAGCAGAAGGTCGATTTCCTGCGCGGTCAATACACGCTGATTCATATTCATGATTATCACTCATACCTGGATCCCCATGTTTTCCTCGACTGACTGGATGTCTTTGTCCACTCATTGTATTTTGCTTCATGCGACGAGGGCCGAGGCTTTGAACTTTCTAAACCACGGATTGCGGATGACGTACGACGATTTCGGGGAAGGTTTTCCCCTCCTTTTTGTTCACGGTCATTGTTTCGATCGGACGATGTGGAGCTCTCAGCTGCAGTCGCTGCGTTGGAAGTACCGTGTCGTGGCCCCGGACTTACGCGGCTACGGCGAGTCAGAGAGTGATGGCGGTCAGGTCTGCACGCAGGAGACTTTCGCATCCGACCTCGAGCGCTTGCTCGATCACTGTCGCATCGAGAGGGCGTGCGTCGTGGGATTGTCGATGGGAGGTCAGATCGCAATGCAGCTTGCGACTGCATTACCGAGCAGAACCGCGGGGCTCGTATTGGCAGCGACCTTTGCCGAGGCAGAAACACCAGAAGGCGTGACCGAACGGAATCGGGTTGCTGATCGCATAGTTGCCGAGGGCATCGTCGGATTCGGCAGCGAAATGCTACCTAAGCTGATGAGCCCGGCGAGTCTTAAACGTCAACCATTGTTCGCGAGCCGGGTTTTCCAAATGATCTGCCAGAGTGCCCCAATCGCGGCTGCGGCGGCCAATCGCGGAAGAGCCATGCGGTCTGATTACCGCTCGGCGCTCGCCAAATATTCTGGGGCATCCATGATCATCGTCGGTACACAGGACGCCTACACATCAGTGGCAAAGGCCCAAGCCTTACAGGCCCTTATGAAAGACTGCCGGCTTGAGATTTTCGAGGGCATCGGGCACTTACCGAACCTCGAAGACGAAGATCGATTTAACCGCTGCCTGCATTTTTTCTTGAATCAAATTGTTGCTAGGGGATAGGGAGCCAGCAAGCCCTAATGCCAAGCGGATGCCGTCGCGTCGCGGAGGAGCGAATGTCGGACAAATTGTTGATCCGGCCAGTTGTGAAAGCAGACTATGCCCAGTGGTTGGAGCTGTGGCATGGATACAACGCGTTCTATGGACGATCGGGCGCGGCTGCTCTTTCAATTGAGATAACCCGCACAACTTGGGAGAGATTCGTCGATACGGGTGAGCCGGTCGAAGCCGTGGTTGCAGACGATTCATGGTCAATTTGTGGGGCTGGCACATTTTATCTTCCATCGCAGTACGATCTTGATTGAGCCCACATGCTACCTTCAAGATCTATTCACCCGGGAGGGGTCCCGGGGACGTGGGGTTGGGAACATACTTATAGAAGCAGTCTATGCTGCCGCGGCGAGCGGTGGCGCAAAAAGAGTGTATTGGCAAACCATGGATAACAACGAAACTGCGAGAAGACTATATGACCGCGTTGCGCAGAACACAGGATTCATCGTGTATCGCCGATTGCTGTAACCCCAGAACATGAAACCCTGACGACGAGCCCTAAATAGAAAGCCGCTATTAGTGCTGCACTTGCGAATTAGCTCTCCATTCCGAGCGTTACGAACGTAAGTATCGATCCCACAAGGTTGCTATGTTGCTGTACCTGGCTTTCGCGCGAAGATGTACGCTCTCCGGCTTTGGTGCTCGACCTCGGGAGCGTACGGCTCTCGCACGACGGTTTCCTCAACAAAAAGAGCCGCTGCCTCAAGGTATCTTCTTATCTCGCCAGGCTGAAAGAAAAACCAGTCCATCGAATTCGGCTGGTCCAATATTTCGTCGGGGTGAACGATTTCATCGCCGATGTGAAAGGCAAGCAACAACAAGCCTCCGGGTTGCAGCACTCTCGCCATTTCCCGGAATACCGACGGCAAGGAATTATGGGGAATATTCACGATGGCGTAGAAGCCGACGATTCCGGCCAGGCTCTCGTCTCCAAGCTCGAGAGCCATCATGTCTCCCACTTGAAAGGGGATATCGGGACTCAGCTGTCGCGCCTGTTCTATCATCCCCGGAGACAGGTCCAAGCCAAAGACGGTTGTCCCCACATCCTTCAAGTAGCGGGCGATCTGGCCTGGTCCACAGCCCATTTCGCAGACGTGGCCTCGTCCCCGGATAGACGCGGCAAACCGATTCAGCAGTTCCCGGTCAAGCGGCTTGGACTGGAGCTCGTTCAAAAATCGGCGCGCATACGCTGGCGCAAGCCGATCGTAATTCTCGCGAACCAATTGTGTCGTATTCTCGCTTGTTCTTGAAATCATTTTTCTGCAATGCCCAGGCGAGCGGCTACTTTCCGAGCCGTAGCAAGACGTCTATCGGCGATGTCTTCATATGAACTCCGAACGGCTTTAAGAATGTCCGCAGGAGCTGTCTGCGGACTGCCAGCATTGAAGATCGGCTGGGGCGCATACTCAACACTGAGTTGGATCTGCTGCGCAACGTCATCCCCGCGTAGCAAGGAAACCAGCCGGAACGCGCCATCGAGTCCCGCCGTGACCCCTGCCGCACTTACGCATTTGCCATCGATGACAACACGACGATTCACAGGAATTGCACCGAAATATCCGAGTAGATCCAGGGCCGACCAGTGAGTGGTGGCATTGACCCCGCGCAATAATCCGGCTGCGCCGCACAGGAGAGCGCCGGTGCATACCGAGAATACATATCGGGCAGTAGACGCCTGATCGCGGAGAAATGACAAAGTAATCTCATCCCCCATCAACTCTTCCTGCCCGGCCCCTCCGGGAACAACCAGGACATCGAAACGAGGTGCTTCTTGAAAGGTGAGTTCCGCCGTCAATATCAGCCCGCGCACATCGCGAATGGGATTGCGGTTTTTCGCGATGACGTGAAAGCTGGAATCAGGAATTCGCGAAAGCACTTCGAAGGGACCTGTGAAATCCGCTTGGTCCACGTTCGGGTAAATCAGTGCTCCTATGTACAATTTGTCCTTCATCAGCATTGCTTAAGCGTAGCCGAGGGGCCTTTATTTGGAGTAGTTGAACAGCCGGTGCGGCCACTTCACTGAACAAATGAACCTTGCCACGAACGTATTCTACCTTCGTGGCAAGATGTTCGCCTGCCGCGAAGACATCTTCTCGACTCTCGGCAACGACCCTTCCGTATTTTCGACCATGCCGCCTGGTGAACTGACCTATCCGGAGGCCCAGTTTCGCAAATCCTCTCAGAACCTCTCGCCTGTAGCAGGCAGCTCCCAAATCGGGCCCTTGAGCCCCAATCGGGTAAAGATGTCACGCGCTTCTGCCGTAGACCATTTATGCCAATCATGGTCGAGATGGTGTCCGTACCAGGTAGCGCCCAACTCGTAAACACGCTGAATCGGCTGGACGTCGCCGCGCGGGATGCGATGGCGTTCTGTCCAGGCGTCAATCTGCATGCGCGTTTCAAACAGCAGCACAGTGGAGTCAGCCCAGATCACGTTATCCCAGACGCGCGTCATGGCAACCGGAAAGTGCACAAGCAGTTCTTCTCCTACCTGCCCACTATCAACATGTACGCTCAGCGGAGCGCCGTCGGCCCCCACGCTGGTATCAATGCGAACGCCGTCGCCGCCCAATAGCGCAGCGATACCGAGCGAGCACCAGGCGCAGTTACCCCACCACATCCGCTCTCCCTTACGGACCAGAAAATTCGTCGGCGCGGTAGAAAACGGGTGACTGACCCAGACTTCGGGACAATGCGGGTGCAGGACGACGCCATGGTACTCCTGTAGCTTGGACAGCGCAGCAGCAATGTCTCGCTTGCCAACACCAAAGTGTCCCGCAAGTTCATCGCTCGTTGGCGCGTATCCATTATCTACGAGGCTACGCATTATGGCGTGATGAACGGTGCTGTTGTTCAATGGAAGACCGGACATAATTCCGAAGACCTCCGCACATTCATCTTTAACAAGCGAGGAACCGGAGGTCTTGCGCAATCTTGCGGATCAACCATTCGACGGTACTTCAGGAAACCGCGATTCGCTGGTACAGGCCGGGGGTGATTCCGGTATGGCGATGAAAACGATTTGTAAAGTGGCTCTGATCCGAGTAGCCAACGGAGAGAGCGACATCAACCAGACTCACGCCTGATCTGAGCAACGCCCTGGCGTGCCGAACGCGAACGCTTTCCAGATAAGCGTGCGGAGGAAGACCCACTGCATTCGAGAACACGCGCGCGACATGGAAGGGGCTCAGGGATGTCAGCGCTCCAAGTTCGGAAAGAGAGACGTCCTCTGCGTAGTGCGCCTCTAGATATTCTCTTACGCGCGCTATGGCAGAGCTTTCTTTGCCGAATCCAGGAACCTGCCTGCAGTCCTCGACGTGCGTGGCAAGTATGTATCGAATCGCTCCCAGTAAAGTAGATTCACACTCCAGTTTCAGCGCACCTTCGGCGACAGCTTTGTGGAAACGTCGCAGGTGCGACAACAGCTGTGCGTCACTCACGACCGCGCCTCGGAAATGCGGTATTTCCTGTTTGTTCGCAATGTCGGAGGTAAATTGCCGGAGTGCGCCAGGATGCAGACAGAGAGTGCGATAAACGTACCCATCCGGCGTGGCCGATTCTCCGGTATGGGGTTCGCCGCCGTCAACGAAGAATACTTGCCCCGCCGGTGTCGTGTGCTTTGCTCCCCGGTACGTATATTGTTGAACGCCCTGCTCGATCAACCCGACGACGCAATGTTCATGAGCGTGGCGCGCGAAGCGGTGCTCGACATAATGCGCGTGAACAACTTCTACGCGCAATGGCGGACCGAGGCGATAAAGGCGAACCCACTGTGCCGATCGAGGCATATCGACAAGCCCCACTCAGTGGGTCAAGTATATCCCCTGGCCGGCAGATCTACGTAAATCGCCAGCTGATGCGCAAGATTGCACAAGACGTTTCGTCCCTAGCACGGCGTGAGAGCGGAAATCGCGACGCTGAAAGCCTTAAATGAATCGGACTAAATGGAACTGCAACTCCTGTGAGAACATAACTTCGAGGGGACGGGCGTTCTACACTAGCGGAGAACGCCGCTCTTTATTTCAGCATGCGGCAGACCGACAAGTATCCGGAAATGCCAACACGAAGTGTGAACGAGGATGACCGGCTGGAAGACTTTGACGCTCGCAACATCGAGCTTAACAGTACTGCGAAAACCGTGTACGTTGCAGGATCCGGCCCAGCCGTGATCGTCATGGCGGAGATGCCGGGAATCAGCCCGGAGGTCGCTCGCTTTGCGCGTTGGGTTCGCGACGATGGATTCACAGTTTACATGCCTTCGCTGTTTGGCCGGGACGGCACCGTCCCGGACGCCAAAGAGGGCGCCGCAGTGTTCCAAAAGGCCTGTGTGAGTGCCGAGTTTCGCGCCTTCGCCGCCAACGAGTCCAGTCCGGTGACTATTTGGCTCCGTGCCTTGGCTCAATTCGCGCATAAGGAGTGCGGGGGCCCAGGTGTGGGTGCGATCGGGATGTGTTTTACCGGAAACTTCGCGCTGACAATGATGCTCGAACCCTCGATGCTCGCGCCGGTTCTCTCTCAACCCTCACTCCCGCTCAACGATCCAGCCGGTTTGGAGAGCGCTCCACAGGAGCTTGCAGCGATCCGGGAGCGTCTCGATCGGGAAGACCTTACTGTTCTGGCTTATCGCTTCGCCGGAGATCGATTCTGTACGTCTCAGCGGTTTGCCGCATACGCTGAGGCTCTCGGCACGCGCTTTGTCAGCCGAGTGCTGCCCGATAGCGCCGCGAACCCGCAGACTGCATCGTTCTTTTCTCGCCACGTGGCGTGCCCGCACAGCGTAGTCACCGCTCACCTGATCGACGAAACCGGCCAGCCAACGATCGCGGCGCGCGACGAGATTCTGGCGTTCTTCAGGCTCCGCCTGGGCGATCGTAAGTCAGATTCAGCTCGTGAGCCGGGCTAAGTCTCGGAGCGGAGCGCCGAACCTGGCCCAAAGTGACAAAAAGAAGGACTCTTCATCGTTCTACGGATTTAATTTATGAGCGAAAATGGCGAAGAAAACACTCACAAATCAAGTGCCGATCAGAAACTGCTGAACATCGCTGTCATTCCCGACTTTCCCAGCACTGGGCTAAGGGCATTCTCCTTTCCGTCTTGCGCGGCGAATCGCTCAGGAATTCTTTGTGCTTCGGGGTGTTTCATAGAACCGACAAATCGGGCTAGCAGGAATAGGCTCGGATTACGCTATTACTACCAGCCTCAGAATGACGCACGGATCCAAAGATGCTCATTCCCCGAAAACGCGCCGGGCCTACCTCGGGGATCGTGACCGCGAAGTCAAACGTCCATTTTGCGAGGTTGTTCATGCCGTCTTGCGTTCTGTATGTGTGTGCTTGCCTACAAAACGAAATCCTGTTTCTGCATGACCGAAGCCAAAACAAAAGGTCCGTGCGCTTGCGGTACGGAAGGTGGACCACCGATGAAAGCGGTTCGTAGTGACAGCGATTGGGCAAAGACGAACCGAGACGCGATCTCAAGGTGAAAGCCACAGCGATGCTGTTGTTACTCACTGCGCTTTTTACGAGGCGCTGGCGATAAAAGCCGGGAAACACTTTTAGGGACGCAGGCGGCCGCAGCTTCGACGTTTCGCGCCAACCCCAGCAGGATCCTCCGCGGTTCACTGATGAAGTTATCCTCGCATGCAGGCTGCGGTTCGATATGATTGGCGATTATGCGATTGCCACTGAAGCTTGCAGCTAGCCCGCTCGATGGTCGATTCGTTCGATTGGAGCCTTTCGCACAAGAACTGAAGGAGGAGGTCCGGTCGGCGATTGACTGTGATCCGGAAAGTTGGGCGATTATGCCCATCAACCCCATGGGCGATCGCTTTGAGGAATACTGGTCACGCGCATGCAGCGCATCGCCGGACGAGCGGATCGTCTACGCGATTCGTCGTCGCTCGGATGGCGTCGTAGTTGGCATTTCGTCGTACTACACCTCTCTTTCATCTCAGGGTGGCGTTGAGATCGGAACTTCCTTTCTGCGGCCGGACGTACGAAGCGGCCCGGTGAATCCTGAAGCCAAGTACCTCATGCTGAATCATGCGTTCGAAGCTGGGGCTGTGCGCGTTCAATTTAGAGTGGATACCCGCAATCAACGAAGTCAAGCCGCAGTAGCGAAGCTCGGCGCTGTAAGGGAGGGTGTGCTTCGACGTGATCGACTAACGTGGACCGGCTATATTCGGGATACGGTGTATTTCTCGATTCTTGATAATGAGTGGCCCAACCTGAAGCTCCATCTCGAACGACGACTTGAGCAATTCGCTCGGGCACAAAGGGACGGGGTGATCAGGAAGGAATGAGACTCATGCTGGCTGTTAGGACCAGCTTGCGGGACGGACCCATGGAGAACGGTTATATCGAAAGCTCCAATGGCGCGTTTCGCGATGAAAGTCTCAACAAGAAATGTTTTGCAGATCTCCGCACATGTCGACCCTAACGAGCATGGAAACATTTGCGCTGCGGGGCCGACACATTCGGCTGGAACCCTTGATCACCGTGATGTCGAAGAACTTGCGGCCGCGTCGTCTGCCGATCCGACCCTTTATCGCTGGAGTCCAGCTCCCCAGGGCCTAGTAGCGGCAAAGAAGTACTTAGAAACGGCTCTGGCTTGGCGCGCCTCGCGTACTGCCGTCCCCTTCGCGGTAGTGCGTGAAGATGACGGCGTTGTTATCGGTTCCACTCGCTTTTGGAATCTCGAATGTTGGGCCTGGCCGCCCGAGAATGCCTTATGGACGTGGTCTGCCCGATGCATGCGAAATCGGCTACACCTGGTTGACGCAGTCTGCCATCCGCACTGCCGCGAACAGTGAAGCCAAATTCCTGATGTTGCGACATGCCTTTGAAGCCTGGCAAGTGTTGCGGGTCTGCTTTCATACCGACTTGCGCAACCAACGTTCCCGCGCAGCACTCGAACGTATCGGTGCAAAATACGAAGGGATCCTCCGCTCGCATCGTATGGCCGCCGATTTCATTCCGTGCGATTCCCTTCGCTATTCAATTCTCGCTGCAGAATGGACCGCAGTGAAGCAGCACTTAAACAAATTCATCGTGGGGTAAGGAGATCTATCATAAAGGAGGTGAAGCATACATGAAGGTTCATTTGCCGGAAATCGTAACGCTGGCCAGCGAGGTTTCTGAGGAGTATGACAATCATCCTCTAGCCCACGTCAACGACCACGTCGTGCGGATCAGCACAATGACTCAACCGTATCACTGGCATTCTCATCCCAATTCGGACGAGACATTTCTTGCAGTCGAGGGTGGCCTAATCATCGAATTTGAGCAGGGTGAAATCCAACTTGCTCCGGGTCAGATGACAACAGTTTCTCGCGGTGTGCGGCACAGGACCCGTCCGTTGGGCCGCAGGTCCGTCAATCTGACTTTCGAAGCCGCTGATGCCAAAACAGAGCCAAGCCAGGCCCCCGTTTCCAGGCGAGAGTGATGCTGCCCGCTGAGTACTATCGGCATCACGCCCATCTGTACAAGAGAAGCCTAAATGGTGCCAAAACGCACCTCTAATCGTATGACCAGAACAGTCAAGTGGACATTGTCTCAGACCACTGCAAATGCCAATAGGCATCGAAGATTGTTACCCAGCATGACAACTGGAGCAAAAATGTTGCGGTTGGCGACTCAACTCCATTGGAGTTACCGAGCGAAATGAAAACCGTTTCTATGACGATCTAGAATGTCGCGCGCGGTACAAAAACGGGCCGGCGCTTTCGAAAATGTCCGCGTCTGGGCGATATGCGGAGCCAGCATCTGCGATTACTTGCGCAACATCGACGTTGATCGGATGGAAATGGTTGATGTGTGATAGCCAAGACTTAACCCCTTCAAAACGTGATGTCCGATGGGGCGCCACTGTCAGAACAGACCCTGAGTGGGGCGAATAAACGGCGCACACTTGCGCTAACGCCTGTTCTCGATAGTTGGCTTGGCGTGTGCTTGCAGGGTAAAGTACGGGCTGCAATGGATAGCAAGCTGGTCAGCCGAGAACTGTGGAAGCTGGTTCGCCCTGTTCTCAAGGACGCGGGTTGGACTTCCTTTTCCAGCCGGACGGCCACACGATTCAGCAATGCTCGTATTGATGTGGTCAATTGGGAGATTTGTGAACATGCTTGTCGACCCCAATCTGTCATCGCAGACCATGAACGATTCACCGTTGCGTGA
>Ga0209580_10000127_pt1 | contig 54491 bp, 61 predicted proteins | sample Coa_R1_5_FD_187153 | JGI IMG/M metagenome (GOLD analysis project Ga0209580, IMG submission 187153) | Surface soil microbial communities from Centralia Pennsylvania, which are recovering from an underground coalmine fire - Coalmine... | ecosystem: Environmental > Terrestrial > Soil >... | reverse complement strand
CGCTCCCGGGGAGAGATAGTCTTGTCAAGGCGGTCGAGCCGCAAGGAGGGATTGATCTTCTCCCCGAGAGTGGCATCCCTCAGTTGCCATCGTTCGACACTGACCACAGGCACTGTGACATAAGAGGAAGGTTAGGGAAGCTCTTGCCAAACTCGGGCGCCTCGGAGGAAAGAAAGGCGGTCCAAAAGGCGGGAGAGCGGGGGCTGCCCGCATGACCTCTCAAGAACGTAGCGACGCTGCTCGCAAAGCCGTCTTGGCGCGATGGGCGCGGATCAAGGCGAAGAAACGCGGTGGAGGCTTGGACTACTGAGAGGCCGCCCATGATTTTCCAAGACTGGCAGGGTTTCTACATTTTGGCCGGCCTATCGGCTGCCACCTTGGTCGGGTTGATGTTCTTGGCGACATCGGTGGGGTCCGGTGTGGTCACACCGAAGGGTCTCTCGCCACTAAGGGTCCGCGCGAGCCCCACGGTTGCCCATTTTCTCTACGTGATCGCCACGTCCGCCGTGGTGCTGTTTCCGACCTTACCGCAGACGGTCCTGGGTTTCATCCTCGTGATCGCGGGAATCGGCAGTTGCATGCGTGTGATCATCGAACTGTCCGTCATGCGCAGGTCACATCTGGACATCCACGATTGGGCCTGGCATCTCCTCGTGCCTTCGGTGGGCTACCTGTTGTTTGTCGCAGCCGGAATGGGGCTGCTCCTGCGGGTCGATCAGGCCGCCAGTGGACTGGCGGTGGCCACGATCTTACTTCTACTGGCCGGCACCCGGAACGCTTGGGACCTCGTCATCCTTCGGGTGCTGCCGCGAGACGTAGAGTTTAGACGCGAGACTCTTGAAGAATCCCCCGGCCCCGATGCGGACATCACGACGCCCGTACCAACAACGACGCCCCACCGTCAGGCGGACCCGGTCCCTCAGCTTCCCAAGAGCCCTGCGGCGGACGTGATGCCGCCGCAAAGGCTCGCACTCTCTTCGTCACAGCAGGGCGACGTCGCACGGATCATTGAGGAAGCAGGGTTAAAGCCCGATGACTTCACATGGGCACTCCAGCCGAGCCGGTATGCCATGATCGGCCCACCAGTGTCGGCGTTAGTCCACCCGCGCACGGGGTGTTTCTTTCGATTTGAGTTCACCAAAGATGCCCAGGGGGCCAACCGGGTTTCCGTATTCGTCCGAAGCAAGGGAACGCGCGACGTGACGAAGCCCGCCGCGTCCTGGGCAGATCAACTGGAGCAGCTCCGTGACTGGTTGACTTACTTAGGACCCTGAGCGTCCCTGAAAGTCGCAATATGTGCCTCCCCGATCTTGTGCGGACCCCTCTGGCGGGTATTCCAGGGTACTCCCGGGTACGCAGGTAACAAACCGCCCAGAAAAGCCGAGAGCCCGAAACGCTTGATAATCAAGCGTTCCGGGCGTCCCGGGCCTTCCCTATTTGGTAGCGGGGGCAGGATTTGAACCTGCGACCTTCGGGTTATGAGCCCGACGAGCTACCGGACTGCTCCACCCCGCGCCGCTACCGTATGCGATTGAGATGCCGCGTCGCCGCGGCACTAGAAATTATACCACGCGACCTCTGCGTGTCAAAGCGAACACCGGTGCGCCGGCCGCGCGGCCGGCGCACCGGGAGACCCGATATCTCCTACTTGATCTTTGCCAGGGCGTCCTGCACGAATTCGTCGGTGTAGGTACGCCTGAGGTCGACCTTGTATCGGTGCCGGCTTCGTTTCGGGGCGTGTGCAGCGCTTCCTACCGCCGCTTGGCCGCCGCCGCGGTGCCGTCGTCGGGGGGAGGCGGACCGGCGACGAGCGCCCACAGGAGGTCCGTCTCGCTGGCGGTGATTGCCGGGCACGCGAGCGACACCATGACGTGGCGCACGGCGAGCGCGCCCGCGATGATCACGTCGGCGCGCTCGGGCTGCAGTCCCGGCAGGCGGCGGCGCGCGGCCAGCGGGACCGCGCGCATTTCGGCGAGCAGGCGGTCCACATCCGCAAGCGTCACGGCGAACCCGTGGACTCGATGGGGGTCGTACGGCACGAGCCGCTGCGCCATCGCGGCCAGTGTGGTGACCGTACCGCCCACACCGATGAGACGCGGCCGCGGCCGCAGGCCGCGAAGCGGCGCCAGCACGGGATCCAGCGCCGCGGCCAGGGTGCCCTCGAGCGTCGCAATCTCCTCCGGCGCCGGTGGATCATGCGAGACGACGCGCTGCGTTATCACGACGCATCCGGCGGGAAGGCTCTCGCTCCCCTCGACGCCGCGGGCCGCCGTTCCCCACGTGACTTCGACGCTGCCGCCGCCAACGTCGAGCACGAGGACGGGCGCCGCGGGATCGATGTCCGGCAACCCCGCGACGGCGCCGCGGAATCCCAACGCCGCTTCCTCGTCCCCACCGAGCACCCGGACCGGAACGCGAAGGCGGCCGAGCAGCAGATCGGGATTGCGCGCGGCGCGGAGCGCGTACGTACCGGCGACGATCGGGGATGGCACGCCGAGAGCCTCCGCGCGGGAGACATACCGGTCCACCACCGCCGCGGTGCGCGACGCCGCTTCGGCGACCAACACGCCCCCGGCGTGGAGACCTTCACCGAGGCGCGTGATGGTCAGTGCGCGGTCGACGACCGAGACGGCCGTGTGCGGCGCCCCGCTCTCTTGGCCGACGTCGGCGACCAGCAGGCGGACCGAGTTCGTTCCGATGTCGATGGCGGCGCGGCGAACGGTGTTGCGGGAGGACGTCACGCGGCTCGACCCGCGGCGCCGGCGCCGCGCAATGGACCCGGCCGGCGTGACCTTCGGCCGGCGCGCGCCCCGGTCAAAACATTTGGAGAATTTTCGTCAGCCGTTCCCGGAGCCGCTCGGGCGCGCGCTCGGTGCCGCAGGCCCGCCGGACCATGGCCTTGAGCCGGCGCTCGAACTCGGCCTCGGAGAAACATTCACGGCATTGGACGAGGTGGCGCTGCAGCTCGTCCGTCGATGCCACGTCCAGCTCCCCGTCGATGTACTGCCACATCCGGTCGAGGCATTCCTGACAGTTCATGCGTCGGCCTCTCCCGTCTTGCGCGGGACGTCCGGCCGCCTCGCTTCGTCGGCGGCCTCCTGACGGACGAGACGGCGCCGGCGCGCGTAATCCACCAGACGGCGGCGGAGAGCATGCCGGCCCCGGTAGAGGCGGGACATCACGGTGCCGACGGGGATTCCGAGCACATCCGCAGCTTCCTTGTATGCGAACCCATCGACGTCGACGAGCAGCAGCGCCGCGAGGAACGCCGCGGGCAGCGCTTCAAGTCCCGCGCGGACGGCATCGTCCACGATGTGGTCGAGAACTACGACTTCGGGGTTGCCGGATTCGCGCAGGACCGCTTCATCGAGGACGCGCCCGTAGAGGTACAGATCGCCGACGTCATCGGCGGCGACGAGTTCCGGCTCCCGCGACTGTTTGCGCTGCGCGTCGAAGTAGGTGTTCATGAGGATCCGGTAAAGCCACGCGCGCCCGTTGGTGCCCGGCTGGAAGGTGTGGAATGACCGCCACGCCTTGAGCATTGTTTCCTGAACGAGGTCTTCCGCCGAGGCGGCGTTCCGGGTGAGACGGCGGGCCGTGCCGTACAGCCCGTCGAGGTGGGCGGTGACCAGCTCTTCGTATCCGGCGCGGCTCGAGGCGGCCGCGCGTTCGGGTGCGGCGGGCGCCTCGAGGTGCCGGCAGCCGCCGCGGCCGGAGTCGGTCTTCACGCCCGCGGCACGAACGCGGCGACAGGACGCCCAATGAGATCGGCGAGCGTCGTCCTGTTGAGCACGTCCTCCGTGGCGGCTTTGACGGCCTGCCAGACCGGCCGCAGCCCGCAGCCGGGCGCGTAAATGCAGTTGGTGTCTTCTTCTTCCACGCAGAGCCAGGGCGCGACGCTGCCTTCGAGCACAAGGAACGCCTCGCCGACGGTCACGTCTTCCGGCGGCCGGGCGAGGACGTGGCCGCCGCTCGGGCCGCGCTTGCTCTGCACGAGGCCGGCGCGGCGGAGCGTCGTGAGGAGTTGGTTGAGGTACGGTTCAGGGAGGCCCTGGCGGCGCGCGATCTCGTGACTCTGCACGGGGCCCTCGCCGTAGTGCTGGGCGAGGTCGATCAGCGCGCGAATACCGTACTCCGCCCGGGCACTGACTTTCATGTCACGATCACGTCCTCTGGATCGACGCGTTTCTTGCCGTCCGCGCCGTCGAGCAGCCGGAACGCGCGGACCTGGGGATTCACCGGCTCGCGCAGCGAGACAATCACGTACCGCGCGTCCGGATACAGCGCCCGGCTCTTGTCGGTCTCGCTCGGGTACGCCTCGGTCTGCGGATGCGAATGGTAAATGCCCACGAGATCCCAGCCGCGCTCATCCATCAGACGAAATGCGCGCAACTGATCGCGCGGGTCCATAACGTACCGCGTCCGCGGCGTCTCGTCAACATTCCGCCCCGGAAAGACCTCCTCCACGGCATCGCCCCGCCCCAGGAGCAGGCCGCAGCATTCCTGCGGCGCTTCCGCACGCGCCTGCGCCAGGATCTGCTCCAATTGCGCCGACGTCAACCGGACCGCCACGGCTGCGCCCTTCTCGCCACGATTGTAGCCGAACCGCCTGGAAACGGAAAGCCCCGCGCCGCGGCGCCAGAGCGCGCGGACGCGCGGGGGCCCGGCGGACCCGCGAACGCTCGTGCGGGGCCTCCCGCCGCCCTCCGGCGCGTGTGTTCGCGCGCGCGATCGCTCACACGAGGTCTCGCCATAACGGCGTGCTGAAATAGCGGTCGCCCGCGTCCGGGGCAATGAGCACCACCACGCCCTCGCGGAGCCCCGCGGCGAGTCGTAGCGCCGCCTCGACCGCCGCGCCGGCGGACACGCCCACGAGCATTCCCTCTTCCCGCGCGAGGCGCCGCGCCATCGCGTACCCCGCTTCGGTCGTCACGCTGATCTTCTCGTCATGGACGGACGCGTCGTAAATCCCCGGCACGATCGACGACGCGATGTGTTTGAGCCCTTCGAGGCCGTGGAGCGGCGCGTCGGGTTCAACCGCGATGACGCGGATACGCGGATCGGCCTCGTGCAGCCGGCGGCCGGCGCCGACCAGCGTGCCCGTGGTGCCGAGGCCGGCGACGAAGTGGGTGACCCGGCCGGCCGTCTGTTCGAGGATCTCGACCGCCGTCGTATCGTAATGTGCGCGCCAGTTGGACGGATTGTTGTACTGGTCGGGTTTGAAGTAGCAGTTTGGGGCGCGCGCGTAGATGTCGCGCGCGAGCAGGATCGCCCCGTCGCTGCCTTCGAGCGGATCCGACAGCACGACGCGCGCGCCGTAGGCCGCGATGATGCGTTTGCGCTCCTCACTCGCGCTGGCCGGCATGACGAGTTCGACCTGGTAGCCTTTCACGGCGCCGATCATCGCGTACGCGATACCGGCGTTCCCCGAGGTCGAATCGAGAATCGTGACCCCGGGACGGAGCCGCCCGTCGCGCTCGGCATCCGTCAGCATGCGAAGCACGGGGCGGTCTTTCACCGACCCGCCCGGGTTGAACCACTCCGCCTTGACGTAGACTTCCACGGCTGCAGGGACCGCCGCCGCGCGCGGGAGGCGTTCGAGCCGGAGCAGCGGAGTGTGGCCGATCCGGTCGAGCAGGGACGAGCCGGTGCCGGTGCCGGCGTGCGCCGCGCCGGCGGGCCCACGCATCAGGTCACTCGTCGAAGAGGAAGGTCGGCTCGGCGTAATAGCGCACTCCGTGTGCCTGCCACCGCTGCCGCAGCTGCGCGTCGAGCGCGGCCTGTTTGACCGCCAGGTCGATCGTCTCGGCGAGCCAGGCGAGCGGCGTATTGAGCCGCAGGGCGCGGCCGGGAATGACGTGGCGTGTAATGCCGGCCGGCAGGCGGCCCCCGCCGGCGGCCAGGGCGAGGATTTCCGACTTGCCGAAGCGGCGAAACAGGACGAGCGCTCCGGGGCCGTACGCGATCCGCAAGTCCTCGACCGAGCCGCCCGCGATCCGGTGCACCGGGCGGCCGTCGTGATAGAGCGCGGCCAGCCGGCAGAGGACGCCCGCGGCGGCCACACTGTCGTTCGGACGGGGCACGAGCAGCGTACCCCGCCCTTCCACGATCGCGGCCACGCCTTCGTCCGCGGCCAGGCGGGATTCGGCGTCCGCCTCGTCGCGAACGGGCGCGAGCGGCCCGAGCGCCGCGGCCGCCGCGGCACGCAGCGCGCCCGGAACAGGCTCCGCCACGAAGTGCCGCCACACCGAGAGCGTCACATGGGGATCATGGTACGCGACCGGCTGGACGACGATGTGCGGCAACCCGAGGACGCGCAACGCGCTGACCCGGTTCGCACCGTCCAGCACGACGGCGCGCCCGTCCGCGAGCGGCGCGACCACCGGAGGGTTGCGCAGCACGCCGTCGCGCCGCAGGGCGTCGACGAGCCGGCGCACCCGCGCGGCATCCGTCTCCTCATGGAGCAGCAGCCGCTCCGTGGCCCAGACGCGTAGGAGCGGCATCGCCGCGCCCGGCCCGGACTCCCGGCCCGCGCGCTCAGCGGATGCGACGGAGCTTCGAACCGGCGAACGACGAACCGACAATTCCACGGCGGTTATCCGCCGGCCATCGCGGGCACGATGGAGATCTCGTCGCCCTCGCGCAGCGGTGTTGCTTCACCCTGCAGGCGCCGGATCTCGGTTCCGTTCACGAACACATTAATGAAGCCCCGGACGGCGCCGTCGGGTCCGCGCAGTTGCTCCCGCAGCCCGGGAAACTCGCGCTCGAGATCCGCGAGGGCCTCCTCGACCGTGCCGCCGCCGGTAGCGATCCTCGCGCGGCCGTTGGTCAGCCGGCGCAGCGGCGTCGGCAGATACACCTGAGCCATCGTCGTGCACCTCCCTTGCGTTGACCCCCAGAAAACAGCACAGCCGCGGCGGTGGCGCCGCGGCCGATCTACGGATACGAATACGGGACGGCGGTCGCGCGCCTCAGCCCCGGCGGTCCACCTCCGCCGCCGGACGGTTCCCGCTCGTACAGATGCACCGCAACGCCCGGCTCATACGATTCTGTAACCTCACTCCTCGCCTCACCCGGCTAACGGCGCGGGGGCACGCCCTATTTCCACGACTTATCCTAGCATTTCGCGGCGCGGCAGTTCAAGGCGCGCCGCCAGACGGCGCCTACGGCGCCATCGGGTCGACGGGTTGCCCGTCCTGGCGGACCTCAAAGTGCAAGTGCGGTCCCGTGCTCCAGCCGGTGCTGCCGACGCGCGCGATGACCTGGCCGCGGACGACGGCCTGCCCGGGCTCGACCGCATACGATGAGAGGTGGGCGTACACGGTCGAGATGCCCCCGCCGTGATCCAGCACGATCACCTTGCCGTACCCGGTCATCCAGCCCTCATACAGGACCGTCCCGTTCTGCGCCGCTTCTACGGGCGTGCCCCAGGGCGCGGCGATATCGATGCCGGTGTGCAGCGCGCGCCGGTGGAAGATCGGGTCGATCCGCCAGCCGAACCCCGACGCGATCGGACCCGACGCCGGCCAGCTGAATGAGCCGGCCATCAGGCTCAGGCGGAGACCGCGGAACGAGCCCCGCTGCTGCCGGCGGATGATGTCGGTAATGCGGACCGACTCCGCCTCGAGTTCGCGGATCGCCGCCTCCTGCGTCTCCCGCTGCACCCGGATGTGCTCGAGGATCCGCCGCCGCTGCGCGGCGAGCGTCGCGGTCTCCTGGCGGCTCACGACCCACTGGTGCTGCTGCACGGCCAGGTCGGCCTCGCGCCGCTCGAGCGTGGTGCGGACGGCGTCGCGATGATCCCGCTCCTCGGTCACCTGCCGGTACAGCCGGAGGTCTTCCCCGACGATGATACCGACGAGGTACGAGCGGGCCACGAAGTCGCGGAAATCTGTGGCGCCGAGCACGACGTCGAGGTACCCGAGGCGACCCTCTTTATAGAAAGCCTGCAGGCGCTGCTCCATGCGCTCTTCGTGGTCGGCCAGCCGGCGGGAGACCACGCGCAGCGCATGGTTCGCGTGATCGACGGCGCGCTGGGTGCCGGTGAGCGCCACCGTGGTCTGATGCAGCTGCGCTTCCGCGGCGTGGAGGCGCTCTTCCGTCCGCGAGAGCTCACGCAGCACGGCGTGTTCCGCCTGCCGGGTCTTCGCGAGTTGGCGCTTGCGATCGGCGATCTGGCGCTCTACCTGCTGGAGCGACTGCGGGGTGGCGGCGCGGGACGGCGCTGTCGCACGTGCGGGCGCGGTCGTACGTGCGTGCACGGAGACGCGCGGCGGCGTCGCGGACCAGGCGGTAATGCCCGACGCGGGCAACGTGCAGAAGAGCGCAACACAGCCTATAAAAGTCCGAAAACGGCTCCGCATTCGCGGCCTCGGCCGGTGCTATGATGATGAGCTGCGACGAATCGGATCTCGAGGGGCGAATGCAGCCCCGCCTAGCTGCGGCTGTCGTTCGCCGCAGACCGCGGGACTCCTCCCACATCTCCCACGCCGCAGCAACGATCATGCCCTGGCCGGCGCCGCGCCAGACATTGGGCGCCCGCGCCGGTGCACCGATCCGTCGGGCGGTGTTCCGCCGCATCCTGGGAATCGGGCCGTTCCGAAAGGAAAACCACCCAACCCGTCGAAGGAGCGCGCACATCGGGACGACCGTACGATGACTTAGCGTTCCATCAGGATAAGGGGAGGCCCCACGATGGCGAGCAGGACCCGGCGGAAGAAGCGGGCGACCACAGGTTCCCGGAAGAGGAGCCGCGCGACCACCCGCCGCAAGCGCGGAGCGACGTCGAAGCGCCGCACATCCGCCCGGTCGTCTCGAACCTCTCGGACCTCTCGGACCCGCAGGGGGACCCGGCGCGCCGGTGGGACGAAGCGGAGGGCCGGAGCCGCGGCGCGGCGGACACCGTCGCGCGGCCGTCGAGTCACGCCGGCGGCGCCCCCGACCGAACAGGCCACGCTCGGCACCCTTACACCCGGCCTGCCTCCTATGACGCCCTCGCCGATCAACCCGGCGCCGGCCCGTCCCATGTGGGGCACCGAGGATCGCGAGACCGAAACGGAGAGCGACGAGGACGACGAGCCGATGTAGCCGGCCGGCAGTTCGCTCAGGAGCTGGTGGGGCATCGAGGGCACGGGCGTAACGTCCGTGCCCTTTGGTTCGAGGCGGTGCGACCGGCGTGAAAGCCGACCGGACGAAGTGGGAGGCCCGCTATCGCGCCGGCGACCGGCCGCACGACGGACCGGCCTCGGGCCTCCTCCGCCGCTGGCTGCCCGGCGCAGGGGCGGCGGCCGGGCGCGAGCAGCCGCGCGGCGACGCGGCCGGCGCCGCGGCGGAACGTGTGCGGGTCGATCCTCCGCGCGCGCTGGACGTCGCGACGGGCCTCGGACGCAACGCGCTGTACCTGGCGGCGGCGGGCTATGAGGTCGACGCCGTGGACATCTCCGACACGGCGCTGCGAGAAGCGGCGCGGCGCGCCCGCCGGGAAGGCGTTCGCGGCATCCGCTGGATCGCGGCGGATCTCGACCGCTGGCGTCCGGCGCGCGGACGGTACGATGTGGTCGTGAATTCGTTTTTTCTGAACCGCCGATTGTTCCCGGCGCTGCGGGCCGCTGTGCGCCCCGAAGGGCTGCTGATTTTTGAGACGCATCTCGTCGGGACCGACGATACGCGGCCTCCTGGGCCGGGACGGCGGCTGCGGCCCGGAGAGCTACGGCGGGTGCTCCGGGGGTGGGACGTTCTCTATGCGAGAGACGGCCTGTCCCGCGACCGCGGCCGCCGCCTCGCCCTCGGCCGCATCGTCGCCAAACGGCCGCCGGCGCCCCGCAAGGGGACTAGCCGGCGGAAGGCGCCGGCGGCGCCGCGCGCGCGGCGCGAAGGATACCGGGCGCGCCGTTACTCCGGCGCGCCGACCGCGAACAGCGGATCGTTCGGATTCGTTGCCGGGGTCGTCACCGTGAAGAGCACCACGCCCGCGGCCGGTGCGCGGACCTCCGTCAGCGGCCGGCCGAAGTAATCGCGTATCTCTCCGATCCGCGCACCCGCCTCGACGTGCCGGCCGGGCGTCACGTCGGCGTAGAACAGGCCGGTGTGTTGCGACCTCACCCAGTGCAGCTGCGTCAGCGTCGTGACCGGCTCTACCGGGTCCGGCGCGCCGTCGGTAATGCGGAGGTGGCATAACACGTTGCGCAGACCGCGCAGATGGATCTGCAGCGACGCGTCGTCGAGCAGCCCCTGCCCGCCGGCCTCGGTCAGGATCGCGGGGATGTTCCGCTGCGCGGCCGCGGCGTAGGTGCCGCCGCCGACGCGCCCCTCGACGACATAGCGGATGCCGTAGACCTGCGCGAGCGAGCGCGCGCGGGCATCGACGTCGGCGTTACCGGTCGCCACCGTGATCGTGAACGGCACGAGCGCCTCGTTGATGTCGCCGCCGTGCAGGTCGACGTAGGCGTCGCTCGGCGCAATGACCTCGGTGAAAACCGTGTGCGCCAGCCGCTCGCTCGCGGTCCCGTCCGGCCGGCCGGGAAAGAGCCGGTTGGGATTCTTGCCGTCGAGCGGACAGATGTAGATGCTGCGCGCGGCGAACGCCGGCACGTCGACAATGTGGACGATCACCACCGCGCCCCGCACGCTTGCCGGATCGAGCCCGGCCGCCGTGCGGATCGCGGCTTCGATGCCGGGGTACTCACCGCCGTGCACGCCCGCGGTGATCGCAAGACGCGGACCGGGCGCGCGGCCGTTGACGACCGTGACGGGCATCTCGATCGGCGTGCCCGGCACGGCAAGGACGCCCGTCACCTTGGTGCCCGGCGTCGCGCGCAGCGCTCCGACTGTCAGGGTGTCCTGTCCGATCGCGGTCGCCTCCTTAAGCGTCCATCGCGGCCGCGTCGCGGACGGAATCCGCGACGCTGGCGCCGTCGGGCGCGATCGCCGTCCGCAAATCGTCGAGCGTGCGCTGCTGCCATCGCACGGCCAAGGCATCGGCGAGCGCCGCGGCGACCGGGGGAACGGCCTCGTCGAGCGCGACGGGCCTCCCGAGCAGGCGCGTCATCGATGTCACCGGCCGGCCGAGGCCGCACGGGTTGATGAGGTCGAAGGCCGCGAGATCCGGATCGACGTTCAGCGCGAACCCGTGCATCGTGACTTTGCGCTTGACGGCAACCCCGATGGCCGCCACCTTTGCGCCGCCGGCCCATACGCCGGGGAAACCCGCGAGACGGCCGGCCTCGATCCGCCACGCCGCGAGCGCGGCGATGAGCGCCGCTTCGAGCGCGCGGACGTACCGCACCACGTCCTCGTCAAACGCGCGCAGGTCCAGGATGGGATACCCGACGAGCTGGCCGGGCCCGTGATACGTGACGTCGCCCCCGCGCTCGATCTGGAAGACGTCGATGCCGCGCGCCGCCAACAAGCCGGGCGCGGCCACCACATTCGACGCGCGGGCCGCCCGTCCCAGCGTGATCACGGGTGGATGCTCGACGAAGAGCACCGTGTCGGGAACCGATCCCGCCTGCCGTGCCGCGAGAAGGGCCTTCTGAAGCGCCCATGCCTCGCCGTAGGCGAGACGTTCGCAGCCGATCAGCCACGCCGTGCGCATCGCGCTCCTCCGCGCTCCCCGAGGGCGGTGGTTCGACGAGACGGCGCCGCGACCCCTCGGCGCGCCGGCGCCCGCGGGGGCGCAGACCCCGCCTTTAGGGACGTCCGGTGACGGCCCAGCAGGCCAGCACGGCGAAGCCGCCGGCAAAGATCGTGATCTCGACGGCCGCGTAGGCGTTGTGCAGAGAGCGGATCGCGGCGTACCGGGGATCGGCCGGCGCGCGGTGGACGAAGTCCAGTCCGGCGGCGAGCCGCGTGATCTCCGGCGTCAGATACACGGTCTGGACGGCCGCGAGCGCGAGCATCACGGCTGTCAGCACGACAGTCCAGCGGGGCGAACGGGCGGCAACTGCGCCGGCGAGTGCAACGATGCCCAGCGCGACTTCCGTTCGGTTGAACCGGGCGAAGACGGCCTGACCCAACGCCACGGCCTGGTTGCGGGAAATCGCGGGCGTGGCAAAACGAAGCGGAGCATCAATGAAATCCAGCGCGGCCATGCCGCCGACCCAAAGCGCGACGGCAAGTGTGCGGACCGCGGCGGCCGCGGCGGTCACGCCCGGCGCTCACGCGGCTGCGCCGCGGGCTCCACCGTGGTCGACGGGCCCTCCGCGGGACGGGGGCGGACGGGCAGCCGGACGGGACGGAAATAGGCCCATCCCACGGCGGCAAGATACACGGCATAGGCCGCCACCTGCATGAGTGACGGCGTGCTCGTGTAGCCGAACATCGCCTCGAGCAAATTGCCCAACGTCGACGTCTGGCTCACGAAGCGGTTGGAGTTCCAGAGCTGCTCGACCAGCACGGGCACGAGCCGCGCTTCCTGGAGTTCGCCGATGCCCCTGGTCAACAGGCCCGCTCCCACGACCAGCAGTAGGGCGCTCGTGACGTTGAAAAACATCCGAAGATCGAGCCGGTAGGTTCCGCGGTACAACAGCCACCCGAGCAGCACCGCGGCGCCAAGGCCGAGCACCGCGCCGGCGCCGCCGGCGAGCGGCGACGACGCGCGCACCGTCGCGAAGAAGAACAGCGCCGTCTCGATCCCCTCTCTGCCGACCGCGACCGCCGCGAGCACGACCAACGCCGTGCGCGAATGCGCGCGGAGCGCTTCGCTCATTCTCGCCTGCAGCGACGCGCGGAGCGTTACGGCTTCGCGGCGCATCCAAAAGATCATGTAGGTCAAGACGCCGACGGCGGTCAGGAAGGCCGCCCCCTCGAACACCTGCTCGCCGCGGCCGGTGAAGGCGCCGGCCGTGACGAAGATGACGGCGGCGGCGACGAGGCTGGCCAGCGCGGCAAAGGCGACGCCGGTCCAGATGGCGGGAAAGTCGCGGCGGCGGCCGGTGCGGGCAAGGTAGGCGAGGAGGATGCCCACGATCAGAGACATCTCCAAGCCTTCCCGCAGCGTGATAAGAAAGGCGCTGATCATTCGGGCGTCTTGGCTTCCTCGCTGTCGCCGGCGCTTTTTGTATTGTTCACTTGTTCGGTCAACAATCGCGCCCGCGGCTAGGCTAGCCAAACCGGCCGGGTCTGTCAATAGCGCCGTCGCGGCGGGCGCGACGGAGAGGCTACGGGGACACCTTGACCGGAGGGGGCAGCTCCGCGGAAGATAGGGCCTCGAAGTACGGCCGCGGCGAGAACCCCCCGAACCGGGCCACGAGCGCGGAGGGAACCTGCTGGACCAGGGTGTTGTACGCGCGCACCCGATCGTTGTAGCGGCGCCGTTCGACGGCGATTCGGTTTTCGGTTCCCGCAAGTTCGTCCATGAGCGCGGCGACGGCCGTCGGGCTTCGGAGATCCGGGGAGGCCTCCACGATGGCAACCAGGCGGCCGACCGGCGCCTCCAGCGCCGATGCCGCGCGCACCCGCGCCGGCGAGCCCGGCGGCGCGGCAAGATAGGCGGTGCGCGCAAACGCGATGGCGGCGAAGACTTGGCGCTCCTGGGCCAGCGCGCCGGACGCCGCGGAGACGAGAGCCGGAACGAGGTCGACGCGCCGCTGGTACTGCGCCTCCACCTGCGCCCACTGCGTGTCCACCGCGGTGCGCGCCTGCACCAGTTCGTTGTACGTGGCGATGCCCCAGCCGGCGGCGCCGAGGACAACGGCCAGGCCGACGAGGGCGGCGACGGCCCACGTCCCGGGCGATCCGGACGCCTTCACCGCGCCGCCCGCCGCACCAGGTGGCCGAGCGCCTCCACGCCCAGCGCGAGCCCTTCACCGAAGCGCCCGTGCCGGAACTGCGGGGCGATGACGAAGTCGATAACACGCTGGGCGTCTTCGGGGCGAATGACCGCGGCGAGGCCGCGGCCCAGTTCGATACGGATGGCGTGGTTGTCGATCGCAACAAACAGCAGAACGCCGTTGTCGTGCCCGCGCTTGCCGATCCCCACGTGGTCGAAGTAGGCGCGCGCGAAGCTCGGCACGTCGTCCGTGCGCGGCACAATGAGCGTCGCGATCTCGACCCCCGTCTCCCGCTCGATGGACTCGGCCAGATCCCGCAGCCGCGTCTTCTCGCGTGCGCTTATCAACCGGTGCGCGTCCCGCGTCACGTTCTCACCAGCCGCCGGACGCCCCGCCGCCACCCGACGCCCCGCCGCCGAATCCGCCGAAGCCCCCGCCCGATCCCGCACCGAAGCCGCCGCTGCCCCATCCGCCGCCCATAAAGTATGGAACCGGCACGGCCGCGGACCGCCGCGCGATCCGCTTGTCCCGGTAGCCGCAGCGCGGACACGCCCACGCTTCCACCGCGCCCACGCCCGATGCGGCACTCTGCGACACCAACTGCAGGCGTGCGCCGCAGCGCGGACAGCGCCGGGATCCAAGACGTCCGTTCGCGAGCAGCGCCACGCCGATGAACACGAGGAACAAGAAGCCCGCGAGCGCGCCGTTGCCCCCCGTGCCGGCCGAAGGCGCCTGCCGAACACCGCCCGCCCCCGAGGGCGGCGCCGCCGCGCCCGCCGGGCCGATCAGCGCCGTCAGCGCTTCGACCGCGGCGTTCAGCCCGTCGGCGTAGCGTCCCGCCCGGAACCCCGGGGCGATGTCGTCACGAATGATGCGTCCCGCATCCGCATCCGTGACTTTGCCTTCGAGCCCGTAGCCGACTTCGATCCGGACCTGCCGTTCTTGCATGGCGGCGAGCAGCAGGAGGCCGTTGTCGCGGCCTTTTCGACCGACCTTCCACGCCTCTTCGAGGCGCACCGTAAACTCGTTGATCGGCACACCGCCCAGATCGGGAAACAGGGCGATCGCGATCTGATTGGAGCTCGCCCGGTCGTACGCCGCAAGACGTGTGTCGAGCGCGGCGCGGGCCGCCGCGTCAAGGACGCGCGCGAAATCCGACACATAGCCCTGCGGCGCCGGGAATGCCGGCACGCCCGGCGCGGCGGCGGCCGCGATCGCCCCCGCCGCGAGCGCGCCGATGACGGCGGCCAGAACGCGCGCCGCGCCTCGCGGCGCGGCCGCCGAGCGCGGACACACGCGCGGCGCTGGATACCGGGGCCGCGGATGGATCAGGGAGTGGGCACTCCGAGATTTACCCGCGGGGCCTGTTCGGCGCCGGGCTGGGCCTGGAAATACGGGCGCGGCTGAAACCCGAAGCTCGAGGCAACCAACGCCGTGGGGAAGGTCTGCAGCGCCGTGTCGTACGTCTGCACGGCGCCGTTGTACTGCCGCCGCGCGAACGCGACCTGGTTTTCGGTGCCGGCGAGCTCCCGCATGAGCGACTGCACCGTGTCGCTGCTCCGGAGCTGCGGATAGTTTTCGACGATGACGAGCAGGCGGCCGAGCGCGGTCTCGAGATTGTTGGCGGCCTGAATACGCTGCGGCGTGCCGGGCTGCGTCCCGGCGTACTGGGTACGCGCGCGGGCCAGAGCCTCAAAGACGGTGCGCTCCTGCGCCAGCACGGCGCGCGTCGATTCGACGAGGTTGGGAATGAGGTCAAAGCGGCGCTGCAGCTGCGTCTCGACGTCGGCCTGGGCGGCATCGACCTGCTGGCGCAGCTGGACGAGATGGTTGTACGTGCCGCCGACGGACGAAACCGCGACGACACCGATCAGCACAACGACGAGCACCGCGATGAGCGCGGCACGCATGGCGCTCCCCCCGACGATGACGGTTCTTCTCCTTCCAGTATACGAACGGGGAGCAAGTCAAACGGCCCCTCGATCGAGGGGCCGCCGGTATCGCTGTGCCGCGGCCGCCGGCCGCCTGGCTCTTAAGGCGTCTGGACCGCCGGCGGGACGAATCCGTTCGCCGGTTTGGTGACTCCAAGCTGTGTGTCCAGAATCTGGACGGCGCGATCCAGCTGACTGTCGCGCCCCTGGTCCATCGCCTGGGAGGTGAGATCCTCGGCCGTGTCCGGCGTGACCCCCTGCCCTTCCAGCCGCGTCCCCTTCCCGGTCAGGACGCGCGCCACCGTCACACTCATACCGGCGCCTTCGGGCAAGTCGATCGTGATGCCGATCTCGACCGCGCCGGCCGTCTTGGTGCCTTCGATGACGCCGCGGCCCTGCTCCTGAATCGCGGCGGAAAGCAGTTCCGCCGCCGACGCGGTGCCCTCGTCCACCAGGACGACCATCGGGAGGGCCGCCGGCATCACCGGTGGATTGCTGGTCTGCATGACGACGCTGCGGCCGGTCCGCGTGCGCATCTGGAGTACGGGCGAACCCTGGGGCAGGAAGGCCGCGGACACGTCGCGCAGCTCGCTCACGAGGCCGCCCGGATTGCCGCGCAGGTCCAGCACGAGCGCCTGCATCCCGCCGCTGCGCAGGTCCTGCATCGCGTTGCGAATGCCGCTACCGACCCCCGGGACGAACTCGTACAGCCGGACGTAGCCGATTTGTCCGTCGAGCATACGGTCGGTCACCGTCGGCACGTGGATCGGCTGCCGCACGATCGCGATGTCTATCGGGGTGGACGACCCGGTGCGGGTGACGGTCAGTGTGACCGCGACCCCGGACGTCCCACGGATCATCTGCGAGACGTCGTCCTCCGCGAGATTAGTGGTGGCGTGCCCGTCGACGCCGACAATGCGGTCGAAGACATGGATGCCCGCCTGCTCGGCGGGACCGCCCGGATAGATTTCGCTGATGTAGTATTGTCCGTCCCGATGGAGGAGCACAATGCCGACGCCGGTAAAGGCGGCCTGACCGTTCTCACGCCGCTTGATCTCCTGATAGAGCGACGGCGGCACGAAGCCGGTGTGCGAATCATGCAGGCTCTGCAGCATGCCGTCCACGGCCGCGTAGGCCAAATCCGTTTCGGTCAAACGGCCCGTCGCCTTGGCGACGATTTCCGCGAAGCGCTGCGTAAACAGCGCCACGGCCTGATCGTCGCTCGCGGTCTCGGGGATGGCGCTCCCGAGCGGCTGGGTTTCCGCCTTCTTCTCCGCGGCGGTGAGCGCCGCATTGAGGAGCGGCACGCTGGTCAGCGTGTCCACGTAGTTCTTCTGCAGCGTGTGCAGGGCGGACAACACGAACGGCGCGGCCGCCGCGTCGGCGCGGACGGACGCGACCGGGGCGGCGAGGGCGGTAACCAGCAGAACGGCGAGTGCGAGCGACGTAACGCGGGCACGCAGAGCCATAACGCGTTCTCCCCCCAGGCGCATAAGAGTCAGACGCTAACCCCCCAAAGTATTCGTCATCATACCACGGAGCCCTCGCCCTCGGTATCGTGTCAGGAGCCGATATCCGCCGGCCGAAGCCACACCGGGTCCCCGGGTGCGGCGCCCAGCAGACTGGCCGCGCGGGCCCGATTGAGGGCGATTTCCACGAACCCGTCGCTGCCGGTCAGCACGACCGCGGCGCCCGGCGCCACGTCTCCAAACGTGCGTCCGGCCGTGGCCCGCAGCCCGCCCTTCTGTACCTCGACGCTGATCTCACGGCCGGCCGGAAGGCCCGCGAGCGCCTGGCCGGGGATCGTTGTCAGGATATTCCCAAAGGGATCGATCCATAGGACCTCGCCGCGGAGGCTCGGGCCGTCCCATTCCGCGCGTTCGAGTATGAGATCGACGTGGCCGGGGGCCGGCGTGCCGATCTCGTCGAGCGCCACACCGGCGGCCAGGTGGGCCGCGGCCGGCGCAAACACATCCCGCCCGTGGAAGGTCGCCGAGACTGGCTCGCGCCGGTACGCGGCGTTCGTGAGGCGATAGACACGAGGGGTCCCGAGACGCTTGGCCGCCGGCAGGAGCAGGCCGTTGTCGGGCCCGACAAAAATGTGGCCGGCCGACGCGACGGCGAGCGGCGCCCGCGCCGTGCCGACGCCCGGGTCCACGACCGCACAGTGCACCGTGCCGGCCGGGCACGCCGGCGCCACGGACCACAGCAGGTACGCGCCGGTGCGCACCGCGTGCGGCGGCACGGCGTGCGAAATATCGACGAAGCGCGCGTCGCAGATCCCGGCCGCCACCGCCTTCATGGCCGCCGGGTAGGGGGACTCCAGACCGAAATCAGACAGAAACGTCAGGAGGCGCATCGCAGAACGCCACGATCGTCTCCGCGAGGATCTGCGAACACGCCACGACGGACACCAGGTCGACGTACTCGGCCGCGGCGTGCATGCCTTCCCCCGAAGGGCCAAAGACAACCGTCGGGATCCCGTGCTGCGCGAGAATGGCGGCGTCGCACCAGTACGCCACGCCGACGTCCGCGGGATCGGCGCCGGTGACGCGACGGCACGCGCGGCGCAGCGCCTGCACGATGAAGGCGTCGCGCGGCACCTCAAGCCCCGGCCGGCTGCCGGTGACCTGGCATGTCGCCTGAAACGCCGGATCCGCGCCGCGCAGGCCCTCGAGCAGTTGCGCGAGTTCTCGCCGGACGTCGTCGACGGTTTCCGAGGGCAGCGTGCGGCGTTCGACATCGAGGGTGCACGCCGCCGGGTAGGTGCTGAGGCCTTCGCCGCCTTCGATCAGCGACGCGTGCGCGGACGGACGTCCGAGGAGCGGATGCGCCGAGCGCGGCAGCACGTCCCGTTCGAGACGGTCGATCGCGGCGAGAACACGCCCCATGTGGAGAATCGCGTCGATGCCGGAGGCGGGATCGCTGCCGTGCGCCGCGCGCCCTTCGGTCCGAATGCGCGCCCACACGAACCCCTTGTGCGCCAGCGCGACCCGCATCCCGGTCGGTTCGGTGACGATCGCCGCGTCGGCGCGCCGTCCGCGGACGACCGCTTCGGTCCCCGCGCTCAGGTACTCCTCGTCGGCGACGAACGTGAGTATCACGTCGCCGTACGGAACGATCCCCGCTTCACGGCATGCGCGGGCCGCGCCGAGCATCGCCGCGAGGCTCGCCTTCATGTCGCACGCGCCCCGGCCGTACAGGCGGTCGCCGCGGCGCACCGGCGAGAACGGCTCCGCCATCGCCCCGGCGGCGACGGTGTCTGTGTGGCCGTTGAGCAGCAGCGACCGCCCGCGGCGCGGATCCCGGCCGCGCAGCACGGCCACGACGTTGGGCCGGCCCGGGGCGGCGTCCTCGATCGACACTTCGAGATCGGCCGCGCGGCACGCATCGGCGAGGATTTCCGCGACGGCGGCCTCACCGGCGCCGCCCGGGACGAGCGCTGGGTTAACGGACGGCGTGGCCACGAGGCGCTCAAGCAGGCCGATCACCGCATCGGCGGCCACGCGCGGACCGGCGGCGCCCGCCATGCTACTCCAGACCGGAGGCCGGAAGACCGCCGGCGCGGTGGAACAGTCCCACGCCCCGCAGCTCATGCGGCATATTATGGAAGACACGCATCCACGGCACCGTGGACCGCCGCACCACCACGCGCCCGATGCCCCGGCCGGACATGGTCAGGGCCACGCGACGCCCGGCTTCCGCTCCCGGCCGTTCAGGCATCGCGGACCCGCGACGCCGCGAGATCGAGGACGCGGCCGACTTCCGCCGGCGGCGCGGTACCCTGTGCCGCCTCGGCGGACCCCCCGCCGCGACCACCGACGCTTTGCGCGGCGTGCCGGAGCACGGCGGCCATGTCGGCGCCGGCGCCGGGCGACCGCACGAAGTACAGCCGGCCGGTCTCGACCACGCCGGCCAGCACAACGCACGGTTCGCGCGCGGTCAACTCACGCAGGAGAAGGCGCACTTCCTCGGGATCGCGCTGCGGGAACTCCAGCCGAAGGATCTTCGGTCCCGTCGCGGGCGGGGCCGCGGCGAGGCGCTCCGCGGCTTCGTACGCCAGCAACCGCCGCCGCGATGCGGCGAGCGCGCGTTCGCATTCCTCCGCGCGCGAAACCAGGCGGCCGAGCGCGTCGGGTAGTTCGCGGTCGCCGACGGTCAGACGGCCGCTCCAGTCCGCCACTAGCGCGTGCTTCCACCGATAATCGCGCAGCGCGCGCCGGCCGGCCAGGAACTCCACACGCAGGTGGCCCTTGGCCCGCTCCCACCGCCGCAGCAGGACCGGACCCACCTCTCCCGTCGTCCGGACGTGGGTGCCGCCGCAAGCGGAACGGTCGAGGTCTTCGATCTCGACCACGCGCAGCGTGCCCGCCCGTTTGGCGGGCCGCCGAAGCCCCAGCGTTTCCGCCTCCGCGTCATCCACGAACCGGATCGTCACGGGGCGGTTCGCGTACACCGCGTCGGCCACGGCGTCCTCGACGGCCAGCGCCTCGTCACGCGAGAGCGCCGCGCGCTCGAAGTCCATCGTCGACGAGTCGCCGAGATGCACCGACACGGTCGCGGCGCCGAGTGTGCGGAGAAACGCCGCGGAGACAAGATGCTGCGCGGTGTGCTGCTGCATGTGGTCGAACCGCCGGCCCCAATCGATCGCGCCCTCGACCTCGGTCCCGATGCCGGGGGCCGCCGCGCCGGCCGCCAGCAGGTGAACGACGTGGTCGCCGGTGTCGAGGACGTCGACGACCGGGACGCCGGCGAGCGTGCCGGTGTCGTGAGGCTGGCCGCCGGAGGTCGGATAGAACGCCGTCCGGTCGAGCACGACCCCCGGGCGCCCGCCCGGGGCCACCACAACCGCGAGGATGCCGGCGAGAAATGTCGTCCGGTACGCGTCGGTATAGTAGAGACGCTCCGTGGCCGGGGTCCCGGCCGCGACGGCCGCCGCGTCGGAGCCTGTGCTAGAATACATGCATGCTGTTCCTCGTCGCGCTGGTGTCGGACGTCGCCCAGCTGCTCGCGCTGTTGATCATCGTTCGGGCCGTGCTGTCGTGGATTCCGTCGATCGACTACGGCCACCCGGTCATCCGCGCCATCTTCCGCGTGACCGATCCGGTGCTGCTGCCGATCCGGCGTCTGGTCCCGCCGCTCGGCGGTTTTGACGTCACGCCGATCGCGGCCCTGCTGCTCATCCAGGTCGCGCGGTACCTGCTGATCAACATCCTGGTCGCCGCCTTCGGCGGCGTCTGAGCCCGGCGCGCTAGGACGTCGACATCACCTTGGTGCGACGCCGCCGCACCGGCCGGCGTCGCCGGGGCCGGTGGTTCATGAGATTCTCCGGCAGGTTTTCCTCCCACGTGATCATGCTGTGGAAGAAGACCTTGTCGCCCTCTTCGAGGCCGCGCGTCACCTCGGTGATGTGCATGTTGGTCGCCCCGAACTCCTTGAGCGCGTGCTGCACCGCCGCTTCGGGCTTCGCCCGGTCGCCGCAGGTAAAAATGTCGAGCGCGACATAGCCGACTTCCGGCCACGTGTGCACCGAGAGGTGCGATTCGGAGATCACGACCACGCCGCTCACTCCCATAGGGCGGAACCGGTGGAACGAGATCGACCAGATCTGGACGTCGGCGACCTCGGCGGCGCGGACAAGCACCTGTTCCACCTGCTCGACGCGGCTGATCACGTCGGGATTGCAGCCCGAACCTTCCACGATGTAGTGGTGCCCGACCGTGTCCACCGGTCATCCCTCCCGGGCAGATCGCATGGTTCGCGTCACACGAACCGTCTGAAGACGGCGATCAGGCCGGTGCTGATCAGCGTCACGAGAATCGCGCTCACCAGCACGCCGATGAGGAGCGCGGCGATCGCTTGGCGCCGCGGCAGTCCGAACGTCCAGGCGAGCACCGCGCCGGAGTAGACGCCGGGGCCGGGCAGCGGCAGGCTTACGTAAATGCCGACGCCCAGAACGCCCCAACGTTCCACATATGTTCGTCCGTGCCGCCGCACTTCCTCGATCAGCCGGCGCACCAGCGGAGACCGCGACAGAAACCTGACGTAGAACAGATCGAGCCCGATGAACACGGGCACGATGACGGCCCAGCTCGCCAGCACGGCGGCGGCAAACGCCACGAAGGGGTGCAGGCCTTCCTTCGCGATGCCGTAGGGAATCGCGAGCCGCAGTTCCACCCACGGCACAATGGACAGCAGCATCACGTGAACGAACCTAACGAGCATCCCGGCCTGCGCGCAGCGCCGCAACGCGCTCTTTTCGCGCGCGGGTGCGCATGGCGCCCGCGACCTGCGCCCGCCGCGCATCCCCGTCCGCGCCCGGCTGAAGGTCCCCGCCCCGGGGGAGCGGGGGCATGGGGGACGGCCGCCCGGCACCGTCGACGTGGACCATCGTGAGGTACGCGGTGCAGGTGTGGTGGCGCGCACCGTCGACCCGCTCGCTGTCGACCCGCACGCCGATCTCCGCCGACGTCCGAGACACGAACGTCACGACCGCCGCGATGTCGGCGATCTCGCCGACACGAATCGGGTGTTGAAAGTAGACGGTGTCGAGCGACGCCGTTACGACGGGACCCCGCGCGTGACGGGCCGCCGTGATCCCGGCCGCCTCATCGAGCAGCGCGAGCAGTTTGCCCGCGAACATCAGCGTCCCGCTGAACGCGTCTTCGGGCACCACCGCGTGCGCCAGACGGGTGGTCGCGCCGGCCGGGCCCGGCCCGAGGGCCGGCGCCGCATCCGGGCGCTCCTCGGCGCGCGCGCGCACTCCGGCGAGGCGCGCGGCCCGTCGCGCCGCGGCCGCCTCCTGAAGGGTTCGCTCCGCGGACGACGCCGGGGTGACGGTTCGGCCGACGGGGCGCGGGCGTTCGCGATCGTCCAGCGCGATGAAGGCGAGGTGCGACGACGTCGTGCGGCGCGGCGCCGACCGTCCCGGGGACTCCGAGTGGACGGCGATGCCGACTTCCATCGAAGACCGGCCGACGCACTCGATCTGAGCATCGATGGTGACGATCTCCCCGACATGGACGGGGGTCAGGAAATCGAGGTCGTCCATGGCTCCCAGCACGACGAGGCCGTGCGCAAAACGCGACGCCGCGAGCGTACCGGCGGTGGCGATCCAATACATCATCCGCCCGCCGTACAGTGTGCCGGCCGGGTTCGCGTGTTCCGGGAAGACGAGCTGGACCATCTGGAACCGCGTGTCGGCGATGCTCGGCACAGGTTGTATGGTACCATAGAGCCGCCCATGACGCTTCGCTTTGCGCTGAGCCGTCTCGAACGGCCGGAGGCGCGCAGGGCGTTCGGCCGCACGTGGCTGTGGCTCTGCCTTGCCGGCGCCGGAGCGACGCTGGTGGCCGACAACGGCCGCCATTTCTTTCTCGTGCTGGTGGCGTGGCTGGTGTGTGTCTTCGCGCCGGTCCGCATCGCGGTGGAGACACTGCACACGGCCGGCCCGCGCTGGAAGGCGTCGCTGCAGCAGCGGCTGCGGACCCGCGCCGACCGGTATGCGTCCGCCGAAGGCATCACGCTGATGGTGGAGTGGTTTGCGTCGAGCGACGTCAGGCCGCCGCGGCTGGTGCCGCCGGACCTCGCGCCCAAAGTCGTCGCGGCCGCCGCCCGGCTCTGTGAACGCGCGATGCGCACGGGCGGCGCCACAGACGTGCTGGGGACCGCCACGCGCTGCGCGTCCATGCTCGACCGGTGGGTCGGCACGATCGCGGCCGGCGAACGCGGCGAGCCGCTCCGGCCCCCCCTCTCCGCGGCCGCCGCATCCGCCGCGGGCAACGGGGCCGCCCCCGCGAACCTGTGGGATCCGCGCGCGAGCATCCAAGACCAGTGGGAAACGCTCAAGGCCGTCGCCGGCCTCGCGGCGCTCACCAAGGTGTTGATCGCGGTCTCGGAGGACAGCGCGGGCCGCACGCTCGACGGCGGCGCGGCCATTCGCGCGGAGGCCGACGCGGCGATGGACTACGTCGACCAGATCGGACTGCGCCTGGACGGACCCCCGTGGGAAGATGTCCCCGGCCTCCCCCGGCCGCCGCTCCCGCCCGACACCCTCTCCCGCATGACCGAGACGTGGCTCACCTTTTGCGGCGGACCGCTGCCGGCGCCGCAGCGGCTCGCCGCGTTCGTGGACGCGGTGACGGCGTAACGTCCGGCCGGGAACGGCGTGCCCGCGGTACGGATCGAATGGGTTCCCCGGCGCGTAGTACCAGCGTGGACATCGCGGGCCTGACCCGCCGCGCGCTGCTGCGCTCGGCGCTCGCCGCCGCCCTGACCGGCGCGTCACCGGCGGGCGCGCGCGCGGCCGCGCCGCGGTGGTGGAGCAGCCTCGTGTGGGCGGTGTTCGAGAATCATACATTCTCGGAGGTCTCCGGCCTGCCGTCGCACCGCCGGCTGACCGCCGAAGGCACGGTCTTCACGCGGTACTTCGCCGTCTCGCATCCGTCCGGCCCCAACTATCGGGCGATGGCGTCGGGCGGGCTGTGGGGCCACGCCGAGGTCGTCGACGCCTTCCACCCCACGCTGGCCAGCGCCGGCGCCGCGGCGGCGCCGCCCGTCCCGACCTTTGTCTACCACTTAGCCGGCGAGATCGCGCGAAAGCACAATCCCTTTGTCGACCTTCACGCGCCGATCGCCGGCACGCGTATGGGGCTCGACGCGCTGCGCGCGGACCTCGCCGGAGGACCGGCCGCGCTGCCGGCGCGCTGCCTCGTCTATGCCGGATGGGACGACGACAACGACATGCACAATCGCGATGCGCGGCGGGCCGACGCGAACCTGACCGCGCTGCTGGACACGCTGGCCGCGTCCCCCTGGTTTGGGACGCCGGATCAGACCGGCCGGTACCCGGCGCTCTTCTTCTGCTACGACGAAGACGACGACACGGCCGACAATCGCGTCTTCGCGGCGTTGTGGGGCCGCGGCGTCCGGCGCGGCCTGACCTCCGCGGTCCACCACACGCATTACGGATTCTGCCGCACCGTCAGCGACAATTGGGGACTGTCGGTGCTCGGCCGGGCGGCCGGGGAGCCGCCGATCGTCGAAGCCTGGGGCTGACGGGCAGGAGTCGAAAACCGTCCGCCGTAATAGGCGGCGATTGGTCGGCACACCGCGCCACGCGCGGCGCCGCGACCGCAGCATTCAACGCCGCAGTCATCGGAGGACACCGTTACCGCCATGGCAGGGCGACGCACGCGTACCGGCCGTCCCCCCACCCGTCCCGCGCGGTTTCCGATGTTCGCCCTCGGCGTACTCGTGGGCGCGCTCGCGGCCGGGTGGCTTGCGGGATCGCATATGCATTTTGCGGCGAGGGGCCTGCCCGCCGCGCTGAGGACGTCGCGGCCCGCGCCGCCGGCGCCGCGGGCAGCGGGCCATCCCCGTGTCGCCGTCATCTTCGACGACGCCGGCTACAGCCTGCCGGCGGCGCGGGAGGTCCTCGCGCTGCCGCGGCCGGTCACGATCTCCGTCCTGCCCGATCTTCCGTACTCCACGCCGATCGCGGAAGAAGCCGCGCAGCGCGGCGTGCAGGTCATGCTCCATCTCCCGCTCCAGCCCGACAACCCCGCGCTCGATCCGGGCCCGGGCCGCGTCACGGCCGACATGACCGACGGCGCGATTGCCCGGACCGTGGCGTCCGATTTCGCCACGGTGCCGGGGGCGGTGGGTGCGAACAACCACATGGGCTCCCGCGGTACCGCGGATCCGCGGATGATGCACGCGATCCTCGGCGTCGTCAAGACGCGCGCGCTGTTTTTCGTCGACAGCCTGACCTCGCCGCGGTCGGTGGCCGCGCAGACCGCGCACAGTATGGGCGTACCGACGGCCGTGCGCGCGGTGTTCCTCGACGGCCGGGACGACGAGGAGTACGTCCGCGCGCAGTTCCACCTCCTCATCCGCGCGGCGCAGGCGCGCGGGCAGGCGGTCGCGATCGGCCACGTCGGCAAGGTCACGGCGCGCGTCTTCCGCGGCATGCTGCCCGAATTCGACGAAGCCGGCATCCGGTTCGTCCCCGTCTCGACGCTCGTGCGCTGACCGGCCGTGCAGCGTCCGTCCGCCGTGGGCCGCGCCCGATTTGGTACACTGGGCTGAGCACACGCCGCGAGTCGCGGGTCACCCGGCGGTTCGCACCATCCGGAGGCGCCCATGCGTTTTGCCCTGGCCGATACGCTTCCGCACGCGACGTCGTGCGATCTGCTCGCCCTCCTCGTGTCCGAGCCCGGCAGCCTCGGCGCCGCCGCGTCGGCGGTGGATAAACAGCTCGGCGGACGCCTCGCCGACGCCGCGCGCGCGGACGGCTTCACGGGCAAGCGCGACTGCACGCTTCTCCTGCACGCGTTGGACTCGCCGTTTCGCCGGGTGCTGCTGGTCGGGGCCGGCCGCCCGCTGGGACCCGAAGCGGTGCGGCGGTTCGCCGCGGTGGCGGTGCGCGCGGCCGGCCCCGTGCGCGCTTCGCGCGTGGCCCTCGCCGTTCCAGCCGACGGGACGGCGGCGGACGGAGATGTGCCGCTCGAGTACCTCCGCGCCGCGGTCGAAGGCGCCGGCCTCGCCGCCTACCGGTTCGACCGCTACCGCAGCCGCGACGATGCGGGGCCGGATGAGACGGTCCTCCTGGCGCGCGGGGAGCACAGCGCGCTGGCCCGGGTGGCGCGGCAGGCGGAGATCGCCGTCGCGGCGACGAGCCGCGCCCGCGACCTCGTCAACGAACCCGCGAATGTGCTGACACCGTCCGCGCTGGCGGACCTCGCCCGCGACATCGCGGCGCGCGACGGACTGGGATGCCGGGTGATCGACCTCGACGACGCGCGGGAGATGGGCATGGGGCTGTTCGCGGCCGTTGCGGCCGGCAGCGCCCAGCCGCCCAAGTTCATCGTGCTGGACTACAAACCCGAGGGAGCCGCGCCGGCGGCGGGTACATCGCGGGCGCCGGGCGCCGGCTCAGGGAGCCTCGGGCCGCGAACCATCGCGTTGGCCGGCAAGGGGATCACGTTTGACAGCGGCGGCCTGTCGATCAAGACGGCGGGCGGGATGGCGACGATGAAGGGCGACATGGCGGGCGCGGCGGCTGTGATCGCCACGATGGGGTCCCTGCGCGATCTGGCTGTGCCGGTGCGGGTCCTCGGCATCGCCCCGGCCACCGAGAACATGATCAACGGCGGGGCGACCCGGCCGGGCGACATCGTGCGCGGGCTCGGCGGCAAGACGGTCGAGATCAACAACACCGACGCGGAAGGCCGCCTCGTCCTCGCGGACGCGATCGCCTTCGCCGTCCGCGAAGGCGTCGGCGAAGTCATCGATCTCGCGACACTGACCGGCTCCTGCGTCGTCGCGCTCGGCGACCACACGGGGGGCGTAATGAGCAACGACCAGCCCCTCGCCGACCGGCTGCTGGCCGCGGCCAAGGCGGCCGGCGAGCAGCTATGGCAGCTGCCGCTCTACGAGGAATTCACCGACGCGATGCGCGGCGAGATCAGCGACCTCAAGAACTCGTCGGGCCGTGAAGCCGGCGCGGAGCGGGCCGCGGCGTTCATGGCGGAGTTCGCCGGCGGCACGCCGTGGGCGCATCTCGATATCGCCGGCCCCGCCTTCAACGAGGACCGCAAGGCGCCGCCGTACGTGCCGCTCGGCGGGACGGGATACGGCGTGCGCACGCTGCTGCGCTACCTGGAGTCGGCGGCCGGCAGATAGGCCCCGCTGTACAGGGCTCCCGCCAGCGCGGCGCCGATCAGCGGCCCGATCCAATAGACCGCCTGGTCGCGCCACGCCCCCGCGACGAGGGCCGGCCCAAACGCCCGCGCCGGATTCATCGCGGCCCCGGTCAGCACCCCAAATGCCAGGATGTTCATCGTGATGGTCAGCCCGATCGCGAGGCCGCCCAGGCGCGGTCCGGCGGGGTGCACGGCCGTTCCGAAGACTACCATCACGAGAAAGAACGTGCCGATCGCTTCGAGGAGAATGCCCGCGCCGGTCGAGATCCCGGGCGCAAGCGACGGCGTGCCGAGGTGCACGAGGGCTGCCGGGCCGGGCGGATAGGCGGCGACCAGCGCCAAGGCGGCGAGCGTCGCGCCCGTGAGCTGCGCAAGCGCATAGGCGACGCCCCGCGCCACCGGCATCCGTCCGGACACGACGAACGCGCACGTGACGGCGGGATTGAAATGGCCGCCGGAGATCACCCCGAGGGCCGACACCATCACCGCGATCGCGAGCCCGTGCGCCAGCGCGATGCCGAGAAGACCGACGCCGCCGTGCGTCGCTTCGTTCGCAATGATGGACCCCGCCCCGGCGAAAATCAGCGTAAACGCCCCGATGCCCTCGGCGAGCAGCTGCTTCCACGCCCACGGACTCTGTGCCATGCGCTCCCCCCTCCCGACGTGCCTTGCTTCCGCCCGGCACGCGGCGCGCTCCTCTTCAGCGGCGACCGCCGGTAAGTCGCATGCTAGACTGACACCGTGGGCGGAGGCCGCGCGGCCTGCCCGGCGAGATGCGACACACCACCCGGACCTTCGATGAACTGCGCGCCCTGCTGGACGTCTCTGCGGGCCGCCGTCCCGCCGAGACCTACCTGGAAGGCGCGACCCTCCTCAACGTCTACAGCGGAGAACTCTATCCCGCCAACGTCGCCATCGCCGGCGGCCGCATCGCCTACGTCGGGATGCACCGCGGCATGGTGGGGCCGGCCACCCAGGTCTTTGCATATCCGGGGAAGATTCTCGCCCCGGGCTACATCGATCCCCACACCCACATCACAGGAATGGCCACGCCGGTCGAGTTCGCGCGGGAAGTGCTGCGCACCGGCACCACGGCGGTGCTGGCCGACGCGATGCAGTTGGTGTTGCAAGTTTCGCCGGACCGCGTGGCGCCGCTGCTCGAAACCCTAGCCGCGATGCCCGTGCGCGTGCTGTGGGCGATCCGGCTGCACGGGGCGTCGCATCTGCCGGACGAAGAGATGTTTTCGCTCGACCGCGTGCGCGCGCTCCTGCGGCTCGACGCGGTGCGGACGGCGGGCGAGGTCACGCGCTGGCCGGCCGTTTACCAGGGCGACGAGGACCTGCTGCGCAAGATCGCCGAAGCGCTCGCCGCCGGCCGCCGCATCGACGGACACGCCCCGGGCGTCTCCCCGGACCGGCTGGCGGCGCTCACCGCGGCGGGATGGTCGTCCGACCACGAGGCGATCACGGCGGCCGACATCACGAGCCGTGTGCGCGCCGGCCTGTACACGATGTTGCGGCACTCGTCGCTCCGGCCCGACGTGCCGGTGCTCGCGGAAGCGGTGACCCCGCAGCGCGCGCGCAGCGGGCGGCTCATGCTGACGGCGGACGGCCCCGAGGCCGCGACGATCGTCCGCGAAGGCTATCTCGACCATGTGATCCGGCAGGCGATCGCCGCCGGGATCGAGCCGGTGCTCGCCTATCAGATGGCCACCCTCGCCCCGGCGGCCTACGTGGGGCTGGACGAAGACCTCGGCGGCATCGCGCCGGGACGGCGGGCCGACATCGTGGTGCTCGACGATCTCCGCGAACCGCGTCCGTCGACGGTCTTCGCGGACGGCCGGATCGCCGCGCAGGACGGCGTCTGCACCGCCGTGTTTCCCGAGATTGCGTGGGGGGACATGATCCCGGCGCGCTTCACGCCGTCGTGGAACCCGGCACCCGCGCTGTTCGAGATGCCGGGGCCGGCCGCGGGCGGCCCCGCCGCTTCAGTCGCGTTTCCCGCGATGGTCCTGGAAAACAGCGTGATCACGCGCCGCCGCGACATCGTGATACCGGTACGGGACGGACGCCTCGACCCGCCGCCGGACGTCATGCGGCTCGTGCTGCTCGACCCGCGCGGCCGGTGGATCGTCCGCGGTGTGCTTGGCAACTTCGCCCGCCGGCTCGGCGGGCTGGCGTCCACCTTCAACGTCAGCGCCCATCTCATTGTGCTGGGGCAGGACACCGCCGACATGGCGCGCGCCGCGCGCCGCGTGCTCGAGCTCGGCGGCGGTATCGTGGCGGTCGAGGACGGCCGGACGGCTCTCGAGGTGCCCCTGCCGATCGGCGGCATCATGGCCGCCGATCGATTCCCCGCCATCGCCGAGCGCGCCGCGGCCTTGTACGCGTACCTTCGCGCGCGCGGCTATCCCCACACGGACCCGCACTACACGCTGCTGTTCCTGCCGCTCGACTCGCTCCCAGACCTGCGCGTCACGTATCGAGGGGTCTGGGACGTCCGGCGAAACCGGGTGCTCGTGCCGCGCCAGGACCTGTAGGAACCCGCCATCCGCCTGCCTACTTTTCGATCTGGATGTTGACGTGCTTCAACTCCGTATATTCGAACAGACCCTCGAGCCCGTACTGGCGCCCCAACCCCGACTGCTTGAAGCCGCCCATCTCGGTAGATTGGTACATCTTGCCGAACGTGTTGATCCAAATGGACCCGGCGCGCACGCGGGTCGCGATCTTCATCGCCTTGTTGATGTCGCGGGTCCACACCGCGGCGACGAGGCCATAGCGGGTGTGGTTCGCGATGCGGATCGCGTCGTCGAGATCCTTGAACGTGGTGATGCCCATGACCGGCCCAAAGATCTCCTCCTGCGCGATCTTCGCGTCCGGCGACATCCCGTCGAACACGGTCGGCGCCACGAAGTAGCCCTTCGCGAGATCCCCGTCGGTGAGCCGCTGGCCGCCGACGATGAGGCGCGCCTCCTTCTTGCCGGTCTCGATGTAGCCGGTGATCTTCTCCAGTTGAGCCTCGGAGATGACCGGGCCGACTTCGACCCCCTTCTCCCACCCCGGACCGACCTTCATCTTCGGCACCATCTCTTTGATGCGGCCCACGAGCTGCTCGTGCACGCTCTCCTCGACGAGGACGCGCGTGCCGGCGATGCAGATCTGACCGGCGTTGTAAAACGACGCCGCGTTGATGGCCCCGCGGATGGCCCGGTCCAAGTTCGAGTCGGCGAAGACGATCGTGGGCGACTTGCCGCCGAGTTCGAGCGATACTTTCTTCAAGTTGCCCGAGGCGAGCCGCATGATCTCGCGCCCGGTGGACGTGTCGCCGGTGAAGGACACCATGTCCACGTCGTCGTGCCGGGCCAGTTCGGCGCCGACCGGGTTGCCCGGGCCCGTCACGATGTTCACGATGCCCTTGGGGAACTCTTCGATGCCTTCGATGATCCGGCCGAGCTCGACCGTGGAACCGGCCGTGTAACTGGCCGGCTTGACGATCACCGCGTTGCCGGCGGCGAGCGCGGGCGCGATCGCGCGGGCCAGCAGCGCGAGCGGCGCGTTCCACGGCACGATGATCGCGACGACGCCCACCGGTTCGCGCATAATCATGCTGATGCTGTTGGGCTGCGGAATTTGGGAGCGGCCAAAGATCCACCGCGTAAGCCCGGCATAGTAGCTCGTGGTCTCCGCCAGCCGCAGGGCCTCGCCGCGGCTGATCGGGAACGGCTTCCCGCTCTCGCGCGTCAACTGCGTCGCGAGGTCCTGGTGGCGGGCCCGCACCGCCTCCGAGAACTTGGACAGCGCGGCCGTCCGCGTCGCCGTGTCCTCGCGCCATTCCGTGGATTCGAACGCGTCCCGCGCCGCCCGGATCGCGGCATGCGCGTCGTCCACGGTCGAGCGCTGGGCCCGGTAGAGCAGTTCCCCGTTCGCCGGGCTGCGGACGTCAAAGACGCCGCCCTCGGAGGCCCGCCATTCCCCGCCGATGAAGTTCTTGTACGTCGCCACCTGCTGCGCCGTTGCTTCCGGCATGCCGTCCCTCCCTCTGTGGCCGTCGTGCGCCTGTTATCCCGCCCAGGTGCCGTCGGGATCGAAGCGCCGCAGCACCGCCAATTCCTCGATCGTGGGTTCCGGCGTCGTCGACAGCGGTGACGCGACGCGCAGGTCCCAGCCCGTCTGTGCGCGCACGTCGTCGACCGTCACGCCCGGATGTACCCGCTCCAACACCATCTCTCCCGACTCCGCGTCGAATCCAAGGACGCCGAGGCTGGTGATCACACGGCACGGGCCGCCGCGGACCAGCCCCACCTCGCTGCGCCACCGGCCGCCGGTCCCGTATCCCGGCGACGTCAGGTACCCGACGCGCTCGGGAAACCGCCGGCGCTCGTGCTGCATGATCACCACCGTCCGGCGCGAGAGCGCGGCGATGTCGGCGGCCCCGCCGCTCCCGGGAAGGCGAACGCGCCGGCCGCCCTCCTCGACCCACGTGGTATTCAGATTGCCGAAGCGGTCCACCTGGGCGCCGCCGAGAAACCCAACGTCGACGCGGCCGCGTTCGAGATGGCTCATCACCTCGAGCAGCGTCGTGCACATCACGGCCCCGGCGATGTTGGGCGGGTCGCCCATCGTGATGAGGGCGCCCGCCGGCGGCGTATCGCGGATGACGCCGTTCTCAAACAACCCGACCGCGGCCGGGGCGTGCGTCGCCTTGGCGACCGCAAAGCCCAACAGCGGGAGCCGCATCCCGACGAAGACGATCTCACCGTCCCGAATCTCGCGGGCCGCGGCGACGACCATGATCTGCCGCGGCGTCACAGCCCGTAGTTCACCGGCGCGGCCAGCCGCGCGGTCCGGGGCCGCAGGCCCTCGACGCGTGTCCGGCCCACCCGGGCGAGGTACGCGTCGTGGTCGGCGGTCCCGAGGACCATGCGGTCGAGCCAGCCGAGGAAGCCGTCGCGGGTCCGCGTCTCCGCGTGGTACTCATCGTAGAAGCGGTCGTCGCGATTGACGTAGCCCTGTGTCGGAGAGGGGTGGGAACCGAACGGCGCGACGGCCACCGCGCTCACGAGAAAGCCGGGAATGAGGGTCCGATTGGGATCGCTGCGGATGACGGCCTCATCCACCACTTCCTCGCAGGTGAGGACGACGGTGCGGGCCGCGCGCGCGGCTTCGAGCGTGATGCCGAGGTTGCCCCACAGGTGCGCGTTGCCCGCGGCGTCGCACCGCGGGACGTGAATCACGGCGAGATCGAGTTCAAGGGCGCCGACGCCGAGCAGCCGCTCGCCGGTGAACGGACAGGTGATTTCGCGCAGCCGCCGGTGGCCGTGGACGATGTCGCTGCCGAGCCCCGTGCGGGAGGGCAGAAACGGCACCCCGCGCGCGGCGGCCTCGAGTGCCAGCGCGACCGTCATGTTGGAGTGGTCCTCCATGGCCAGCGGTCCCGGCACCTCCGACTCGACGGCGCGCCGGAAATTGTAGGCGATGCCGGCGCCGACGTTGCCCACCCAGGCGGCGATCACGCGGGCGACGCACCCGGCGCCGATTAACTGGTCGAACAGGATGTCCGAGATCGCTCCGACGAGCGTGAGATCCCGCCGGCGCTGCCGGATGATCTCATGGCCGGCCGCGAAGGGGATGCACGACTCGAGGCCCGTACCCATCGCGATCCGGGCGCCGTCGCGGACGTAGCCCGACACGGCGTCCCGGAGCGGCATGACCTTGTCCATCGGCCGCGGGTCCGGCGGGTCAGCCGCGCCGGGGCGAGGCCGGACGTTTGGCGTCGGGGCCGCGGCGCCTGCGGCCGGGACTCGCGCCGGCTGCGACGCGCGCGGGCGGTGCCGTGCCCCACTTCACCTGTTCGAACGCGCTCCGACACGCCCGGCAGTAGTACTGGGATGTGAGCGGCGACGAACCGAACAGGCTCATGAGTTCCGTCTCCGCCGACCCGCAGAAGACACAGTGCGGCGGCCGGGGCGCGCCCGCGTCGGGCCGTTCCACCGGCGCGGTCACCGGATCCTTCTCGCGGGCTCGTTCCACGCATTCCACGGAAGGGGCCGCGCGAGTTCCCAGCGCGCCCCTGCACCGTGGACCGGCGCCGGCACTCCGGCCGCGGCCAGCGCGGGGCCCACCTCGGCGGCGAACCGGGTGCGCACCGGATCCCCGGCGCCGGCAAGCACCCCGGCGTCGACGAGCGGCCGCAGCGCCCCGCCGTCCGGCGGGCCGAACCAGCACAGGGTCTCGTCCCACACGCTCTCCACGGCCTCGGCGAGGCGCGCGCGCACGTCGGCGCCCTCGACCGCGAGCTGCGCGACCCAACTCTGGCCGTGGATCGCATGGTAGCGTTCTTCCTCGATGATCTTGCGGGCGCGGTGGCGGAGCGGCAGATAACGGGACTCGAGCGCCGTCTCGAGCACCATCGCCAGCGACCGGTCGACCATGAGGTTCGCGACGATGAGGTGCGGCCAGCTCTGGAAGGGCGCTTCGACGAACCGCACCGTGCGGGCGTCGGCGGCCGACCACTCATGCTCGGAGCGCCTCGGGGCGCCCGGCAGTTCTTCCAAGAGGCCGTACAGCACGCGCGCGTGGCCGAGCTCGTCCTGCGCCATCGCGGTGGCCGCCACCCCGGCCTCGATCGTGGGCCCGCTGCTGCACCACTCGGCATACCGGATGCCGAGGGCGTGTTTGTTGTCCGCGAGCGCGACGATGAGGTCGACCAGCGGCGCTCGGCACTCTCCCGGCAGCGCCGACGGCCGGTCGAGGAGCGGCGTGCTCATCGGCACCGGCGTCCCGAAAAGGTCAGGCATGGGCGTCGACCGCCTCGTCCCGTACGTCGTCCACCGGGATGATGGCGCGGCGGGGCACGACGTACATTTCGATCCAGGACTCCTCGTCGTAAATACTGCGCGCGTACACCCGGGCGAGCGCGTCTCCCGGCGCGGCCACGGATCCCACGTGGCGGAGCGGCTCGCCTTCGACGCGGCGCGCGAAGACCTCGTAGACGGGCTCGTCGCCGATGGTCAGCATCAGACTGCGACGCCCCACCGCCGGAACTGCGCGCGGGCGGCCTCGCTGAGCCGCTCCTTGCTCCAGACCGGATCCCACGTGGTCGCGAACACGACATCCCGGACACCCGGAACGCGCAGCACCCGGTCCCGCACGTCATCGCGGATCATGTCCATGCACGGACAGGCCGTCGAGGTAAAGGTCAGCGTGATGCGCGCGACGCCGTCCTCGACCGCGACGCCGCAGACCAGCCCCATGTCGACGATACTGACCGGCCACTCCGGATCCGTGATGTCCCGCAGCGCCGCCAGCACCTCGTCCGCGCTCGCCATCAGTGCCTTCGGCCGGCGAGCGCGCGCATCTGCCGGCGCCCGCGCTGCAGCATGTCGACGAACATCGCGTTGCCGGGCCCGCGCCGCTTCCACCGAAGCAGGACCTGCTCCCAGGTGATCGGCCGGTCCATCAGCCAGCGGCGTTCCGCCTCGTCGAACTCGACGGGCAGCGGATACTCGAGCACATAGACGCCGATGGCCTGATCGAGATGCGCCGGCACCCGAAAGCCGAGGCCCTCGCACAGCGGCACCGCGGTCTGCAGCCACTGCTGGCGCAGTTGATCGTTCGTGCTGCCCTTCAACTTATAGGCGATCTGCCGGCCGTGGGTCTTGAGGCTGTCCGGCAGGCCGAACCACTCCACCGTCATCGGAAACATCCAGTCGATGGCGCGCTGCACCTCGTCCCGCTGGCCGCCCGCGGCGAGGCGCCGCATGCCGTTTTCGCCGTGGCGCAGGTGGAAGTTCTCTTCCTTGTCGACCTTGGCGAGCGCGCGCCGCCACGGACCGTAGCTGCAATGCCGGTAGACGTCGCCGAGCAGCACAAACCCTGCGCGGTCGTAGAAGGCGTTCGCGACGATCAGTTCGACCCACGACCGCAGCGGCACGTCGAACGCGTACGGGTGTTTGAAGGCCGTCGGCGCGCGGTCGTAGATCAGCGCTTCCGTGTCGACGCCCAAATCCTGGAGAATGCGGTACCCGATGTGCGCGTGGCTGAGTTCGTCCTGGATGATCGCCAGCGCCGAGATCAAGTTGTTCATCGAGGGCGAGTTCTTCGCCGCGGTGTAGTAGCTGGGAGCACTGATCATCTCGGTGTCGGCCGACACGGTGAGGATGTGGATGAGCGTGCGCCGGTAGTCGTCGCTCATCTCGGCGGGCGTCTCGAGAATGTGTCCCTGCTGGATGCGCTCGACGATCTGGTCGTCGCTCGGCGTGGTCACCGGTCCCGCCCTTCCGCTCGATATGCTACATTTTTTGCACGAAGAACGTCATTTCCGTATATAATCACTATACCACAATGGCCCGCGCCGCGAGCGCCCGCTCGCTCTTGGTCACGGTCTGGGGCGACACCATCCGCGCCTGCGGCGGCGAGATCGGCGCCGTCGCGTTGATCCGCCTCATGGCGCCGTTTGGGTTCTCGCCGCGGGCCGTCCGCGCGGCGCTGTCGCGCATGACGCGCCAGGGATGGCTGAGCCGGCGGCGCAGCGGCCGCCGCGCCTTCTACGCCCTCACGCCCGCCGGCGCGCTGCGCCTCGAGCAGGGCGTTCGCCGCGTCTATCGAACGGAGGCCGAACCGTGGGACGGGCGCTGGCGGCTCTTCGCCTACGTCATCCCCGAGCAGCGGCGGGCCGCCCGCGACCGGCTGCGGCGCGAACTCGCGTGGCTCGGGCTCGGTCCGCTGTCCCGCGGCACCTGGGTCACCACGCGGGATCTCGCGCCGGTCCTGCGCGAACTCACCACCGCGCGCCCGCTGGACGGGGCGGTGGCGGTGTTCGACGCCCGCAATCTTGGTCCGGCCGACGATCGCGCCCTCGTCGAACGGTGTTGGGACTTGGACGCCATCGCCGCGCGGTACCGGCGGTTCATCCGATCCGTGCATCCGCGCGCCGAAGTACTCCGGCGCCGGCTCCGCGGCGGAGGCCTCTCCGATGCGAAATGCTTCGCGGAGAAGATCTGGCTCGTCCATGAGTACCGGAAGTTTCTCTTCGTGGATCCGGGATTGCCGGACGAGCTCTTGCGCGGCCGGCGGCCTGATCGGGAAGCGGCGGCGCTGTTCCGGCGAATGTACGCGATGCTCGCGCCCCGTGCGGACAGGTTCGTTGTCGGTGTGACGAACGCCGCCCGCGATACCGGCCGGGCCCGCCGGGCCGCGGCGGCCCGGCCATGAACAGCGTCCGCTACCGGACCCCGCAGGCTTTTCTCGACGCCGTCGAGCCGTTTCTCCTCGCCGACGAGGCCTGCCACAACCTGCTGCTGGGGATCCCCGCCCGGCTCATCGCGCGCGGCCCCGCCGCCGCGGAAGGCGTCTACCTCGCCGCGGCGGTCGATCGCGGCCGGATTGCGGGCGCGGCGATGATGACGCCTCCCTGGCACATGGTGCTCTCCAAAACGGCGCACCCGGATGCGGTCCGCTGCATCGCCGAAGACGCGGCCGCGATCCGTCCCGCACCGGCGGGAGTCAACGCGCTCGAGGACGTGGCGCCGGAGTTCGTCGGGATCTGGCGGCGCCTCACGGGCGAGCCGGCACAGCGGATCCTCACCGAGCGCATTCACCGACTCGACGCGGTGCGGCCGGTCCCGGACGTAGCGGGCCGGCTCCGGCCCGCGGACACGACGGATCGCCCGCTGCTGGTCTGCTGGCTGCAGGCCTTCGCCGATGAGATCTTTACCGGCGACAAACGCCGTCCAGGCAACGCCCAAACGGTGGTGGACGACCGGCTCGCCACGCCCGGCGAGGGCATCGTCCTCTGGGAAGACTCCGAGGCGCGCTGCGTCGCCGGCTACGGCAGCGGGACGAAGCACGGGATCAGGATCGGGCCGGTCTACACGCCGCCGGAGCATCGCAACCGCGGGTACGCAACCGCGTGCGTGGCTGCGCTGAGCAGGCAGCTCCTCGAGCAGGGGCGGCGGTTCTGTATGCTCTTTACGGATCTCGAGAACCCTGGGTCAAACCGGATTTACCAGCGCATCGGTTATGAGCCGGTCTGCGACGTCGCCGAATATCGGTTCATCCGCTGACGCCGGGGGGAAACCGCGTTTCAAGGGAGGGCACCGCGGCCGTGGAACAGCGTAGCGCCACCGCCGGAGCCGGGCTGCCGGCGCCGGTCATTTTCGCGGGCCTGTTTGTGATCGGCCTGGTGTTGAACGCCCTGCTCCCGCACGTTGCGCTGCCTCGGGGGCTCCGGGCCGCGGGCTGGCTCCTCGCGCTCTTCGGATTCGCGGTCATCGGCCTGCCGGGGATTCTCGCGCTGCGGCGCGCGGGCACGAGCCCCAACCCGCGCCGGCCTACGACGGCGCTCGTCCAGGACGGTCCGTACCGCTACACTCGCCATCCGCTGTATGTGTCGATGGCGACGATCTACGCCGGCGCCGCCCTGGGCGTGAACTCTTTGTGGGCGCTTGTGCTGCTGCCGGCCGCGGTGGCGCTCATCGACCGGGGGCCGATGGTCCGCGAAGAGCGCTACATGGAGCAGAAGTTCGGAGAGGCATACCGCACCTACAAAGCGCGGGTACGGCGCTGGGTCTGATGGCCGGCGCGCCGAAGGCGCGCTACCGTCCCTTGAACGCCGCCGGCCGTTTCTCCGAAAACGCGCGCACGCCCTCGACACCGTCCTCGGTAATGAACGAGCGGAACAGCGCCTCGCGCTCGTAGGCCAGCGCGTCGTCGAGCGCCATCTCGAGCCCGCGGTTGACGGTCAGTTTGATGAGCCCGACCGCGACCGTCGCGCTGCGCGCCAGCGCCTCCGCGTACTCGCGGGTCTTGCCCATCAACTCTTCGGCGGGAAACACGCGGTCGACGAGGCCGATCGTGAGCGCTTCGTCGGGCGGCACGGCGCGACCGGTGATCATGAGGTCGAGGGCGCGGCTCTTGCCCACCAGCCGCGGGAGACGCTGCGTGCCGCCGTTGCCGGGAATGATGCCGAGCGTAATCTCCGGCTGCCCGAGTCCGTAGGTCCCCGCGGCCGCGAACCGGAGGTCGCAGGCGAGCGCGATCTCCATCCCCCCGCCGAGGCAGTGCCCGCCGATCGCGGCGATGAACACCTTTGACGTCGTCTCGATCCGGCGCAGCACCTCGTGCATGTGCGTGATGAACATGACCTTGTCCTCAAGCGAGGAGGACGCGAACCATTTGACGTCCGCGCCGGCCGAGAAGAACTTCGGCAGCGTGCTCGCGACGGTGACCGCGCGGATCGCCGGGTCGTCGCGCGCGCCGTCCACGGCGGTCCGAAACTCGTCCGCGAACTGCGGATTGTAGGCGTTCGCGGGCGCCCGGTGGAGCGTAATCAGACCCACGGCGCCTTCGCGTTCGAGGCTGATCATCTCTCCCATCGGTTTCCCTCCATGTGCGGCATCCGGCGGTCCGCGGGCCGCGACCGCCTCAGGTCGACGCCGCGGCCGACGAGCGCGCGAGGCGCTCGCGCAGACGGAACCGCTGGATCTTGCCGGTCGCGGTCTTCGGCAGTTCGGGGACGAACTCGATCCACCGCGGATACTTGAACGCCGCGATCTTGTCGCGGACGAACGCCTGAATCTCCCGGGCGAGCGCCTCCGATGCCGTGGCCCCGGGCTTGAGAACCACGAACGCGTAGGGCTTGACCAGATCGTCGTCGCCGGTACATCCGACGACGCCGGACTCGAGCACCGCGGGATGCTGGATCAGCGTCGCTTCGACCTCCGCGGGCGACACCCACTGGCCGCCGACCTTGAGCATGTCGTCCGAACGGCCGCAGTACCAATAGTAGCCGTCGGTGTCCCGATAGTACTTGTCGCCGCTGCGGAACCACTCGCCGGCGAACGCCCGCCGCGTCTGCGTCTGTTTGTTCCAATAGTAGGCGGCGATGCTGTCGCCGCTGACGAGGAGGTCGCCGATCTCACCGGCCGGCAGATCGCGACCGGCCTCGTCCACGATCCGGACCTGGTACCCCGGCACCACCTCGCCGCTGCTGCCGGGCCGCGCGCGTTCCGGCCGGTTGCTGATGTAAATGTGCAGCGCCTCGGTGGAGCCGATGCCGTCGAGGATCTCCACGCCGAAGCGCTCCTTCCACCGGGTGAAAATGGCGGCGGGAAGCGGCTCGCCCGCCGACACGCACCGCCGGACGCGGCCCAAGCCCCGGGGCCCGTCCGCGGCAAGCATCGCCGCGTAGGCCGTCGGCACTCCGAAGAACAACGTGGGCCGGTACCGCTCGATCAGCCCAAAATATGTCGGTGGATCGAACCGGCCAGGGTACAGCACCGTCGCCGCCCCGACGCGCATCGGAAAATACAGCGCGTTGCCGAGGCCGTAGGCGAAGTACAGCTTCGCGATGGAGAGACACACGTCGCCGGGGTCGATGCCGAGCACGCCCCGGCCGTACAGATCCGCGCAGTGCACCATGTCGTGGTGCAGGTGCACGGTCCCCTTCGGCGCCCCGGTGCTGCCGCTGCTCCACAGCCAGAACGCCGGTTCGTCGCGGTGGGTCGGCGCGGGCGCCAACTGCTGTTCGGCGGCCGCGCACAGTTCGGCGAAGCGGTGCCGTGCCGGACGCCGCGCCCGAACGGCTGCCTCGCCGTCGCGCGCCGCGGTCCCGGCCGGCGCGGCGGGCACGGTGCCGTCCTCGACGACGATGATGTGGCGTAGCTCCGGAGCCTCGCCGAGGACCGCCTCGACGAGCGGCAGCAGTGGCTCGCTGACGGCGAGCACGCCGGCCCGGCTGTCGCGGAGCATGTGGGCATAGTCCTGCGGCCGGAGCGCCGTGTTGGTGGGGACCGGCACCGCGCCGATCCGGATGGCGCCCCAGAAGAGATATGCGAACTCGGGGCTGTCGAGCACCAGCAAGAAGACGCGTTCTTCGGGCCGCACGCCGAGGCCGCGAAGGGCGTTGCCGGCCCGGTTGACGTGGCCCGCCAGTTCACCGTACGAGACTCGGCGCTCGCCCGCGTGGATCGCGACCGAGCCGTCGCGGCCCGATTCCAGATTTCGATCGATGAATGCCGTGGTGACGTTGAACGTCTCGGGCAGGTCGAGCGCCGGCTCCATCGCGCCCTCGGCTTCGCGTAGCCGCAAAGCGTCTCCTCCGGTCTCCACGCCCGCAGGGCACCGGCCCGAGCGGCCGGCGGGGCCGCCGCGGCTCGGGAGGACCGCGCCGCCGGCGTTCGCGAACCGGCAGTCGATGCTTCTCTGCGCTGCGGGACGGCAGCGTGACACCGCGCCGGCCTCACTGCCACGGATTGAGGAGGAACCACGATGATTCTGCCCTTCGGCGGCCGCTTGCCCCGCATCGCCGCGAGCGCTTTCGTCGCGCCCACCGCCACCATCATCGGCGATGTCACGATCGGCGATGACTCCAGCGTCTGGTTCGGCGCGGTGCTGCGCGGCGATACCGGGCGGATTGAGATCGGCGCCCGGACGAGCGTGCAGGACAACGCCGTCGTCCATACCTCCGAACACCTGCCGACCGTCATCGGCGACGACGTCACGGTCGGCCACGGCGCGGTCCTCGAGGGCTGCACGATCGAACGGGGCGCGCTAGTCGGCATGAACGCCGTCGTGCTCTACGAAGCGGTCGTCGGGGCGGAATCCTTGGTCGCCGCCGGCAGCGTCGTGACTGATGGGACGAAGATTCCGCCCCGCTCCGTCGCCGCGGGCGCGCCGTGCAAGGTGCGTAAGCCGCTCGAAGGCGTGGCGGCGCAATGGATTGCGCGGGCCGGCCCGGCATACGTCCGGCTCTCCCGGCGGTACCTGCACGAGCACGCCGGCGCGCCGGCCGCGCGGCCGGACTCGGCCGGCCAGAAGGGCCGGGCCGCGGAAGGCCCGGTTCCCGGGTAGGCGGGCGCCGGCGGGACATGGCGGACGTCACCCTTCTATTAAAGGGCGGCACGGTCGTCGATCCCGGCGACGGCCGCGAGGTCCGCCGGTACGCGGCGGACGTGGCCGTCGCCGGCGACCGTATCGCGGCGGTCGGGCCGGCGCTCCCCGGGGAAGACGCGCGCCGCATCGTGGACGTGTCGGGCAAACTCATCACGCCCGGGCTCATCGATCTCCACACCCACGTCTACTGGGGCGGCACGTCGCTGGGCGTAGAGCCGGACGCCCTCTCCGCAACCTCGGGAGTAACGACGCACGTCGATGCCGGCAGCAGCGGTGCGGGGAACTTCCCCGGCTTCCGGCGGCACCTGATCGAGCGTACGCAGGTCAGGATCCTGCCCTTCCTCAACATCAGCTTCGCCGGAATCTTCGCGTTCTCGCGCCGCGTGATGGTCGGGGAATCGATCGACCTCCGGTTGCTGAACGTGGACGAAGCGGTGCGCGTCGCGCGGGAGCACCGCGACCTCGTGCTCGGGATCAAAGTGCGGCTGGGCCTCATCGCCGGAGAAGGTCAGGGACTCGCCCCGCTCCATCTTGCCCTGCAGGCCGCGGAAGCGCTCGGCGCGCGGATGATGGTCCACACCGACATGCCCCCGCCCACCCGCCGCGAAGTGCTGCCCTTGCTGCGCAAGGGTGACATTCTCACCCACGCGTTCCGGCCGTTCCCGAACGGGCCGACGGTGGACCCTGGGGTGACGGGCCGGATACTACCGGAACTGTGGGAGGCGCGCGAGCGGGGCGTCGTGATCGACATCGGCCATGGAATGGGAAGTTTCTCGTTCGAAAGCGCGGAGGCATCGCTTGCGCAAGGGTTCCTGCCCGACGTGATCAGCAGCGACGTGCACGCGCTGTGCATCGACGGCCCCGCCTGCGATCTCCCGACGACCATGTCCAAACTGCTGAGCCTCGGGATGCCGCTCGAGCGCGTGATCGCCGCGGTGACGGTCGCGCCGGCCCGGGCGATCGGACGGTCCGATCTTGGGACGTTGAGGCCGGGCGGTCTCGCGGACGTCACGGTGCTGGATGATCGGACGGGATCGTTCGAGTACATGGACGTCACCGGCCGGACCATGAGCGGGCGGCGGAGGCTCGTCCCGGTGCTCACCGTGGTGGGAGGGCGAATTCTCGGGCCGCAGGCCGCCTAAGGAACGAGCCAGCGCAACAGCGCGAAGCTGCCGAGCCCGGCTAGAATGGTCACAGGAATGCTGCGCGTCCGCCATCCCACGGCCAGTCCGAGCAGTCCGGCCCACAGACGCACTCCGCCCTGCACCGTCCCGGCCGGGGCCAGCAACGAGGGCACGATCAGCGCCGCGAAGAGCGCCGGCGGCAGGTAGCGAAGACGCTGCTCGATCCGGACATCGATCGGGCGCCAGGGCAGGATCAACGGCGCGGCCCGCAGGGCGTACGTGATCGCCGCCATCCCGGCAATGATCAGCCAATGACGTTCCGCCGGCGTCATTCGGCCGCGGCCCCCCGCTTGCGCGTGACCTTCGGCCCGCGGGATGCGCTGGCATCGCCCGCCAGCATCCCGCCGATCGCGGCGATCAGCAGATACCACGGTCCCGGAAGGAAGAGCCGGCTCGCGAGCCCGAGACCGCCGGCCACAACCGCCGCGATCCGCTCAGGCGGCGCCTCGAGGTACGGGAGCAGCAGCACGAAAAAACTGAGCGGAAAGACGAGGTCCAACCCAACCGACCCGGGCCGGGCGAGGCCGAGCGTAATGGCGACGCCGGCGGCGGTGCCTGCGAGCCAGGCCAAGTAGAGGCTCACGCCTGCGCCCACAAGAAACGTCGGCCCGGAGCCGCCAAGCACCCGGCTGACGGACATGGCGTAGGATTCATCCACCACGACGAACGCCGCACCGGCCCGCGACAGCGCTGGGTACCGCCGCAGCGGGGGCGCGAGCGACGCCGACATCAGGATGTGCCGCGCGTTCATGATGAATGTTGTGAGCAAGATTGCAAGCGCACCCGCGCCACCGGCAAACAGGGCGGCCGCCGCAAACTGCGCGCTGCCCGCGTACACCAGCACGGACATCCCGATCGTTTCCGGTGCATTGAGACCGGCCGCGCGCGCGGCGAGCGCGTACACGGCGCCGAACGGCGCCACGCCCATCCACAGCGGAAGGCTCTGAAGGAATCCGTCCCAAAACTCCGTCGACGTTGTTCGATGGGCCATGCGGCGGCCGTGGGTTGTCAGCGGACGCGGGTAAACCCGTCTGCGCTCCAGCGTTCGCTGCCCACACCGTGGTGGACGAAGAACAAACCGGTGCGATCGTACCGCTGCTTCACGGCGGCCAGGCTAGAATAGTTTCCGCTCCAGAACGCTCGCTGCCAGCGGGGTTCGAAGAAGTTTGCCTCCGCCACGTAAGCTCGCTCAGTACGCCGCGAGGCGGCGAATCGCGACTGCGATCTCCGCGACCGTCGGCTGGAAGGCCGCCTCGAGTCCCGTGTTGTGCGGCACCGGCGCGTCTTCGCTCGCAAGCCGGACGACCGGCCCGTCGAGCGAGTCGAACGCTTCCTCGGCGATCATCGCCGCGATCTCGCCTCCGATGCCGCAGGTCCGCGAGGCCTCGTGGACGATCAACGCCTTGCCCGTCTTGCGGACCGAGCCGAGGACCGCGTCGCGGTCGAGCGGTGCGAGCGTCCGGAGGTCGAGCACGTCCGCGGCAACGCCCTCGCCCGCGACCGTATCCGCCGCCTCCAGGCATTTGTGCAGCATCCATCCGTACGAGATGATCGACAGCGCCGTCCCCTCGCGAACGAGGCGCGCGCGGCCGATCGGGGTGACGTACTCTCCGTCGGGGACGTCCTCACGCCTGTACCGGTAGAGATGTTTGTGCTCGAAGTACATGACCGGGTTGGGATCGCGGATCGCGGCAACGAGCAGGCCCTTCGCGTCGCCGGCGAACGCCGGGGCCACGATCTTGAGCCCCGGCGTGTGCGCAAACCAGGCCTCCGTGCACTGCGAGTGGAACGGTCCGCCCTTGATGTCGCCGCCGTAGGGCATGCGCAGCACCAGCGGCAGCGGCGTGCGCGTGCGCCAGTGAAACTTTGCCGCGACGTTGACCACCTGCGTAAAAGCATCGGTCACAAAATCGGCAAACTGCAGCTCGATGACCGGCCGCATCCCCATCACCGCCGCGCCGATGCCGGCGCCGACGTTGGCCGTCTCCGCGAGCGGTGCGTCGATGACCCGCCATGGGCCGAACTCGTCAAGGAACCCATCCGTGATCTTGAACGCCCCGCCGTAGACGCCGACGTCTTCGCCGAGCACGAACACGCGGGCGTCGCGGCGCATTTCCTCGCGCAGGCCTTCGCGGATCGCTTCGAGGTAGGTCAGTTGCGGCATCGCGGCGCCCCCGGCCCGTTCCTCACTCGTCGGCGTAAACGCCGTCCGCGACCGTCGCGGGATCCGGCTCCGGACTGGCTTCCGCCCACGCGAGCCCGTCTTCAACCTCACGCTCGATGCGGGCCGCCATCGCCCGATCGGCCTCCTCCGTGAGCGTGCCCTCGGCGCGCAGGCGCCGCTCGAACAGCACGATGGGATCGCGGCCGGCCCATTCGTCGAGGAGCGCTTTCGGCACGTACGAATACTTGTCGGCTTCGCTGTGGCCGCGCACCCGCATGGTCCGGCACTCGATGAGCGTCGGGCCGCCCCCGTCGCGCGCCCGCGCCACGGCGTCCGCGGCGGCGGCGTACACGGCGAGGATGTCGTTTCCGTCCACGGCCGCGCCGGCGATCCCATATCCGGCCGCCTTATCGACGAACGCGCGCGCCGCGGTCTGCCGGTCAAGCGGAGTCGAGTACGCATACTGGTTGTTCTCCAGGACCAGCACGAGCGGAAGGCGGAACACCGCGGCGAAATTGACGCCTTCGTGCCAGGCGCCGGTGCTCGTGGCGCCGTCCCCGAAAAACGTGAGGACCACACGGGACTCGCCGCGCTGCCGGCACGCGAGCGCCATCCCGGCGGCGACCGGAACCGATGCGGCCATGTGGCTGATGAAGGGCAGGATGCCGCGCCGCGGGTCCCCCATGTGGATGTTGCCGTCGCGGCCCCGCGTGGGGCCGCCCTCCCGATCGAGGAACTGGGCGAACACTTCGCCCACCGCGATCCCGCGCATGAGGTAGGCGGCGAGGTCGCGGTGCATCGGCGCGAGAAGGTCCTCCGGACCGAGCGCAGCCGCGGCGCCCGCGGCAATGGCCTCATGGCCCCAGCCGGTGAAGTAGGCGCCGGGGATCCGGCCCTGATAGTACAGTTTGATGCCGCGATCCTCGACGGCCCGCTGCAGGCGCATGTAGTACAGCATTTCTAGGCACCGCTCGGCCGACGGACGGTTTGGGTCCTGGCCGCCGTGCGTGGTCGGGCCCGCGGACGTCGCGCGAGTGCTGCTCATCACCCAAACATTCTACGACGGCGGGGAGCCGCCTCGTACGCCCAGGCGTGTGCAGGCAATAGGCCGAGCGAGCGGCGCATAATACTCGAAGGGGCACGCGGGAGGAACGCGGGTGAAGACAATACGCGCAGGCACCGCCAAGGGATTTTTCGATGTGGTGGCCGGGACGCCCCGATCGCAGGCCGCGACCATGGTGCTCAAGCCCGGCCAGGCCACGGGCGGCGACGACAACGTTCACGCCCAGTCCGACCAGTGGCTGTACGTGATCGGCGGTTCGGGAGAAGCCACAGTCAACGGCCGACGCGTCGGCATCGAATCCGGCGAATTGTTGCTAATCGAAGCCGGCGAGCGCCATGAGATCCGGAACACCGGTGCGGAGCCGCTCGTGACCGTCAACGTCTACGCGCCGCCGGAGTACTAACCACACCCTCGATCGCGAATTCAATGAGACGCGCCGAGACGTATGATCTAATATAATCCATACTAGTGTGGATATGGGAGGCCTCGTCGTGCATAAGGTACAGGTTACGATCGATGACGAGACTGCCAAGCGACTTGAAACGCTGGCCCGCCCGCGCGCGGGCAACAAGAGCTTCGTCGTGCGCGAAGCCGTACGCCGCATGGCCGAGCAAGAAGGATTTGAACGCTATCTGGATTGGCTCGAGGAGCAGCCCAAGGTTCGCATTGCACTGGACCAGGGATTGCGTGATGAACGGGAAGGGCGAACAGTACCGCATACGGAGGTGCTTCGGCGTCTGCGTAAGCCAAAACGGCGGTGATGGATGTCCGCTGGACCGGCAGCGCGCTTGACGCTCTCACATCTCTGCGCCGAAACGAGCAACGAATCTTGATGGAGCGACTCGAGTTGATGCGACAATTCCCGGAAATGTATCCCATGCGTCAGCGAGGCCCTTTCGTCGGCCTCCGATATTTCGTCGTAAACCGTCGATGGCTACTCTACTATCGGCTGGAGCACAACCGCATTGCGGTGATCGCTATCATTCCCGCGTTCACCCGCCCGTAACTACGCCGGTCGACCTGTTCAGTGCAGTCCGCCTCCACCGGGCTCGCCCTCGAAGGGCAACCCGGTAAGTTCTCTCAGCGCGCGCTCTACGTACACGCGGGTCATCTTCTTGCGGTAGCCAATCGTGAGGTCGGCATTGTCGAGAGGCCGGGACGGCTGGGACGCCGCCTGAGCGGCCTCGGCCAGCAGATCGTCGGTGGGTCGCTGCCCGCGCAGCAGGGCCGCGGCCTGCGGCGCCTCCACGGGATGGGACGCCACACCGCCGAGCACGATCCGCGCGTCCTCGATCCGGCCGTTGGAACCGAGCCGCACCGCGGCCGCCACGCCGAGGATGGGAAAGTCAAACGAGCCGCGGCGGCGCAACTTCCAGTACGTCGACCGCCAACCGTCCGCCGGCGGCAGGATGACGTCGACCAGCAGTTCGTCCGGCGCCTTCGCAAGATACTGGATGCCGTCGTCGCGGTAGAAGGCGGCCGCGGGGATGACACGCTCGCCCGCCGGCCCGACGAGCCGCAGCTGCGCGCCGAGCGCGATCGCCACCGGAGCGGTATCTGTCGAGGAAATCGCCCAGCAGCGGGTGCTGCCGGGGGCGACAAGACAGATGTCTCCGTCCTTTTTCATGCAGAACCCGATCGACTTGCGCCAATGGAAGGTCTGGTTGTAATAGTTGCAGCGCGTATCGAGACACAGGTTGCCGCCGATGGTACCCATATTGCGAAGCGGCGGCGTGCTGACCGCGCCCGCGGCGAGGGCCAGGGCGCGGTACCCCCCGCGTATGTCGGGATGCAGCGCGAGTTGGGTGAGGGTCACACAGGCGCCGACCGTGATGCCGCGCCCGCCGCCGCCCGACAGCCGCGCGAGTTCCGGAATCCGCCGCAGACCGACGAGCGTCTTCGGTTCGAACTGCCGGCGCTTCATGTTGGGATACAGATCGGTGCCTCCGGCCACGGCCATGCCGTCGGCGCCCGTTTCGCCGAGCATACCGATGGCTTTCTCGAGCGTGCGGGGCGCAAGGTAGGTGAACGCGGGCAGGCGCAGCATCAGCGGGACTCCAGCACATCGCCGCGGCCGGCATCCGGCGGAACGGCATCCGCATCGGTGCCGCATCGTACCGTGGAATCGCCGTCAACGGCACAGGCGCGTGCGTCGTCAAGGGCTGTTCCGGTATGCGTCCGCCATCGCGCGCCTTGGGCTCCGCCGCCGATGGACGCGCCGGCCCGCCAGGACTGCTCCCACCCGGCGGGCGGCTCAACCGTGATCGGCGGGCGAAACGCAAACGCGGGGACCGCGCGGGGGCCGACCCGCCCCGGCCCACCCTTCACGCGCTGCTCGAGGGCGGCGAGTACCTTGTCCGGCGAAATCGGAACTTCGTCAATGCGCACGCCCACGGCGTCGTACACCGCACTCGCGACGGCAGGGATGACCGGCAGCAGCGGCCCCTGGCCCGCTTCCTTGGCGCCGAACGGTCCTTCGGGGTCATCGGTTTCAACAAGGATCGTCTCCACCGGCGGCATCTCGAGAAACGTCGGGCTCTTGTATTCGAGCATCGAGGGAATCTTGTGGAGACCCTTGCGGAACGTCTGTTCCTCCATCAGTGCTTCGCCGAGCGCCATGTAGACGCTGCCCTCGATCTGTCCGATCACCAGCGTCTCGTTGATCGCCCGCCCGATGTCGTGGGCGATCCAGACCCGCTCCACCCGGACGTCACCGGTCGCCTGATCGACCCGGACCTCGACGGCCGCCGCCGAAAATGAGTAGGCCGGCGAAGGCCCGACCCCCGATCCCTTAAAGGGGCCGGCAAGCCGCGGCGGCCGGTAGGAGCCGACGGTGGTCAGCGTCCCGAACATTGCCTCGGCAAGCGCCGCCGCCTCGGAGAACGGCACACCGCGCGAGGGGTCGCCGGCGGCATGGATATGGTGGTCGGCCACGACGAGTGCGTCCCGGTCCACGCCGAGGTGTTCCGAGACGGCCGCGAACAGCAGATCCCGCGCTTTCGAGGCGGCCGCGACCGCGGCGTTCCCGGCCATGAAAGTCACCCGGCTGCTGTATGACCCGAGGTCGATCGGCGTCAGGTCCGTGTCGGCCGTGACCAGGCTCACTTCATGCGGATCCAGCCCGAGCACCTCGGCGACGATGCCGGCCAGCACGGAGTCGCTGCCCTGGCCGATGTCGATGGCCCCGCAGTAGACTGTGACCCCGCCGCCCCGGTCGACCCGCAGCTGGACCTCGCTGTGCGGCATATCGTTCCAATAGATTGGAAGTCCCGCCCCGCTGAGATACGTGCTGACGGCGAAGCCGATGCCCCGGCCCGCCGGCAGGCGGCGGTACTTCTCTCGAAAGCCACTCGCCGCGACGACGCGCTCGATGCATTCCCGCAGGCCGTTGCTCGTGATGCGGAGGTGATTGACCGTGCGCGTAAACGCCGCCGTGGCGTTGACGAGCCGGATCGCCGCGGGATCCATCCCGAGGTCCTCGGCAAGTTTGTCCATCTGCACTTCGATGCCGAACCGCGGCTGCGGCGTGCCGTGCCCGCGCTTCGGCCCGCACGGTGGCTTATTCGTCCACAGCCGCGCGCCTTCGAACTTGTACGCAGGAATCCGGTACGTCACGGTCTGGAGGACGCCGGTGTAGTAAGTGGTCGCGATGCCGTACGACCCGTACGCCCCGCCGTCGAGAAATGTGCGGATGTGGCAGGCGGTAATCCGCCCGTCACGGCGGACGCCGGTGCGGATCCACATGAGGACCGGATGGCGGCCCCGGTGTGCGTAGAAGACTTCTTCGCGCGTCAGGGTGATCTTCACGGGGCGGCCGGTCACGAGGGCCAGTTTGGCGGCGCAGATCTCGTGGCTGAAGGGGTCGCTCTTGCCGCCGAAGCCGCCGCCGACCGGCGTCGCGATGACGCGGATGGCGCTCATCGGCAGGCCGAGGACCTTGCTGAGCGCGCGATGCACATAGTGCGGCGTCTGCGACGACGTCCACAGGGTCAGGCGCCCCGCGGCGTCTCGCTGCCCGACCGCACTGTGCTGCTCCATCGGCAGATGTGTGTTGCCCTGAAAGAAGAAGACGTCTTCCCGGACGTGCTCGGCCGCCGCGAAGCCGGCCGCCACATCGCCGAACTCGAGCGACACGTTTTTGTGGACGTTGGGGACCGGGCCGTCTCCGTACTCCTGCACCCGGACGCCCGTCTCGGACACCGCCTCGTCGATCGACATGACCGGCGTCAGCGGCTCGTACTCGACGACGATCGCCTCGCAGGCGCGCTCGGCGGTCTCCTCGTCTACCGCCGCGACGGCGGCGATGGGGTCGCCGACGTACCGGACCTTGTCCCGGCAGAGCGTTTCTTCGTCCTGACTGCTCGGCATGATGCCGAACTTGACCGGCAGGTCGTCTCCCGTGATCACGGCGTGGACGCCGGGCATCGTGCGGGCGCGGCTCACGTCCAGCCGGCGGATCCGCGCATGCGGGAGGTGGCTGCGCAGCAGCCGGCCGTGGAGCAGCCGGGGCGGGAACAAATCGTCCGCGAAGACGCTTTGGCCGGTGGTTTTGCCGGGCCCGTCCACACGCTGCCAGGGGCGGCCGATGAACCGGAAGTCCCCGTTGGCTGTCATCTGCGGACCGAGCGCTTCCCAGCCGTCCGGCGCTCCGGTGCGCCTGCCGCGGCGTCCGCCGGGTGCACAAACGGGCCCCCCGCGCCGCCCCCCTCCCGGAGGCGCTGCGCCGCGAGGTCGACCGCCTCGAGAATCTTGAGATAGCCGGTGCACCGGCACAAATTGCCGGCGAGCCACGAGGCGACCTCCGGACGCGACGGCGCCGGATTGCGATCCAGCAGGGCCTTGGCGGCGAGCACGATGCCCGGGGTGCAGTACCCGCACTGCGCCGCCCCGAGTTCGGCAAAGGCCGCCTGAAGCGGATGGAGAACCCCGCCCGCGGCGAGGCCTTCGATCGTCGTGATGTTGCTGTCTTGCACGTCGACCGGAAGCAGCAGGCAGCTCAGCATCGGCTGCCCGTCGACGAGAACCGTGCATGTACCGCACTCGCCCAATTCGCAGCCATGTTTCGTGCCGGTCAGGCCCATGTCTTCGCGCAGGACCTCGAGGAGCGTCTTGTGGACCGGGACGATCAGATCGCGCGTCTCCCCATTGACCCGAAGCGACAGCGCCGTCTTCATGCGGACCAGCCGCGCCGGGTACGCTCCCGCCGCAGCGCCTCCGCCAGTCGTTCCGCCGACGCCAGCAGCGCCGGCGCCCGGCCGCGGAGTTTGACGGCAGACACGCGCGGGGCCGCCGCGATGACGGAATACACGGCGACGACCTCCGGACGGCCGCGGGGGCCGGCGAGCACGGGAGCGGAGATGGCGCGGATGCCGTCTTGGAATTCCATATCGTCGATCGCGAACCCGGCGCGCCGCGTCTTTTCGAGTTCCCGGGCCCACCGGTCGGGCCGTGTGATAGACCGCGACGTGAAAGCCGGCAGGCGCGACCCGCGGGGCCGCGGGGTCGGATCGAACGCTTCCAGGACCTTGGCCACCGCACCGGCGTGCGCGGGCATGCGGAAGCCGGGCGGCGCGGTCACGGTGAGCCGGTGGCGCGATTCCTCGCTCGCGACGATCACCGAGCCCTCGCCGTCCACGGCATGCAGCGCCACCGTTTCGCCGGTGAGCCGGTGCAGCTGCACGAGATGCGGCCGGGCCAACGCGCCCAACTCGTGCGGGTCCTGCGCCGCCTGTCCGAGCGTGACGAGCGCAGGGCCGAGCCGGTACCGCCGCGTGGCCGGGTCCCGTGCGACGAGATCGAACGCCGTGAGGGTGCCGAGGATGCCGTGCGCCGTGCTCTTGTACATGCCGACGCTCCGCGCGAGATCGGTCAGCGTCGCGTCACGGCGGCCGGCCAAGGCGCGGAGAACGCCGGCCGCGCGCGCGACCGCGGGAACCGAATGGGATGCCGCGCCGACTACGGCACCAGTACGCAGGCCGATCACTCCCCGGACAGGTTGTTGGGTGCGTCCGCCGTTCCCCCCGGCGGAGCTGGTTCAGTAAACCGAACCTGGGTTCACTATAGAGAACCACCCACGCGCGCGTCAACCCCGTCCCGCGGCCGCAACGCCTCCAGGGAGCCAACCGCCCGAAACCGGCATCGTTGGACGCTGGCTCGCGTCCAGGCGGCAGGACTATCGCCCTGGTATGTCGGCGAAAATCTGGCGTCCGCGCCGGACGTCCGCAACGCTCATCGACTGCTCATGAAGAGTCCCGATCACCGTGCCAAGGTTCTCTCGCCGGTCTACCACTGGATCGGCATCGGCGTCATGGACGGCGGACCGCACGGGGTGATCGTTGTGGAAGACTTCACCGACTAAGCGCGAACCAAGTGGGAGCGCCACCTAATCAAGATCGCGCCCACCTAAGCGGCATCGCATGAGGCGCACTACCTGCGGCCGTGTTGACGGTCACCGCCGCCGCCGCTGTCGTCTCGTTCATGCTGGCGGTCGCTTGGGCTCCACAGCACGTCGCCGCCGCTTGCGTACGAACCGCTACCCGTGTTCAGGGCAGCACCGTTGCCGGCATTCGAGCTTCCCGTCCTGCCCCTCGGCCCCGCCGCACGGTACGTATTATTCGCTCGAGCGGCGCCGGTGCTGCGATTACCGCCTGACGCGCGGGCGGCATCACGAGATGAGGCACGGCGGGTCGGACCGCCACTGCCGGACGTAGAAACCGCTGAGGGGGGAGCAGGCAGCGGAGTCCGGGCGACCGTATGGGGAGCGGCACCGGCGGCAGGGAGAGGTCTAATCGGTTGAATAACAGGAGGCGCTGAGGCCGGCGGATCCTGGACCGGTGCGACCGTGCCCGAAGCAGGCGGCGGAGTCGCGCGAAGCGACGCCTCGACAATGGGAGGCGTGGCGAGCTGGGCCACAACCATGAGGCGTGACTTGGCGCTGAACGGCGGTGTGCAGGCGAGCAGGACGAGCCGCCGCGCGCCGGGATGCGATCGAATCGCGTCGACATCTGTTGGCGCGATAACCGCCGTCGCGCTGACGCGCCACCGCTGCATCTCTGTGCCTTTTCGCACGACGATAAGGTCGCCCGGTTGGAGCACGTCCAAGTGCCTGAACGGCGCGCCGTGCGTTGTGCGGTGGCCTGCGATGGCCGCGGTTCCATTACCGCCTGGCGAGACATTCGCGAGCACCGTGGTGTAGGGAATCTGGCCGAGACCGTACTGGCTCAGTGTGGGCGTCGGGACGCCGGTCAACGCAATCGGTTCCAGCATGTGAACAACCAGTTGCAGGTTGAGCCGCGGAATTTCAAGGAGGTATCCGTCGCGACCGGGCTCGATGACCCCGGCGGCGCGCGCCATGTTCGCGCGCCGCCCTCGGACGGCGGTCGCAGGCTTGAGGTGTGCCGTCATCCAGCGCGCGGTTTGCGCCTGGCGTACTTTGGCGAGATAGGCATCCCACACGTTCAGCGCCAGGGTCGGACCGAACGTGAGCAGGGCTCCGGCGGCGATCAGCGCCAGCGCGAGGCGGACGGTCGAGCGTTTCCTGTTCTTTGGACGATGCAGCAAGCGCACGGCACTCCCGGGCCGCACGACGCAGGAACGGGTGTATTGGTCGCGAACCCGATCCCGGGACCGTGCGGGAGATCGATGCATCGGCGGCCACGGGGTCCCTCGCGCGCGGCCGGCTGCAAACTGGGTTCTGCACGGTTCTTTGATTTACTCCGGCACCCGTGCACGGAACCGTTACAGAAATGTGTTTCCCAGCGTGGCAGAGGCGCGTAACGCGCTGCACCGCCCCGTCGGATCCTCCGAAAAGCCTGTGGCCCGCACCGCGTTCGAATTTCGCCCCATAATCATGCACGATGGCCCGCGCGGGGCCCCGCACGGGCCATCGTATCTGCCGACCTACTATCGATGCGCTAGTCTTGCTTCATCCCGCGCGCAAGCAGTAGCAGCCCGAGCGCTCCGAGCAGCATTCCTACCCACCTTCCGGCGCCAAGCAGCATTGCCCATCCCGCAGAGAGTCCCGTGTACGGCAGTTTACGAACTGGCTGCGCGCCTAGCACCCGGGGAGCGGGCGTGGCCGGCGCAGACGGAGCTGCCTGCACCATCACAGGCGCGGGCGCCGGAGGCGTCGTAGTCGTTCGCGTCGTTTCGGTTGTTTGCGTCTGCGTCTGCGCCGTTTGTACAATCGTGCGTGCAGGAACGACGGTCACAGTCTGCGCCGTGGGGGCCGCTACGCCTATCGCAACTCTGGCGCCGGCGTTCGATTCGTGATTCAGCGAAGTCTCGCCAGAGACAGAGCCACCCGCTGAAGTGGATGCACCACCTGTAGTCTCGATGCCTGTGGTGCCGCCAGTGCTGCCCGTGGCACCCGCGCCGCCAGCACCACCGGCGCCACCCGTAGCACCCGCACCGGCGCTGATGTTCACATTACCGCCGGCACCGCCGGCTCCACCCGCGCCGCCAGCACCACCGGCACCGCCTGTAACACCGGCACCGGCGTTGACATTCACATGACCGCCGGCACCACCGGCCGCGCCCGCGCCAACGGCGCCGTGGCTATGACCGTGGCCATGATGGCCTTCGCCTTCGTCTTCGTCGCCCTGTCTAGGTTCAGATAGATCCGACTACGCCTGAGACTCGGTGCCACGGCGACACCGCGGGTACTTTCGGCCGTTGGGGGGTGGCTATACTGGCACCACCATGGCCATCCTCAAACCGCTCCTGCGTCGGCGCGTCCGGGTCGCGCCGTCGTTGTCCCGTGAGGCCCGGCAGCGCCTGC
>Ga0209580_10000125_pt1 | contig 55145 bp, 46 predicted proteins | sample Coa_R1_5_FD_187153 | JGI IMG/M metagenome (GOLD analysis project Ga0209580, IMG submission 187153) | Surface soil microbial communities from Centralia Pennsylvania, which are recovering from an underground coalmine fire - Coalmine... | ecosystem: Environmental > Terrestrial > Soil >... | reverse complement strand
CTTCGGCTTTCATGGAGGCAACGGCGGCGTGGCGTCCGCGAATGACGGGGCGCGTGGTTTGCCTAGTGTCGGTTTGGGCGAGCACGGTAGACGCTAGTAGAAGCACGGTTACTGACCCGGCGCTGAAGCGCCGGGACAGCCGATGGCGGCTGTCCCTACATTCTAGGAGTGAACCATTGATTTTCATAAGTCAGAGTCCTCAACAGCACCGGGGTTTGGGCGCATTGTTTTCCCGCTCGCGCCAGAACGCTGCATAGGCTGAGCGAGAGGAAGCCATGTGCGTGCGCTCGAGGAAGCGAGCATAGGCGGCTTCGTCAAAGATCTCGCGCAGTGTGTTCATCAGAATGTGAGCTGCTTGCATTAAGTAAGTCATGCGCGCTCCTCGCTCAAGCGGGTCATTACAAACGGAGTCTCTTGGACCCGGGCTTCCTTGCGTCCGCTGATAACCCCGAGCCACTGGCGGACGGATTCGATCAGCACGACTGTCACCATCATCAGGAGCAGTCCCGTCACCGCGGCGTCGAGACGGTTGTTGAAAATCAGGCGCGCGGTGGCGCTCGTTGCCGGCGCAGAGGCGAGGAATCCCGCTTGCGTGAGAAACCCGACGCGGGGATTCAGGTCAAATATTTTGTGCCAGGATGCCGTGAACGTGGTGGCCACGAGCCAGACGAGCGGAACAAGCGTGACCGCGGCGTATTTTGCGCGATGCATTTTGATAATGATGGTTGTGGCCACACACATTGCGACCGTCGCGAGCAGTTGATTGGCGATTCCGAACAGCGGCCACAGCGAGTTGATCCCGCCTAGCGGGTCCTTCACACCTTGCCAAAGGAAGAATCCCCACGCAGCGACGATCAAGGCGCTCGTAAGAATAATTGAGGGGTACCAACTGGTGCGCCCCAGCGGTTTGTAGATGTGGCCGAGGGCGTCCTGGATCATGAAGCGGGCGACGCGGGTGCCTGCGTCGAGGATCGTCAGGATAAACAGCGCTTCGAACATCACGGCAAAGTGATACCAGAGAGCCATTACGGTCCCGCCGCCTAGAGTCTGGGAGAAGATGTGCGCCATGCCGACGGCAAACGCGGGGGCGCCGCCGGTACGATTGAAGAGGGTTTGCTCTCCGACTGCGTGAGCCAAGGCCTGCATGTCGGCGGCGGTGACGGGGAATCCCCAATTGCTGATGGTCGTTGTGGCGGCGACTGCGGTTTGTCCGACGATACCGGCAGGACTATTAATGGCGAAATAGATTCCGGGCTGGAGTACGCAAGCAGCGATGATCGCCATCACCGCCACGGCCGACTCGGCCAGCATGGCGCCATACCCCACCAAGCGTGTTTGGGTTTCGCGAGCGATTAGTTTGGGAGTCGTTCCGCTGGAAATCAAAGAATGGAATCCACTGATGGCCCCGCAGGCGATAGTAATGAAAGCGAAAGGAAAAATCTTGCCCGCGAAAACAGGACCGGTACCATCCACGAAGCGCGTGAAGGCCGGCATGTGGAGGGTGGGATGAATCGCGACGATGCCGATACCGAGGAGGCCGATGGTTCCAAGCTTCACGAACGTGCTGAGGTAATCACGGGGAGCAAGCAACAGCCAGACAGGCACGACCGACGCGGCGAATGCGTAGATGATGATCGAGATGGCGAGAGTCGATGCACTCAGGGTAAATACGTGGGCAGGTCCAGGGTGCAGCGAGATCCATTGCCCTCCCCAGATCGCGAGGAGCACTAGGAGGAAGCCGAGCACCGAGACCTCGAGCACTTTGCCGGGACGGATTCGGCGTAAGTAGATTCCCATCAGCAGTGCGATGGGAATGGTCATCGCGATGGTGAAAGTTCCCCATGGGCTATCTTTCAGAGCATTCACTACGACCAGAGCGACGACGGCGAGGAGGATGATCAGGATGGCGATCACCGCGGCGTAGGCAACGATGCCTCCTACGGCCCCGGTTTCTTCTTTGGCCATCTCGGTGAGCGATTTGCCATCGCGACGGACGGAGAATAGGAGAATCACAAAATCCTGCACGCAACCGGCGAAGACGGCTCCGGCAAGCACCCAGAGCGTCCCGGGAAGATAGCCGAACTGGGCTGCCAGCACGGGACCCACAAGCGGGCCGGGACCTGCGATGGCCGCGAAGTGGTGTCCGAAGACGACCCATTTGTTAGTGACGAGGAAGTCGCGGCCGTTCTCCAGTCGTTCGGCGGGTGTGGCGCGGAGGGCGTCGACGGCGAGAATCTTGGCGGCGATGAACTTGCTGTAGAAGCGATATCCCAACGCGTAACAGCAGGTCGCAGCGGCTACCAACCAGAGGGCGTTAATCGGCTCAGAGCGGTGCACGGCCACGACGGCAGTCGCTCCGGCGGCGACCAACGACACGGCGCCCCACACGAGAATCGAAAGAGGCCTATTCATACCGTCGAGCATTGTGTCGAATCTGCGCGCCGAGCGCAACGGGCAATGTTTGCGGGGGAGGCCGAAAGGACGTGCCTGATCGATTTTCTTCGATGCGTTTGGGTTTGAGAGCAGTTCGTTTGATGTTACTCTATCAGTTCCGAAAGACTGCGATCCCGCGTCGGGCCATTTCGTCGCCCTTGCGCTCGGGGTGCATTCCGAGGATTCATCCTGAACTCATACCAACGAGGAGCATACGATGAAGATTGGCATACTAACAGGCGGGGGAGATTGCCCGGGACTCAATGCAGTCATCCGGGCGGTGGTTCGCAAAGGGATCTTCCATTACGACGACGAATTTGTGGGATTTATGGAGGGCTGGCGCGGATTGATCGAGAACCAGAGCATGGAACTCGATCTGGATGCGGTGAGCGGCATTTTGCCACGCGGTGGCACGATTCTGCGAACGTCGCGGACCAATCCTTCCAAGCGCCCGGATGGCTTTGACCGCTGCATGGCGACCATCGCTGCCCATAAGATTGACGCCCTGGTTGCGATTGGCGGGGACGACACGCTTTCCGTTGCGCAAAAGCTGCATGAAAAAGGCGTAAAAGTCGTCGGAGTACCGAAGACGATCGACAACGACCTGGGCGGAACGGACTATACCTTCGGGTTCGACACGGCGTGCAACATCGTGTGCGAGGCGATCGATCGTGTCCACACCACGGCGGAGGCACATAACCGAGTGATGGTCGTGGAGGTTATGGGACGTGATGCGGGATGGATCGCGCTGTACAGCGGGATCGCCGGCGGCGCAGACGTAATTCTTATTCCGGAGCGGCCGTTTGATGTCGACAAAGTCGCGGAGTCGATTCGGCAGCGGCACGAGCGGGGACGGTACTTCTCGATCGTGGTGGTCGCTGAGGGGGCAAAGTTCGCTACAGGCGCTGGCGCTCCGGTCGTTCAAGACATGGGCAAAGATGAATTTGGGCACGCCAAGCTGGGGGGCATCGCCAACATTCTTGCGCGGGAAATTGAGAGCCGCACCAAATTCGAGACCCGAGCTGTGGTGTTAGGACACATTCAGCGCGGCGGTTCTCCCACGGCATTTGATCGCGTGCTGGCGACGCGCTACGGGTTGGGCGCGATCGATATGGTGCATCGCGGCGAATTTGGCTGCATGGCGGCGCTGCGGTCGAACAAGATCGTCTCGATCACCCTCAAAGAGGCAATCTCGAAGAATCGCGTTGTCGATGACGAGATGATCCAGATCGCAGATGGCCTGTTTGAAGAGATCGGCGCAAAGGTGGCCAGCAAGTAGGTTTCGTTATTGGGCCTCCCCCGCGTTCGGCGGGTGGAGGCCTATTTTTGTTTGAGCCTGAATGGGTGGGATTTTATCAATGAAAGCTTGGGCGTGGCTGTCGGCCGGAGTTGTTGTTTGCGCGATCAGTTGGACCTACATGCAGCGCATATTGTTGCCGTGGGAACACTACATCGATGTGGAACGCGGGGTGGTGAAGAAGCCGATGGGCGACCTTTATCCACGCTGGGTGGGTACGCGGGAACTCCTGCTGCATGGCCTGAATCCCTACGGAGCCGAGGTCAGCCATGAGATTCAGATGGGGTTCTATGGCCACGCGATCGAGCAGAGCTATGACAAGCCTCCGTCTGAAATCATCGATGAGCAGCGGTTCGCTTATCCGGTACATGTCGTATTCCTGCTGGCGCCAACGATTCACCTCGACTTTGCGAAATTGCAGGCCTGGGCACCGGTGGTGCTGGGCGCGCTGATAGCGATCAGCGTTTGGTTGTGGCTTGCGGTGTTGCGATGGCGTCCACCACCGTGGGTGATCGTCACACTCGTACTGTTTGTCCTGAGCAGTCCTCAGATTGCGCAGGGACTGCGACTGCGTCAGCTTGGACTGTTGGCAGCTTTTCTTTTGACGATCGCAACATGGTGTGTCACACGCAATCGGCTGTTTGCAGCGGGCGTTTGGCTGGCGGTGGCAACTATCAAGCCGCAGTTCGTCGCGCTTTGTCTGGTCTGGTTCCTCGTATGGAGCCTGGGCGATTGGAAAAAGCGGTGGCCGCTGGCTGCAGGATTTGCTCTGACATTAGGACTGCTGGCGGGTGCGGGCGATATTCTGGTTCCGCGCTGGGTGCACTACTTCTTTGAGGGAGTCGAGGCCTATCGTCATTACTTTCCACTGGGCACCAAATCGGTTGTCCGAGTAATCCTCGGCGACTGGATCGGCGGGATTGTTTCCGTCATAGCTTTGATCGTTCTGCTGGTCTATGCGTGGAACAGGCGGCGGGCCGCAGCAGAATCGGCGGAGTTTACGCAGGTACTGAGCCTGTTTTTTGTCACCGCGACATTAATTCTTCCGTTAATGACTCCTTACAATCAGGTACTGCTGCTCCTGCCACTCTTGATGCTCATGCGCGACTGGAGACTGCTACCGAGGTGGGACCGCATAGGGTTTGCTCTATTCTTGTCTTGGCCATTCGTGGCTTGGGTGGCATTGCTAGCGCATCCGCCGCAGTTGGATTCCTTGCGTCGCATTCCGCTACTGCCTTCGGCATTGCTGCCTCTCACACCTTTCCTGGTCGTGTGGTTGATGTACAAACGTTCGCAACGAGAAGCGCATGAATCGCTACACCCCATGTCGGAAATGCCTGGCGGTATGATGAAGCGCCAATTATGAATTTGGATCGATGGCTAACGCCTAAGCGTTTGCGCGCACACGGACTGCTGCTCGCGCTGACCATCTGGGCGTTCTACATCTGGACGATTGCGACTCCTGCTCTCCGTGACCGGAACGGAAACTTGAAGGGCACGGATTTTCTGCATTTCTACACCCTAGGGTCCCTCGCGATTGCGCACCGAGGGGGCGACTTGTACAACATGGACGCTCAAGCCGCCGCGGCAACGCAACGCGTGCCCGACGCGCGGGGCATTCGCTATCTTCCGCTGTATCCTCCGCAGGTTTCGCTGGTGTTTGCGCCGCTGGCGTATCTCTCTTACGGCAGGGCACTCGCAGTGTGGTGGTTGTGCACGGCAGTGATCTATGGCGCTTCCTGCTATTGGATTTGGCGAGTATGTCCGAACCTGCGTGACTTCGGTGGAACGGTCGCGCTCGTTGCGATCGCCTTCCCTGCTTTCTTTCATTTGATTGCGTGGGGGCAAACCAGCGCACTCGCGCTTGCCTGCTTCACGGCTGGCTTCCTTTTACTTCGGGATAAACGCGAGTTCGCAGCAGGACTTGCTCTTGGATGCCTTATTTTCAAGCCCCAGTTAGGACTGGCGGCGGCCGTCGTTTTCATTGTCGTTGGACGATGGAGACTCCTGGCTGGTGCGGCACTTTCGGCGGCGGCACAAATCGCGGCAGGAATTGCTCATTACGGCGTCGGCCCATTTCGTTCCTGGCTGCGAACGTTGGGGGCCGTGCCGGCACTACTCCCTTCGTTGGAACCAAGACCGTATCAGACAGACTGCCTGCGAACATTCTGGGCGATGCTTGTGCCGTGGAGCGGAGCGGCGTTCGGCCTTTACGTCGTGAGTGCGATCGTCGTTCTCGCTGGGACGATTGCCCTCTGGAAACGGCAGGAATCATTGTCGCTAAAGTACTCCGCGCTGCTCCTAGCTACGGTGCTGATTTCGCCGCACCTAACGGTTTACGATCTGGTGATTCTGGCGCCAGCGATTCTTTTGCTGACTGACTGGTTCGTCTCTCACCCTTCAGCGTCACAAGGAACTGGAACTCTCATTTACCTGACCTGTGCGCTGCCACTGCTTGGGCCTTTCACGCGCTGGATTCATATGCAGTTGTCGGTGATTGCGATGGCAGCGCTTCTGTACTTGCTATGGCGTATGCGGGAGAGTGGAGATTCCGTGCATCCAAGTTGGGCGGTGCACACGGAAATGGCAAGGAAATAGGAATCGGCCTGGCCCGGAACTTACCCCAGGGGGCTAAAGCCCGCGTTTGTATTTGCGCCTGACGCGGCGCTGAAGCGCCGCTCTTCCACCCAACCAAAGAAGATAGATCTCACGCAAGCTCTAAGGCCCATGCTCTCAGCGCCCTTAGTCGGCACGGCTGAAGCCGCACCGTTTCAAAGATGACCCTGAGGCAACTTTCCGGCAACCGGGACGGGTACTATCGCTTCCCGAACAGAAACGCTAGCGCGTCCGGAAAACGCCGGGCCCATGCTGATTCGTGGTGAGTGGCGCCTTCGTCGATCATCAGTCGAAGCCGGCGATCGTCCACGCCAGCGCGACGGAAAATGCTCGCGAGTTCGCGGACGTCATCGACCACGCTTCGGTCGCGATCTTCGCGTCCCGCTTCCGCGGTTCCCGTTGCCAGAAAGATCCGCTCGGGCCATTGCTTGATGGTGCGACTGTCTTTGATCATCTGGCGATTCGATGCCCACAGAGACGGACTCTCGATCAGCAGCCTGCCAAACCAGCCTGGATGCACAGCCACGGTATAGAGGGAGATTAAGGCGCCCAGGGATGATCCGCCGAGGCCAGTGTTCTCCGGGCCGGGGGCGACTCGATAATTTCGCGCAATAAACGGCATGACTTCTTTCATCAGGAAGTTGGGGTAGCGATTGCCCTGCACGCGAAGCATCATCGGACTCATCGATCGATGTGGCATGTACTCGCGGAAGCGCTCTTTGCCGGCGTTATCGATGCCGACGATGATCATGGGCAGCACCTGACCCTCGCGAATCAAGCGGTCGGCAGTTTCATCGACCTGCCATTCCACGCCAGTAAATGAGGTGGAAGGCTCAAAAAGATTCTGCCCATCATTGAGGTACAGCACGGGATAACGCCTTGCGGAATTCTCGTTGTAGTCGTATCCGGGAGGAAGCCAGACGCGCAGGAATCTTGTATTGCGGAAGAAACGGCTGCGGAACTCGTGCAAGCGCAGATCGCCGGTTGCCGCCTCCACGCGAATGACGCCGGGAGCGACACCGGAACCGCTGATTTCAGTTTTCTGGGTTTCTTCCATCCAGGAAAAGGCGCTTTCTTAGAATACAACGGCAGAGTGCTTCATGCCCCCGCGCTTCGAAGCTTCACGATGACGGCCACCAGCGTAATCAGAAAGATCAATACCTGCGAGGCAACGCATACGATGCACCAGGTCTTGAGTGCGTAGGCCTCGACGTAGGTCAGGTACAAAGCAAAACCTAATCCCGCAATGGAGGCAGCCAGCAGGCGGTTCGGAGTCGTAGCACGGGACCTCCAGAACGTGGAAAAGGAGAATAGCGTTGCGTATCCGAGTATGCCGATTGCGGCTACTGGAATCCCTTGAACCTCAGAATATTCGCTGCGGTTCACGATGTCGCAATTGAACTTCTGGCTGAAATCGCAGAACTCGGTGGCTGACTTTGCATAGTGGCGCTGCAGAGAAACGGCGGAGAGGGCGATTCCGGCGAATGACAGGATTGCAATGACGACGAACCACCATTTATTGCGCTCTGTCACCTCGCTCACGGCAGGCTGCACCCGCTTTTCTGACTGAGCTCGTGCAAGGTGAGCACGCCTTCTTTCGGCGGATCCGCGCCAAACTGCCAACTCGGGAACAACTTGACTCCAGCGGCCTTGCAGGCGGGCGTCAACTCATGCGGATCGTTTTCGCTGGCGCACTCGACGTAAGGCACGTAACGAAATGAGGAACCGAACTCGCGTTTCTGGTCGGCGCAGTGCGGACACCAGTAGAGGCCATACATCTTTGCATTCTTGGTGGCAAGACACCGGGCAAAGGAATCGTACTTATGGTTCTTGTAATAGCGGCCCGCAAGATACGCTCCAGCAAAGAGGGCCGCAATGACAACGTAGAGAATCACCTTCTTCGTCTTGCTGCCGTCGCTTTCGCCCACCTGCTGCCGCTTTCGTCTTTCTTCGGACATGACTTTCCCTTATATCACGGCAGGCGGGCGACCACGTTCAGAGCCCCGGGAAGCACACTCAATTCCTCGCATTGCAGGGACAACACCTCGCCATCGACCATGACATCGACGGGAGCATCGAGCTTGAATTCGACGCGTTGAACCGATTTGCACTCGGCCAGAGGATGCTGGACATGTGTGCCGTCGTACAACCCCGGAAGATTGCGGATCAAACCAATCCTCCCAATCGGTCCCCACCGGACGTATTCCACCAGGCCATCGTCTACCTTTGCCTTCGGAGCAATCATCATGGTGCCGCCGGTGAACTTGCTGTTGTTGAACGTAACGAAAAGGCAGCGGCGGTCATCGAACTGTTCCTGTCCTGCGACTCTGGTCGGAAAAGGACGCCGGTTGAATCGGGCCAACGTCAGGAAGATGGAGATGAAATATCCGAGCTCGCCCCAACCGCTGAAGCGGCGCGCGCGAAGAGCCGCTACATCGGCGGAAAACCCCATACTGAGCAAATTGATGTAATAGAGCTCACCGCCCCGGTGCCGCATGCGCATAACATCAACGGGCCGGCTCTCCCCAGCAAGAAGCCACTCCGTCGCGGCATCAAGGCCGCGGTCGGTGAAGTCACGTAAGAAGGAGTTACCTGTGCCGAGCGGCAAGAAACCTAGGGTTGGCGGCTCGTTGCCGATGGCTTGCGGAAACAGACCGTTGACAACCTCGTAAGACGTGCCGTCCCCGCCGAGGGCAATGAAATGTCGTGTCCCGCGCCGATAGGCATCTCGAGCAATCTCGGAGGCTTGCCCGGGCGCGCGAGTGGTGGCCACCTTCACCTCGATGCCGGCATCGCGGAGCCGTGTGAGCGCCGGGACGAGCAGTTTGGCCCCGCGTCCACCTCCCGCGGCGGGATTCACAATCGCTAGATACGTTTGCCCCAAGTTGTTGAACCCTTTTAGAACAAATACGCTGCGGTCTTTCCAGCGTTGGGTGCGGCAAGATGCCGCACCCCCAGCCGGCGGGATGCCGGCGCTACAACTGCTTCACGGCGCTTCTCTCGACTGCTTTGCCTACTTCTTCTGCCAAGACTTGCCTCTTGATCTTCATGGACGCGGTGCGGGGAAAGTCTTTTTCCCAGACCAGATAGCCGCTCACTCGCTTGAAGTCGGACAGTTTGCGGTTGCGGGCTTCTATATCTTCCTGCAAACCGCTATCGAATCTTTGGTTCTGCTCCAGGCGCAGTATGAGTATCAGCGCTTCCCTGCCCAGCTCTTTTTTGGGCCAGATATAGTTCGCGGCGAAAACTGTATATTCCTTTACTGGCAGACCATCGAACACGGTTTCGATATCTTCAGGATAGATATTCTTTCCACCCTCGGTAACAATCATGTTCTTCTTGCGCCCGAACAGCTGCAGATGCCCGTGGCCGTCGAACCGGCCGAGGTCGCCCGTCAGGAGCCAGCCGTCGACGATCGTCTCCAGCGTCAACTCAGGATCGTCGAGATAGTGCGACATCACTGTCTTGCTGCGGGCTGCAACTTCGCCGATTCCCTCCGCGTCGGGATTCAATATGCGCAACTCGACTCCTGGAAGCGGCTTTCCCACGGTGTCGGCGCGGAACGGTTTCAGATCATTGAGCGTCAGCGCAGTGCCCGCCTCAGTGAGCCCATAGCCGTTTACGACCGGAATACCGAGATCGTAGAAGAACTGCAGGGTGGACGGTTCCATGAAGGCGCCGCCCGTGATCAAAGCCAATAACTCTCCTCCGAATCCACGGTGAATATTGCCCAGAAGCATGCGACTGAGCTTGACGTTGGGGCGTCGACGAGTCAGCGCGCGATTTACAGCGATCATCGAATTCAGCAGAGCACGCTTCCATGACGGGAGCTCATCGAACTTGGCACGCAGGCCGCGCTCCAGATTCTTCAGAATCATTGGGACCAGTGAAACGTAGGTGATGCGATAGCGGACAAAAGCATCGCGGACGAACTCCGGACGCAACGTGCGCAGATGCACCACGCACGCTCCACAGACGAACGGACCAATGAAGCCCACCATGAAATCAATGGCGTGATTCGTGGGAAGAATGCTCAAATAACGCACGCCCGGCCAGAAGGGATACCACGCGGTCAGCGAGCGGCATTGCTCCAGGTAATTTTCGTGCGTCAGAACACAACCTTTGGGCCGGCCTCCGGTTCCCGAGGAATACACGATGCAGGCCACGTCGTCTTTCTGACGCATGACGAAATCGGGTGCGCCCTTGCGCTTGAAGTCCTCCCAGCGAAATGCACCCGCGAGATCGGTGCCCAAAGGGGCTTCGGTGACCAGAACAATTTTGGTTCCGATGTTCTGAAACCCGGGATCGGCCATGATCGCGCGCCAGAGGTGGTACTCAGCGACGAGGATTTTGGCTTTCGAGTGTGCCAGCAGCTGCAGATGTTCGGCAGCAGTGAGCTTGTAATCGAGAGGAACCAGGACGCCGCCACAGTAGAAAATGGCATACGCAGAGATCAGCCATTTTGACTGATTCGTCATGATGATGGCAGCGCGGTCGTTGGGATCGAAATCGGCGTCCTCAAGAGCCCGGGCAAGCGGAAGAGCGACTTCTTTGAAATCGGAATAGGTGAGGCGGAGTTTTTCGCGATCGCGCTCGGCTTCGACGAGACACACTTCCTTGGCGAAGCGGTCGAGAGCGTCACGAAGAGCCGCGCCGAGGCATGTGTATTGACGGAGATCGAGCATTGCGGAGTTGCTGACTCTAGATTGTAGATTGCCAATCGAACAATCCGCAGACAGGCTTTGCGGTGGTGTTCCCTACCGATCAACAACAACATCGGCGATTGAGTTCTAAAGGCGAATCTGGATCTTGCCTGCCAGGGTGCGAAAGTCGGTTACGCCCTGTAGTTCGTAATCCGGTAACTCGACTCGGAAATGGTTCTCTAATTTCGTGAGCAAGTCGAGTGCCTGCAGGCTGTCGATGCCGAGCGTCTTGAAGAAATCGTCGTCAGGGGAGAGTTTCTCGCGTGGCACTTTGAAGTGCGCCGCGGCGAGAGTGAGTATCTCGTCTAGCGTCTTTTCAGCGGTTGGCATAAACAGTCATTCTAATTCAGTTTGGCTTAAGGCAAATAGGGTTGGGTGTCGGTGCTTTCCACGAACTTTTTCAGTCCGGCCTGCACTGCGGGTCGCGAAAACAGATCACAGAAGATGTCGATCTCCCGATTCAATTCCTCATAAGGAATCGGCTTGATGAATTGCTTCGCGGCTGCGGCTGTCTGATGATCGAATTTCGCCAGTTGTGCTGCCGTGGCCCGAGCGGCACGCAATGCCTCGCCCTCAGCGACCACCTGGCTCACGAGCCCGATCTGTTGCGCCTTCGTCGTATTGAAGCTGCGCCCGGTGAGCAGCAGATCGCGTATGACCGAGTTGCCTATATCGCGCTTCAGGCGGGGGATTCCCCCGAACCCGGGAATCAGGCCTAGCCGCAGTTCCGGAAAGGCAAACCGGGCGGTCTTATCGGCGATGATGAGATCGCAAGCGAGGGCCAGTTCGAATCCTCCGCCAAAAGTTACGCCGTGGACGGCCGCGATTGTGGTCATGGGAGCCGCATCGATCACGTTAAGCGCGCGGTGAATGCGTTCCAGAAAGTCGCGGACACCTTTGGCGGCTTCATCTTTCGCCATCGCTTGAGAGCGCTCGTACAGTTCGCGCAGGTCGGCTCCGGCGCAGAATCCGCATTTCAGATCGCTGTAGATGATAAGGGCGTGCGCCGGTTGCTTCAGACCCTGCAGGCTTTCGGAAAACGACTCGAGCTCCTCCAGAGACTGAGAGCCGATTTCGTTGCAGGGATTGCGATGCAGGACGAGTTCGATCAGACCATCCTTGCACTCGACCGACATCGCTTCACCTTTGCGACTCAGGTCTGGGTTCATGCGGTTTTCACCGTCCGGTACATGTCGTCGATTTCATTCTTCATTTGCACCGAGATCAGATCCCGCCTGAGCTTGCCATTCGCGGTCAACATTCCGTTTTCGATAGAAAATGGCTCTGTTCGCGTGACGAATGCGCGCACCTGTTTATAGTGCGGGAGATCCGGATTGACGGCGTCGAGGGCAACTTGCACTTGTTCCCTATTTACATCCCCGGTCACGATGGCGGATAGATATCCACGGCCGTTTCCGACGATTACGATCTGCTGCGCGCCCGGCAAATGCTTCGCAACATCATCCTCTATGGTTTCTGGTGCGATCTTGTGGCCGGAACCGAGGACGATCAGATTCTTGATGCGGCCGACAATCTTCCACGTCCCGGTCCCGTCTTGCTCACCCTGATCGCCGGTGTGAAACCATCCGCCACGGAGCACCTCGGCTGTTTGCTGCGCGCGATTCCAATAGCCTGGGAATACATTCGGGCCCTTCACGATAATTTCGTCGTTGTCAGCCAGCCGCATGTCGATTCCCGCGATCGCGGGACCTACGCGGCCAGGCACGGGATTCTTAGGATCATCCATAGTGCAGATGCCGGTGGTTTCAGTCAGCCCATAGACCTGGAGCACCGGAATACCGAGCATTTTGAAATAGTCCTGCGTTTCGGGAGTAAGGGGTGCTGAGCCACAAATCATGGCCTTTAAATGTTCTCCCATCATTTTCTTGCGAATCGTGGGAAAGACCAACAGGTTCGCTAACCAGAACCAAAACGAAGCCCCGGTCTGATGTTGCTCGCCTTTGCGGCCCCATGCTGCTTTCGCACGCGTATAGACAGTTTGCGCGAGTCCTCCCTTTTGCGCGATCTCTTCATCGACGCCGCGGCGCATGCGCTCGAGCAGTTGAGGGACATTGAGGAAATAGTGCGGAGCGACTGCCGGCAGATCGCTCGCAATCTTCGTCAAGTCGGTGTTCAGTGTGACCAGGCTTGCACGCAGCATGAAGGTCAGAACTGCAATCCATGATGCGCAAAAACTCAACGGCAGGTAGTGGAAGATGCGGTCCTGGCCCACGCGGCCGCCCATCAGTTCGTCGAGCCTCGCCGATGTACACCCCAGCATGAATCCGACGTTGGTCGCGGTGAGGACAACGCCCTTGGCTTCTCCCGACGTACCGGAGGTGTAAAGTATCGTCACCGGGTCTCCGTCGCGTACCTGAGGACGATCCAGCGAAATTCCCTCCACACCTTGGAAGATTTCATCGAACAGCGGGAGTGGCGGGGACTGCGGCCATGCCTGCTGAATTCCGTGGCGAAGCGTTGTGTCGCCACAGCAGACAAGGGCGGGCGTGCTGTCTTTGAGCATTGCGACCAGTTCAGCGGGGGACTGACGGAAATACAGCGGAACGACGATCAGACCCTCAGCCATTGCGGCCAGATCGAGCGCGATCCAGCGGATACTGTTGGGCGCCAGAATGCCGCAGCGGTCAGCTTTCTTCAGGCCCTTCGACGCAAGAAATGTTCGCGCCTTGTGGACCAACTCCAGCAACTCGGGCCCGGTCACACCGCTGAACTGACCGTCGCGGATCTCTTGCAAGACCCGGATATCGGGCGCAGTTTTGAGTTGCGAAAAAATGTCTCCAACGAAGGGCATGATCAGTTCTGGGACCGGGACGACTAACTAAAGGCTGATACCAACTGCCGCAGCGACTTGCTCATCGGCGGTAGATAATCCTCCCAACTCCACTCGCCGGTGCGCGTCGGGAATTCGGGATAGCGCCGCTGGACTTCTTCTTCGAAAAAAACGCCCATCTGCGCCATGACTTTCAGATTCTTCACAACAGTGCGTGCGATCCCATCCGAGATACGCTCGCCTTCAGCAGCCAGGACGTTCAGAGCGGCCAAGAGCTTTGGTTCGAGATCCGGATCGTCCACGGTCATCAGCAGTTCCTGATGTCCGCGCTCGCGCATCAGGTTGCGGATGCGTTCGTCCATGGTGATTCCGGCGGATGGAACGAGCGAAGGCATCGACGTCACAATTCCGTGATAGCGGGAAGACGCCATCATGTGACACGAGCACAGAATGCTGACCAATTCGTACATGTTGTATTGATCGCTCGTCAGAACCGGAACACCGCCAAGTCTTACTGAGATCTTGTTTGCCGGACGCGCGTCAAGCCGTTCGGTGGCCACGAGGATCACGAAGACGTTGTGCTGTTTGCGGAATGCGTCGACGGCATTGGCAATCGACGTCAGATAATGCTGGTAAGCACGATCTGCGGCGGGTCCTGAGTTATGGAAGTAGACGGTTCGGTAATGACTGTCTTTATAGGCGCCCGTCAGACTACGCACCGCATATTTCGCGACGGAGGCTTTCACCGGCCACTCGAACGGATTGATCGGGCAAACGACGAGCACTGGCGTCTTGCCGTCCCAACCAACTTGGCGCAACACGCTCCGGCCGTATTCCGGTGGCTTTGGTTCGAAGGTCCAGGCGGTGTCGGTGCCGAGTTGAGTCGGGACTCCGAGTTCGCTCAGGATGCCGCGTGACTCTTCGTTTCGCGTGATCACCAGAGAATTCTTGCAGTAGCGGGCGCACATTTTCGCGAGCAGCGGATCCATGTGGCCGGCTTCGGCGCCGTATCCGACAGAGAGCTTATTCTCGACGGCTGCTATGCCAAGAGAACCGATCATCATCGTGGTGAGTGCATTGGCGAATTTGCTCTTGAACATCGAGCCTTCGCATGCGACCACGCCATGGTGCCTGGGAACTTCGTCCGACAAGAACGGCGGGAAGATATCGGGCAGATGAACCTGTCTGGTGCCGTCGAAATATCCTTTAGAACGATCGAAGTTCTGGCTCATCACGCTGAACTCGACGCGGTCTGCGCCAAGGATATGCCGGATCTGGCGCAGCATCTCTTCCACACGCACATCCGAACCCGTGTTGCGGGTGCCGTTGTATCCGGCGAAAAGGAGTTTTAGTTTTTCGCCCGGTTGCCACGGTTTATTGCCACCGAGCACCCAGCGTGCTTTGGCGCGCTCGATATTGGCGCTGACCCACGCTTCAAGAACCAAATCCATCATGCGGCGGTACCTCCTCGGGCAGCGGGCCAAGGCTGATATTGGTACTCGAAATTGTTCTCGCGGCTGAACTTCAGCAGAGGAAAACTGTACTGGGAAAAAGGAACGGGCCGGCGGCCCAACTCAGACGTTACGCGTGTGTTGTCGAACACCGTATTCCAAACGAGATACGGCATGAAGACTTTCAACAACGACGCGCCGTGACCCATCGGGCCCTTCCGGTTCGACAGGAAATTGACCGAGCCCGCGAAAGGCTTCTCAGTGAAGGGGAGAAAGACCGGGCGGCGCTTCTGCTGCGCATCAGCGAGGGCAGTGGTCAGCTCGCGGAAAGTCTGCGACGACGTGCCGGACGACAAATGATAAGTGTCAAACTTCGGCTGATCTTTCAAGTGCAGGGCGGCGATGGCGTCGGCGACAAAATCCACGTTGACGATGTCGATCTTGTCATTCGGGCGGAACGGCAGAGCAGGCAATCCTGCCAGGAATACAAACGCCTTTACCATGTCGAACTGAGTGGTCTCCGCATGGCGGCTGTCGCCGAGAACGATGCTGGGGCGGAAGATCGTCTTCGGCGTGTCCGGAAGCAGAACGTGAGCCATGTGTTCGCAAAATTTCTTGGTGCGGGCGTAGGGATCATAGTCGGAGCGATCCCATTCGATCGAATTGTCTTCGGTGACGACTTCGTTGCTGCGCTTCCCCGCGACTGCCACCGTGCTGACTTCGCTGAAGCGCCGCAGGCCATGATAGTGCTCGGCATGGCGCGCCAAGGTCAATACTTCCAGGGTGCCGCGCAGGTTGACATTCAGACAAGTCTTCTCCGACTTGCGGTTCAGGGATGCAGCGCAATGAATGATCGAATCGGTGGTATGCACCAGGCGATCGTATTCATCGCGCCCCAGGCCGAAACCGGTGGCAGTCAGATCGCCACAGAAGATTCGCACCTTTGTCTGCAGGTATTCGAAGAAGGCCGGGAACGGAAGGTGCAACTGCAGGGCGCGCCACAGGCGCAACTGGGCTTCCTGGGGATCGCGCGCGCGCACCAGCACGTTGAGCGAGGCGCCGTAGCCCTGTAGAAGATTGGCGGCGACATGTGCGCCGATGTATCCGGTCGATCCGGTCAGGAATATCGCCACGTTGCTCCGTTGGTCCCAGTTCGGATGGTGTCTATATTTGCGGGCGCCAGCTGAAAGGTGCGCGGAGGGCGCGGCTCCAGCGGCCGGCCCTCAATCAGAGGATATGTCCAGCGGCGCAACGCAGGGATGTGAATGTTGATCCAGTACTCCCACCAGTCAAGCGAGCGCGTGTAGTAAGCAAATTGGTCGCGCTCTTCGGGCACGAGCGCATATGACAGCTTCTCGATATTCTCCGCGGTGAAGTCGTGTTCGTTCAGCAGAATGAAAGGCTCGAAGAGTTCGATTAACTTTTCGACGCGCTCGAGGTTTCGTTCTGTCTTCACCAGTGGCGCGCGTTTCAGCGGCAGAGGGGACATGATCCGCTGAATCGACTTCACGATCGCCTTCTGTGCCGGGGCGGACATGCGGTTGTAGCGCTCTTTGGAAACGGAGATGGCATCGAAGCGCAGCCGCAGCCACGATTCCAGTCCTTCCTGCGCGCGGTAGTGCTTGCGATGGGCGAGCGAGGTTAATTCGATCGAGCGGCCCATATCGCACGGGTTTGTTACCGATGTTGCCAACTGATAGAGCGGCTCGTGACGACGCTCCATGACCGCGGCGGCAATCAGGGTCATTCCAGCGCAAACGGCATCCACAGGGATAATGTCGAGACGCTTGCTTTCCTTCGAGGGAAGCTGGCGGAAGTAAGTCCCCAGCAGGTAAGAGAGCGAGGCCGAGGTGTTGATGCCTTCATTCCATCCTACGAACGGTTTCGCGACCGAAGTCTCGACGATGGCCGGCCGCACGACCGCAACCGGAAGTCCTGCTCCGTGCTTGATAATCAGGGACTCTGCGAGGCTCTTCGACAGGGTATAAGTATTGGGCCAGCCGAGTTCCTTGGCGCGCCTGGTACCGGCCTCAGTGAGGTAAGTCTTCAGCCAGCGGACGCGTCCTTTGCGGATCTGGTTCTCGAGGGCCGCGCCTTGCAGGTTCTTCGCCGCATGTTCCTTGGACTGGGCCTGCATACGCAGACCGGAGGTCACTTCCTCGCTTTCGGCGCGCTGCTCGGCCTCGCGGACCACTTCGTGCAAGGAACGCCATTCCTTTTCGGCATCGAAATCGACCAGACCACGTGGGTTGTAGTTGGGGATCAGTTTCTCGCTGACTCGGCCATCTTGTTCTCCGGCTACGTAGCAGGTGGATAGATGCAAAAGCCCGGCGTGGTCGGAGCCACGGACAAATTCGAGAACGTTGAGGGCTGCGTCGGTGTTCGTTGCAAGAGCGTCGCGAAGGTCGGGATTGAAATCGGTGAGGCCGGAGCTATTGACGATCAGATCGAGATTCTTCTGCAGGGAGCGAGCTATATCAAGACTCAGACCCAGCCCGGACTGGGTGACATCGCCCTCGACCACCTCGACTTTATCGCGCAGGAACACGGGCAGGAGGTCGCCGTGGCGATCGAAGAGCGGATCGAATACCGGCGAGTCTTCGACCATCTTCTCGAAGCGGCGTTCACCGGGATTCGACTTTTGACGGCGAATCAGCAAATAGATTCGCTTCACTTCCGGCAATTCCAGCAGCGTATTGGCGAGCCAGACTTTGCCGATGAACCCGGTCACGCCAATCAGCAACATCTGCTTGCCGGCAAAAGCGCGGCGCACAGAAAATCCCGAAAGCTGTTTCTGGCCGTCAAAGTGAACGACCGGGCGCACAGCAGATGGCCTCTGTCGATGTGCCGGAGTAACCGCGGCCCGCAATTCTTCGAGGGTGATGTCGAGATGGCGGGCGAGAGTTTTCGGAGCACGGCGGCCGTCAGGCATGTTCTCGCGGAAAGGAGCGAAGGCGCCGCGGGGACGAATCACCGGTTCGAGCAGCCTGCCGGTTGCGGTGCCGTCACGGAATTCCAGGCGGTTCGCAACGATGCGCTTGACGCCGAGATGCTGCGCCAGCGGGCGCATCATGTGGTCGAGTGCCTGACTGACCAGTACTACGTCAGCGCCTGATTGCACCAGCTCTTGCACGGCCCGAACTCCTTCCGGCTTCAGGCGAGGCTTGAGTTTGTACTCGAAATACTCTTCTCCCAAAAGGTCCAGACGGTCCCTGGTGACGCCCCGAAGAACGGTATGGACAACCCGGGTAGCGACCTTGCGGTTGGTGGAATATAGAAATGGGCGCAGTACAGCCATTAAGAAGATGAGCCCACGACGCCGGAAGCGCTCGGCGAAGGTCTGCGCATTCCAGGTGAAGAACGCCACTGGCCTGACGACGGTCAGGTCCAGCAAGCTGCCCTCAACCCGCCAGTAGACGGTGGGGGCCGTACTGGAGTTGTGGTTTGACGGTTCCAAAATTCTATTATTGCCTCAAAAGGCTGAATACCCGGAGCCCGAACGAAACTTCTATTGTAAACAAACTATTCAAGTTTGAGTCATTAACCCGGCAGGATCGACGCAAGATCATCACTGTTCTGAGGTCGGAGCGATCGCTGGGACGGAGGTGCTTGGGACCAGCATTCAATCTCAACCGGGAACATAAGGCGAAGTTGCATTGGCAAGAGCTACGAACTCGCCGAACCAGGCAAGCGATCCTGTTGCCCTCCGAGCAAAACGGCCACAACCCCGCTCACGATCAGGACGGCAGCAATTGCCAGCAGGCCTCCTGTGAATCCGCCATTTGCGGTGCGAAACTTACCGATAATGTCGGGGCCAAAGTACCCGCCCAGATTCGCCAGCGAGTTGATGACAGCGATCCCTGCGGCTGCCGAGAGCCCGGCCATGCGCGAGGTCGCCATTGCCCAGAAGGGACCGCACATCGCCTCCGCAAAAGCCATACCCATGGCTAGTCCCGTGACGACAACGAGAGTCGAGCTGCCATAGGCTGCCATCACCATTCCGGCAGCTGCGGTGAACGCCGGAATTGCCGTGTGCCAACGGCGCTCTCCTGCTCGGTCGGAGTGGATGCCTACCACAACCATCACGACTACTGCGATTAGAAACGGCAGGACAGCGATGGCACCGGTCCAGAAATAGCTGAGCCCCGAGAACGATCGAATGACGCTGGGGAGCCACAGAGTGACCCCGTACATCGTAGTGGAAACCCCGAAATACACCATCGACAAGAACCAGATCCTCGGGCTGACGAGAACTTTCCAGAAATCTGCCTGGGAGACTGCTGGTTCCGCGCGCTGCTCGGTTGCCAATTTATCGAGCAGCCACTGTTTCTCCTCCCTGTTGAGCCACTCTGCTTCCTGCGGATGGTCGGCGAGTGTCCAGAACACGGCGGCTCCGAAGACGATGGCGGGCAGCCCCTCAATCAGGAACATCCACTGCCAGCCTGTCAGTCCGCCGCTGTGAAGCCCCAGCAGGGCACCGGAGATCGGGCTGCCCACAACTCCAGCCAGCGGGTTGGCTGTCATAAACCATGCCACGGCCCGGGCCCGTGCGCTTGCCGGGAACCAGCGCTTCATATAAAGGATCATGCCGGGAAAGAATCCAGCCTCGGCGGCACCCAGCAGGAAGCGCATGGTGTAGAAGCTGATCGGCCCGCGGATAAAGATCATCAGGCAGGAGATCACACCCCAAGTGACCATCAGGGCAGAAATCCAACGGCGGACGCCGAATCTCTCAAGCACCAGGTTGCTTGGAACCTGAAAGAGAAAGTAGCCGGCAAAAAAGATTCCTGCAGCTCGGCCGTAGACGCGATCGCTGAGGCCGAGCTGATCGCGCATCTGGAGGACGCCGAAGCTGACGTTGATGCGGTCGAGGTAGGCGATGATGTAGAGAAGGAACAGGAACGGCATCAGGCGCCACATCAACCGGGAAATGACGGCGGGTTCGAGGCGGTTGGTGGTGGTTGCCAAATGCAGTTTCCGATCAACCCAGAGTTGAAAGCCCTTGCGGCTTCTCGGCGACCCGCGAGAGGCGCGGGCAAGATGCCCGCGCGACAGCCGGCGGGACGCCGGCGCTACAGTGGAAGGATTCTACTCCATCGCTAGGGCTCTCTCGATTTCGGCCGCGATTTGCTTGGGCGTTTGACTGATATCTACGGTGATCGCTTTTTCTGGCTCTTCCAGATCTGCCAGTTGACTGGCGAGAATCGATTCCCCGGCGAAGTGTCCGTGGCGGGAACGCAAGCGGTCGGCGATCAAGGCAGCGCTTCCTTTCAGGTAGACAAACCGGACTTGCGGGTCTACGAAGAGTTTCGCGCGATAGGAGCTCTTGAGCGCGGAACAGGCCAGAACGACGCTTTTTCCTTGAGCGATCCAGCGGACTATCGCCTCCCTCAAATGGTCAAGCCAAGGTTCGCGATCTTCATCGGTGAGAGCGATGCCGTGACGAATCTTTTCCACATTGGACTGGGGATGAAAGTCATCCGCATCGGCGAACTCCCAGCCAAGCTGCGAAGCGAGTAACTTCCCCACAGTAGTCTTTCCTGCGCCCACGACTCCCATCACGATGACGATCATGCGCGTGGCTACTTCTTCGGGTACGTCTTCTGGTTTCCGGTGCGCGCGTTCGTGAGCGTAAAGGCACCGTCGGATTCGGCCGTGACCTTCAAGTATTTGCCTTCGCAGTTCTCTTTCACGTTGGCAATGTGGTCGGGATCCATGTTGTGATCGCGATCCGACTCGGCTGCGTAATGGAGTTGCCAAAGATCTTCGAGTCCGGGGGCATCGTGAACGATCTGCCATGCTGCGGGGCTCGCACCCTTGCGGGCGCCGTTGTCGATCACCGCGACGCGCGGGTGCAGCGCCCAGACCAAAGCCTTCGAATTCGAAAGGTCAGCACCGTGGTGAGTTACCAGGAAAAGATCGACCGTACCGAGAAGATTGTTGGGGCAGGCCAGTTCCAGCTCCTTCTTCTTCGTCAGGTCGCCGAGGTCGAGGAATCGGAATTTGCCATACGTAATCAGAACGCCCACCGAACGGGCATTTTCGGTAGCGTCCTCCGAGGCTGATGGCTCCGATTTGCAATAGGAATTGGCCTCTCCCGCACCGACCAATGGGGCCGTGATGTGCTCGCCTGCGGCACTCAGTACCTGAACCTCTATCCCTTTAATCGGAAGCTTCCATCCGGGCTTTACGACAACATGCGCGTGGCCGGCGATGGCTTTCTCGTAAGCGGCATAGTCGGCACGCGTTACCTGCGAGTCCTCCAGGTTTGGCCCGTGATCGACGAAGGTTCCGACCTTGATCCCGTCCACCAAGGCGGGAACTCCGCCGACGTGGTCGCGGTGATAGTGTGTGATCAGGACATAGTCGATCTGCTGCAGACCGGCCTGGTGCGCTGCGGCGAGTATGCGATCGGCGTCGCGGCCTTCATTCCCCGGCCATCCGGCATCGATCAGCAGCGATTGACCCGACGGGCCTACAACGAGTGTCGCTTGGCCGCCTTCGGCGTCGATGAAATAAATCTGCAAGGGCTTGGGAGCGGCGGGAGTAGCCGCAAAACACGGCCGCAGAATGGCGGACGCGCAGAGAACTGCGATTAGGAATTGACGCATCGGGGCACCGGATTATTTTGCGAGGAATTATGACACGGGGAGCGGTTAGTTCGCAGAGATGTTCTGAACCAAAACCAAAGGCATTAACCGCAGAGGGCACGAAGGTACACGAAGGAGAATCTACCACTCGTTCGCCGAGTCTTCTGGTTTCTTGTCGTTGGTCCGGTTGCGCTTCCTGTAGGCAAGCACTGTAATGCCGACCGACATAAACATCGGAGGAACGATCAGAACCAGAATCCCGGTGCGTAAGCCCTGGATGAAGCGGTGTCCGGCGCCGGCAGCCTGGGTGTAGCACAGAGCACAGCTTTGCGCATACGCGGCATTCGATGCCAAGACTAGCGCGCCTACGACTGCTGCTTTGGCGCTAAGGGCAAGCTTGAATCCCGGATACTTCATAACGGCTCCTTACTTCGCGAAGGGCTTCATCACGGCCAGGCGGAAACTATCGGCCCAGATCATATTCATCATGACCAGAACAAACAGTGTGCCGGGAATCAGTGCTAGTCGCAGCGTCAGTTTCTCGTCGCGGAGATGCATGAAGAACATGACCGCGAGATAAGCCTGGATCGCCGCCAGCAAAAGCATGCGCCATAGGGATGGTCCCATGGCCATCGCGGCGATGACCTGCACGATGGCAATCACCAGAATTGCACCATAGACAAGGTATGTGGACGTCATGCGACCCGATGTCGATGCTTGACTCATGAACGATCTCCTTTAACTTGTACTGGTTACCGCTTCATGTTCAACAAATAGACCAAGGGCACAACGAACATCCAAACCAGATCGACGAAATGCCAATAGAGCGCCCAGATCTCAATGTGCCGGGCAGCATAGCGCCCCGACCGGTAGCTCAATCCGACCACGATCAAAGCAATCACGCCTCCGACGACGTGGGCCATATGCAACCCGGTGATCGAGAAGAATGCCGCACCGAACAGGGGAGCGCCCCAGGGGTTCTGGAACAGGCGCGCACCCTGGCCGATGAGACTGAGCCATTCCCGGATGTGGAGAAGCGTGAAGAGAATACCCCCGGCGGCGGTGATCATGGTCCAGAGGAACGCTCCCGCACGATCTTCGGACTGCGCTGCCTTCACCGCAAACAAGACGGTCAAGCTGGTGCTGACCAGGATGAAGGTCATCAGCAGGGAGTTCCAGATGCTCGCCGATTCAAAGACCTGAGGCCAGTCGGCGGCCGAGTTCCGGATGTAGCCATAAGCAAACAGCATTGCGCCGAAGGTGCATGCGTCGGAAATAATGAACAGCCACATCACGAGTTTGCTGGATGGAATGGCAAACGGACTCTCTTCCATCACGCCTGCGCCATGCGCTCCAGCACTGTGGGGTGATACGCGCTCCATCGCGAGATCGGCCTGACTCATGGTGCCTCCGTTGAATTGACCTAGAGCTTCAACCACAAAATGAACAGCAGGTAGATCCACAGCAGCCCCATGAAGTGCCAGTAATAAGAGGTGGCATCCAAGGTGCTGCGGCGCAAGGGATTGGTTGCGCTGCGAAACTTCAACATTGCTCGGCTCAGACCTCCCAGGCCACCCAGCACGTGGACCACGTGCACTCCAGTCAGAAGATAGAAAAAGGAGCTATTGGGATTCGTCGGGAGATAGAGGCCTTCAGACCTGAGCCTCAGCCATGCGAAGTACTGACCTACGACAAAGACCAGCCCTAGCAGCATGGTCACGTTCAGCCACAGCATGGGCACGGAGCGGGAAGTTCCCTGCCCTCGCATAAAAGCTGCCACACGATGTCGCGCCTGCTCGAGGGTGATGCTGCTCAGGACCAGAGCAAGGGTGTTGAACCATAGGATGGGGGGAAGGCTGATGTGCGTCCAGTCAGCGTAGCCACTGCCTTCGCGAACGTAGAGAGCGCTGGTCAGAGCGGCGAACGACATTGCGATCGCAGCTAGTCCGACCCAGATACCGGTGCGAGTTGGTTCGCCGGGCCGATCTTTTACCAGGCGGAAACCTCCACCGTTTGGCGCGAGGTCGCGGAAGCCTCCGCCGGAACCGCCGTTGTTCCCCGGCGGGCGATCTTGCTCAACTTCGGCTTGTGGCGGTTGCAGTATCGTTGCCATAACTACTCCATTCCTGCTGCGTTACGATGCCGCTCCAGGTTCCGGGGACGTCTGCATTATGTAGTCGCCGGTTGAGCTCTTCACGCCGTATTGATAAGGATCGTGGTGAACGACAGGATGCTGTCCGCCGAAGTTGTCGAAGGGTGGCGGAGAGGAGGGCGTCGACCATTCGAGCGACGTGCACTCCCATGGATTCGACGAAGCCTGCGGACCTTTGAAGCGGCTGTAAACCAGATTGGCGATGAAGATCAGCTGCGCCGCTCCGGTGAACAATGCCGCGTACGTGATGAACTTGTGCACCGGGATCAGGGGCACCAGGAAGTCATCCTGGAAGGCCGAATAGCGCCGGACGTTCCCTGCCAGCCCGAGATAGTGGAACGGCATGAAGATGGCATAGGTGCCGATGAGTGTCAGGAAGAAGTGCCAACGTCCTAACTTCTCGTTCATCATGCGCCCGGTCATCTTGGGGAACCAGAAGTAGGTTCCGGCAAAGACTCCCATGATGGCCGCCACGCCCATCACCATGTGGAAGTGACCCACCACAAAATAGGTTGCGTGGAGATAGATGTCGATCGAGGGCTGAGCCAGGAAGAATCCGCTAACCCCGCCGCTGACGAACATGGAAATGAACCCCAGACAGAAGAGCGAGGCGCTGTTGATGCGAAGGTTCGATCCGTAGAGGCTGCCCAGCCATATCAGCGTCATGATCGTCGCAGGGATCGTGATCATCAGCGTGGGAAACGAAAACACCAGCGCCGAGAATGGATTCATGCCGCTCAGGAACATGTGATGTCCCCAGACCATATAACTAAGGAAGCCGATGGCCATCATGCAGTAGATGAGGACTTTGTGGCTCAACATATTCTTGCGCATGTTGCAGATGAGGATGTGGCTGACGATCCCGATCGCGGGCAGGATTGCGATGTACACCTCGGGATGTCCGAAGAACCAGAACAGGTGCTGCCACAGCAGCGGAGACCCGCCCTGGTGCGGCTGAATATGGTCACCCACGTTCAAGCCTGCAGGAATGAAGAAGCTTGTGCCCGCAACCCGATCCAGGATTAATAGCAAGCAAGCTGGCATCAGAACGGCAAAGGCAAGAAGGGCGATGCAGGACGTGATGAACCAGGCCCACGTGACGATCGGCATGCGAGCGAGAGTCATGCCCTTGGTACGGAGATCCAGCGTCGTCGCAATGAAGTTCAGAGATCCAAGCAAGGAAGCGATACAGAAGACGAAGATCGAAATTCCCCAAAGACTCTGGCCGATTGCCTGTCCGGGACCCGCATCCTTACCCACCGCGCTGAGCGGCGCGTAACCTGTCCAGCCAGAGAGCGGCGGGCCGTCGCCCACGAAGAATGCGGAAATCAAAATGCAGAAAGCCACGAACGTTGTCCAGAACGACATCATGTTGAAACGGGGGAAGGCCATATCTTCGGCACCGATCTGGATCGGTAAGAAGTAATTCCCGAAAGCGGCGAACGGCGCATTGGTAAGGACGAAGAAGACCATCAGCGTGCCGTGCATCGTCATCAACTGCAGGTAGTACTCGGGCGTGACAACGCCACCCGGTGCTCCCACTTTCGCAAGCGCACCTAGACCGGGGATGGGTGCATTCGGCCAGACCAGATGGATGCGCATGATCCACGACAACACCATGCCGCTGACCACTGCGACCAGAGCCAGCGCGTAATACTGCAGGCCAATGATCTTGTGGTCAAGGCTGAAGACATACTTGCGAATGAAGCTTGTGGGTGCTCCGTGAACTGCTGCGTGTACCGACATATCCGACATGGCCTTTACCTCGCGATGGAGTGGTACTCGCGTCCCGGCGTTGCGCTGAGGACGAAGGAAACTAGTTGGACTGCGCCTTCAACCACTTGTCGAAATCTTCCTGCGACATCACGTTTAAGTACGACTTCATGTTGTAGTGGCCAAGGCCGCAAAGCTGCGTGCAAACGATCTCGTATTTGCCGACCTTGGTCGTGGTGAAATGCACGGAGAGATCGAGTCCCGGCACGAAGTCCTGCTGGATGCGCAATTCGCGGACATAGAAGGAGTGCCCGACGTCCTTGGCGTGCATCATGAGATTGATTTCTTTGCCAACGGGAACAACGAGTTCGCCGGATGTGATGTCATCGCGCGCCGGAATATCGTTCTCCGGATCAAGGCCGAAGAAGTTTGCGTTCCCTTCATCAATCTTGTCGGGATGGATTTGCCCGAACTTGCCGTCTGGGCCGGGATAACGGAAGTAGAAGGCAAACTGTCCGGCCTGAGCCTGCACCGGCAAGGCGTCGGAGGCAGCGGGCTTGAAGTAGACCATGCCCCATGCCTTCGAGCCGACCATGCCCAGCGCCAGGACTTCAGCTCCGACGAACAAAAAAGCGACGATCACCATTGCAGTCGCGCCGCCCGGGAATGTTTTGGTAGCGCCTCCCTTACGGTTGGCGAACTGCCAGACGAATAACCCCAGCACCAACTGCGCGGCGAGGAAGGAAATGCCCGCCTCGGCCATGGTGACCGACAATTGATCGTCGATCGCCTTGCCGTGCGTCGAGATATCCTCGGGCGGAGTTACGCTCGCGCCCAGGAACGTGTGGTTGATGATGGGAACTGCCGAGGCCAATGCAATGATCACGATCAACACAGCAAATATCTTGCCGCCCATGTTCCCTCGCTCGCCCGTCAATCGGGGCTGTCAGCGCGGAGTCTGCCCGTCCCCCGCACTATCCGGAGGTGAGTAGCCCGCGAGATTCGCTCTCTAATACGCTTTCGCTTTGAAGCTGAAGTCGACTGACTTATTTTCGTTGCCGCTGATGGTCACATCCTGGGTTTGAGTTCCGTAGTCCTCATGCCAGGCGGTGATCGTGTACTTTCCCGGCGGCAGGTTTGGCAGAGTGAATGCCCCGCCGTCGCCGGTGATGGAGTAGTGATTCGTTTTGAGTACGGCGAACCATCCGTGCATCCAGGGATGAATCTGGCACTTCACTGAAATGAATTCGGGATTGTCGAACTTCTGCACGATGGGCGGCGCACCCGGTGGCTGCGACTTGTTCCACTCCGGGTTTGACTTCGCCATTGGATGGATATTGTGAGAGGTTTGGTCGCCGTTCACCACGTGCAATTCTTGCCCTGTGTGGAGTGCGATGACGTGCGGAATGTACTGGCACCCCTTCTGCGTAAAGGTGACCGTCTGGGCGGGAGCGTTGGCATCGTCCCCACCCGCCGAGATATATACGACAACGTTTTCGAGGGTATTGTTAGCGCCAGTCACCACTGTTTCCGTGTTGACCGGAGTGGGATGCTGCTTCTCGCAGCTAGGCTCCTTGGCCATACTGATGGGTTTCTGTTTGACGGGTGTACCGGTGAAAGTGACTTTGCCGCTGACCGTGCCGGCGAACATCAATGCCGGGCCCAACACCATCGTGGCCACGGCAATGAAGGGGTTGCTCGTACGCATTCGCTGCCTCCTCAGGCTCAAACTTGAAACATGTTTCTACTTGCCGCCGGCAGCTCCGCTCGACGGCGGAGTGGCCGGCGCTTCCGAAGGCTTTTCCACATAGGCGGGAATCGTTCCGCCTGCCGCTTTCAACACGTCGTTTTCCTTGCTGTGACGGTGCACCTGCAGCGTGCGCAGGAAGTGCACCAAGTCCCATGCGTCGTTGGGCTGAATGGTGTCCGCGAACGAGGGCATGGGAGTGCCATCGACGCCGGTCATGAAGATCTTGAAGATATCCTGATTCGTGGAACCGCATTTGAAGCGAGAATCGTCCCTGCCTGCAGAGAAATCATAGGGGCGAATCGGTTGATCCTTGCTGTCAGTCAGGGTAGCCGCCGAAGGACCGTCCCCCTTGCCTTGCGGACCGTGGCACTTCCAGCATTCCAGCTTGGTGAACAGTGCCTTCCCGTGAGCGATGCTCTCGATGGTGACCGGGGGTTCGGCGGGAACCTTGATTGGCTCGCCGGCCTTTTCCTTCTCCCATCGCGGCGAGAACGTCTTGATATATGCCACTAGGTCGGCACGCTGTTGCTTGGTGAATGTATTCCAAATCGGCATATTGGAGTTCGTCAATCCGCGACCGATGGTGTTGTATAAATCCTGGTCTGTAGGCAAAGTGCCGGTAAGAGTCGAGCGGCATTTGAAGGTTGCGATGGTGAAATCGCGGGGCTTCGGGTCCAACCATTGGGCGTTTTCGCCGGCGCCGTCTCCCAGGTCGCCATGACAGCCCGCGCAGTATCGCCGATAGTCGCTCTTGGCATCTTGCGAATGGCCGGTAATATTGCCGATGTGGCTCTCCATGTGTTTCGCCGGCGCCGGCGGGTGAGGGCCAACGTCGGGGGCGTCTTGCGCCCGCACGACCGTAAAGCCGACGGCGAGAATGAAACCGACAACTGCGTTAAAGCACTGCACTCGCTTGAAGGCATTCATATTTAGCTTCCTCAAAACGAATTCGCGCGAACCTGCTGTCCGCGGTTCCATTCCCTAGAAATCAAAGTCAAAGCCGAACATCAGTTCGCTGGTGTTGATTCCTGTGCCGTTGGGTGCCGTCCCGTCCTGATGCAGCCAGTTGTACTCGTTGTGCCACGCGAATCCGGCACGGCTGGTCATAAACGGGTTGTAGCGATATCCGACTGTATAGGTCGAGATGTTGCCCAGGTTGGAAGCCGAGGGTCCTCCGGTCCCCGCGCACGCTGTGCATGCTGCACCGTTCGCCTGCCGCGACATGTGAATCGTTTCGTAGCGTCCTACAAAGATCAGTTGCGGACTGTAAATGTAGTGAGGTTCGATGAGCACTCCGTTCCACGTGGGCGCTTGCGCCCCAGTGGGCAGAGCCGTTCCTGGAGCATTGTTCTGACCGTTGAGTTGGTCGATAAGATCGCCGTACCCCTGACCAAACCATGCATTGTCCCAACCGTGCTGGGTAACCACCTGCAGGTCGAAACGCTGGCCGAAATAGAACTGTCCGACGATGCCTTCGCGATGGAAGGACTTGTTCCCCACCCCGGACCCCGGCACCGGTCCATTGGGCCCGCCGCTGGTCAGCCAGGTTGTGGGAGCCTGTCCGATCATGGCGTAGGCTCCGATGCGGTCTACGCCCATCTTGCCTGCGTCAAAAGCCTGGCTAGCGGCGAAAAATCCCGTGTAGGAGTTCGCGCCATACACCAGTCCAGGCGTGCCGTCGGAAGTACTCAGCAGAGCCGCAGAATAGCGGGTGCGGTCGTCATAAGAGTGGCCCATCAACTCCACCCCGAGCTGGTTGTCGCCGATCTGTCCGAAGATATTGCCATCGCCCACCGGAATGAAGTGGTAGAGCTGGTAGATCCCGCCGTTTCCGGTCAGGGTCAGAATCCGCTTTTCCGAAAGCAAGTTGTCGAGTTCGAACTTGCCCAGCTTGACGTTGATCCAAGGGCTGCCGAAAAGGTTGTCGAGCCGCGCCATCACAGTCTCGAAGTGAAATGAGGCCGAGCTGTCGGAGGAGGGCAGGAGGTAGAACGAGAAGTTCTTTTCCAGAGTGCCGCCGGTGTGAAAGTCCAGCCCGCTCAAGTCAAATCCGGAAGACGTGACGCGTGTGATCCCATTGCCTTGATCCACCGCGACCTTGCCGGTGCTGACGCGATGCCACATGGGCGTCATGCGCATCGTCACCGGCCAGTACCCCGGGTTCTGCCAGATGGGGGCATCCTTGTCGTTCATCAACTGGTAGCCGTTGTCTTTGAATTTCTGGCCGAAGTAATTGAGCATGGGCCAGGATTCGTGACAGGCGGAACAACGAAGCCCATACTTGCGGGCGAAGGCCGGAAGAGCATTCGCGGACTGGCTACCGCTCAGGACCACGAAGGCGATCACTAGAATGGCTGTAAAGAAATACCTCACTCGAACCGGCACTCCCCTGTGGCCCGACTGCATACCCATATGCATGCCGCACTCCTCAGACAATTGTGTTATTTAACAAACTGCATTCCCACAAATGCGAAGGCAGGAAAACCGCATCGAACCCGGCTTTGGAACCCCTTCCGAGGACGGGCCGCGGTGGAGGCAGAGTCTAAACCGATTTTTTGGCTCAGGTCCTACCACCGTACCGGGGCGGAATCCTACTACGCACGTAGAGCAACTTGCAAGGGGTAGAGCAAAGTTTTTTTACATTTTTTTTACAACGGAGGGATTCAATTGAGTTTCGCTTTGGCAAGCAGAATCAGCTGAGAGGGTCGGGATTGACACCAATGGCTAGAATTGAGACCCTTTGTCGAACACGATGAGGCCTGTGGAAAAGTCAGGATTTCTTGCTCAACCCATCTCATCCGGAGGGCCTCGAGGCTGCCTTCGCCGCTTCGCGCACACCCTATTGGCCATCTTAGGAGTGGTAGTGGCAGCCGGTTTTGTCGGACCGACTAGTCTGGCAGCTCGCGAAAAGGACGCGACTCAATATGGGACGGGATTCATCGTAAATCTCCCATTTCCTGAGGCTGAGGTATCTCAGGTTGTTCAGGAAATTGTACAAAACGGGATTATTCGGGGTACCAAGGAGTACAACAAAGACGAATTTGTCTCCGGCGCTGAGGTGGCTACCTCCACCCGCGTTTTCGCAGCCTGGACCGAGTCTGGAAAAGTCTTTTACAAGGTTCGGCGCAATGCGCTGGACCCCCGGAATTTCAAGGACAGCAGTGATGTCGGAACCCTGGCCGTCCGGTACGTGGTGCAGGCTCAGGACGAAAAGCACACGGTTCTACGCATTGACGCGATCTTCGTTGAAGATTTCCGCCACGTGCCACATGCATCGAATGGTTCGGTCGAAGGTGCGGAATACAAAGACATCCACGACCATCTTGATTCCATCGAGTTGATGAAGACCGAGGCTGCCGAGGCGGAGAAAACAAAGCAAGAATCCTCTTCGAAGAAACAGCAAGTTGCATTCAAAGACGAAACCGGCGACCCCTCGATCCAGCCGGCGCCCAGCCCCAAAGTCAGCGAACCACCGTCGACTCAATCGCAGATCGTTGATACAACTTCCGTTGAACCAGCTCCCTCGATGAGTCTCGAGCAACGCGTACACACCCTCAAGCAACAGGTCGAGAGAATCGTGAAGGCTCCTGGAGCTCCCCTAAAGTCTGCGCCCTTTCATTCCGCGAGCACGCTGCAAGCTCTGCCGAGCGGCGCAGAAGTTCTGATCGTGATCACGACGCCGTACTGGTTCGGTGTGGAAACTCACGACGGCCAGCATGGATGGATCCAGCGCGACGAGTTGGAGATGTTGCCATGAAATTCCATTGGCGCGCTCGCGATTACGTACTCGCGCTTTGCGGATGCTTGGTGATTCTTTCCACCATGGTGGCGTGGACGCAGTCGAATCCCGCCGAAAGAACGTTCCCGCAATCCAAGGCTGCGATCGAGAGAGCCCTCAAGGCCATGCAGACCAACATGGCCGGACACCTGCCGATTCTCGAGGGATTCGCTAACGCCGAAGACCATCCGCTGGATCGCTACCAGCGTGGCTATTATCAGGCGACAGCCGAAGTTGTTTCGACTCCTTCCGGCGGTTCCCTGGTAAGGATCAAGGCCAAAGTAACGGCCTGGTACTCCGATCCGACATCATCGCACTCGGGATATCAGTTGCTCACTTCCAACGGGCGGCTGGAGTCGGACCTGCTGGATCAACTCGCGGAGCAACTTTCCGCGACTCCTTCTGAGAAAGCGGTGACGGGTAGCACTGTGATGAAGGCCTCACCGGAGGGCTCCAAGGACGAGCGCCCGTCCGCTCCGGAACCTACGCGGAAATTCCCGGAGACCAACAGCACGATCTCTTCGTCGGTGAAGGAGTGGGCGTCTTCCGCTTCCACTGCAGACACGTCTAATGAGCCTTCCCCGAAACCAGACAGTTCGTTACAGGCCGAAGCTAACAACCTCGAAGAAATTCTGAAGAACACGGCTCATCCCAAGAACCTGGTCGCCGTCAAGAAATCAGGCACGCCAGTCGTTTCTAATCCGAGCCTGACGGCTAAACCGCAGTTTCTTGCCAGCCTGCACGACGAATTCGAGTTGCTTGACTTCAACGTCGATTGGGTTCACGTACGAATCTCGGGCCTGTCGCGAGGATGGATCTGGCGGAACAGCGTGGAGATGCCGGAGGGCATTGCGGATAATACGCCGTCCTCTGCCGGTGCGCTCAACAGCGTTGCCGACTTGTTTCACGTAGTTCGCGAGGAGACTGCGCCCTTCCCCGGAGATTGGGAACCCCTTCGAGGCAAGAACGTGAAAATCATTTCCGTCCAGAAGATCGACGAAGCGGAGAAAAATGCTGGCTCCAGGGAACGCTTGGAATACACCAAGTTTCTCCTGGAGAAGAGTTACACCGAAATTGCGGAGAAGAAGTCTGAACTTGCTGGGGTCGTCGTCGTTTTCGATTCCGCTGATGGCGGAATGATCGCCGCGACCACTCCGACCCTTCAACAGTGGAGAGCCGGTACGCTCACCGATTCGGCCCTTTGGCATAAATGCTTTTTCGATCCGCCGGAGACTTTTGACTCCGCAGGTTCGTCCGGAAGCTGGTAACAGTTCGCAGCGTCGTTCACATCGAGTGTGATAGGCTGACACCGGTAACGCAGTTGATTTCTATTTGACTTTCGAAAGTGATCAGAGTACGTATGCTTTCCTTGAGCCGTTCCGGATGGGGTCCGGAGGGGCTTGATTGGTAACCCAGTTTTCCTGAGAACACGGCCTAACTCATGAGCTCGATGATCCTGCTTCACACCGGTTTCCGCACACGGGCAACTTCCCTTGTTCGTGACTACGCCGAATTGACCAAGCTGCGGGTCACCTCTTTGATAGTGATGACCGCATGGTGCGGCTATTTCTTCGGGGCGCACAAGGCCGGAGAATCGTGGTTTAGCTTTGGGCTATTGAACGCTCTGATTGGAATTGGACTTGTCTCCAGCGGCACGGCGGCGCTGAACGAAGTGATGGAACACGATGTCGACGGTCACATGCGGCGCACCGCTCTTCGCCCTATTCCGGCCGGCCGCATGAGTCTGGCTCATGCGATGATCGTCGGCTTGCTGATGTCGATCGGTGGATCGTTTTACCTGGCGATTTTCACCAACCCTTTAACAGGACTGCTCACATTCCTGACATCAGTGGTCTATCTCGTGGCCTACACCCCGTTGAAGCGTGTTTCCCCGATTTGTACGTTCGTGGGCGCTTTTCCGGGAGCCATGCCGGGTGTCCTTGGGTGGACCGCTGCTCGTGGACGGTTGGAGTGGGGAACACTGGTACTATTTGCGATCCTTTTCGTGTGGCAGTTTCCGCACTTTTTCTCGATCGCGTGGCTCTACCGCGAAGATTATGAAAAGGGTGGAATCAAGATGCTGCCGGTCGTGGAAGAGGACGGACGCTCTACCGCCTGCCGTATCCTCGCATACTCCGTTATCCTCATCCCGGTCAGTCTCCTACCCAGTTACCTGGGGATGGCGGGAAAGATTTATCTAGTCGGCGCTTTAGTTCTCGGATTTGCGATGCTTTATTTTGGGATTCGCCTTGCCTTCCTCAACCTTCCGTTGGCAACAGCACGTTCGAAAATGCGCGCGCGGCACGTTCTGCAAGCGACTGTGATTTACCTCCCTCTTCTGTTCGCCTTGATGATGAGCAATTCGATCCGGCCCTGACCTATCTGTAACTTTAAGCTATTATATTCCGACCCGCCCTGTTGACACAGCTGCCCGTGTCAGAACCTACCCGTGTGTTGGAATATTATGCAAGCACCACTTCGGCCACGCATCTTGCATGAGCCGTCGTAAAATGCAGCGAGGCCGAAAGCTTGAAGCTGACTGAAGATCCGCATCGCAGACTGAACCCGCTTACGAACGAATGGGTGCTGGTTTCACCGCATCGCGCAACTCGTCCCTGGCAGGGAGAGGTCGCTCAGCTTCAGACAGGCAACGAACCAGCGTACGACCCTAGCTGCTACCTCTGTCCGGGAAACGCTCGTGTGGGCGGCGTTAGGAATCCGCGGTACGAATCGACCTTTGTTTTCGACAACGATTTCGCGGCTCTGAAACCTGGAACGGAGCGCGAACGCCTCGATGTGGAAGGACTCGGACTGCTGGTGGCGCAAGGCGAGCCGGGCCTTTGCCGAGTGATCTGTTTTTCTCCCCGCCACGACCTTACGTTGGCGACTATGACTCCGGAACAGATCGAACCGGTGGTCCACACATGGATGGAGCAGTTCCGCGAGTTGGGGGGTCTAGGGACCATCAACCATGTGCAGATTTTCGAAAACCGCGGCGCGATGATGGGAGCGAGCAATCCCCATCCGCACTGCCAGATCTGGGCGACATCTTCGATTCCGGTCGAACCGAGGAAGGAACTTGTGGCGCAAAGCTCTTACTGGCGCGCAAAGCAACGCTGCCTTCTGTGCGACTACGTTGCCGTCGAACAGCGCCAAGGCGAGCGCCTGCTCTTTGAGAATGACGCATTCGCTGCCTTGGTGCCCTTCTGGGCGGTTTGGCCCTTCGAGATACTGCTGTGCAGCTGCCGCCACATTGGAAGCATGAACGACTTCACGCCAGAGGACGCGCGTCTTCTCAGTCAAATGTTGCACCGCGTCACCTCAACCTACGACAAGGTGTTTGGAGTTCCCTTCCCGTATTCGATGGGCTTTCACCAGGCGCCAACCGACGGCAATGAGCATGCCGAATGGCATTTTCATGCGCATTTCTATCCACCGCTGCTGCGCTCAGCGACCATACGAAAATTTATGGTCGGGTTTGAAATGCTGGGGAACGCGCAGCGCGACATCACGCCTGAGATCGTAGCTGCGCGGCTGAGGGAATTGTCTGGCCAGTAGCGAGCGCTACGTGACCTGTATCCTTTGACGTTAACTAGTGTAGTGCGTCGGAAATCGTGATCGTTAAATATTGCGCCTCGATCCGCGTGATCCGTGGTGTCCGGCGAGGAATTCAAAGGCTTTAACCACGGAGGCCACGAAGGATCACAGGGAAACCCGGAGATTTATAAATGTCGATCTGTTTGATGCACTACACTAGGACTCTTACTCATGAAAACTGCTATGCGCTTCACACCCTTGATCCTGTTCACCGTCTGTCTGATCTCGACTCAAGCGATCGCGCAGTGGAGTCCCGTTGCGCCGGGTCGGCTTATTAATCCGGAGGATCTCGTAAAGATACTGCAGTCGAGCAAAGAGAAACCGCTCATGTTCCAGGTTGGGTCGCACATGCTATTTCTGCAAGCCCACATTCCTGGCTCGGAGTATGCAGGCCCTGCTGTCAACGAATCCGGTCTTCAACAATTGCGCAAGCGAGTCGAGTCTCTGCCCCGCAATAAATTCATCGTTCTCTACTGCGGATGCTGTCCCTGGAATCACTGCCCAAACGTCAAACCCGCAGACGATGCCTTGCACGCTATGGGCTTCACTAACGTAAAGGTGCTGTATGTCGCCGACAATTTCGGAGCCAATTGGGTGGATAAGGGCTACCCGACTACGAAGGGAGATTAGCTTCTGCAACCAGGAATAAAGTCAGTGATCATCGTCCTCATCGCAGCCGCGGCGGTGGGCGTGGGAGTTTATTCCTACAGGCACTCGCAGGGATCACGAACTGACTCAGCGGTCGCAAAGCAGCATCGGCCGGCACCGGATTTCAACCTGCCTTTGATCGACGGCGGACAGCTCCGGTTATCTTCCTATCGGGGCAAGGTCGTCCTGCTGGATTTCTGGGCCACCTGGTGCGTTCCATGCCGTGAAGAAACGCCGCACTTTGTCGCTTTGCAGCAGAAGTACGGCGGCGAGGGCCTGCAAATCATCGGCGTGTCGATGGATGACAGCACCGACCCGGTCCGCACGTTCTATCAGCAGTTCCATATAAACTACCCGGTCGTAATGGGAACTGCTGATGTCGGCTCAGCTTATGGGGGAGTCCTTGGCCTGCCGATTGCTTTCCTCATCGACCGCGAGGGACGCATCTATGCCAAGCACATAGGCGCCCCTGATGCTGCGGTATTTGATAAGGACATCACCGCGCTTTTGCAGACCCGCTAGACTCGCTTACCTGCTTCTGGCCAACAACTTCCATAAACCGTATCGCCCACCGCTGCAACCTTCAGTGGTCGAATCACATACCCCTGTGATTCCAGTCGCGGCTTGGGTCTTGGCCACCAGCTAGCCTCAATTGTTCCCCTCGGACACCGGTATGCGAGAGACCGTCAAGCGCCTTTGGCCGGAGATCGACTGGGTTCAAGATCCCCAATTGCGTGAGCAAGTTACCCAAACCTGGATCAAGGCGCTGCAGCGCAGTCCGCTCAAGCCCGACGATCTGAACCAGATTCCCTTTACGCTTATCGTCCCCAACTGCCCGATCACTTTTATGGAGCACAAGCGCTGCGTGGTGCACATCGCGCGCCACAGTGCGATGGCGATGCAGTCGTTCATGGGCCGGGCGTTACCGGTCGACCTTGACGCCGTGATCGCTGGGGCAATTCTGGCCGATGTCGGCAAGCTGTTGGAATACGAACTAGGCCCCGACGGCACGAGCCGTCAGAGTGAGCGCGGGGAAGCTCTGCGACATCCGTTCACGGGTGTTGCGCTGGCGCTCGAATGCGGAGTTCCGGATGCGGTCTGCCACATCATTGCGGCCCATGCCGCTGAAGGCGACCTGGTCAAGCGAACCACGGAAGCCTTCATCGTGCATCACGCTGACTTCATGGCGTTCCTGCCATTCAAGAACCCGAAAAACATCAAGGCGAAACCGCAGGAAGGAGGCGACCTTTGCCCATCACAAATGCAACCCTTGTTCCAAAGGAAACCATAACAGCGAAGATGTCCCGCTGGGCGGCGAGTTTGCAATACAAAGACCTCTCCGCCGATGCCGTTTACCAGGCGAAGCGCTTCCTCCTTGATTCCCTGGGGTGCGCGCTGGGTGGATATCAGCAGCATGATGTAAAGATCGCGCTAGAGGTTCTCGACGAGATTGCAGCGATCGGACTCGCAACGGTAATCGGAACCGGCCGGCGCATCGATCCCGTCTCCGCATCTCTCGCAAATGCACTGATGATCCGCTGTATGGATTACAACGACATTTACTGGAAACAGGACCCATCGCATCCTTCTGACATTTTTCCCGCGGCGATTGCGTGCTGCGAGCGTGCCAGCGGCAACGGGAAGGAATTGATTGTTGGTCTGGTGCTCGGCCACGAATTTGAGATGCGCCTGTGCGAAGCGGCCTTCCCTGGGATTCGCGAGCGCGGATGGCATCACGCCACCCTCACGGCGTTCGTCTCGCCGATCGTTGCCGGGCGCGCTCTGCATCTCTCCTGGGAGCAAATTCAGCATGCGATCGGCATTTCCGCCAGCCGACATTGCACGCTCGGTGCAGTGACCGCCGGCAAGCTCACCATGATGAAGAACACGGTGGATCCCATGGCAACGCAGAGCGGGGTTTTCGCCGCAATGCTGGCCAAGAAGGGATATTCCGGGCCGGAGCATGTGATCGACGGCAAGGAAGGGCTGGCCCACGTCTTCAAGCCCGATTGGAAGCTCAATTTGTTGACTGACGGTCTGGGGGAATCCTGGCGGATCACGCAGTGCGGCATGAAAGCCTTCCCTACGGAAGCCCTGACGCACACTCCGATCTCGGCCGTGCTCGATCTCGTAAAGAACAACGACTTGCGGCCCGACGACGTAGAGAAGATCCAGATCCGCTCGCTTACCCGCGCCGCCGACATTCTCGCCGATCCCAGCAAGTACGATCCGCACACAAAAGAGACGGCGGATCATTCCCTTCCCTATGTCATCGCCGCAGCGTTGGTCGATCGGCAGGTCACCCCAGTGCAGTTCACGATGGAAAAGATCATGGACCCGAGGTTTCGGGAGCAATTGAACAAAGTCGAAGTCGTGGCAGATCCCGAGATCGAGAAAGTGTTTCCGGCCTTGCAGAGGGTAATCGTGCAAATCCAAACCAGAGACGGACGAGCGCTCCAAAAGCAACTCGACTTTCCCAAAGGCGATCCGCGGAACCCGCTCACGGATCAGGAAATCGAAGAAAAATTCGCATCGCTCGCAGATGGCGTACTCTCGAAACCAACCCAGCACAAGGTGAAAGAAACAGTCTGGCGCCTCGAGCGCGTCGGCTCGGTCAGCGACCTGATGGCGCTCATGGAGTCTGACATTCGCAAAACGCAAACCCCAAAGCTGGACGGCAAGGCGCCCTCGCGAAGCAAGAATTCGAAGAACCGCAGATCGGTGCTCGTCTATCACCGTAAGCCGTCGTGATCGTGCTGATGTGAAGGAGGTTTGATGCCGCAAACGATTGTCGAGAAGATTGCTCAGGCCCATCTCGCTGATGGGCCAAACCGCCCGTTGCGCGCGGGAGACTTCGTCTCCATTCGGCCGTCCCGGGTCATGACCCATGACAACACGTCGGCGGTGATGAGCAAATTCAAGTCGATTGGCGCAAAGCAAATCTACGACCCGAAGCAACTCGTTTTCGCCCTCGACCATGACATTCAGAATCATGACGAAGCGAACCTGAAGAAGTATCGGTCGATCGAAGCATTCGCCAGGGAGCACGGGATCGATTTCTACCCTGCCGGTTCCGGGATTGGCCATCAACTCATGGTCGAGCGGGGATATGTCGCGCCTGGTTCCTTCGTGGTTGCTTCGGACTCCCACTCGAATATGTATGGCGCCCTGGGCGCCCTGGGCACGCCGATTGTGCGCACTGATGCCGCCGCGGTATGGGCGACAGGAGAATTCTGGTGGCAGGTTCCGCGCACGATTCAAGTTGTGTTCGAAGGCAAACTGTCCGAAGGCGTAAGCGGCAAGGATGTCGTTATCACTCTCTGCGGCTTGTACAACCACGACGAGGCCCTCAACGCCGCGGTGGAATTTTCTGGCCCAGGCATAGCCAGCCTCCCGATGGATGCACGCTTGTCCATCTCCAACATGAGCACCGAGTGGGGACCGATCGTGGGCTGGTTCCCTGTCGATGAAGTCACCATCCGGTATCTGCGCCGCACGCGCGAACGTCTGCTCGACCAAGGAATTGAGCGATTCACGGAAACCGACCTTAAAGGGTGGAGCATGCATCCTCCGGAGCCAGATCCAGGCGCGGAGTACTCCGCCCGCATAGTGCTCGACCTCAGCCAGGTCACGCCTCACGTTTCAGGCCCGGACACGGTGCAAACCATGCAGTCCGTTGCACAAATCGACAAAAAGCGCGTTGCGATCCACAAGGCATATTTGGTTTCCTGCGTGAACTCGCGCATCGACGATCTCGAAGCGGCGGCTTGGGTGCTGTGCGGAAAGAAAGTCGCGCCGGGCCTGAAACTTTACGTCGGCGCAGCCAGCGCATGGACACAGCAGGAAGCCGAGAAGCGCGGCGTATGGCAGGCGCTCCTGGCCGCCGGAGCCATTCCCCTTCCCCCAAGCTGCGGACCTTGCATCGGTCTCGGCACCGGACTACTGGAGAAAGGCGAGGTCGGTATCTCTGCTACCAACCGGAATTTCAAAGGCCGGATGGGATCACGGGAAGCGCAGTGCTATCTCGCCAGTCCAGAAGTTGTGGCCGCGTCTGCGATCGCCGGCTACATTACCGGACCTCGTCAGTTTCAGGATCGCGAACCGGCTCGTCGATATGAAGAAATTGCGGTAAACCGTCACTCGGCAGAACAGGTAGACATCCTGCCAGGGTTTCCTGGGCGCGTCGAAGGCCGCCTCGTCTTCCTGCCGCAGGATAACGTCAACACCGATGCAATCTACGGCAAGGATTACACCTATCGCGACGACATGACTCCTCAAATGATGGCGCAGGTGGTGATGGAAAACTACGACCCACAGTTCTCGGTGCGTGCGCGCGCAGGGGATGTAATCGTTGGCGGATTCAACTTCGGCACCGGATCGAGCCGCGAGCAGGCCGTTACATGTTTGAAGGCGAAAGGTATCCCGCTAATTATCGCAGCCAGTTTCTCGCAAACTTACTTGCGGAATGCTTACAACAACGGGTTCTTGTGCATCGAGGTTCCGACGCTGGTAGAGAGGCTTCGCGAGCAGTTCACAGCGGAGATTGGCGCGAAAGAGAAAACCATCATTCCCGGTGACAAGCTGGATATCGATTTCACCGGCAGCACTGTGATTTGGCGGGGCGAGCGATTCGTGTTTCCAGCGCTCGGGGCAGTCCCGCAATCGCTCGTCATCGCAGACGGAGCGGAAAACGTAGTCGCGAAGAAGTTAGGACTCGATCGCAAAGAACGTCCAGAGATCGTTGGCGTATCAGGAGACTAAGAAACCATGGCAAAACACACGGTCGTCACGATGCCCGGAGATGGGATCGGCAATCAAGTTCTTCCCGAGGCGTTGCGCATTCTCAGGGCGGTTGAATTCGACGCGGAGTACGTCCATGCCGATATCGGCTGGGAGTGCTGGTGCCGCGAGGGCAATGCTCTGCCGCAGCGCACAGTTGATCTGCTCGCCACGCACAAACTTGGACTTTTCGGGGCGATTACCTCAAAACCAAAGAAACAAGCGGAGGCCGAGCTCAGCCCTGAACTGCGCGGGAAGGGATATTCCTACTTCAGCCCGATCGTCACCATGCGGCAGCGTTTCAATCTCGACACCTGCATCCGGCCATGCGTCTCGTTCCCAGGCAATCCGTTGAATTTCATTCGCAAGCGCGTCGATGGCGGCTTCGAAGAGCCGATCGTGAACGTTGTAGTATTCCGACAAAATACCGAAGGCCTCTACGCTGGAGTCGAATGGACGAATCCGCCGGAGCAGGTTCGCGCCGCTCTTGCCACGCATTCCAAATTCAAGCCGTTTGCCTCGATCCCCGGCGCGGACCTCGCCATCTCCGTTCGAATTGTCACCCGCAGCGCCGCGCGCAAAATCTGCAAAGCCGCATTCGAATGGGCAAAGAAGTATGGCTACAAGTCCGTCACCGTCTGTGAAAAGCCGAATGTCTTGCGCGAGACCTCGGGAATGATGGAAGACGAAGCCAAGGCAGTGGCCAAGGAGTACCCAGGCATAGCGCTCTGGTCGACCAATATTGACGCCCAAACCATGTGGCTGACGAAGAACCCCGAGGAGTACGGAGTTGTCGTCGCCTCGAATTTGTTCGGCGACGTAATCTCTGATGCTTTCGCCGGCCTGATCGGCGGGTTGGGCTTTGCGGCGTCCGGAAACATCGGAGACGGGGTTGCCGTCTTCGAGCCAACCCATGGCTCTGCGCCCAAGTATGCCGAGCTCGATCCGCCAATCGTGAATCCAATTGCTATGTTTCTGTCGGCCGTCATGATGCTCGAGCACGTCGGTGAAGTCGAAAAGGCTCGGCGTATTCGTGAGGCGATTGCCGGCGTGGTGAGGGAAGGCAAGGTCCGAACTTACGACATGATGCGAATACCTGGAGGCGGAAATGCAATCCGCCAAGGCGCGGCCAGCACGACGCAGATGACCGATGCAGTGCTGGCACAGCTTGAGCTGCGCTCTGCCATAGGTGATGCACAGGAGCTCGCTGGAGCCAGAGGTCGCTAGATGCGAGGATCGATATGACTGTTGCAATATCAACACAAGCTGGCGAAGCGGGTCATTGCGGCGCCGAAATCCGCTCTGATCTTCGTGTGCGTCTCGAGCCGCGCGAACGCGGCGGCTTGGAGATTCAAATCGCATCGCGCGTGGAGGTTTATTACGGCGACCTGATCCGGAGGCAGGCAGAAGAAGTGCTGGAAGCCTTAGGGGTGCGGCATGCCCACGTGGAAATCCACGACGAGGGCGCTCTGCCATTCGTCATCGCTGCCCGCATCGAAGCCGCAGCGCGGAGAGTTGGACTGGGCGTGGGCACGCGCGTCCTTCCTGACCGCCTCGCGCTTCCCGAATCCTCCACCCGCGATCGCATGCGGCGCTCGCGGCTCTACGTTCCCGGCAGCGAGCCTAAATACTTCATTAATGCGGCTCTGCACGGCTCCGACGGCGTCATTCTCGACCTCGAGGACTCCGTGCACGTCAGCGAGAAAGACGCAGCACGCCTTCTGGTCCGCAATGCGCTTCGCGCCGTCGACTTCCTGGGTTGCGAACGCATGGTGCGCATCAATCAGATCCCGCTCGGCCTGGAAGATCTCGACGAGATCGTCCCCGAGTCCCCTGACCTGATTCTGATTCCGAAAGTGGAGAGTCCTCAACAAGTCATCGAAGTCGACCGACGTATTGCGGAGATCAAGGGCGATTATGGGATGACCCGGCCCATTTGGCTCATGCCCATAGTTGAATCGGCGCTGGGAATCGAAAACGCATTTTCGATCGCCACGGCTAGCCCGCAGATCGTTGCGCTCACGATCGGCCTCGAGGACTACACGGCTGACCTGGGCGTAATAAAAACTTTGGCAGGCAACGAGTCCCTTTATGCCCGTCAGCGGGTGGTCAATGCGGCACGTGCTGCCGGCATCCAGACAATCGATTCCGTATTCAGTGATGTCAGCGATCAAGAGGGCTTGCGCGCCTGGGCGCTGAACTCGCGCGCTTTGGGTTTTGAAGGTATGGGATGCGTGCACCCGACACAAATTCCGGTGATTCATGAGGCATTCGCGCCTTCGGCGGCCGAGGTCGAACGCGCGCGCAAGATCGGGGCTGCATACGACGAAGCTCAGAAAAAGGGTCTCGGCGTGGTAAGCCTCGGCTCAAAGATGATCGATCCACCGGTCGTAAAACGTGCGGTGAAGGTGATGGCGCACGCCAAGGCTATGGGCCTGGTTCCCTAGCGGGGCACCCGGCCTCAGGAGTGTTCATGCCAATTCTTGAGAAAACGGAAATGATGGTGAACGCGGCTGGACGCAACGTTCCCGAGACAGTGAATGGGCGCCAGCAGATCGCCTACATTGGCGTCGGCAAGCATCAGCCCTTCGGTCGAAGGGCCGCACCTCGGATTTGTACCGCTGCCGAATATCCCGCCAACGGCGACAAACGTGTTGCGGATCTAGAGACCGCATTGCGCAAGTGCGGATTGCGCAATGGCATGGTCATTTCCTCGCATCATCACCTTCGTGATGGTGACCGCGTCGCGCTGATGGCGCTCGAAGCCGCGTCCCTGATCGGAGTGAAAGACCTGACGTGGTTCCCCAGCGCTTCATTTCCTTCGCAAAGAGGCGCAATTCCATTGATGGAAGCCGGCATCATCGACCATATCGAAGGCAGCATGAATGGCCCCCTCGGCGATTACTGCACGCAGGGCAAGATGCGTGGCATGGGCGTGCTACGCTCGCATGGCGGGCGCTGGCAGGCGATTCAGGATGGAGAAGTTCACGTCGACATTGCCGTGATCGCCGCGCCTACGGCAGACCCATTCGGCAACTGCGACGGCTCACACGGCAAATCCGCCTGCGGCTCTCTGGGTTTTGCTCTGGCTGATTCCATCTACGCAGACCATGTCATCGTCGTTACCGACAATCCGGTTCCGTTCCCTTGCATCCCGTGGCAGATTCAGGGCAACAACGTGGACTACGTGGTCGAGGTGGACTCGATCGGCGATCCTGCGAAAATCGTTTCCGGAAGCACGCAAATCACCCGCTCGCCTGACCGTCTTCGGATCGCCGAATTTATTGCACGATTCCTGCGCGATGCCGGCATCATGCGTAATGGCTTTTCCTTCCAGGCAGGTTCGGGCGGAATCGCTTTGGCGTTCGTCAGCTATCTCAAACAGATGATGCAGCAAGCGGGCGTGAAGGCCCGCTTCGTGCGTGGTGGTTCTACGAAGTATCTTGTCGAATTACTCGAAGAGGGTCTCACCGATTACATCCTCGACGGACAGACATTTGATCTCGATGGCGTGCGCTCGATCGGCAGCAATCCCCGTCACGTCGCGACTTCTCCATTCACTTCGTACAACTATCACGGCAAGGGAAATTTCGCATCGCTGATCGATGCCGTTGTTCTAGGCGCAACCGAAGTCGATACCAACTTCAACGCCAACGTGGTGACCCACTCCGACGGCCGCCTGCTGCACGGCATCGGCGGCTGGCAGAATTGCCTCGCTTCTGGATGCACGATTCTTGCGGTACCATCGTTCCGCGATCGTATTCCGGTGATCGTGGATGAAGTCACAACACTGTGCGGGCCTGGAGAACTGATCGACGTGGTCGCAACCGAGCGCGGCATCGCTATCAATCCCAGGCGTCAGGACTTGATCGATGCCGTCAAAGGATCGACCTTGCCAATTCGACCGATTGAGGACATGAAGAAAGAAGTCGAGCGTATCTGCGGAGGGAAACCGCGCCGTCCACAACGAAGTGAAAACCCTGTGGCCATCATCAAATGGGTGGATGGAACGGTGCTCGACACGGTGTGGCAAATCGCCTGATCACTCGCCAACTCAGGGGCGTTAAGTACGCCGTGTATCGAAGATCTCTCGCCTTGTAGTGGTCGATCTCGGCTCAACGCAACGGCGAGCTAAGCGGAGAAATCCCAGCCTTCATCTTTCATCTTGCGGTTGGTCCAGTGCTGCAGCTGTTCAAATAAGGCGGGCTCGATCACAGCGAAGCGAATCCCAACGCGCCCCTCGTCCCCCACCCACATAAGCCGCGCCTTGGCTTGAAACTGGATGTCGCTATCGGGAAGCATGAAACTCACATCCACCATGCCGGCGAAACGCAGCGGCTCCTTCAGGCCGTCCAGGCCCATGCCGCCCGTGCTGAGATTCTTCCCCTGCACCTGAGTGACTTCGCCTTGAGAATTCCTGATGGTGACTGGAATCTCCACACGAGCGCGGAAGAATTTCTGCTGCTCGTTGCTGATGAACCCGAGAGAGGCGGTCGTGTCCCCGGGAGCGAAGCTGATGTTGTATTCCTTCAGCTTTCGGCTGAGTGTGCGACGTGAGATTCCCAACTGTTCCGCTGCCAGGGTTCGCTGTCCCCCGGTGCGCTCTAAAGCCTTGATGATCATCTGCTCTTCCATGCTGTCGAGATTGCTCACCGGCATGGAGGCGGTTTGCCGCAGCGCCGAAGGCTCTCCCGTCAACGCGGCTGTCAGCTTCGGGAAATCAATCTCCGAGCCAGATGCTTCCATCGCCATTCTGGCGACGAGGTTGCGCAGTTCTCGGATGTTGCCCGGCCATGCATGCGAAAGGAGAGCTGAAATAGCCTGCTCCGAGAAGTGTTTCGTGGGTGCCTTCAGCTTTAGGAAATGTTCGGCGAGAGCAACGATATCTTCTGGTCGTTCGCGCAGCGGCGGAACCCGCAACTGGAACTGGCCGAGGCGGTGAAACAGATCCTGGCGGAAGCGGCCTTGGCTTACTGCAGCCTCGAGGTCCTGGTTGGTTGCGGCGACAATACGGACGTCAACCTTGATCTTGCGATGTCCACCCAGACGGTAGAACGGTTGTCCATCAAGCACGCGCAGCAGCTTGACTTGTGTCTGCAATTGCAATTCCCCGATCTCATCGAGGAAAAGCGTGCCTCTATCGGCAAGTTCGAACAGCCCCGGCTTGGATCCATCGGCGCCGCTAAACGCGCCCTTTTCATAGCCGAACAGTTCGCTCTCCACCAGGTTTTCCGGAAGGGCGGCGCAATTGATGTCAATCCACGGACGGCTGCGGCGGTGGGATGACTGATGGATTGTCCTTGCGATGAGTTCCTTGCCGGTTCCCGTCTCGCCCGTGACAAGAACTGTTTCTGTGTGGCCGGCGACCCGATCGACGAAAGCCATGAACTCGTGCATAACCGGACTGGCAAGAATGAATTCAGTACCATCAATCTTGCGCGAGATAATGCTGCCCGGCCTGTGAACACGTGCCGATGTTGCCTCGCTCTTTCCCGCCTTTGCAGGTACAACCACAACCACGATCGCCGCGGGCGTCGAAGCAGCGTCACGAAGCAGGGTGGCGGAGAATTCCACCGCGAAACTGGCGCCACTCTTGGGCTGTGCAAATAGCTCGGAGCGATAATCCCCCTCAGACAGTGTCGTGCTGAGGATCGTCTTCCGCAGTTGGTCCTTGTCTTTTGCAGTGATTTCGCCGCCCAGCGTGAACAGTGCCGCAAAATCCCGGCCGATCACGTCGCACGCCGCATAGCGAAGCAGGCGCGTAAAACTGGAACTGCAAGCGCTGAATTGTCCTTGAAGATCAGCGCAAAATACCGCCGGACCGACGGCTTCGGAACCAGCCACACATTCTGTTTGAGTCGTTGCGAGTGGACTGGACTGCTGCGAACTGTGGCGCGAAGTGGGCATGATGGTGCGTTTGGGATGATGGTGACACGACACATCCGGCTTCGCCCAGAAGGGTATTCCAAAGGACGTAACGAAGGTAACCCAGTTTTGCTGCTGACGACGAATCCAGCGTCCAACTTTTCCACATCATCAAGCGCTTCATGACCCCCGTGAGTTACCAAAGTAAGCTTCTGAAAGCCTAGCGTTTGCAATACGATTCGTGCGATGCCCGAAGTGGGAGAAGACCGTCTTCCCCGCAAAATGCGGATTCACAGGGGTCTCGATATTACAGTCTGTTTGCGGCTTCACAGCAGAGCCGAAGCCGCGGCAGGTGCTCCACGGGCTCAAGCGGGTAAGGCGTAAGCATGAAACCGGAAGCCAGCGGACTATCGATCCAGACAAAGGCCTTCGTTGGCATCACCGCGCTGGTCGGCGCGGTGGTGTTGGGCTTTAGCCTTTCGCACTGGCAATCGCAGGACCCCACGCGATTCGTTTGCTATCTTGTCGTCGCAGTCCTTGCGTCCGGTCTAAAGGTACAACTGCCCGGCATTGACGGCACAATGTCAGTGAACTTTCTGTTCATCCTCCTGGGCGTTCTTGAGCTGAGCCTTCCGGAAACACTTGTGATTGGCTGCACGGCCAGTTTGGCGCAGAGCGTATGGCAACTGCGCGGCCGACTGGACCCGGTCAAGGTTTTATTCAATGTCTGCGGGATGATGGCCAATGCCACTGCCCTCACCTACTTGACCTATTACTCGCTGGTGGGACGATTCGGATCGAACAAGCCGATTCTGCTGATGGTTTCCGCTTTGATGTTCTTCTTCGCGAACACCTTGCCAATCTCGATCGTGATCGCACTAACCGAGGGAAAATCGAGCCGCAAAGTCTGGTCCGAATGCTACTTCTGGTCCTTCCCTTACTACCTGGTCGGTGCAGCGGCGGTGGGTCTGGTGGGAATCATCAACCGCAGCGCGGGATGGCAAACATCTCTCCTCGTTCTTCCGTTGATTTACTGGGTCTATCGGTCTTATCGGCTCTACCTCGGTCGATTGGAAGCGGAGAAGGAACGAGTAGAGGTGGAGAAGCGCCACGTTGAACAAATCGCATCGCTCAACATGCGCACCATTGAGGCGCTAGCGCTCGCCATCGAAGCAAAAGATCACACCACCCATACCCATCTGCAGCGTGTCCGGACCTATGCTGTCGAAGTGGCAACGGAGCTAAACCTCGCTGAAGAGCAGATTGAGGCATTGCGTGCCGCAGCGCTGTTGCACGACATAGGAAAACTCGCGGTTCCGGAACAGATCATCAATAAGCCGGGAAAGCTGACGCCGGAAGAATTCGAAAAAATGAAAGTGCATCCCCTTGTTGGAGCGGAGATCCTGGACCGAGTTGCTTTTCCCTATCCGGTCGCGCCGATTGTGCGCGCGCACCACGAACGTTGGGACGGTTCTGGATATCCCGAGGGACTCGCCGGTGAGAACATTCCGATCGGAGCGCGTATCCTCGCCGCCGTCGATTGCCTCGACGCACTCGCCTCCCATCGTCAATATCGTCCGGCCTTGCCCCTGGCTGAGGCAATGGCGAAGGTGAAGGAAAAGTCTGGCACGTGGTTTGATCCCAAGATCGTTACGATTCTGGAGAGCCGGTACATTGAGCTGGAGCGAATGGCGCAGATGTCGGAAGACACGGCAGTCGCAGGACTGTCGAGAACGGTTCGAGTGGAGCGTGGCCTGGCTCCCGCTGCCGGATTTGAGCGGACCGAACCGACGCATGGCCCGATCGATAATGCTGACTTCTTGACTTCCATCGCATCCGCGCGACAGGAAGCTCAGACCATGTTCGAACTGAGCCAGGACCTTGGCGTCTCCTTGAGTCTCAGTGAAACGCTCTCGGTTTTGTCGATGCGCTTGCGAAGGATGATTCCCTTCGACTCGATTGCCGTCTTCGTAAACCGCAACGGGTGGTTGCTGCCGGAACTTGTCAGCGGCGAGAATTTCCGAGCCCTCTCTTCCTTGAAGATCAGGGTCGGCGAGGGATTGTGTGGCTGGGTCGCTGAAAACTCACGACCGATCGTAAACGGGAATCCGCAGGTCGAGGCCGGATACTCCAACGACCCGGTAAAGCACACGACATTGCTGCAATCGGCGCTGGTCGTGCCTTTGGAGGGCCTGAACGGAGTGGTCGGAGTCCTCGCGATGTATCAGACGAATCGAGACGCGTTCACCCCCGATCACCTACGAATTCTCCTCGCCGTCGCATCCAAGGTCGCTTTATCGGTGGAAAACGCGCTGAAGTATCAACAAGCGGAAAGCTCAGCCACTACCGACTACCTCACCGGCCTGCCGAATGCACGATCGCTGTTTGTACACCTGGCGCAGGAAGTAGCTCGATGCCGCCGCATGAAGAGTTCGCTGGCGGTGCTGCTCTGCGATATCGACGGATTCAAGCAGATCAACGATTCTTTCGGACATCTCGAAGGCGACAAACTCCTGCGCGAGTTTACGACCCGGCTGAAGGATGTCTGTCGAGGCTATGACTACGTGGCCCGCATGGGCGGCGACGAGTTTGTCATCACAGCGCCCGGATTAACTCCCGAAGCGGCCAAGGAAAAAGCCGAACGGCTGAACCAAGCAGCCATAGAATCTGGCCGTCACGTCTGCGGGCGCGATTTGATTACCCTCAGCGTCGGTATGGCCTTTTGCCCTGAAGATGGCTATGACGTAGAGCGCCTGCTGGCGGAAGCGGACCGCCGCATGTACTCAATGAAGCAGGCTCATCACTCCGAGGCGGTTGCCCGCGAACAGAAGAAGCTCGGGGCGACAGCGAACTAGGAGGATGACACCATGCTCGGGCGGAAAATTGCGCGACATGGGCTGATTCTGGTTGCCACCGCATTGTTAGGCGGATTCCTATCCGCCGCAATGGTGCGGCTGGCTCCTGGTTTCGATACCGACGAAGCTGCTCTCGATCCCCATCTGAGTTCTCAAAGTATTCAAGCGTTACGGCAGGCTCGAACCGAACAGCGCAACATCTTTGGCTTCTACCTTCATTCGCTGCAGCTGGCGATGCACGGCGATCTGGGAACTTCCGTCTCTTTGAAACAGCCGGTGAGCGCCCTTTTGCAGGACCGTTTTCCGCTCACATTGCGATTGGTCAGCCTGGGGCTGCTGATGGGTTGGGCCGCCGTAGTGGCATTGGCTATCACAACTGCCTTGCTGCGAGTAGCGGCCTATGATCTGCTCGCAACCTTCCTGACAGGCTTACTGATTTGCATTCCCGCAGCGGTGCTGGCCCTGTTGTCGGTGCTTTGGAATATCCCGGGAGCTCTTGCCATCGCCCTAATCATTTTTCCCCGCGACTATCGGTACGCCCATAACCTCCTCAACAAAGCGTATTCCCTGCCGCACATCGTTACTGCACGAGCCAAGGGGCTCAGTGAATTTCGCATTCTTCTCTGGCATGTGGTTCCATCTGCCGGCCCGCAACTGCTGGCGCTCGCTGGGGTCTCGGTCAGCCTCGCGATCGGAGCCGCCATTCCGGTTGAAGCGTTGTGTGGACTGGCAGGCATCGGACAGCTTGCATGGCAGGCAGCCCTGGCCCGCGACCTTCCCCTGTTGATGAACATCACGGTCCTGGTGACATTGGTAACCTTGTTCGCCAATTCAGGCGCAGATGTAATCGGACATGTATGGCGAGGCCAGCAAGCATGAACTTCTGGCGCAGTGTAGCGTGTGCAGTGCTGTTGCTCGTGCTGGCGATATCTCTGGCAGCGAACTGGCTGGCGCCAGCCGGATATGCAAAGCAAGATCGTGAGGCAGCCGAGGCGCCTCCGTCGCACGCACACTGGCTGGGAACCGATGAGATTGGCCGAGACCGTTTTGCCCGAGTGCTCTACGGCACGCGAGTTTCGCTGTTTCTTGCGCCGGCCGCAGCGCTGATTTCCACGCTGTTGGCTGCTCTGGTCGGTGGCCTGGCGGGATATCTGGGCGGCACATGGGCTCGTGCAGCCATGACCGTCACAGATTTGTTCTTGTCCTTGCCGTGGTTGTTTTTACTGATCACGGTGCGGGCCATGCTGCCGTTGAACGTGTCGCCTGCTATCTCGGTGCTTATGACGTTTCTGATTTTGGGCCTGTTAGGTTGGACCGCCGCTGCGCGGGTCTTGTGCGCAACTGGCGGGTCGCTGCGGAACTCCGATTTCGTGCGGCAGGCACGCGCTTCGGGAATCCGGGGCACGCGGCTGTTTTGGATTCATGTACTGCCTAACATGAAGCCCGTGCTGTATGCGCAGTTCTGGATTTCCATTCCCGCGTTCATCTTGAGCGAGGCGAATCTCGGGATCCTCGGCTTGGGAGTGGCGGAACCGTTGCCGTCTTGGGGAAGTTTGCTGAAGGAATTAGAAGGACTGGTATCGGTGGGGGAAGAGCCGTGGAAATTCGTCCCACTGATTCTACTGGTTGTAGTTGTGACGTCATTCCAACTTGTGCTTTCGAAGCAGGATGAGGTAGCCGCGTGAGCCGTCAGAGATGTTGCCAGTCCGAGTTAGTGAGGTTCGGAAAAGCGATCGCCGTTGCAGCGTTCTGCCTTGCGGCGCTGACGGGCGGCGCACTAGCGCAGGGCCAGTTGCGTTTCTGTCTGCGTTCGGAGCCCAAGACCTTCGACCCTCTGAAAGTGGAAGACGACGCCTCAGTAGCCATCCGGTATCTGACCGGCGGCGTGCTCGTCCGTTTGGACCGCCAGACACAAGCGGTTGAGCCCGGGCTGGCGACTTCGTGGAAGATATCGAAAGATAGCAAGCAGATCACCTTCAAGCTGCGCAGCGGAGTTTCTTTCTCTGACGGCACACCCTTTTCCGCAGAAGATGTTGCCTACACGATCCAGCAGTTGATGGACCCTGCACTTCACTCGGCCACGGGAGACGCGTTCCGGTCCGGCTCCGGCAAAGTGGAAACGAAGATCGTTTCGCCTACGGAAATCTCCATCACGTTTCCAGCCCCGGTGGCCGGACTCGACCGTCAATTCGATCAGGTTGCAATCCTGTCCGCGCATTCGCCCAAGAAGGAGATGGCGGTGCTTGGACCCTTCATGGTCACCGACTACAAGCCGGGCGCGACCGTCCTGCTCAAACGAAATCCCAACTACTGGAAGACCGACGAGCGTGGCCGCAAGCTGCCTTATCTCGACTCCATCCAATTAGACATTCAGCCGAATCGAGATGTGGAGATGCTCCGATTCAAACGCAACGAGATTGACCTGATCAACACCCTCGATAGCGAATACTTCGATAAGCTCGCGTCTACATCGCAGAATGTGGCCCACGATGCAGGACCATCTCTTGACAGCGAGCAAATGTGGTTCAACGAGGTGACCAAAGCTCCCATCCCGGGGTACAAGAAAACCTGGTTTCGCTCGGCAACGTTCCGGCGAGCCGTTTCTCAAACGATCAATCGCAACGATCTGGCGAGAGTCGTGTTTCGCGGACACGCGCAACCGGCGGTGGGACCTGTATCTCCAGCGAACAAGTTCTGGTTCAACTCCAAACTGAAACCGGAAGCATGCTCGCCCGACGCGGCGCTCAAAGCACTGCAAAAGGAAGGTTTCCACCTGGAGAACGGCACCCTGAAGGACATGCAGGGAAACGAAGTCGTCTTTTCGATCATTACTAACTCGGGCAACAAGTATCGCGAGCGCATGGCAACGATGATCCAGGAAGACCTGCAGAAAATCGGCATCCACGTGAACGTCGTGACGCTCGACTTCCCTTCTCTGCTCGAGCGCATGACCCAAACCTCCGACTACGAAGCCATCCTACTGGGCTTAACCAACACGGGCCTCGATCCTAATGAAGTAATGAACGTATGGCTGAGTTCGTCGGAAAATCATCAGTGGAATCCTTCCGAGAAGACTCCAGAGACTCCGTGGGAAGCTGAGATCGACAACCTGATGCGCGCACAAGCCTCAGCGGCTGATCCGAAAAAGCGAAAGGAAAGCTTTGACCGCGTGCAGGAGATCGCCGTCGAGCAGGCGCCTTTCATCTACCTGGTGAACCGCAATGCCCTTTCGGCAATTTCCGCCAGCGTGCAAAACGCAAGCCCGGTAATTCTCGTTCCACAAACGTACTGGAATGCGGAACGGCTCTCGTTGAAGTAAGAGTGCAGCAATCGAAAGCTATCGTTCCGCGACGACAAAGTCTTGGCTGATAAATCTCAACGCGACGCTCTCCTCTCCGCGCACCTCTCGGTGCAATATGGCAATAAACCGCCTGTTCTGCGGGATGTGCAGCTGGAAATTCAACGCGGCGAAGTCCTTGGGTTAGTTGGTCAAAGCGGATCCGGTAAAAGCACGCTGGCGATGGCCATTCTTGGACTGATCGATCCCAAAAGGGCGGACGCTCAAGGCTCGATCTTCTTCGAAGGATCTGATCTGTTGACTCTTCGTGAGGCAGAGCTGCGCAATTTGCGCGGGCGAAAGATCGCTCTGGTGCTGCAGAGCCCGCTCTCGTCGCTCAATCCAGCTCTGAAGATTCGGACCCAGCTTCGAGAAACCTGGCGTGCCCATGCAACTGGGTCCTCCACCGATTGCGATTCCACGATTCGAAAGGCGCTGGAAAGTGTCAGCTTGCCCTCGGACGACGATTTCCTGTGCAAGTATCCGGCGCAGATGAGTGTCGGCCAGGCACAACGAGTCTTGATTGCCATGGCGGTCGTTCATCGGCCTGCACTCCTGATTGCTGACGAAGCGACCAGCGCTCTCGACGTCATCACTCAGGCCGAAATCCTCAAGCTGTTTCGCGAGTTAAATCAGAACTCGGGAATGGCGATTCTTTACATCTCGCATGATCTCGCCTCGGTCGCCGGAATTTGCGACCGCGTCGCCATTCTTCATCAGGGTCAAATCGTAGAGTCCGGTATCACCCAGCATGTTCTGACTACTCCAAGTCACGAGTACACTCGACGTCTGCTGGCTTCAATACCGCGAATGCCGCAAGCCAGTTTCGCAGCCAAGGCGGCAGCACGTTAGGCTCTGCTCCGCGTTTTGAATTTCGTCGGAACCGGGTTCCATCTCAGGACCGCCGCTCGTGGTCAAGTAACCTCCCTGCTGATAGGAAGGTCATCGTCCCGCCTCGAATCTTCGACCTGTACTTCGGGACAACTTGTCCCATGCCCCCTGCGCGGGACAGATTGGCCCAACCGGACCTCCACAGCCCTATATCAACCAGCGTGTTTTCAACGACATAGCGCAACACGATTGGTTCCTCCCGTGCAACGAGAACACCGTACGTAGCTCGACCTTTCCCCCATGCGTGAAGAAAGGGTGAGATTTCAATGGTGACCAGACAACGAAAGAGAGCTGAGGGCCGCAAAGAACGACATAGTGCGGCTTGGGGTAAGCGCCTCAGCTCGGTATTGGTCCTGGTGTTGGCCACGGGGATGGCATTCGGACAGCGCTTCAGTAATCCGACCGTGAACGGCCGGTTCTCGCGCATCGCTCCGGAACTCTCGGGTCTGTTATCCAAGGCGAAGCAGGGATCTGCTAAGACCCAGACGGTGAGAGTCATCGTGCAGTACAAGCAGGTACCCACGTCGGCGCACTACGCCACGATGCAGGGCCGCGGCGCACGCCTCCATACGAAGCTTCACATGATTAAGGGCGCGGCGTTTACGATTCCTGTGAGTGCTCTGCCAGCCTTAGAGGCCGATCCTGCTGTCGCGTCGGTGACCATCGACCACCCGATGAATGTGATGGATGACATCACTGACACTGTCATCGGGGCTTCCTCGGCGTGGAATTCCGGCTTCACGGGCGCCGGGGTCGGGATTGCCGTTATCGATAGCGGCATCAACGGCAGCCACCCAGATCTCTTTGACGCTACGCAAACCTCTTCGCGCGTGGTTTATCACCAGGATTTCACCGGAACCGCGACCAGCAACTCGAGCGGCGCGAACTATGACCTGTACGGTCATGGCACGCACGTCGCCGGCATCATCGCTGGCAACGGTTATCTCTCGGGCGGGCAATATCAAGGTGTCGCCCCGGCAGCGACCTTGGTCGACCTTCGGGCGCTCGACGCGAATGGCGGCGGCACCGACAGCACCGTGATCGCAGCCATTCAGCAGGCAATCGCTCTGAAGGATGTGTATAACATTCGCATCATTAACCTCTCGCTGGGCCGCGGAATTCCGGTCAGCTATACGCTCGATCCTCTTTGCCAGGCAGTAGAGGCAGCCTGGAATAATGGCATCGTGGTGGTGGTAGCCGCCGGCAACTATGGTCGCCTGAGCGTGAACGGAAGCAACGGTTTCGGAACGGTCACCGCTCCCGGTAACGACCCATTCGTGATCACCGTCGGAGCAACCAAGAATAACGGGTCTTCCGTGCTGTCCGCTCAAACCAAAGCCAGCTACAGCTCGAAGGGGCCGACGACTTACGACCACGTAGTGAAGCCTGACATCATGGCACCCGGACACGGGATTGTTTCTCTTGCCGCACCCGGCGCGACTCTGGAGTCAGAATTCTCCAGTGATCTGATCAGCGGAACCGACGGGAATGCTGACTACTTCCGGCTGAGCGGCACCAGCATGGCGACTCCTGCCGTTGCCGGAGCCGTCGCCCTCATGTTGCAGGAGCAAAACACACTCACTCCAGACCAAGTGAAGGCTCGCCTGATGAAGACCGCCCACAAGATGGGCATCTTCTCCACATCGGCGTACGTTCCTCACCTTTTCTGTTCCTTCATTGATTTCTACGACCTGTTCTCGGTCGGTTCGGGACTGCTTGACGTGCAGGACGCCATGACCAACAGGGACCTGGCTCCTTCCAATGTCGGATCGGCCTTGTCGCCGTCCGCGTCGTATAACCCGACCACTCACACCGTTTCGATCGTATACGGGAACTCCAGCGTAGCCAGCAATTCCGTGGTTTGGGGCAGCTCCGTGGTTTGGGGTAGTTCCGTGGTTT